>UEXM01000029.1_pt1 | contig 176470 bp, 160 predicted proteins | sample 1796661 | NCBI WGS metagenome assembly UEXM01 (sample SAMEA4772469, study PRJEB27181) | metagenome | reverse complement strand
TACTGGGTGTGGGAATACAGCAGGTAACGCATCGTCTGCACGTGATGAAATAGTTAATTTAAGGCTTGTAAAACAGATGGTTAATGCGCTTTTTGGAGGATTTCGTCAGAATCGTTGCCGACCCTCAGTTCGAGTATGAGATCGACCCGGCTGGAGCTGTTCAGTGGCGAACGGATGAGCACATTTTTTTCTGGGTCGGCGAAGCCATTGGTTGGCGGACTTTGGCGAAGGATTCCTTGCTTTTTCAAGCCACTGTAGGATACGAAGAAGGCAGGGAAGAGGGCGATTCAGAAGATGGCAGGCTGGATGGATTAGGCGAATCCAGTTCTGGGGTGGCCGTGCTGCTGGAGGTACGTCATGCCCTTACAGAAGACTGGCGTTATTTTCTGGACGGCCGTGTTTCAGCGGGGGAGATTGGTACGCTGGGGATTTTCGGCGCAGGAACTTGCCTGGCTTGCCAACCTGATGGCACCGGCTGGGAAATCGGCGCTGTTGTCACTTTCCACGATAGTAAACTCGCCAACCGGGACTTTGGTGTAAACACCCAACAATCAGTAGATTCAGGTCTTACAGAAACCGATGTTGATAGCGGGTATCGATCAACCGGTTTCAATGTTAGCTACCGTGATTACCTGAACGAGAACTGGCAGATCTTCGGCGAAGCTCTTTACGAAGTTTTTGGCAGTGAGGTTTCCGACAGCCCAATATCTCGGAATGATTATGAAGCGGAGATCGGTGTTGGGTTCATCTATGTTTTTTGATAGCACCGGCTATCAACCTGAAACAAGTGAAGGTGACTCATACTGTATTTAACATAATATACATTATGCGCAGTTCTGTGAGGGCTTTAGACCGGCCTCGTCACGACGAACAGCTGTAGTGCGAAGACCCACCAAGCTCAAAGAGCTCTGGCGGCTTCAGCCTGTAGTATTTCTTCTCTATGTGCCCCGATTGCTCAGCGTAAGGCTGCGTCATCACATCCTGCAGTTCCCGCAGCAAAGCATAGTCACCCGCGGCCGCTTGCTGATATGCCGGCACGTCAAACCACTCCCTCAAGGTGAACTTCGGGTTGATCAGCTTCATCTGGCTGGAAAGCTCCTCACGAGTGCCAGGTTGCGTGAGCGATTGCCAGTGTGTGAGCCACGCTGACCAACGCTTGTCCAGACCTTCGGGGTCAGCAATGTTCGTCTTGCCTGCGTAGAAGCTCTTCTTAAGTGGCTCAATGTCATTGGGCAACGACGAGAGTTCCCGAAAGAACATGGTGTAATCCACAGGCGTTTGCATCATCAGCGTGGCCAGCTCGCGGAACAAATCTGCATTGAACGCATCAAGTCCAAGCTTGGCTGCCCACATCGTCTCCATTTGCGCCTGCACCACCTGCGGGAATACACTCTGAATCTCCTCCAGCTGCCGCACACACTCCGGGTGCTCTTCCAACAAAGGCCGAACCGCCGAACAAAACGAGTGGAAGTTACGTTCGGCCGCGGCCGGTTGGTTCAGAAACGCGAAATGATGCCCGCCACCCGTCCAGGGTTGGTACTGCGGATCAAACACATCGCAGAATCCGAAAGGTCCATAGTCGAGGGTGAAGCCGCCCGCCGCGCAGTTGTCGCTGTTGAAGTTTCCCTGGCAGTAGCCAACACGGATCCAGTTTGCCACCAGCGACGTCAGGCGGCTGCGGAATTCACGGGCCAGCAACACCACTTTCTCGGCGGTGGCCAGTGAGTGGTCGATAACGCCACCGTACTCACGATCGATCAGGTGCAGGACAATCTTCTCGAGCTCCTCCATCGCCCGCGGATGTTCCTGCTTGCGGGCACGACGACCAAAGAGCTCAAGCTGGCCGACCCGAATGAATGACGGCGCAACTCGCGTCGAGATGGCAACGGGCTCGGATACGAGGATATCGGGATCTATTGCGCGTGAGCCTTCTGAATACCACGGCCGCCTGACTTGCTCGGTTTTTGACACGTACAGGCTCAGGGACCGTGACGTAGGCACACCGAGTGCGTGCATATGCTCCTGGGCCAGGAATTCCCGCACACTGGACCGCAAAACGGCCCTGCCATCTGCACCGCGGCAATAAGGTGTGCGCCCTGCCCCTTTCAACTGCATTTCCCAGCGCTGCCCGTTGATGACAGCCTCTAGCACCGAAATAGCGCGACCGTCGCCGTAGCCGTTGCCGGTCTGGAACGGGCATTGTTGGTAGAATTCGTTGCCGTAGATGGACAATGCGTAGCCGCACGCCCACCCGACGTTGCGCAGAGGCTCCGGAAGCCCGGATAGGTCGCCGCAGAACATGCGGACGAAGTCGCTGGACTGCGCCATGCTGTCGGCGAAACCCAGTTCGCGAAACAGGTTCTTCCCATGCGCGACGTATTCGGGGTTTTCGATGGGCGTGGGATTGACCGGAACATAGTGGCCCGAGAAGACCTGCCGTGGCGCGTGATCGGCTCCGTCGGCTTTCCCCTCAGGATCGCAATTGAGCGTGTCCATGAGGGAATAGTCTGCCAGGGTTGCGAGATCGTCGAGGGTCGCGATAGTGTCAACCATTGGGTTTGCTGGCAAGGTCCTTCAGTGCCTCCATGGCCTCATCAGTTCGATCGCTGGGCACGAAGATGTGGTCGTGATAGAACCCCGCGATGACGTTGGTGGTAATACCTCGCTCGGCAAGCAGGCTGGTCACCACGGAGGTCAGCCCCAGGGCTTCAAGACTGGAGTGACCCTCAAGGGTAATACGGCGGAAAATCCTGTAGTAATCCAGGCCCTCGGCTTTGGCCTGCTCCAGCGGAATCACCAGAGTCAGACCCTCCAGTTCGGCGATGCTGACAATCGGCTTCAGCTTATCCAGCTCGCCGTACTTTGCGCGCGGCACGGTGCAGTAGACGTAAGTCGTCGAGTCCAGTCTTGGCGAGAGCTGCGTGATCAAATCCTGAAGAAACTGCGTTCGGTTCATCGCTGACTACCCTTTAGCCGAATGGTGTTACTGAAAGCATACAGCATATCGATGTGATTCTTCATACTTACCATGCCAGGCGACCGATGGTGAGACGGATTGAAATCCTGCCGTCATGATCCTCAACGGTGCACAGGCAAGTTGTCTAACCGAATTCGTGTGCCCAACCTGCGCATCAATGTATGACCGCCCGCAAACCAATTAACGGAATATCTATATAGATTCATTAAGTTAACGTCAGCACTCCTAAGTTGGCGCGATATCTGCTATCCCTGCACTGCCGCCTGAGGAAGCTCATCCCTTTTGCGGCTCGCTGGTCATACAGAGCAAAGACGCTCATCGATTGGGGTAACGCCCGATCGGTGGGCGTTTTTTTATGCCTACAAGAAAAATCGGGCCCCGGCACAGCGCTGAGAGGTTCTTACCGCTCGGAGACCACAGTTTTATCCCGAAGACTCTATGGACAACGAGGAATAATCATGAAAAAGCACTCTGTATGGCTGCTGGGCGGCTCTCTCCTGCTGTCAACGACCGTTACGGCCGAGGATCACACCTTTCACGATGCGTTGAGCAGTGGCGTCGTTTCCGGCGATATCCGCCTGCGATACGAGTCTGTTGAGCAGGACAATGCGCTCAAAGACGCTGACGCACTGACCGTTCGGACCCGCCTGGGCTACAAAACCGGCAGCTATCATGGCCTTTCGGGGCTTCTGGAGTTTGAGGACTCGCGCACCGTTGCAGGCCTGGATGATTACAACGATACGCTGGGGAAAAACCCCGACTATTCAGTTATCGCAGACCCTGAAACAACGGAAGTGGATCAGGCTTATCTGCAGTACACCCGGCACGACGTGACCGCCAAACTCGGTCGCCAGGTCATAACCTTCGACAACCATCGGTTCGTGGGGCACGTTGGATGGCGCCAGGATCGACAGACCTTCGATGCGCTGCGCCTGACCTATGCCGCGGTCACTGACCTGAGTGTGGATTACGCTTTTCTGAACCAGCGCAATCGGATTTTCGCGGAAACTGGAGATCTTGCCAGCAAGGATCATTTGCTGAATGTGGGCTACCAGACTCCGCTGGGCAAACTGAGCGGCTATGCGTATTTGCTGGAAGTGGATGAAGGTGCGGATAACTCCCTGGACACCTACGGCCTGCGCTACGCCGGAAAATACGGTGTGAGCGACGTCGACCTGATTTACGCGCTGGAATACGCCACCCAGGAATCGGAAGCGGCCGCCAGTGATTTTGACGCGGATTACTACAAGGTTGAAGCCGGCGTCGCTGTTCAGGGCATTACCGTTGCCCTGGCCTATGAGGTGCTCGGTTCCGACGATGGCGCCTACGGCTTTTCCACACCTCTGGCGACCCTGCACGCCCACAACGGCTGGGCTGACCAGTTCCTCGCTACACCGGCTGAAGGGCTGCAGGATGCCTCATTGACGGTCAGCGGACCACTCGCCGGGGGCAAATGGGCGGTGGCGTATCACGATTACAGCGCAGACGAGTCGTCAGCGGCGGTCGACGACCTGGGTGACGAATGGAACCTGGCCTACAACCGCGGTTTTGCGACGCATTACTCCGCCGGTATCAAATACGCCACGTACGCCGCCGGCGACAGCGCGGCGGGTAAAGTGGATACCGACAAGTTGTGGCTGACGCTGGGCGCAACCTTCTGACACTTTCGGGGGGATCAGCCGTTGCTTGTGGTCCCCTTTATTCCAAGACGCTGGTTGACCGCATCACGAATCTCCCGATACCGGTCAGCGTTCTGCGTCAGCGTTTCCAGATCATCCTCGGGGAAGATCTCTTTTCTTTTTGCCTGCGCGCTGTCCGAGGCGCACACCGCCGGCAACATCTGTTCGAGACACCGCAGCATGACCTCCGGCGAAACCGAGGCGCCCGGCGATGCCCCCAGCAACGTACCGTAGGTCTTGTCCGTGGAAACCAGGATTTCCGTACCCATCTGGAGATCCCCGTCTTTGATGATCTGCACGCGCTGGCCGGCCTCGATCGGCTTCCAGTCGAACTTTGAGCTCAATCCGGGAGCGAAGTTCTCCAGCTCATCAAACATGCTCTGTTTGCCTTTGAACGTCTCTGACACCAGATATTTCACCAGAGGGAAATGCTCCAGGGCTACGTTCACCATGCCCGGGATGTCGTGCAAACGGATCGAGCGAACGTAGTCCAGCACACCGCGACCTCTCTCGAGAACCGGCTTGAACGATGCAAAAGGCCCGAACAGCAGGTAATGCTTGCCATCCACTACGCGCAGGTCCAGGTGTGGCACCGACATGGGAGGGGCGCCCACTTTCGCTTTGCCATAGGTTTTCGCCCGGTAATCCACCGCCTGTTCTTCGCTGATCGGGGCCTGCAGGAAACGGCCGCCCACCGGAAAGCCGGCGAACCGGCTGCGGAAGGGCAAGTGGCTTTTCTTCAGCAGCGGAAAAGCGCCACCGCCGGCACCCACGAAGAGCACATCCGCCCGGTGCTGAACCGCAACACCGCCGCTCTCGGCCTCCACAACCCAACGCCCGGTCGGGCTTCGGTGAACACGCTTTACGTGTGTGTCGTACTCAAATATGACCCCGAGGTCGTTTTCGGCATGGGCTGCCATCTGTTCGGTGAGCGACCCGAAGTTCACGTCGGTGCCAGTTTCAATCACGGTTGCGGCCATTTTCTCGTGGCGGGGGCGATCCTGCATCGTGAAGGGAATCCAGGATTTGATCTGATCAAAGTCCTCGGAGTACTGCATGTGCTCGAAAAAGTGGTGCGCCGACATTTCCTTGAAGCGTAATCGCAGTTCTTCGATGGCGGATTCGGACACAATGGTGCAGTGCTTGGTTTGATTGATGAACGTTTTCGGGTCCTTGATGGCGCCCTTTGCCAGCAAGTACGCCCAGAACTGCTTGGCAACGTTGAACTGGGCGTGAATTTTCAGCGCCTTCTCGACCGAAATGACCTCTTCATCCACCGGCGTGTAATTCAGTTCGCAGTTCGCTTCGTGCCCGGTGCCTGCGTTATTGAAAGCCCACGAATTCCCTGCCCCGGCGCTACCCAGTCGCTCGAGGATGGTAATGTCCAGATGGGGGGCAAATTCCTTTGCCAGTATGGCAAATGTGGTGCCCATGATCCCTGCGCCAATGATGGTTACGTTCATAAGGTGTGCTCGCCAGAGTCTGTTTTTTTGAAGTGACGTAATGCCCGAGTCACTTTGTACGGTAGCACGCTGGCGGCAGGCGCAAAAATCCTCTGATTCGGCTTATCAGGGTAAAGCGGCCAGTCAGGTTCGGTAGTGGTCCAGTTGCGTCTTAAGTTGCTGGACCACGGATCTCACGTTTTCTGCCGCCTGGTTGGTCGAGGTTGCGTTCTTATCGCTGACGGTCGCCATCTGCCGAATCGTTTCCAGCCTCTGGTTAATGTCCTCTGACACCTGGCTCTGCTGTTCCGCGGCGCTGGCCATCTCAATGTTGGTGTCGCGAATGGAGCGCACACTCTCACGCAATTCGTTGATGGCCATTCCGGTCTCACGGATGGTGCCACTAGCCTCCTCGGCGAGCCTGCTGCCATCGTTGATCACAGCCGTTACGCTCTGAACCCCTTCCTGCAGAAACTGGATCTGATCCTGGATTTCCTTGACCGAATCCTGGGTCCGGCTTGCCAGCTTGCGCACCTCTTCTGAAACCACCGCAAACCCGCGGCCCTGCTCGCCTGCTCTGGCGGCCTCGATCGCCGCATTCAGCGCCAGCAGATTGGTCTGCTCGGAAATGTTTTCGATCACCGACAGAATACTGCCAATGCTGTCGGACGCATTCTTGAGTGACGTGCTGGAGCTCACTGAACGCTCGCGGTTGGCAAGCTGCTTAGCGATAGTCTGGGTGGTCTGTTCAATCAGTGATTGGCCGTTCTCAGCGGAATCGTCCGCAGCTTTCGCCAGCTCCTCGGCCCGGGAGGCGCTCTCGGCAACACTCTGGGCCGTGGCGCTCATCTCATTCATCGCGGTAGCCACCTGCTCCGTTTGCGCGGTCTGACGGACCACCACCGATTCTGATTCCGAAGCGATGGTGTTCAGGTTGGCGGACGACTCCAACAAGGTGGCCGTGGATACCTTGGTATCCGAAATTGTGCTTTGCAGCCGGTTCATCAGCTTGTCAAAGCCATTGGCCATGGTGCCGAGTTCGTTGGCACTGGTGGAATTGAAACGGGCAGTGAGATCCCCCTCCCCCTCGGCGATAGCGTTAATGGCATCATTCATTTTCCGCAACGGCTTGGCGATAACAAACTGGATCAACAGCGCAAGACACACAATAATCACAAGGCCCGCCACCGTAATCAGCAACACCGCGCGCAGCGCTTGCGCCCAGACCATGTCCGACACTTCACTGTTGGCGTACCCGGTGACCACACCGTAGCCCCAGGGTTCGAATTCGGTCTTTTCGAGCTGCCAGTCTTCGGGAGTGTTCTCCAGAATCTCCGCGATCTGATCCGTCTCATAGACATCAGAGTGCATGCGCAGCCTGCCCTGATCATCCACCAGCCCTACAAAACCGTTGTCCAGCAGGCGCGCGGAGGCAATGGCGCTGCTCAGTTCCGACAAATCCGCTGAATAGCCCACATACCAGATCCCCACCACCTCATTGGCCTGGTTACGCATGGGCCGATAGGCGGTCAGGTAGGGGTTGCCGAGAATCTCGACCTGCCCGAAGTAGTCCTCACCGCGTAAAATCGCCTTTCCAGCGGCGCCGTTGAGGTTCAGCTTGGTGCCGGTGGCCCGTGAGCCATCCTGCTTTTTGACGTTGGTCGACACCCGAACAAAGTCCCGCCCGTCTTTCACGAACAGGGTGGCCGTTCCCCCCATGATGGCGGTAACGCCGTCCACCAGATCGTAGTTGTTGTTGATCCGTGTGTTACCCAGGTACAGCGCTGGTGTCATGGTGCCGGCGACCGGTTCGCTGCCGTCAATCCGCGGCGACCCGAGCTGGGCGCCGCGTTCGGTCATCAGGCTCAGCGAGCTTTTCACCCGTTCCGCCATAAGCTGGTCGGTAATACCCAGAATTCTCAGTACGTCATCTTTCATTTCGTTTTTCTGGTCGACGACGTCCGTCTTGATGACGCTTCGTGTTTCCCAGGCAATGAAGGCACTGGCAATCGTCATGATCACAACAAGCAGGATGGAAACCGCGGTAATGAACAGATTTCGAATAGTCACGTGGACTCCCGGGGAGTATCGAGATGATTGTATTGAGGTTATCGGCACTGTCGGGAATACATGAAGGAAATGATGGAAAATAATTGGTTGGTTGCCCCGGGGGCATGAACCAAACCGGAGCCTCTCCGTATGCTCTGGCAACCGGGAGCACTCGCATGCAAATTTTCTGGCTTAAACGCAATCTCCGGCTGCAGGATTCGGTGCCTTTCTTCCTGAGCATGAAGGCCTTCCGATCCCACGGGAAGGTGCTGCCGCTCTATGTTCATGAACCCAGCCTGATTGCCCAACCGGATGTGTCCCGCCAGCACCAGCTGTTCACGCTTGAAACGCTGGCAGAACTTTCTGTTGAACTTGAAGCCCTGGGTGGCCAGTTGTTGCAGGCCATTGGCGAGGCGGTTTCTGTATTCGAAAAAATCCACCAGAGCACTCCGATTACTCGGGTCTGGACACACCGCGAGACCACCCAGAACGCTCAGTACCTGCGCGACAACGCAGTCAGGGCCTGGTGCCGCCAAAACGCGGTCGAACTGATGGAAGTCGAGCAAAACGGGGTCGTTCGCGGGAAGCAGGCGCCCTGCCCGTTTGCCGAGTACTTTTCGCGCTCCATACGGGTTTCGCTGAAAGACCCCACTGGCGCGGATCTTTCTCAGCGGTTTGCCCCGATGCCCTTTTTATCCTGTTCCGACGGTGACATTCCCCTGGCCGCCGGCGACGACAAGCCCGTTCGACAGCGCGGAGGACGCCGGGCCGCGCAGGCCATCCTCAGCAACTTTTTCAATATTCGGAACCTGAGCCGCTACCCGTCCCGAATCTCCAGTCCCAACACGGCCTGGGACGGCTGTTCACGGCTATCGACCTACCTTGCCTATGGCATCGTCTCGGATCGTGAGGTTTTCCAGGCGGTGGATAACGCCGTCGCCAGTGCCGTCGGGCTTGGGCCCTACCCGGCGCCGGTGGTCGACTACAAGCTGACGGCGAAATCCGCCAAGGCCCGGATTCAGGCCCTCAAAAACGGCTTGCCAGACCCCGGTCCCGCCAGCTTCGAACCACACTCACAACAATTGGGATTGCTCTGAGCGTAAAGAGGATGCTCGGGCGCGATCAGGCCTGACTACTCCGCCCTGTCTCCACTGCTGCAATGTGCCCGGAACTCGAGCTTGCTGATCCGATCATCTCTGTCGACATCGGACACTTGCAGCATTCTAAGCCCCAACTCAAAGTCTGAAGCAGGCGGGCGTTCGGTTGCTGTATCAGGCACCCCCTCACACTTGAGGTTTTCACCAACGCCGCATTGACGCAAATAGATCAACTCGGTCTGGTCAATGAATCTGTTGTCATTGCGATCAGCGCAGTCGAACTGTCCCTGAGCACCCGGTGACAGTGTCTGTGAACTCGAAGCGTCCAGTGACTGTCTTGTGGAGCACCCTGTAGCGCTGACGACCAGTGCTGTTAAAAGCACACCGGGGAAAGTTTTTCTCATAACCGACTCCAAATACGCCCATTGGCCTTATCACCCGATATCAGATTTAGCACTGATTGCGCCCGAAAAGAAAGACTTCGCGCAAATGGCCAGGTAAGACCAGGGATGATAACTGCGTCAAAGGACCCGACATCAATTGGTGATATTTTCACCATTCACGTTACAGAATGTAAATGAATTGAATCGCCACGGAGGGACTTGGCCATGCAACGCTCACGGTTTTACAGCATTCGTCGGATGCACATACCGGCGGCTCTGGTCTGCGCTGCCGCATACTGGACACCAGCAGCGATGGCCAGTGGCCCGCTGGAGACCATATTCTCGGCAGAGAATGCCCTCTACGGTGCCGGTTATGATATCGGGCGTGCGGACGGATGGATAGACGACACCCTGCGTCGTGCCATACGCAAGTATCAGGCCGACACAGACGAGCTGACCGTGTCCGGCAACCTCGATGCCCCAACGCTTGATGCTCTCGGTATTCGTGCCCGCTCGCCGCGGGTCATTGCCGGCAACGCTGTCTCGCGGCAGGGTCAGGCGCTGGCCGCGCTGAACCTGCAGAGCCCCGAGCCGTCCCGGCCCGCTGCGCAACCCGTGTCTCGGTCTGAGCCGGCGCCGGAGCGCGCCCCGGAACCCGCGCCACAATCAACACCGGAACCTGCCCCAGAACCGGTTGCGACGGCACAGCCGACACCAGTTCCGCCGGAAGCCACGGCACCCCGCGCAGAGCCGGCACTGGAAACAGTGCCGGCAGAGAAACCCATAGTCGCAGAAGCTGACATCAGGAAAAAAGAAAGAAATCCGGAAGAACAATCGGTTGAGATCACAACCTCGACAGCGCCTGAAGTCGCTGACGCTGAGGTTCCGGAGAGTGCCGAGACTGAGAGTGTCGCGACTGAGAGTGCCGAGACAGAGAGCACTGAGGCGGAGAATACCGAGTCGGAGCGGGCAACAACTGAGCGTGTTGCAGCATCCGACACCCCGTCAGCAGACGAAAGCATCACAGAGGAAACCGAGCTGGTCGCCGGGCTGCCGGCGGAACCGACAGCGGCGGGCCCCGCACCCGCGAAGACGCACACTGAACAGCAGCAGCCACGTGTCCAGAGCGGTGGTGGCTTCTTCAGTTCGCTCTTCGATTTTCTGTTTGGCTGGCTGGTGTAAGGAACGCGCCGTTCCGGTGGTTCAGCAGAACTTCCAGAACGGCGTTTTCAACCGGGTTTCAACCACTTCCGGCGGGTAGCCCACGTCTTGCAACAGGCGAGGGTCCATGGTCATGACCAGGTGAAGAAAGTTACGCTTCATTCTCCACCCCTTGTACAACGAAGCAGCTTTTTTCATCGCGCTTATCCACACTCAGGTCATCGAAAGGGAAAACCGTCTCCGGTTTAAGATAGTTACCTATATTATTGATAAACGTTCTGCCAACAAATACTTGGAAACCACTACTCCGCCGTCACTTTATTCGGAAATGACTGTTTTTTTGCTTAACCGGACGCGCCCGACTGGCGAGTCAGCGCCTGATAGATATCGTCTTTCAGTTGCGCCCTTTTCTGCTTCATTCTGTGGAGTTTGTCGTCCCCAATGGGCGAATCTCTGAGCTCCAAACCTACGATTTCCTGATCCAGAGATGAATACTGCTTTAACTGCTCATGAAATTTCATATCTTTGTCTTTAAGTTCGTCGATAAGCCCACTGTACTGCGGAAATTCTGCGTGAAGCTCGTGTTTGGAAATGCCCATCTGCCGCTCTCCTCTCTGCCGAATGTCAGAGGCCTCAATGGCCCCTCTGTTCATCATAGATCAGCGTGCCGTATTACGCGGGTCTTTGACAAATCGCTAATAACGCCCAACAGTCCATGGGTATAGCATGGTCAGACGTCAAATCCGATACGCCCTGGGATACTCACGCATGACCTTTGCACGCATTACCGGCACCGGCTCCTATCTGCCAGACAATGTCGTTACAAACAAAGACCTTGAAAAAATGGTGGATACCTCCGACCGGTGGATTCGGGAGCGCAGCGGTATCGAGCAACGGCACATTGCACTGGATAACCAGAGCACCGTCGATCTTGCCGAGCAGGCGGCACGTAACGCCATAGACGCCGCGGGCATCGATGCGCGGGAGATCGATCTGATCGTGTTCGCTACCTCGACGCCGGACAAGATCTTCCCCAGCTCAGCCTGTATTCTCCAGGCCCGTCTCGGCATCCATGGGTGCCCTGCCTTTGATATTCAGGCTGTGTGCAGCGGCTTTGTTTACGCGCTGTCAGTCGCGGACAAGTTCATCAAAACCGGCAGCAGTAAAAAAGCCCTGGTGATTGGCGCAGAAGTGTTCTCACGCATTATCAACTGGCAAGATCGCGGCACTTGCGTTCTGTTTGGTGACGGCGCCGGCGCGGTAGTTCTGGAGGCCAGTGAAGAAACCGGCATACTCTCGACCCACATTCACGCCGACGGCCAGTATGAGGAACTCTTGCATGTGCCCTGCGGTGTTGGCAGCAACTACGCACAGGTCAAGGCTGGCCTTGGCTTCGTTGAGATGAAGGGCAGCGAGGTGTTCAAGGTGGCAGTGAACACGCTGGGCAAGATTGTGGATGAAACCCTGACTGCCAATCAGATGAACAAATCCGACATTGACTGGCTGGTGCCCCATCAGGCGAATCTGCGAATCATTGTGGCGACCGCCAAAAAGCTGAACATGTCCATGGATCAGGTGGTGGTCACAGTCAACAAGCACGGCAACACCTCTGCCGCCTCAATCCCCCTCGCCCTGGATGCGGCGGTGCGTGATGGTCGCATCCAGAAGAACGAAGTGGTGCTGCTGGAAGCCTTCGGTGGTGGCTTTACCTGGGGCTCTGCTCTGCTCCGCTATTGATCGTTCTGACTATCCGGTTTGCACACATTAGCCATCCCTGAAGCCTGCCCGGCACTATATACTCCCTGAATTAAATGCTGTGATAACAACAAACAGGATTCAGGCGATGACGAACAAGGCAACCGGACGCAAGCCCTCGGTGATTATTATCGGCACCGGCTTTGGTGGTCTGTGCATGGCCATCCAGCTGAAAAAAGCCGGCCACCATGATTTCATCCTGCTTGAAAAAGCAGGCAATGTGGGCGGTACCTGGCGGGACAATACCTACCCGGGAGCCGCCTGCGATGTGCAGTCGCATTTCTATTCCTACTCCTTCGAGCCAAAGCACGATTGGTCACGCAAGTTCGGCCTGCAGGAAGAAATTCTCGGCTATATGGAAGGGTGCGTCGAGAAGTACGGGTTGGCGTCCCACATCCGCTTCCATCATGAAGTTACCGGTGCCGAATTCGACGAGGCGGGCAACCAATGGACCGTGAGCATCCGGGATGGCAAGCCACTGGTTGCGGATGTGGTTGTAACCGCCACCGGCCAGCTGAATCAACCGGCGTATCCGTCGATCAAGGGCATGGACGATTTTCAGGGCACACTTTTCCATTCTGCGCGCTGGGATCACAGCGTTGACCTTAACGGCAAGACGGTGGCGGTGATCGGTACCGGCGCCAGCGCCATCCAGTTTGTTCCGGAGATCACCAGAAAGGTGAAATCTCTGAGCCTGTTTCAGCGCTCTGCTGCCTGGGTACTGCCGAAGCCGGACAGACCGTTCAAGGCATGGGAACAGGCCCTGTTCAAATCTGTGCCGGCCTGGGACCGGGTTTACCGTTACCTGATCTATTGGAAGAATGAAAGCCGTGGGCTGGCATTCACCAAATTCAGTGGTTTGCTGGAGTTGTTCGCCCGTCAGGCCCGGAATGAGGCCCGCAAGCAGGTCACCGACCCTGAAAAACTCAAACACATCATTCCGGACTACCAGATTGGCTGTAAACGCATCCTGATTTCAAACGACTGGTACCCTGCCATCAACCAGTCTCACGTGGATCTGGTTACGGAATCCATTGATCGTATCGATGAAACCGGTGTGGTCACCAAAGACGGCAAGCGCCATGACGTGGATGCCATTATTCTGGGCACCGGGTTCGCGGCGTCGGAATTCCTTGCGCCGATGAAAATCACAGGTCGCCAGGGCGTCACCCTCAACGAGGCCTGGGCAGACGGCGCCGAGGCGTACAAGGGCATCTCGGTGAACGGCTTCCCCAATCTGTTCATTCTGTATGGCCCGAACACCAACCTCGCTCACAACTCCATTGTGTACATGCTGGAATCCCAGGTGCGCTACGTATTGGGTTGTCTGGAGGCACTGGAGAAGTATCCGGGCGCCGCCATGGATGTTCTGCCAGAACGCCAGAAGGCGTTCAGCAGTGCCATTCAGTCGGGGCTCGAGGGAAGTGTCTGGGCCTCTGGCTGCTCGTCCTGGTACCTGGATGAAAACGGCAAAAACACTGTCAACTGGCCCGGATTCACCTTCAACTACCGTCTCTCGACGCGGCGAGTGGACACCAACGATTATCAGTTTCTGAGCCCTGCCCAGGCGACCTGAACACAGATCGGAATGCCTTCAACTCCCCGCTGGCGGGCCGGGAGTTGATTTTTTACCTATATTCATAGGATGATTGGGTCATCTGTTTGCAGGATGATAAACATGACACTTTCGCCGATCAAGAAAGGCTCTCTCGTGGAAACCGCGATTGCCAGCCTCCGCTCCGCTATCGAACAGGGCCAGTGGCCCATGGGTTCCCGCCTGCCGGTCGAGGCCGAGCTATCCTCAGCCCTTGGCGTCAGCCGCAACACGGTGCGGGAAGCTGTGCGGGTGTTGGTGCACGTCGGTATGCTTGAGACCCGCCAGGGTGACGGCACCTATGTAAGAGCCACACGGGATGCCGGGGAAACGCTCCGTCGCATTGCGCGATCACAACTGGGCGACCAGCTCGAAGTGCGCATCATGCTTGAAACCGAAGCCTCCCGATTGGCAGCCCGGCGCCGGACAGATGAAGATCTGATACTCATGACCCTGGCACTGGATGCCCGCGCCAAAGCCGGCACGGACATCTCCGCCCGCATTCGTCATGATCAGGCCTTTCACCGGGCACTGGTGGCTGCTTCCCACAACCCTGCCCTCAACGAGCTGTACGACTATTTCTCGCCCGGGGTGTCCAGCACCATAGAAAGCACCGAAACCGAACCCGATCTGCCGGAACCTTCCCAGGAAGATCATGAGCTGCTGCTGGCTGCGATTCGTCGCCGCGATGAGGAGCGCGCGCAGACTCTGGCCCAGGCTCTGCTTAAACCCAGCCTTGATGCGCTGGGGAGAGACTGACCATGAAATTCCGGATCGACACATTCACCCTGCTTTTGCTGGGCGCCATTGTGCTGGCATCGTTTCTGCCGGTAAGGGGTAACACAGCGGACTGGCTCGCGACCCTCGGTACGGTGGCTGTGGCACTCCTGTTTTTTCTGCATGGGGCGGCGCTTTCCCGCCAACAGATCGTAGCCGGCGCAACCCACTGGCGGCTGCACATTCTGATTACCCTGCTGACGTTTGTGTTCTTTCCGCTCGCGGTACTGCCCATCAACGGCATCAGTGGCTTTGCGCCGCAGTGGATGCCGGAAGATCTCGGGTTGGGGTTCCTGTATCTCGGGGTGCTGCCGTCTGCGGTGTCGTCTTCCATTGCCTACACCGCCATGGCCCGCGGTAATGTGCCCGCGGCTATCTGCAGCGCCGCTGCATCCAATGTGTTCGGAATGATGCTGACACCGTTTCTGTTGCTGCTGTTGGTCAGCACCTCCGGCAGTGGGAATTTTTCGATCGCCGAGGCGCTCCAGGACATTGTGCTGCAGCTGTTATTGCCCTTCGCCGCAGGTCATGCCATGCGCCCATGGCTTGGCGGCTTCCTGGGGAGAAACGAGGGATTGATGGCGAGGTACGATCAGTGTGTGATCTGGATTATTGTCTATTCCGCATTCTCACACTCGGTGGAAAGCGGTCTGTGGCAGAACCTGCCGATAACGGCCATTGTGCTGGCGATCGTGCTCTGCTGCCTGTTACTGGGTCTGTTCATGCTGATGGCGCGTTTTCTGGTCAGGCGTCTTGGTTTCAGCCTGGAAGACGAAGCTGCGGTGGTGTTTTGCGGTTCCAAGAAGAGTCTGGCCTCCGGTCTTCCGATGGCCAAGGTTTTGTTTTCTGGCCATCCCGGCTTCGGCATGATCGTATTGCCGATCATGTGTTACAACCAGATCCAGGTCATAGTGGGGGCCATTCTGGCCCAAAAATACCGGGAAAAGATCGAGGCGACGTCAACCGCCGCCCATACCACCGAACAACATGGCCAGAATGGCTAACCCGACGATCCAGCCAATCACCGCCGGCCAGAAGTTGACCATCTGCGGCGGCAACTCCTCGGCAGCCTCCTGCTCCTGAGCTGACGCCTCCTGGTCATCCTCTCTGGCAACGGGGTTGGTGGCTTCCGTGAGGCTGTACCATTCGAACCAGCCACCCAGGAACTGAACCACCGGCGGTGGAAAGGTGCCGTTTTCCGCCATGGGCCGGACCCGAGACTCAAGGCTACGGCCTATCTCGCGGCGCAATTTCGGCTGATCCGCGGGTGGTTCACCCAGAATGGCTTTCCAGATCTGCGGGTCGCGGCTGCGATTGCTGTCATTCAGCAGCGCATTGATCTGAATCACCACCTCACGGACCACCTGTTGCTCGTTTGCATCCAGCGGGGCGTCGTCAACCACCGGCGCCGCCTCCGCTATAGCCGTCCCGGGTTCGCCGGCGACTTGTTCAGACCGCGGCTGAGGTTCCCGGCCCAGCGCTTCGCGATACGCTTCCGCAAGCCGTTCAGCCTCCTCACCGGTGGCGAATTTACTCTGCTGTTCATAAGCCGCCTCGATCTGATGCCGGTCGCGGGTTGGCTCGATGCCCAATATTTCCCAACAAGTCATGTGGTGGTAACTCTTTTGACGGAGATCAATTACAAATTTGAGAGACAAATGCAGTGTGGTCGCCTAGGATACATATAAACTCGGCCAACACGACAATAATCCCCAACCAGGGCCATTATAAAACGACAGTCATGCCCGTTACGAACCCTGTTGCCAATTCTTCATTTCCCTGTTTCCGACGCGGAGGCGTGGTTGTTCCTGCGGTTGCGGTTTTTGTTCTGGCAACCGCTACGTTACTGACCCGCCCCGCCCTCGCTGAAACCGATGAGCCGCTCTCCGACTACGCAGGCATTGAGTCTCTTGAGCCACCGCTTCCGGAAGTGCTGACCACCACTCGCCTCCGCCAACCCAAATCCCGCGTTCCCGGCACAACCACTATTCTGGAGGGTGACCTAATTCGGGATCTTGGGATCATGAACCTGGTTGAGGTCTTTCGCCTGGTGCCAGGCATGACCGTGGCGGAAGTCGGCAGCAATAACCTGGTCACCAGTTACCATGGCACCGTTCACTACGAGCAACGGCGCCTGCAAATTCAGGTGGACGGCCGCACGTCTTATCGCGCCAGCCTGTCCGACACCGACTGGCACACCATGCCCGTGCCTCTGGAGCTGATAGAGCGCATCGAAGTGAGCCGTGGCCCCAATTCCGCCGCCTATGGCATCAATGCATTTCTCGGCACGATCAACATCATCACCCGTTCACCGGACGATACCGCCGGCGTGCAGCTGGGGGCGGCCTCCGGCTCTCGGGGTTACCTGCGCACTTTTGGTTCCGTGGGTGAAGCCAGTGCACCTTATAGCTGGCGGCTGGCCTATGAGAAACGGAAGTCTGATGGCTTTGACAAGCAGATCGACGGTGGCGAGTTTTTTCCGTTTAACGATGGACACAACATCAACACATTCACTTACGACGGCATCGCCAGGTTATCAGACCAGATCAGTCTGGATCTGCGCGGCGGCATCGTAGATGGCGTTAATGAAGAAGACCTGCGTAAAAATGGCAAACTGGGCGCCACCGGCGATCCGGATATCATCGTTGACGACTACTACCTTCAGACACGCCTCAACGTGGCCACCTCAACCAATCATTTCTTCCACTTTCAGGTCAGCTTTCAGAACTACCAGCGGCGGCAACGCTGGCCGATTTGCATCTCGGGGCCACAGATTGACAGCATCCTCGACGGCAATCCTCCGGATTTTGATTTCGAGCCGGGAGACTGCAACGCCGGTGATGTCCCGGCCCCGCTCATCGCCGATCTGAACGAAGACATCGAAGAGTCCCGGCTTGAATTCGAAATTCAGGACACCCTCTATTTCAACCCGGACCTCAAGCTGGTTTCCGGCCTTGGCTATCGCAGGGATACCTTTCGTTCAGAAACCTTCTTCAACGGACGCGGAAACAATTACCAGTCCCGGGCGTTTGGCAACGTCGAGTATTCCCCCTTCCAGTGGCTGACCCTGAACGCTGGCGGTAACTGGGAAACCACGACCACCACCGACGAGGGCTACTTTTCCCCGCGAGTGGCGGCCAACTTCATAATCAACAACAACCAGGCCATTCGGTTTGTCTATTCCGAGGCCGTTCGTACGCCAGATGCCTTCGAACAGACCCCCGACTGGTCATACCGGCCGCGCAATGTTCAGGCGCCCTATGAGTTCCTGGAAGGTGTTCGCTTCCGTGTGGAGGACCTGGTCGATCCCACTACCTCCACCTTTGGCGTCGACCTTGACGAAGAGCGAATTATTTCACGGGAAATCAGTTATTTCGGGCAGTTTTACATGGACAGTGCTCTGCTGTCTCTCGAGGTGCGGTATTTCAACGACCAGCTGCGGGATATGATCAGCGGGGTCATCAACGAGGAAGACTGGTTCATCGCCAACAACGTCGGGCTCGACCAGGAAGGCTTTGAGGTCGAAACGTCTGTGGATTATGCCGGGACGAAACTCAGAGCCACCTACGCCTATCTTGACCAGAATGGCTGGTACACCGGTGACCCCGATGCACTGGATGCGGGGGATCAGGATTACGTGGTCGAGCTGCTCGGCCGCCTGTCCGTGCGACATTCCGGCAGTTTTTCGTGGATTCAGCAGCTGCCGTTTGATCTTACCTCGGCCGCGACTTTCTACTGGGCTGATGAATTCCGGCGCTCCCAGTTCGAGCGGGCGGATTTCAGGATCGCCCGGCGAATATATGCGCCAAAGTATAGTTACGAGTTGGCTCTGACCATGCAACACTATCTCAATCGGGATCCGGACCTGAGCCCCGACAATATTATCAGCGATCATAATCAGTTTTTTGTCGAAGCAGGGGTCCGCTTCTGAACTTGCCTATGGACAGCTCTGAACCCGGGACGGTATGAGACCATACAAGCCATCAAAACGTGACTCGCTGGGCGGTGTGATGCTACTCAGATTGCACTTTTGCTTGGCCATATTGGTGTTGCTGGGACTCAGTCCTTCTGTGTTTGCCCAAGATGAACCAGCAACACAAGTGTATGTCGCTGGCAGCTCTAAAAATGCTGCCTTGACCTCCCACATGATCAATCTGCTGGCTGACGAATTGGGCGACGGCGCTGAGGTTCGTCTTTTCCAACCAGGCCAGACTTCCCAGCACGACGACGGTGTAATCATAACCCTTGGTCCTGAAGCCTTTACGCAGGTTCGGCAGGAAAGCCGCACCGCTCCGATCCTGGCGCTGCTGGTGGAAAAGCCTTTTATCGCCGGCTATGCCGAGCGATCAGCGGGTGACATTGGCGCCGTTTTCTATAATTCCCCACTCATTCGTCAGGCCATGGCCGGGAAGGTAATCCTGCCCCATGCGACCCGTGTGGCCATGCTGGCAACGCCGGAAACCGTAGAACTCTACGAAGAACTTACCCCCCGATTACCGGAACTGGGCATGGAAGGGCGCGTGTTCATCGTCAGTGATAACGATGATCTGATCCCTACCCTCGTCCGCGCTCTCGAGTATGGTGACTTCCTGCTCGCGGCAACCGACAGCACAATCTACAATCCGCGAACCATCAAACACATTCTGTTGACCACCTACCGGCGCAGCAGAATAGTAATCGGCCCCAGTCAGGCCTATGTGAGAGCCGGCTCGCTGGCATCCACGTACGTGCCGCTCCGGACCACGGCCGAATCCGCGGCGCAACAGATTGCGGTGTTCCGGCAGACTGGGCGTTTTCCGCCGCCGGCCTACCCGGACGAGTTCCAGCTGGAGATCAATGATCAGGTGGCCCGCTCCCTGAATATCCCACTGCCACCGCGGGAAGAATTGCGTGCCACCATTGTGTCCCGGCTCTCTAATTCAAAGGAGGGAGCCCATGAGTAAGTCAGCCCCACTGGTCAGAAAACTCATGCTGCTGGGCGCCGTGCCCGCCATCGTAATGTTCGTTGTGCTGATGGTGTTTTTCACGTCCGCCCGGCTGGAGGATGCCCGCAAGGATCTCGCTGACAGCAGCCAGATGCTCGCGGACAGTCTCGCTCCGGCGGTGGAGTACGCCGTGGTGTCCGGAAACTCGGTCGCATTGGAACAGATCCTGTCGCAATCCCTGCGCCGCAGTCGTGCCCAGTGGATCCGGGTGTCTGATGTGATGGGCGATGAAGTCGGATTCGTGACCAGCACCCCTGGCCAGGCAATCACCAGCGACGACAGCTTCGATATCTTTGAGTCCGAGATTCTTCAACAACCACTGGATCTGGGCGGGAGCAGGCAAACCGAATGGTTCGAACCGGATTATGGCTTCGGCGGCGGTGCACTCAGGGTCGGCACCGTTCAGGTGGGCGTCAGCAAAGAGCATCTGGCGGCCCGACGCAGCGACATTCTGTGGACATCGCTGGCGGTGGGCCTTGCCCTGCTGCTGTTCACCATGCTGATCGTCAATCAGACCCTGTCCGGCATATTGTCTCCGATTCGGAGTCTCTCTGACCGGGTAAAGTTACTCATTGACCGCAACTACGACCCGGTGGAAGTGAGCCAGAATCACAACACCCTGGAGATTCAGGAACTCGAAGAAAATCTGAGCGCCTTGGCAAGGCATCTCAACAATCTTAAAGAGTCCCGGGCTCAGACACTCGCTGCCTCAGAGACAGCAAGAACCAGAGCCGAAGCGGCCAACCAGGCAAAGTCAGAGTTCCTTGCGGCCATGAGTCACGAGTTGCGCACACCACTCAACGGCGTACTCGGAATGATCGAACTGGTCAATGAGGAACCCCTAACGCCGCGGCAGATCGAATACCTGCAGACGGCCCGGCAATCCACGGAGGACCTGCTCACCGTCATCAGTGACATTCTGGATTACTCGCGCATTGATCGTGGCCACCTGCCGCTTGAGAACCGGGAATTCGACCTTCGCCAGCTAATCACCAATTGCACCGCCAGCTACAAGCTGATGGCCGAGCAACAGGGCCTGGCGCTGACGCTGGCATTCTTCGGTGAGTGGCCGGAGAAATCCTTTGTGGTGGGTGACGCGCCCCGGCTGCGACAGATCCTCGCGGGCCTGATCGACAACGCGATCAAATTCACCGGCGCGGGGTACATCAACATCCAGGCCGGTTGGTTTGCACTGGAAGATAACTGCATGGTGCTGAACTGTTCAGTCAGCGATTCCGGGTCCGGAATTCCGGTGGAGCGACTGAGCGATATTTTCAATTCCTTCGAACAGCTGGACAGCGGCGACAATCGGGGGCACGACGGCACCGGTATGGGATTGTCTCTGGTGCAGCGTCTGGTGGAACTGATGGGTGGCCATGTGCAGGTCGAAACCGATCTAGGCAAAGGCTCATCGTTCCGTTTTGAATTGCCCTTCGAACTCAGCAACACCGCGCCCGCCATTCGACCGGTGCCACGGGAGAATGCCGGCCCGGTAAATGAAGGAGCGGCATCCAGAGCATTGGTGGTGGAGGACAACCCGGTCAACCAACGTGTCGCGACGGCTCTCCTTACCCGCCTGGGCTTCGAAACCGACGCGGCCAACAACGGCAAGGAGGCACTGGATCTGGTGCGCACCAATCATGCAGGTTACGACGTCATTCTGATGGACTGCCAGATGCCGGTAATGGACGGTTACGAAACCACGCGGTGCATTCGGGAATGGGAACAGAGTAACGGTCAGGGTGGAACACCCATCATTGCCTTGACCGCCGACGCCCTGCCCGGCACCGAGGCCAGCTGCCACGACGCCGGGATGAACGATTACCTCGCCAAACCCGTGCGTAAAGAGTGTTTGCGGGAGGTGCTCAGCCGCTGGATCAAACTCTGATTCGGCGGCCGAGGCCGGTCAGGCGACCGGCTCACGCATAGTGACGAACTCTTCCGCAGAGGTGGGATGAATGCCCAATGTGCTGTCAAACTGCGCCTTGGTGGCACCTGCCTTCAGCGCCACGGCCAGACCCTGCGTGATTTCGCCGGCGTCCGGTCCCACCATGTGGGCACCAAGAACGCGGTCGCTTTCTGCATCCACCACCAGTTTCATCAGGCAGCGTTCATCGCGACCACTGAGGGTGTGTTTCATGGGCCGGAATTCGGAGCGGTAGATACTGACCTGGTGACCCGCTTTCCTCGCCTCGGCCTCAGTCAGGCCAACGGTCCCGATATTGGGCTGGCAGAACACCGCAGTAGGAATACAGCGGTAATCCATGTCACCGATGCCGTCGCCGAACAGACGGCGGGACAGAACCATACCCTGAGCGAGCGCCACCGGGGTCAGCTGCGGTGTGCCAATAACATCCCCCAACGCGGTGATGGAAGGCACCGCTGTCTGAAAATGGTCATCCACCACCACGTGCCCGGATTCGCTGATCTGCACACCCAGCTGCTCCAGCCCCAGCCCATCAATCAGCGCACGGCGTCCGGTGGCTGCCATGACGAGCCCGGTTTTCAACCGGCTGCCATCGTTCAGGGTGACATCGTAATGAGCGCCATCACTCTCCACCGCCTCGATCGTCACGCCAAACCGCAGATCCACGCCTTTCTTGCGCATTTCCTGCGCGGTGAATTCGCGAATATCGTCGTCAAAGCCGCGGAGGAACATGTCGCCCCGGTACAGCAGCGTGGTCTGCACACCCAGGCCGGCCAGAATGCCGGCAAACTCCACCGCAATGTAACCGCCGCCCCAGACCACCGCTTCCCGCGGCAGTTGCGGCAGATAGAACATCTCATTGGAGGTGAGGATGCACTCTTTCCCCGGTACCTCCGGAATTACCGGCCAACTGCCCGTGGCAACTGCAATGTGCCTGGCGGTGTAGCGGTCATCGCCGACCACAACGGTGTTGGCATCAGCCAGGGTTGCGGTGCCGTGAATGACGGTTACCCCGGCATTTTCCAGCATACGGCCGTAGATGCCGTTGAGCCGCTCGATCTCGGTGTTTTTGTTGGCAACCAGGGTCGGCCAGTCGAACTTCGCCTGATCACGGGGTAGCGACCAGCCGTAGCCTGCGGCATCCTCCAGATCCTCGCCGACATGGGCACCGTAAACAAACAGCTTTTTGGGTACGCAACCGACGTTGACGCAGGTACCGCCAAGGTACCGGGATTCCACAACAGCGACCCGTGCGCCCCGCTGGGCGGACATCCGGGCAAGCCGAACGCCTCCGGAACCGGCACCGATGATGATCAGATCGTAATCCTGGTGGTCAGACACAGCGTCTCCTGAATAAAACAAGTGATGACTTCAACCGGGTGCGGCCTTACGTTCAGCCGGCGTCACTTCCCGGAACAACACGTGGTCCTCGAAGTCTCCAAGCCGGATCTTGCCCAGGCTGCGGAATCCTTCGGACTCATAAAATGGCAGGTACCGACTGTTACCGGTATCCAGAACCAGGCCACTGCCGCGGGGATTCTCCGCGCACAGACGCTCCACGGTGGAGAGCAGCAGGCGGCCATAACCGAGGTTCTGATACTTCGGGTTTACCCCCATCAACGGCAACTGGTGCGCCAATGGCTGTGGTAGCAACTGCTTGATCTTTTCGTGGTAATCCAGATACCGGCGAGTGCTGGCAAATCCGGCCGTCAATACCATACGGATGCGCCAGCTGATCTGATCAGCAAGATTCAGCCGCAGTTCCGGCTCACCGATAAACGCCACGGCAACCAGCGTGTCATCAACCATCACGCCGACCGATTCCTGGTTCAGATCAATGTACAGATCGACGAGCTCGCGAATGGTTGCCCTCACCCGCTGCTCGTAGCCGGCGCGGCGATGATCGAACAGGTACTGGAACGTCGGCTCGTGGAGATAGGCATGAAACAGAATGGAGCGCGCTTCATTTCGGGCGTCTTCGTCAAGACGGACGACCACGGGTTCTGATTTCTTGTTGTTGTCTTTATTATCACTCATCCGGTTTGCTCCTGTTAACTCACCTTGGGCTGCCCTGCTCTCCCGGATTCACCGGTCAGATTGTCAGGGTCAGCCGAACCGACACGATCCCCGGCTCATCCTGTTTATCCATCGCGGCCTGATCGATCACCACACCATGATCGCTGTTGAGGCCCTCCAGCCACGCCGCCACCTCGGCAAACGGGACGTCTTCAAGCCATACCCGTATTGCGTCGGAACCGCTGGGTTCGAAGCGCTGCAGGGACAACCCTGACTCCCCGGCGCTGCGAGTAACCAGCGCCATCAGTGCGCGGCCATCCTCGGGCGCGTTGGCTGAGGAACTGCTGCTGCCGTCGCTGGCCGCCAGGCGATCCAGGGCAGGCTCGTTCGCCTGCATCCAGGCCAGTAACTCCTCCGCATTCGCCCGCGCACTCACTGCCTGGTCATGGAAGCCAGCCACCGGGCGCCAGATGGCGAAGTACAGCACGCCGAGAAATACGGCAATGGCCAGTACCGTCAGGGCCTGCTGGTCCCGGCGTGGCAATTGATCGTACTGCGCAATCAGTTTTTCGACGGCAGGCTGCTCTTTCAGTTTGGCGATCATAAGTTCAGCCTCCCGAGACTGTCAGGCGCCCGCGGGCACCGCTGGATTCATTCACCACCGAGCCAATCTGTGCCTCCAGCCCCTGCTTCGAGAGTCCGCTGCGCAGCGCGCTCATGCGATCGTAACTGTCGGCACGCAGATCCACCACCAGCTCACCACGGGAGCGGCTGTAATTGATGGAGTTGAATGTGAGCGACTGATTCTGTGGCACTCGGGTGTACTGATCTCCGGTGTACTTCATCAGTGTGACAAAGTCCGCACTGGGGCCGCCGGAACCGATGGTGCGCAATTGCCCCTCGATCACCCGGCGCACGTTACCCGCATGGGTACGGGCGTCATCGGGGAACGCGTTACGGTAGATGGCCATCGCCTGTTCACGGGTCTCATCGGCGTGTTGCTGATGGTAATAACCCATGCCGATCTCAACCCCGAGCTGAATCACAAACCACACCGACGCCACCGCAATCAGTGGCTTCCACGCCAGCAACGGACTGGACTTGCCGCTCTTCACCCCGTAGTTGCCCTGGCACAGGTTGATTGGCTGGGAGAGATGATGGTGATGGGCGTGCGCCAGTAATTCCAGAGGCATCAGTTCAATGGTTTCGAGCCGAACTGTCAGGCGCCCGGCGCTCCTCAGTTCACTGATGGCCGATTGCTGTTGCTCTAGCTCGACCTCGGTGCCGTAGATGGTGACCGGCACTTCCGCCACTACGTCTTCGGAGGGTGGCATCGCCAGGGTGTGGCCGAACATGCCGAGATTCCGCGACTGAATGCTCAACCATTCCCCGCGATCACTGATCAGCATGGCGTTGTCGCCATCCAGGCAGATTGACCAGCCGCCCCCGGTGACCGGCAGCAGCGCCGCGTCGGGATAGATCGCATAGAGACGGGAATGATCCCAGCCACTGAACAGGTCTACCCAGCCTGACATTCTCTCGCGATCAATTGCCGCTACCCGATAGCCGTTATCACCATGGCCGCCGAGTGACAGGTGAACGCTGTCAATGTCCTGAGCAATCTGCTCCTCCACCGCGTAGGGCAACGCCTGCTGGATGAAACGCGTCTGCTTGGCGGGAATGTCTGCCAGGCAAAACAGCGCCTCGTCTCCCGGGATCAGGCCGTTCAGCAATACGTTGTCGAGGTCGTTCTGACTCAGGGTCTGCTCGATCACCGAGCGGGTATCGCCCGTGCCACGGGCCTGGGAGTCACCACTGGCATCGTGGAGGACCCAGTTATACAGCTGCGCGTCCGGGCTCTGGTCCGGATCCGCGAAGGGCGGCAGTGGCCTGACATAAAGTCGGTAAGACATGTCTATCCTTCTGAGATGGTGAAAGGCTCTTTGGTGATGCGGTTCTTCTGTCCGGTATCTCTGTGAACCGTTTGCACTTCCCCTTCGGAATTCCGGAAAACCGTACTGACCAGGTTCGCCACGCGATCATCGTAGGTAATTCGTGAAACGACTTCAAAAAACCGGGTTTGCAATCCCAGCCCATTGGCTTTGAGGCCGAGACCGGAGAACTCGGGTAACGCCAGAAAATTCTGAATGTTTTCGAACCGCTCTTCCTTTCTTTTTTCAAGAATAGACTCTGCCTGAGCCAGTGTCAGCTCTTCGTGCAGCGAGCGGATGACCGGGGCGGATGCGGTGTTTACATTAATGCCGAGCCCACTCACCGGCAGTGTCGTCACGTGGGGCCGGAGCTGCCGGTAGATTTCTTCTGTCATGCCTTCCAGCAACCGTAATTCGGACACACTGACAAAAGGCTGGTTCGCGGCACGGAACGCCGGCTCTGCCATCAGGTACTGGCCGTCTTCGGCACCAAAAGCACTGATGGTCTGATCGTCCGGATCAATCCAGTCGATCAACGTATCCACCGACAGTTCAGAAATATCCAGTGCGACCAGCAACCGGGTCAGCCGATCCCGGGTCAACGGGTCTACCTGACCGTTGGAAGAGACCAGATCGTTGAGGTTGATTCGTCCGCCGAGGTCATCAATCTGCACCTCGGCAACGCCGTTGTCGTCCAGCGGCAGGATGGCGGCGTTGGCGGCCCAGAACTCGTCCAGACTGTCGACCATGACATTCTCTTCCTTGTCCGCTTCATAATCCCGCACCAGAATCTGCCGTGCGAACGCCTCGGCACCCAGCGCGACACTCTGGCCCTGCTGCTGCGCCAGATAGTGGCCGGCACGGAACACCCGAACACTCTGTTGCTGGGTCATACCCGTGGCCAGCATCACGACCAGTGCCATGGCCAGCAACACCATGATCAGCGCCACACCCTGCTGACGCTTGAAGAAAGCCGCCTGGCGCATCATTGCGTGACCCCTTCTGCTGGCTGGCCTTCGTCCTCTTCCTGTTCATCCGTGTCCGTCTCGGCACCGGCTGCGTTGGCGACATTCACCATGCCCTGAGCGACGCTGCTGTCAAAATCGGCGATCGCAAAGGTGCGCACCATTTCCCCGAACCGCTCATGCTCAAGTGTCACTTCGATCCCGACCGGCATCGGGATGTCAGGGCGCGCACCCTGGGTAAGATTGGCCATGGCCTCTTCGGTCGGCCAGCCGTCGCTCCAGCTGCGTTCGCTATCAAGGAAGCGGATTTCAAAGGACGTTACGTCGGCCAGCACCAGCACATCCTCGCTGTTGTCTTCCTGGCCCTGGTCAACGGTACGCCACTGCCTGCGCCGGAGTTCCTCTCCGGTGTACTCCCAGGCCGCCCGTTGCAGCGAGCTGCGGCGGGTTCCCAGCGGATTCCGCCAGCCCTGACGTGTCAGTACCAGTGAAAACTCATCCTCGCGACTGGTCAGGGCCGGCTTGTAGTCACCAAACATATCCCGTGCCGGCCGGTTCACCAGTTGGGTGAGATCCCGCTCCAGCAACAGCATGGTGCGTTGCAGCTGATCGAAGGCATCGGCGGCCTCGTTGACCCGATCCCGCGACAATATAACGCCATTGAGCACCTGCCAGACACCCAGGCCGATCACGGCGGTGATGGCAACCGCGATCAGCACCTCCATCAGCGTAAAACCCCTCTGGTTCATCAGTTCTCTCCGATGAAGGCAGACAGGGTGTGCACCGGGAGCGGCTCACTGCCATTGTCGCGAAAGCGGGCGACGGTGACTTCCACCCGTCGCATGGTGGGTTCCTCGGTGGCCAGCACTGCGGTGGTGACTTGCCAGCGGAAGGGGCCATAATCGAGATCGTCCGAATTTTCGGAGATACCGGGCAACGCCTCACTGAGGCGGAGTTCATTGATCCGGTTATCGGCAATCCAACCGGCAAACGTCTTATCGCGGATACGCTCGAAACTGGCAATGTACTGGCTGCCCACTTCGGCGCCAGCGGTTGCGATCAACCCGAACACCAACAGTGCAACCAATACCTCGATCAGGGTGAATCCGCGCTGACGGTTCATTCGTCTTCCCCGTCACCGCCCGGTTTACGCCATTCCAGTGCCGAGAGACCGTCAGACGCCAACACGTGCATGTAGGAACTGTCTGCGCCGATGGTGAATTCCACTTCGAAGGGGGTGGTTTCTCCGCTGGAGAAAAACACGATATCCGGACGCAGCCGGTCTTCCTCGGACGCCAGGCGGGGCGTATCGCTCTCGATATATTCCGTCAGCACCAGCCATTCCGGGTAATTGCGCTCACGGAACATCCGTTCGGTGGTTTCGGTCCATTCGTTGGCGCGCTCGTCGAGGATGACAAAGCGGTATCCGTCTTCTTCCAGCAGCAGTCCCAGTTCGATGTTGTTCAGCACCGCCTGTTCTGACGCCGTCTGCATCAGCAGATAGGTTTCCCGCACATGATTCTGCAGCTCTCGCTGCTGGGACCCGCCCCCGAGATTCAGCACCGCCAATGCAGCAAGAAGTCCCACCACAATCAGGACAACGAGGATCTCGATGAGCGTAAAGCCGGAGGCGGGTGCCCGTTTAACCACAGTGCATCAATCCCTGGCTTTCCAGACACTGATATCAGCAGCATCGCCGTCACCGCCCTCCTGGCCGTCGGATCCGTAAGAATAGAGGTCATAGGGCCCTTCGGTACCCGGGCTGACATACTGATACTCTGCGCCCCAGGGATCTTCCGGTACGTTCTTGAGGTAGCCGTCCGGATTCCAGTTTCTCGGCTCCGGGCTGCCACTGGGCTGTGTCACCAGCGCCTGCAGCCCTTGCTGCGTGGACGGATAATGACTGTTGTCGAGACGATACAGATCCAGGGCGTTGGCGATGTTGCTCAGCTGGGTTTCTGCAACCGTCACTTTGGCCTGATCACTGCGCCCCATGATGTTAGGGGCAACAATTGCCACCAGAAGACCGAGAATGACCATCACCACCATGATTTCGATGAGGGTGAACCCGGTTTGTAGGCGGTGGGCACTCGCCGGTGGGCAATTGACTTGAGATTTCATTGCTGTGCTCGTCATTTGAGGGGCTCTCTTTCCATTTTCCGTTGTCTTATGAATTCGGTGTCGGGTCAGCCGACCAGATTACTCATATTGAGAATCGGCAACATAATGGCCAGTACAATGATCAGTACCACCACACCCATAAACAGCAACATCATCGGCTCGAACAAACCGACAATGGCGGCGATTTTCGATTGCAGGGTGTTTTCCTGCATCCGTGCCGTGCGCTCCAGCATGCTGTCCAGTTCGCCGCTGGCCTCGCCACTGGCAATCATGTGCAACATCATCGGCGGAAAGTAGCCGGTCTGGTCCAGCGAGCGGTGCAGTGAGCCGCCCTCGCTGACTTTCCGCGCAGCGTCCCGCAACTCCTGCCGGAGGAAGTCGTTCGACAGCACCTCCCCGGCGATGCGCATGGCATCCACCAGTGGCACACCGCTGGTGGTGAGGATGCTGAGCGTGCTGGCGTAACGGGCGGTGTTTACACCCCGCACCATACCGGCGAACAAGGGCAGGTTCAGCAAGCTGCGATGAAATTTCAGTTTGAACGCGGGTTTGCGCAAGGCAACGCGAAACGCAACAACCCCCAGTACGATCAAGATAAGAAGATAGACACCGTAATTGCCCAGAAATTCCGACACCGTCAGCATCGCCACGGTAAGTCCCGGCAGATCCTGACCCTGCCGGACAAATACTTCGATAATGTCGGGCACCACGTAGGTCAGCAGGAACACCACGATAGCGATCGCCACCACACTCAGAATGATGGGGTATATGGCAGCGAGCTGGATTTTCTGACGGGCTTCCTGACGGGCCTCGGTATAATCCGCCAGCCGGTTGAGCACCAGATCAAGGTGCCCCGCGTGCTCACCAGCGGCCACGGTTGATCGGTACAGCCGGGGAAACGCGCGCGGAAACTCACCAAGACTGTCCGCCAGACTGTAACCTTCCATGACTTTGGCCCGGATCGCAATCAGCATGCCGCGGATGCGCGGTTTAGAGGACTGCTGGGCTGCGGCCGACATCGCCTGTTCAATGGGAATCCCGGACTGGATCAGGGTGGCAAGCTGGCGGGTAACCAGCGCCAGATCGGCGGCCGCCAGCGTGCCGCGGCTGCTCAACGGGTTGCGACTGCGGGCCTGTTTTTCGGCAGCAGGCTCTACCGCCAGAGGGGTCAGGCCCCGCTCTCGAAGCTGCTGGCGGACCGCTCTGGGAGCGTCAGCCTCTAGCACGCCCTGCTTCTGTTTGCCCCGGGCGTCCAGCGCCTTGTACTCGAATGCCGGCATGGAATTATTGGCTCCGGTGGGTTACGCGAAGGACTTCTTCTACCGTCGTTACGCCATCCATAATCTTTTTGACACCGTCAGCGTGAATGCTGGGTCCCGACCGGCGCGCCTCTCGCTCCAGATCCAGCTCCCCTGCCCGCTTATGAATCAGCGCACTGATCTCGTCGGTAATCTCCACCACCTCATAAATACCGATACGCCCCCGGTAACCAAGCTGGTTGCAGTGCTCACATCCGGTGGCGCGGAAAATCATCGGCGGGTTGTCACCATCAAGCTGGAGGAAATCGCAGTGCTCCTGGGTGGGCACGTAAGCTTCCCGGCATTCCTTGCACAACACCCTGACCAGACGCTGAGCCACGATGCCCACCAGACTGGAAGAAATCAGGAACGGCTCGATACCCATATCCATCAAACGGGTAATGGCACCCACCGCCGTGTTGGTGTGTAACGTAGACAGCACCAGGTGGCCGGTCAAACTGGCCTGAACCGCGATTTCAGCGGTTTCCAGGTCTCGGATCTCACCGATCATCACCACATCGGGATCCTGACGCAGAATCGCCCGCAAGCCCCGCGCGAACGTCATATCCACCTTGGTGTTGACCTGGGTTTGCCCGATGCCCGGCAAATCGTATTCGATGGGGTCTTCCACGGTGAGAATATTGCGGCTGCGATCGTTGATCTCCAGCAACGATGCATACAACGTTGTGGACTTACCGGAGCCGGTCGGGCCGGTAACCAGCATGATGCCGTACGGGCGATAGATCAGCTTGCGCAACACCGTGAGATCGCGGCCTTCCATGCCGAGCGATTCAAGATGAATATTGCCGGCCTGCTTGTCCAGCAATCGCAGTACCACCCGCTCGCCGCTGGAGGACGGCATGGTCGACACACGGATGTCCACTTCACGGCCGGCAACCCGCAGCGCAATCCGCCCGTCCTGGGGCAGACGCTTCTCGGCAATATCCAGCTTCGCCATGACCTTGATACGCGACACCAATAACGGTGCCAGTGCCCGCTTCGGTTGCACCACTTCCCGCAGCACGCCGTCCACGCGGAACCGCACCACCAGGCGCTTCTCGTAGGTTTCGATGTGAACGTCCGACGCGTTGGTTTTCACCGCCTCGGTGAGGATAGCGTTGATCAGTCGGATGATGGGGGCGTCGTCTTCCTGCTCCAGTAGATCCTCGGTTTCGGGCACCGAATCCGCCAGCGACGCCAGATCCATGTCGTCACCGATTCCCTCCACCATCTGCATGGCTTCGGCGGAATCGTTCTGGTAGGCCGCGTTGAGCGCGGCATCGAATCGTTCCGGGTCAATTCTGGAGAAACGCGCACGACCGCCACTGATCCGGTTGGCCTCCGCCAGAGCGGAATGCCCCGCGCCCGGGCGCACCAGAATAACCGCCTCGCCCTGATCGTCCCGGGTAAGAATCACACCGTTGCGCTTGGCAAAGGCGAAGGGAAGACGGCCCAGCGGAGCATCCTGCGGCTGAAGTTCGTGATCTGTGTTCAAGGTCGTCCTCGTTTTTGTTGCCAGGTGCGGAAAGTTTGTCTCCGTAAACCCTTTTTATTCAATTGATTCAGAAAGGCTACCATAGGATATGGAACCGCTGAATAACTCTATACACTATACTGCCATTTAAGCAGTTCAGTCTGATAACCTGTGGACTTTTTACAGGGTCGTAAATACACAGCCGGGACACTCCATGCCTTTGAACAATACCCGCCTTCCCCTGCTTCTTGCTGTTGTTGTTGCAGCGGCCATGATTGCCCTAACGTCATGGCAAGCATACAGTTTCTGGCAGTCTGAAAACCAGAGAGAGCGTCAGCAACTCGCCGAAGCGGCCAGTGGCACCGTCGTCGCTGATGAAGACACCACGCCGGAGGTGGAACTGGCCTCACTTGACCTGTTCGGGGTGGCCGGTGAAAGTGCAACGCCAGCAGAACTGGACACGGAAAACCTTCCCGAGACCAACCTCCGCCTGTTCCTGCGCGGCGTGCTCGCCGCCGAGGGTGAGTTTCCAGGCAGCGCGTTGATCGAGGATGATAAAAGCACCACCGAAGCCTACCTGGTGGGTGATGAGCTGCCGGGCAACGCCAAACTCCGTTCTGTGCATGCCAACCGGGTGATCATTGAACGCGGTGGCAAACTCGAGAACCTGTATTTCCCGGAGGGTGACGATCGCAGCGGCCTGAACGTCGCCGCCAATAACGATATGGAATCCCAGGATGACGGCTCGTCCGCTACACCATCCGCCACTTCCTCGCCCGGCAGTGCGAGCCCGGCCAGCGACGACCAGCGCCGGGAAGAGATACGCCGCCGCCTTGAACAGCTCCGCGAACGCCTGCGGAACAACAACAGCTGAGCCCCCTCATGGAGACAGCAGCCCGTCCAGTCCGCCGCTGTCGTCTCCTGCTTCCCTTGCTGCTACTCGTTTCCACCGTGGCCGCCTTCGAAATCGGCGAGCAACTGATGGACTATGTCCGCAAGGAATTCGGAAGCGAAGCCCACAGCCGCCTGGAGAACTGGCAGAACGTTCACCGACTGGCTTCCAGAGCGCCGGTTGAACGGCAGCTGCGGTTGGTTAACACGTTTTTTAACCGGGTGCGTTTTGTAAGCGACATCGAGCATTGGGGTCAGGAAGATTACTGGGCCACGCCGGTCGAGTTGCTCACAACCAACGGTGGGGACTGCGAGGATTTCTCCATCGCCAAGTACCTGACCCTGAAATCCATGGGTGTACCGGATGAGCAGCTGCGCATTGTCTACGTCAAGGCGCTGGAACTGAACCAGGCGCACATGGTGTTGGCCTGGTATCCGGAACCCGATGCAGACCCGCTGATCCTCGATAACCTGATCAATGAGATCAAGCCCGCATCGCAGCGTCCGGATCTGGAACCCGTTTACAGTTTCAATGGCGGCGGTCTGTGGCTCAACCGTTCGGGCGGACAGCAGCAGCGAATCGGAGAAGCCGAAAAACTCGAGCACTGGCAGGACGTCAACCGGCGATTGATTGACGCCTTGCGCTAGCACTCCCGGGTACGACCGCCTGTGTCGTTTTTTCATCGTATTTTGCTATACTGTGAGAAATCAACACAACGTCGGAGGTGTCATGACCGTCGCATCCAGCACCAGACCGCAGATCAACGATCGGGCTCTGCTCGGGAAAGCCCTGGTGAACGCCGGTAAAGCCCTTGGGCTTACTCAAGCCGAGGTGGCCGATATCGTGGGCCGCAACCGCACCGGCCTGCTGCGCGATGGCATCGATCCCTCCAGCAAGGCCGGCGAGCTGGCGTTGCTGCTGATTCGCCTCTATCGCAGTGTGTACGCTCTGATGGGCGGCGACCAGAGCGCCATGAAGCACTGGCTGGCGACGGAAAACCGGTACTTTGATGAGGTACCACGGGACATGATTCGCACAGCAGAGGGGTTGGTGCGGGCTCTGCATTATCTGGACGCGATGCGGGGCAAGATTTGAACCTGGTTGACCCCATTCATGGCGAGCTCTCGGCGCTGCAGGGCAAGATTTACCGCGTAGTGGAATCTCAGGAAGAGATTGCCACCACACAACTGGTCGACAGCACACCGGAACAGATCCGTCTGGAGGAAATGCTGGAGCTCAGCAAGCCGCGGCGACCGGAAGGCACCGATCAGCTGCACTACCTGCTGGCCACCCCCTTCCGCTATCCACCTCTGAAATACGGCTCACGTTATGGACGTCCCTTCGAAAAGAGCCTGTTTTACGGCGCCATGAGCACCAGCACCGCGCTGGCGGAGTCGGCGTTCTATCGGTTCGTGTTCATCAATGACATGGCCACGCCCTACCCCAAACCCCTGAAAACCCAGCACGCCCTGTTTTCCACCCGGATGCGCACCGATAAAGGTCTTCGCCTGCAGGACAAGCCTTGGGGGGATCTCCATGAGGTTCTCACCGACCCGGCCAGTTACGATGCCTGCCAGAGCCTGGGGACACAGATGAGGGAAAGCGGGGTTGAAGCCTTTCAGTTTCTGTCTGCCCGCGCCCGTCAGGCAGGCCTTTACCGGCTGCCCTACAGGTCGTCCAATGGTCTGGAGGGGGTCAATGCTGGCCTGTTCACCCCCCACGCCCTCAAGGACAGAAAGCCCCTGAGCCGCTGTCGCCTGATCATTATCGCCGACAGCACAACGGTATCCATGAGCCTGACCAATGAAGACGGGGAGAAATCCGCGTCGGAATTCCGGCGGGAAGCGTTTCTGGTGAATGGCGTGCTACCTCACCCGGCCAGCTGACACGACAGACCGGTAACGGCAGCGTCAGCCCCGCTGCGCAGGGCTCAATCGACACGCTGCATACTTGAACTCCGGAATTTTGCCGTCCGGATCCAGTGCCGGGTTGGTGAGCAGGTTGACCGCCGCCTCCACGAAGGCAAAGGGTACAAACACCATCCCCTCGGGCATCGCCTGATCGGCCCTCGCTGTCAGGGTAATGCTGCCGCGCCGGGTTGCAACATGGATCAAATCCCCGGATGCGATACCCACGCGGGCCAACTCCCCAGGTGACAGAAAAGCCGCCGCTTCGGGCTCCCGCTCATCCAGCACCATGCTGCGCCGGGTCATGGCGCCGGTGTGCCAGTGCTCAAGCAACCGCCCGGTGGTGAGAACAACGGGATAGGCCGCATCCACCGGTTCGTCCGGCGGCAACGGCCGGGTTGGTGAAAATCTGGCCCGCCCCCCGGCCCGGGGAAACTCATCCGTGAACACCACATCATGGCCCGGCGCGTCGTCGGCGGAACAGGGATAGGTCACCGACCCCTCCCGCTCCAGGCGGCGCCAGGAGATGTGATCCAGTGAGTGCATGCCCCGTTTCATCTCAGCGAACACCTGCTCGGGGCCGGCATACTGCCAATCCAGCCCGAAACGCCGGGCGATTTCCTGAATAATCCACCAGTCGGGCTTTGCCGCCCTGGGCGGCGGCAGCGCGGCACGGCCCATCTGCACCTGCCGGTTGGTGTTGGTGACGGTGCCCGACTTTTCCGACCAGGCCGCGGCAGGCAGAATGACGTCGGCAAACTGGGCGGTTTCCGTGACAAACAGATCCTGCACCACCAGGTGCTCAAGAGCAGCAAGCGCCGCCCGGGCATGGGTCAGATCCGGGTCGGACATCGCGGGATTCTCTCCCAGGATGTACATACCCTTGATGGTTCCGGCAGCGATGGCCCCCATAATCTCCACGACGGTGAGGCCCGGCTCGGGGTCAAGCCTGGTCTCCCAGAGTTCCTCGAAGGCTGCGCGCAGCTGCGCGTCTCCCACCGGCTGGTAGTCCGGCAGCACCATGGGGATCAGGCCGGCGTCGGAGGCGCCCTGCACGTTATTCTGGCCCCGCAGCGGATGCAAACCTGTGCCGGGCCGTCCTGTGTGGCCGCACGCCAGGGCCAGGGAAATCAGGCAGCGGGCGTTGTCGGTGCCGTGCACGTGCTGGGAAATGCCCATGCCCCAGAAGATCATCGCCTTTCCCGCGCCTGCGTAGGCACGGGCCACCTCGCGAATCATCTCGGGCGCCAGCCCGCATTGCGGGCTCATCCGTTCGGGCGTCATCCCCGCGACACTGGCCGCCAGTGCCGCGAAGCCTTCGGTATGGGCCTCAATGTAGCGCCGGTCGAAGAGCGCTTCGCTGATGATCACGTGGAGCATGGCGTTTAGGAGCGCCACATCGCCGCCGGGTGAAAAACGCAGGCTGCGCCAGACGTAGGCGTCGAGGGCTTGGCCTCGGGGGTCAAGAATAATCAGCCGGGTGCCATTGCGCGCCGCCTGTTTGAAATAGGTGGCCGCCACCGGATGATTTACGGCCGGGTTGCAGCCAATCAGGATCACCACGTCGGCCTCAAGTGCCTGCATGAACGAGGCGGTTACCGCGCCCGAGCCCAGGCACTCCATCAGCGCCGCCACGGAACTGGCATGGCAAAGCCGCGTACAGTGATCAACGTTGTTGGAACCGAAACCCGTTCGCACCAGCTTCTGGAACAGCCAGGCCTCCTCATTCGAGCATTTGGCGCTGCCGAAGCCGGCGAGCGCACTCGGACCGTGTTGTGCTTTAAGTTGGGTTAACCCCTTTGCCGCCCGCTCAAGCGCTTCTTCCCAACTCGCTTCGCGGAAGTGCGTCAACGGATGGGTCGGGTTAAAATCGGGGTCGAGGCCTTTGGGCACGCCCTCCCGGCGGATCAAAGGCCGGGTCAGTCGGGCCGGGTGCGCAGGATAATCGAAGCCAAATCGCCCTTTGACGCAGAGCCGGCCCTGGTTTGACGGCCCGTCCTTACCCTCCACAAACAGGATACGTGAACGCGGCTCCGCTGTTCCGGAGGGCTCGTCTTTGACGTGATAGGTCAACTGACAGCCCACGCCGCAGTATGGACAAACAGAGTCTACGGTGCGATCCGCCGTTGCGGAATCACCGCGCCCCCGGTCATCCACCAGGGTGGCGGGCATCAGCGCTCCGGTCGGGCAGGCCTGCACACATTCGCCGCAGGCAACGCAGGTGCTATCACCCATGGGATCGTCGAAATCAAACACCACCTTGGAGGCGGCGCCACGGTGTGCCAGACCGATAACGTCATTGCCCTGAACCTCGCGGCAGGCGCGCTCGCACAAGCCGCAGGTAATGCAGGCGTCCAGATTGACGGTCATCGCAGGGTGCGTCGAGTCATGGCCCCGGGCGTGGGCCAGCGCATCAGCCCGCGGCACAACGTGGTGAACGATGGCCCCTTCGCGCTCTGCACGGGCCGGCAGTCGCTGCCGCACAGCGCCGGCATCGATCGCCAACTGATCCGCCAGATGCCACAGCTGGCTGGCGCGGTCCGGGCTGTCCTCGCGCTCAGGCTGGTCTGCCAGCAGCAGTTCCAGAACGCCCCTGCGTGCCTCCTGGGCACGAGCGGATCCAGCACTACGCACCACCATGCCGGGCGCCGCCTCACGGATGCAGCTTGCGGCGAGCACTCGCTCCCCCTCCACTTCGACCATGCAGGCGCGGCAATTGCCATCAGCCCGGTAGCCTGGCACGTCCTTGAAGCACAGATGAGGAATGGTCTCACCGGCACGTTTCGCCACCTGCCACAGGGTTTCGCCAGGGTGAGCCTGAATCTCGAGGCCATCCAGAGTCAGCGTGAAGCTTGTATTGGCATTGCGCATGGCGGCCCCTACCCTTTGGCGATCAGGTTATAGCTGGCGAGTTCGCTGCGGAAATCTCGCAGCAGACTCAGCACCGGGTTCGGTGCGGCCTGCCCTAGCCCGCAGATGGAGGCATCTGCCATCACCCGGGCGAGATGCTGCAGTGTCTCCTCATCCCAGGCGTCACGTTCAAGCAGCGCCAGCATTTTTTCGGTGCCCACGCGGCAGGGGGTGCACTGCCCGCAGGACTCATCGGCGAAGAAGCCGAGAAGGTTGGCAGCCACGGCGGGCAAGTCGTCCTGATCGGAGAGGACGATCACCGCGGCTGAGCCGATAAAGCAGCCGTGCTCCTGAAGGGTGTCAAAATCGAGAGGGATGTCTGCTTTGCTCGCGGGGAGAATCCCGCCGGAGGCCCCGCCGGGCAAATAGGCCAACAAGCGATGGCCTTCGGCCATGCCGCCGCAATACTCCTCAATCAGTTCGGCGAGGCTGATGCCTGCCGGTGCAAGGTGCACGCCGGGCCGGGCGACCCGCCCGGAAACCGAGAAACTGCGCAGACCGCTGCGCCCGCGGCGTCCCTGGCTGGCGAACCAGTCGGCACCCTCGGTGTGAATGCGCGGAATCCAATAGACGGTCTCGACGTTATTGACCAGGGTGGGCTGTCCGAACAAGCCTTTCTGGGCGACGAAAGGCGGGCGAAGACGCGGCTTGCCGGGCTTGCCCTCCAGGGACTCGATGAGCGCTGACTCCTCACCGCAGATATAGGCGCCCGCACCCCGGCGCAGGATCACGAATTCCGGCTCTATGACGCCGTCCGCGACCAGTTCCGAAATGGCGTCAGTCAGCACCCCGTGAAGGCCGGGGTACTCATCTCGCAGGTAAATATAGAGTGCCTGCGCGTCGACCGCCCAGGCACTGACCAATGCGCCCTCGAGAAATCCGTGGGGTGCCTGTTCCAGGTAAAAACGATCCTTGAAAGTCCCGGGCTCGCCCTCGTCGGCGTTGATCACCATATAGCGTGGCCCGGGTTCGGCCCGCACCGCCTGCCATTTGCGGAAGGTCGGAAAACCCGCACCACCGAGGCCACGCAGGCCGGCGTGCTCAAGTTCACTGGCCAGCGCATCGACACTCACGATGCCCTGGCGGCAATCTGTCAGCAGCCGATAACCGCCGGCCAAACGGTAATCCGCCAGGCGTTGCCAGGTGATCGGCTGCGGCTCCACCTGCCCCTGCTCCATTGCAGCCCCCACAGCGCGGACGTCGGCACTGCACACATGGTGACGCCCGACAGCGACCACCGGTGCAGAGTCGCAGCGCCCCATGCAGGGTGCTCGCAAAACTCTTACCCGCGCAGGATCAGCTCCCTTCGCCAGCGCATCATGCAGTGCAGTTGCGCCCGCAAGACGGCAGGACGGTGAGTCGCACACCCGCAGGGTCAACGCAGGGGGTGGTGCCTGATCATCGTGAACAACATCGAAATGGGCGTAGAAGGTCGCCGTTTCGTAAATGGCGGCCATGGGCAGATTCATGTAGGCCGCCAGCGCCCGGAGCCTGGGCAGGGAGAGGTAGCCACAGGTATCCTGTACGGCATGCAGGTGTTCGATCAGGTGCTCGCGGCGGCGCAGTGTAGCATCGGCTCGCTCGTCTCCGAGCAGGTCACGCAACTCCGCCATTAGAGCGGGCTCAAGTTGGCGACCGCGCGGCGAAGCCCGCCGGGGTGTGACCGTCGTTTCGTCTGTATTCATTGTTGTTGACCAGGCCCCGAAGTGCGTAAGACAGCCTTGTTGGCTGGCCTGACGATTTATACGTCATTGAAGCATAGCAGGGGGTGGCACCATTAGACGAACGGAAACGGGTCCGGGCCGGAAGCAGTCATGGCCTGACGCGTTCGAGATGTTTCAGATCGGGGAAATAATGGAGGCGCGGGTCGGAATCGAACCGGCGTACACGGAGTTGCAGGACGAACTTTCTGTACCCATTTTCTTATTTAAATACATGCACTTAAAGCACCTTCCTGACAAATAATTTGCGCTCATTCGGGCATTGCAAAGTCTCTTCAAATCAATAAGTTATATTTTCATTTTTTGGGTGATTTTCAGCTCACCGCACCCGTCGGCTCGATAAGATCTTCTTTTAATCAGGTAGTCCCCGCTCTTTAACCCCCCACAAACATTTTGCATGCAGAACGCTGCTGGTTTTGTGCCGGCGTGTTGTCAGTGCCGAGGTTTGCAAACCGTTATCTTAGCCACTGCGCGGTTGCGACGTTTACTTCTACCTTCGTAGCGCACAACAGCTCAAATGCTTTCGAATCAGTTGGAGCATTACCTGAAACTTTTGGAGTTATACCGCATATGGCTATTAAAAAAGACGAACTGACATCTCACTACGCATGCATTCCGAACGACACATTGCGGGATCGTCGCCTATCGCCAGAAGCATTGGGAGTCCTGGCGTTTCTATTGTCTATGCCTGAAGACTGGATAGTCAGAGCCGCCCAAATCAGGCGAAATTTTAATATCGGAAAAGTAGTTCAACAAAGAATCTTTCGAGAATTGGTGCGTAAACCGCTGAAGGTTGCCACCCATTCCACGTGAAGCCTGCCACCCGGACCAGAGCAAGGCTGCCACCCATCGGAGCGTAGCGACGCGGGGTTTCTCTTCTTACTCCGAAGTCTCAGTGCCCGTCAACTTTGCCTGCTGTTTTCGCATGGATTCGCCCCGCAGATTGATCTTGTAGGCATTGTGTACGAGCCGGTCCAGGATGGCATCTGCCGGAGTGGCGTCACCGATGACGCCGTGCCATTCCTCGATGGGTAATTGGCTAGTGGCGATGGTGGAGCGCCGGCCATGTCGGTCTTCCAGCACCTCCAGCAAGTCCCGCCGGTTCTCCGCGCTCAGCTTCATCAGCCCCCAGTCATCCAGGATCAGCACGTCGACCTTGGCCAGGCTGGTCAGGAGCTTTGAGTATTGGCCATCGCCTTTGGCGATGGTCAGCTCTCGTAGCAGCCGGGTCAGGCGGACGTACTGGGCGGTGTACCCCTCCCGGCAGGCTTTGTGTGCCAGAGCACAGGCCAGCCAGGTTTTCCCGACCCCGGTGGGACCGGTGATCAGCGCGTTCAGGTGTTCCTTCACCCACTGGCAGCTGGCTAGGCCCTGGATAAGCCCTTTATCCAGGCCGCGTGAGTTCCGGTAATCAATGTCTTCGAGGATGGCGGCGTGTCGCAGTTTGGCCCGGCGTAGCCGGCTGCTCATGCGCCGGTTGTCCCGTTCCGTCATTTCCCGGTCGACCAGCAGCCCGAGGCGCTCCTCGAAGCTCAGATCGGTGATGTCGGGGGTGGCCGACTGATCCTCCAGGGCGGCGGCCATGCCGGTCAGTTTGAGGGCGTGGAGCTTATCCAGTGTGGGATGTTTCAACATGTCAGATTCCTTCAGTGGTAGTAGGCAGGGCCGCGGATGTTGTCGTGTGTGTCAGGTAAGGCCAGTTCTTGTTGCTCTTCCAGGGGCTGCTCATCCAGGCGGTGCTTGAGGATGGATTCGATGCTCTTGTATCGGCAACTGCCCAGCATCAGGGCGCGTTGGCAGGCACGTTCTAATCGTGCCTCGCCGTAGCTCTGGCCCAGTCGGAGAATGCCCAGACAGGACCGATAGGCCTGTTGCGGATGCTTTCTTGCCCCCAGCGCGGTACGGATAAGCTTTTCAGTTGCCGGTCCAGTCTTGGCTGCCCAGGCGGTCAGTCGCTCTGGGTTCCACTCGCCGGCTTGGCGATGGGACTCCGGCATGTGAGCGGCGATGGTGCTATGCCGACCCTTCTGATCCGAACGCCGGTGGCTGGCGATCCGGTTGCCTCGGTGGAAGCATTCGATGGTGTTGTGGGTGATCCGGACCTCCACCTCTTTCTTGATCAGGGTGTAGGGCACCGAGTAGTAATGCCCATCGATGGCCACGTGGTAGTCGATGTGTACCCGGGCTTTTTTCCACTCGGCGTAGACATACGGCTCGGCGGGTAGCGGTTGTAGAACCGGCTGATCCAGCTGTTTGAAGTGATCAAGCCGGCACCCGGGCAACTTGCGGAAGGGGCGGCTATTGAGCTTCTCCAACAGCTCACGGATGGTGGCGTTGAGTTGCCCCAGGGAGAAGTGCTGACGGTGGCGCAGGGCCGCCAGGATCCAGCGCTCAACGATCAATACGCCACCTTCCACCTTGGCCTTGTCACGGGGCTTGCGAACCCGTGTGGGGACAACGGCCACGCCATAATGGCTAGCCATATCCTGATAGGTCGGATTGAGATCCGGCTCGTAGCGATGGGCCTTGCTGACGCCGGAACGGAGGTTATCCGGAACCACCAGTTCCGGCACGCCGCCCAAGAACTCGAAAGTCCGGATGTGAGAGCCGATCCAGTCCGGCAGGGTCTGGCTCCAGGTGGCCTCGGCGTAGGTGTAATTGGACGCACCCATCACCGCCACAAAGACTTGCGCCTCATGGATCTCACCGGTGGTGCGATCAATGACGGGCACCGTGTGCCCAGCATAGTCCACGAACAGCTTTTCACCGGCTCGGTGGTCCTGACGCATCACCAGATCCAGCTTGCCCTGCCAGGCCCGGTAGTGCTCGCAGAACCAGCTGTACTGGTAGCCATCCGGATTGGCTTCCCGGTACTCCTGCCAGAGCAGGAACAGGGTGACGTTCTTGCCCCGGAGCTCATCGTGGATCCGCTGCCAGTCTGGAATGCCTCGGACCTGTGCCGGTAGATCCGGTGGTGGCGGGAACAGCCGTTGCTCCAGCTGGGCTTCACTCAGATCCTCTGGCAGCGGCCAGCCAAGCTCCGCCTCAGCAGCACGCCGCAGATACTCGCTCACAGTGGGGCGACTGATGCCGCAGGCTGCGGCAACCTGTCGGTTGCTAAGCCCTCGCTCCCACTTGAGGCGAAGGACTTCTTTGATTTTACGCATGGATAACCTCTTCGCTGGCATCTGGCCCTCTCCGGATGAAAAGGAGCAGAGTACCGTTAGTTATCCCGCGCCGGACGTTTTGATGGGGGAATCAGGCAGCCTGCCAGGGTGGCAGCTTTGCCGTGGAATCAGTGGCAGCTTTCGCGTGGAATGGGTGGCAGGCTTCGTCTGGAATCAGTGGCAACCTTGGTCTGGAATACGCAAGAATTGGAGCACCCTGGCCTCTATCAGAGCGAGGACGGTGTCTACTTCGTTATCCATCCGATTACAAAAAAACGTGGCACATTGGACACCAAGGACAGGAATCAAGCGATCCGGCTCTGGTCGATGCTTAACCACAGGTGGGAGGCCGAAGTCCAAGAACGGAAAACCAACGCCCTGGCTGAAAAATTGGATAGCCTCTCGATACCAGCAAGCAAGGGGGATCACATCCTGCTCCAGGACTACCTGAAGAAATGGAGAACGGAGGTCCTCGGTCATCAAATAAAGGGCAAGAGCATAGTTTGGTCGGAGTGCCGAGTCCTATCCCTACGAGGACCGAATAAAGGCGCCCCTATCGCTAAACCAACCCGTGTTGATTACGCGAGCGATGCCCGGCAATTGGAGCAGAGCGACGATGCAAAATTCCCGCTTTCTGATCCGCAAATCCTTCGCAAGATTCGCAAACTGCTTTCCCCATGGCTGCCGATGCCGACCCATTACAACGGTCTCAAAAACACGTTGAACCGGGTGTTCCTCCATGCGGTTCAGGAAGGTCTCATTGACCGAAATCCGATGATCGATATACGTAAAGCCGCCGAGGAAAAACGCCAAGTTCTCATCCCTGACGAGGCCTACCGGAAGATAACTAAACACCTGTGCGTCCATCGTCATAACAAGCGAGATATGGACGGCACGTGGCGCGCTAAGATTTGCGATCTCATTTACATGATGAGTCAGCAGCCAATTGACGTTTTCAATTTGAAGGAAAGCCAAGGTGAGCTCTATGACAAGCCAATCGATCGTGGAGACTATTTCGCCTACGGCGTGATCCGGTTTGCACGCCACAAAACCAAAATCGGCATCGAACTCGAGATGAACGAGGATCTCGCAGACCTGTGGAAGTGGTTTGTCGAGTTCAAGCGGAAGGAGGCAGTCATAAGCGAGTACCTCCTAGTCTATCCGCGCTACTTCGACAAACGCTCAAGAGCCCAACAAGTAAAACACAGAACGATGCAGGCCGCGTGGCGAGATGCCTGCAAGAAAGCGGGCTATGGAGGGATGTACCACCTCAGGGACCTCCGCAAGAAAGGACTGACCGAAGAGTTCCTGAGCCAAGGAGAAAACGACAAAGGCGGACATGAAACGCAGGCCATGCGGAATCATTATCGGTTGATCAAGCCGCCTAAGCGGGCGAGGACAACGATCAGATTTGAGCGGGAACAGAAAGTTTATGAGTGAGTTAGATAAAACCGAAAAATCTCCAACGGACCTGATTGCTATGGAACTTCTACTAAGAGTACACTTATTGTGTACACGGGTAGGGTGATAATCATGCAAACGATCAATGTTCGAGAAACTCGGGAAAAGCTCTCAAATCTTTTGGACGCTGTGGCCGCAGGAGAAGAGGTTGTAATTCTGCGTCACGGTAAACCTGCTGCACGCCTAACCGCGGCCTTGCCCGAAAAGATTCAGTTTCCAAACCGTTCGGAACTCAGGGCATCTCTGCCCCCCGTCCGGGAAAGCTCTGCCCATGCGGTGCGGGAACTCAGAGACGAAGAGCGCTATTAATGTTGTACTTCGATACCAGCGCCGTTCTCCCCTACTACAGACAAGAGCACGCTAGCGATCGAGTTCAGGCATTGCTTGAGTCGCAAACCCAGCCTGTTCTTATTAGTCATCTGACGGAAGTTGAGGTGGCAAGCGCACTGGCTCGGTGGGTTCGGATGGGAGAGCTCAGCGAACCCCAGGCGAACCGGATCGAAAGTGCATTCCACGATGATGTCAGCCATGGGCGCTTCACCCTGTGCCCCATTGAAACGGCCCACTATAAACGGGCCAACCACTGGATTGGCACAAGGAAGACAAGCTTGAGAACGTTGGATGCACTTCATTTGGCATGCGCAGAACATCACCAGGCTCAACTTATCAGTGAGGATGAAGCGTTGGTGAACGCGGCGGTTTTCTTTGGCATCGACGCCCGCCTTGCTTCAATGGGCAACTAAGCACCATGGCTAGCCCAAAACACCTCACTCGAACACTTTATGAGCAATGGGAAACTGTCGAGGCACTGGTTCGGGCCACTCGGGAGATGCCGGCGTTCTCCGAGGAACAGGTTCTTGCTGCCATTCGCCAGGCTCAACCGGCCCTCGACGACGTTCAAGTCAGGGAGGCCCTACGTAGGCTTTTGGCAAGCGGCGTATTGGAGACTCAAAGTCGCTCTGAAAGCTTCGTGGTCAATGCCCATGTACTTGAGTTTGTCCGTGGCCTGACGCATGAACACGAACTAGGACTGTCATCAGTCATTCAGGCGCGCATCGAAGCGATTCGTGGCGCGACAGAGACCCTCACCGCGGGTATCGAGGCCGGAGATACCGGTCAGCAGACTCAAGCCATTAACCAACTATCTACCCTGTTCAGAGATATTGCCCGCCAGCTCGAGCAGGACCGCCATGCGATTGCCGAGCTGGCCGAGCAAGCAAAATCAGCAGACACCCGGGCTCCCATTGCAAAACGCTACAAGTCCGTCCTCGACGCGTACGACCAATATGTAGAACCGATGAACGAGATGATGGATTCCGGACCTTCCGGCATTTTCTACCATCACCTCGCCGCAGCGGAAGACGCCCTCGACCTCGGATACAATCGCCTGAATACCAAAGGCGCACTCTACAGCCACCTCAACCGTCTCCGGCACGTTGGTTATCAGGCCAAGGAACTGCGACGACTGGGGCGAATCACGGCTCAGCAATGTGCTGAAATTCTGTTGCCCCTCCGAGAAGAGGCACGCCAACACAACAATCTTTCCTCAGCTATCAGCCGGTTGTTGGGACAGGTTCGCAAAAAAGGGCTCAACCGCACCTTTCGCAAACGCCAGGATCAGTCTTGGCTGCCGGTGTGGCGCGTGAATCAAAGCCGCAGTGTGTCTGTAGGCGACGAAATAAAAACAATCATGGCGGAAGCGAGGAACTTTGAGCCTTCTGAACGGGAGTTCCCGGGCGAAGTCGATGCGGCACCCATAACCATTGCTGAGTGGATTGACGAAGAACAGCTCCGGCAACAGTTGTTAAAGAACCTCCCGGTCGGCAACCTTTTGGAGTGGCTGAAGCACCACTACCCCTCCCTGCCTGACCAGGTTCTTCTGCGGCTCTATCATGACCTGGCACGAGAGGACCTATGGGAGATGGAGCTGGAAGCGCAGCCTACAATATCCGCCCTTTCCCTGATTTCAGTGCACTACTGGCCCTACCGTCTGACACAACCGGTGAATAAAACTCGTGAGTAATACCAGCCAATTCCAACAAATCGCTAGCAACCTGCCAAACCTGGCCCATCTTTTTCGGTGGTTCAACCGGGGCCGGCATCTCAACCGGATCTCAGAACCAGTATTGTGGGAAGAGCTTGAACGCAACCTCGACGATTATCTGGCCATTTTTTCCGCACTGGATTTTGACCTTCGCCTTGATGGCCGGGGCTTCGCCTGGTTCCATCAGGACGACGGAAGCAGCAATACCAACAAAGCCACACGACAACTGGCCCTGTTGTTCATGGTCATCTTTGATACTCAAGCGGATGCCGGCATTCCGCTGATGAAATTCGAGCATTGGCGAATCGATCAAACCCTGCTGACAACGGTTTTCGAGCAACACCAGGACTTGCTGGAAGCAGAAGAGCTGGATCTGTCCGGCCTGGTGAGCCTGATGAGAACCGCAGAAAACTTCGGCTTTGCCCGTTACGATGGCGGAGCCTGGCAGCTGTTGCCTGCTGTGTGTCGTTACCTGGATCATTACGAAGAACTGGCCAGCCAGGTGGATCAGGATGAAGATGTGTCCTGGGCGGGCGATCAGGACGACGAGGATAATTCCCTATGAGTTCCGATTACGGATTCCAGCAGCTGGTACTTCTCAACAGCGCCGGCTATGAGCGCGCAGAGCTCCCTCTGGATGAGTCAGTTTCTCTTATTGCCCCCAACAATACTGGCAAGACAAGCCTGATTAATGCCCTGCAATACCTGCTGATTATCGACAAGCGGCACCTGGATTTTGGCGCCCACGACAAAGACAAGGCGAGACGTTTCTACTTCCCATCCAACGGCAGTTATATCCTGCTGGAAGTCACTTTGCCTGAATCTGGCTCTGTGGTGCTAGGGTGTGTGGGCAAGGGAGTTAGCCATGACTACAATTATTTTGCCTATCAGGGCCCTCTGCATATCGAGGAGTACAGGCTGGACAATGGCAAACTGGTGACGCAGCCACAGCTGTTAGAGCAGCTGGCTCACCACGGGCGAACGGCCAATTTCTACTCTTCGACTGAGTTCGCCGAGATGGTCTACGGCGGTGCTGGCAAGCGGGGGCAGAACATATCTGAATTTACCGTTTTCAGGCTGGAGAACCGCAAGGATGCAAATGCCTACCGTCAGGTTCTTACCCGGACCCTACGTCTCGACAAACTCAGTTCCGGCGAAGTAAAACGTCACCTGCTGCAGATCTTCAGCCGCCAGCTACCGGACTCTGTCGTAGATTTCAAACAGGAATGGGACAAGGCCTTCGCCGAGGTAAACCAGGATCGGGAACAATACCGAGCCGCCAAAAATCAGCAAACACTGATCGACGAACTGGAGCGCGAGCAGGAAGAGCGCCTCGCCATCCGAGGCCGGATCATTGCGCGACGCCCGCTCATCGACGATGGGCTGGAGCGTTGGCAGAACCACTACCAGACAGAAAGCAAAAACCTCCAACATCAACATGAGAAATTGCAGAAGCAGGAAGCAGACCTGCTTGAGAGGGACAGGGAACAAACCCGTCGCCAGAGTGAGCTCAACCAGCAACTGGAGGCGCTGAATAAGGATGAGCACCGCCGTCGCGAGCTGGAGAACCGGCTCGCGCTGATTAATGAACGTAGCCAGCTTGAGCAACAACTTGCCAGCGCCATCATAGAACGCAACCGCCAGATCGCCTTGCTCGACAATGCCTGTGGGCAACCTGCTCCTGCCATTGAGCACCAGCTGCGGCGGGAGAACCAAGAGCTATCAAACCTGCGCAAGGAACAGGAAACGCTCTCGGACAATCTTTATATCACACTGAAACAGCAGATCTCAGCAGAGCAACTCAGCATTCTCAACCGAGGGCTCAACCGGCAACTGCTCACTCTGCCCCCTGGGGACTATCAACTCGAGTCTCAGCAGCTTCTACAGTGGCTGCAAGACATGCCCGAAGACTGGTTTGAACTCCCCGGGCTGAATCTGTCTGTTGCAAACCAGGCACCACAGTATGAACAGCGATCAGAAAAAGAGGTTGCCCAACTGATTGAGGATTGCCGGGGTCGGCTTCGGCAATTGCAGGAACAGAAGGCCGCCACCGAGCAATTAGATACCCAGAAGAAGCGCACGGAAGAACTCGAGCAGGAAGTAAAAAGCCTAGAAAAGGATCTGGAACAGTTTGACGAGCTGGCTCAACTTCAGAAATCGTGCCCGGATCGCCTGAAAGCAATGGAGGCAGCCAAGCAGGAGCTGGCAGAAATAGAGCACGCCCAAAAACAGGCTGGTGCCCAGCAACAAGCATTCAGGGAGCAGATTCAGGAGGTCGCCAATCAGCGGCAAGCACTGGATGCCGAGCACCAGGAGATAGATGGCATTCGTCAAAACCGTGGCGACACCGACGATCAGTTCAACTGGCTGGCTGACCTCCCCCACACCCCATGGGTAGGCGACCCCGTGCTACCGCTCGACCAGCTTGCGAAAACGCTGCGGGACTATCAGCGGGACTGCTACCAGCTGAAGGAACTGGACCGGGAGCTGCACCACCAGCGCATAACCCTGCACAGCGGCGGCCTGACCAAGTTCCAGTATGCTCCCAGCCCGGAAGAAGAAATCCGGTTGATGGTGGAGTTCCGCCATCATCTTGTCCGAGAGGCAGAAGCACTGGAAAAGAAAGCCCGCAGTGCCGTAGTCACTGTGACGGCCAGCCTCCGGGATCTTCGAGGCAACCTGCAGTCATTCGAGAATGCCATGCATGAATTCAACCGGCTGATCAGCCGCAGGAAGTTGTCAGACCTCAAGGTATTCCGCATTCAGCCCGTTCACGAGAATCACCTTGTCGAAGCGATCGACTTGCTGATCCAAACAGCAGAAAAAGTCGAGTCCGGTGAATCCTTCGAACTGTTTAACCAGTCCAGCGTGCTGGACGACCGACAGCTTGACTACGCGCGCCAGTTACTGATTGATGAAGGTAGCGCGCGCCACGGGCTGAAGGTTGCCGATCTGTTTCGCCTCACCTTCGAGCTAGCCAAGGAAAATCAGGACGTAGAAAGCTTTGATGACATCGACAGCGCAGCTTCCAACGGCACCGTGCTCATGGCCAAGTTGGTCACCGGCCTGGCTATGCTCCATCTTATGCAGGACAAGCGCCGTAGTGTTCAAGCTCTTTGCTACCTGGACGAAGCCCTGGCGCTGGATGCTGCAAACCAGAGAAGCCTGATCAAAACCGCTTCCGAATTCGGTTTCGCACTAATGTTCGCTTCCCCTTCACCGTTGATTACCGCCCATTACTGCGTCCCTATTCAACAGATGAGCAACGGCAAGAACCACATCAGCCGCAAGCACTGGCAGATTCTGCAGCCACTTGAAGCTGTCGAGGCATGAGCTCCCCCTAATGAACAGATCGCTCAGAGAAGCATTGGTCAAACTTGAGGGTTCCGGCGGAGAATGTCTTGGATCACGGTTCACCCCCTCACAAAAACGGGTGCTTGATGAGTTTTTGCTCAGGACCGCGTGCATAACCAAGATGCGCAAGGGCAATGGCACCGTCTATCGAGTCAGCAACTTGCCGGTATTCAAACAGAACCTTCAGGAGTTAAGACCTTATCCGGAATCTGGCGCTCAGGCTCTGCCGATTCGGGCACAAAACCTTTCGCTTACCCGGTCTTCGAAAGGTCGAAAGAATTCGCACGAGGCCTCTTACAGGCTACTGAAAGCAACGACCCCGGGCGTAACCTGGAAGTGTGACGGAAAGGCGCTTGATTTATGGCATCTGACATCCATCGCCGGCGCCCTCGCCGTCGATATCAGCCAGAATGAAACGCCTCTGGCCACCGACAGCGTCTTATGGCTGGTGGAAAATCAGGGCCTGCTGGATGACATCAGCTGGGTGCCTGAAGGCTTGCACGGATCTGTACTCTATTATCAGGGCCAGCTCAGTGAACGGCTGATAGAGTGGCTATGCGGGAAAAAACGAAGTCCACGGATTCTTATGTTTCCAGACTACGATGGCGTCGGACTCGAGAACTATGCCCGCCTGCGCAAAGCGCTGGGTGAGGACGCCGAACTATGGCTAATGCCTGACTGGAAACGCAAACTGGAGCGTTATGGCAATTCTGAGGTATGGCGAAATAATCTTAAATATGTTGCCAATGCCGAGGAAAGTTTAAATTTGGATCAGGAACCGGATGAGGTGCTGGAGCTGATTGAGGCGCTTAAGCTGAGCGGTAAGGCGTTAGAGCAAGAGGCTGTGTTTTTGGTCACAACAGACAGCTGATCACGCTTGTTCAAGATGCCCTGCACATTCACTTGTCCGCTCTTCTGTCACGGATTGAAGCGGATAATACTTTGGGTTTAATTTGGATATTTTTTGGGTGAGAAAATCAACTAAATGGGGATGAAGTAATTTGTTGATTTTAAAGGGTAAAAATGGAGGCGCGGGTCGGAATCGAACCGGCGTTAACGGAGTTGCAGTCCGCTGCATAACCACTCTGCCACCGCGCCGGGAAAAGTCCGAAGGAATCTACGAGACTTTTATGCTCTCAGGTGGGCATTGAGAGACTGAGTTAACTGGAGCGGGAAACGAGATTCGAACTCGCGACCCCAACCTTGGCAAGGTTGTGCTCTACCAACTGAGCTATTCCCGCTTGGTCAACGAGGGCGTATTCTACGGATTCGACCGATTGCGTCAACCTCTTTTTTCAACTTTTTGTTTTATCTGCGTTTTATGCGTAATATTTAAACAACAGCAAGGAGCGACATGACGCAGCCACCCCACTCCACTGCCCCCCGAACGTCATCGGCACCGGATGCTCCCGGCGCTGTCGTTCAGCAGGGCCACCGCCTGCACATCCGGGGAGACTGGGTGCTGACGCATTATCGACGGCTCAAAGCCGACATTGACCGTTTGCGAAACCAGACCTCCGGGCAGACACTCCAAGGCGACCTGTCCGGGCTCGGGCGGATCGATACTTCCGGCGCTGCACTGCTCGCGGAACTTCTCGGCGCCATACCTCTGGTCCGGCTTTCGGACAACACTCCGGGTTTACCGCAAGAGACACGTGCCCTGCTCCGTGCCGTGGCCGCAGCGATGGCCGACCGGAGTGAACCTCGCCGACCGACGATTAATCCGCTGATTGCCGCGCTGCACACCGCTGGCCAACGCACCGAGCGGCTTTATCAGTTGGTGACCCTGCTGCTTGGCTTTATTGGCCAGACCCTGGCCGCCCTGGCCTACAACCTGCCACGACCCAAACGGTGGCGAGTGACTTCGTTTGTCGCCGCGGTGCAGGACACCGCCCTGAATGCCCTGCCAATCGTTGCGCTTCTCACCTTCCTGGTCGGTGCCGTGGTCGCGTTTCTCGGTGCCACCGTTCTGGAAGACTTCGGCGCCACCATCTACACCGTCAATCTGGTGGCGTTTTCGTTCCTGCGCGAATTCGGTGTTCTGCTGGCGGCCATTCTTCTGGCCGGTCGCACCGCCAGCTCCTTTACGGCCCACATCGGCGCGATGAAGGTCAACGAAGAGCTCGATGCCATCCGTACCCTGGGACTCAGCCCCGTCGAGCTGCTGGTACTGCCCCGGGTATTGGCGATGATGATCAGCCTGCCGATACTGACCTTTGTGGGCATGATCTCTGGCATGATCGGTGGCGCTGCGGTTTGCGCGCTTGTTCTCGACATCTCCCCCGGCCAGTTTCTCGCCATACTCGAGCGTGATATCGCGCTGAAACACCTGCTGGTGGGCCTCGGCAAGGCCCCGGTGTTCGCCTTTCTGATCGCGGTTATTGGTTGCCTGGAAGGCTTCAAGGTCAGCGGCAGTGCTCAGTCAGTAGGCGAGCACACCACATCCAGCGTGGTCCAGTCGATTTTCATGGTGATCCTGCTGGATTCGATTGCTGCGCTATTCTTTATGGAAATGGGGTGGTAACCATGGAAGAAGGCAGTATGGCCGTTACAGAAAAGGCATCCGGGCAGGTTCTGGTTGAGGTGCGTGGGCTGACCAACCGCTTTGGGTCCCACCTGGTGCATGACCAGCTGAATCTGGACATTCGCAAAGGTGAGATTCTCGGCGTGGTGGGTGGCTCCGGGACCGGCAAGTCGGTCCTGCTGCGCAGCATCGTCGGCCTGCACGAACCCACAAGCGGTGAGGTACGGGTTTTCGGCCAGAATCTCCCTGCGCTCTCGCCCCATGAACGGTCCGGCATCGAGCAGCGGTTCGGTGTGCTGTTCCAGGGCGGCGCCCTGTTCACCTCCCTGAACCTGCAGGAAAATGTCGCCGTTCCCCTGATCGAACACGCCGGCCTCAAACGCCCCCTGGCAGAGCACCTCGCCCAGATGAAGCTCGCCCTCGCCGGGCTTCCGCCCGAAGCAGCCCTCAAGTACCCGGCGGAACTGTCCGGAGGCATGGTCAAACGGGCAGCACTTGCCCGGGCTCTGGCTCTGGATCCGGAAATTCTGTTTCTGGACGAGCCGACCGCCGGGCTGGACCCCATCGGCGCCGCAGCCTTCGATCACTTGCTGAAGACCCTGCGTGACGCCCTCGATCTGACCGTATTCATGGTCACCCATGATCTGGACACACTTTATTCCACCTGTGACCGGGTTGCGGTGTTGTCACAGCAAAAGGTGCTCGTCGCTGATACGCTGGCAGCGGTGGAAACCACCGATGATCCATGGGTTCAGGACTATTTCCACGGCCCCAGGGGGCGCGCTGCCGCCCGGGCAGCCACCGCCCGCATTCAGGAGCAGTAACTATGGAGCCCAAAGCCCATCATCTGGTGATCGGCCTGTTTACGGTGGCGGTTTTCGGCGCTGCCCTGCTGTTTGCGCTCTGGCTCGGAAAATCCAACACCGACCGGGACTGGGCCTGGTACGAGATTGGCTTTGATCATGCCGTCAGTGGGCTCTCCAAGGGCAACCCTGTGCAGTACAGCGGGGTTGGCATCGGCGAAGTGGTGGATCTCTACCTGGATCCGGAGAACCCCAGCCATGTGCGGGCCCTGGTCCGCGTCTACGATGATGTGAAAATTCGCGAGAACACTCGGGTCGGCCTGGTGTTGGCCAACATTACCGGTAGCATGAGTGTTCGGTTCCAGGGTGGCACGGTGGACAGCCCGGTGCTGGAGGGCCCCCGCGATGACCCACCATTGATCATGGCTGAGCCCTCAGTGTTCACTTCGATTCTTGACAACGGCGAGGCCCTGATGAGCAAAGCCGACCGGCTACTGACCAACGCCAATGCCCTGTTTTCCGAACAGAACAGCGACAATCTGACCGTGATTCTCGCCAACACGCGAGCCGCCACGGAAGCGCTGATGGCGCGCCGGGGTGAATTGGAGCAGCTTTTGGAACGGATGAACGAAGCCAGCGTGCGGGCGGCACAGGCGGCCGCCAGAGTGGATAGGTTTGCCGACAACGCCGACCGTTTCCTTCAGAACGAGGGGCAGGAAACCTTCGCCGCACTGAACACCGCCATTGCCTCCATTCAGGCCACGGCCACCCGCATCGAGCTGCTGACGGCAAACAACGAAGGCTCCCTCAATGAGGGCTTGCGCGGCCTGGGCGAGTTGTCTCCGGCGCTGAGAGAACTGAGGAGCACGCTGCGGAACCTTAACCATTTCACCCGCCGGCTGGAGGACAACCCATCGAGCACGATCTGGGGCCGGGAAACCATGCAGGAGGCACCACAATGACAGCTCAGCCCTTAGCGATACTGGCTGCACTGGGCCTCGCACTCGCGCTGTCCGGATGTACGGTGTTTCCTGACCGCGAGCCGCCGCGCGTCATGGACCTTGCACTGTCTGACGTAGCCGCGGCAACAACATCCGGTTATGGCCGCTCCCTGCGTGTCGACACGCCGCTGGCGACGGAACCTTTTGACAGCTCACGCATCCTGACCAAGCCCTCCCCCAACGAGTATCAGATGTACGGCAAGGTACGCTGGCGTGACACGGCACCGGTGCTGGTGCGGGAGTTGATCATTGGGGCTCTGAGGCAGGAAAGGCGCTTTGATGGTGTGATCAGCGAAACCAGCCCCGCAGCCAGCGACCTGACTTTGACCAGCGATCTCTATGGCTTTCACAGCGAAACCCGGGACGGGCAAGTGAGCGTGAAGATTACCCTGTACGGGCAGATCATCGACAACCGCTCACGGACCACCCTGTGCACCCGCAACTTCGAGGTCAGTGAGCTTGCGATAGCCGGCGACATAGACGCAGTGGTCGGGGCCTTTGGCGCGGCCGGCGAGGAGCTCCGCCGTCAGGTCCGGAATTGGCTGGAAAGCTGCCTTGGCTGATCAGGCCGGGTGCTTCGGAAACAGATCAGGCCAGGCTGCCTTGAGGTACAGGAACATCGACCAGAGCGTCAGCACGGCCGCAAGGTACAGCAGCCCCGTGCCGATCCAGGCACCGAACACGCCGGGGGGAAACGCCAGCAACGCAATAATGGCGACCATCTGCGCCGTGGTCTTGATCTTGCCGATGTAGGACACCGCAACACTCGCACGACTGCCCATTTCCGCCATCCACTCCCGCAGTGCGGAAATGACAATTTCGCGGCCGATAATAATGGTGGCCGGCACCGTCAGGATCAGGCTTGCGTGCTCTTCAATCAGCACCGTCAGCGCCACAGCCACCATGAGCTTGTCGGCCACCGGGTCCAGAAAGGCACCGAACGGTGTGCTCTGATCAAGTTTGCGGGCCAGGTACCCGTCCAGCCAGTCGGTGGCGCCTGCCAGCGCAAAAATAGCAGCACTGACCAGATAGCTCCATTGTGCCGGCAGGTAGAAAATCACCACAAACACCGGGATCATCACGATGCGGGACATGGTCAGAATATTTGGTAAGTTCATTGCGTTCCTATTCGTCGTGCAAGGCTGCGTAGATGTTTTCCGCCAGCGACTTGCTGATGCCCTGAACCTTGGTCATCTCGTCGATACTGGCTTTGCAAAGTTCCTGTATGCCGCCAAAATAGCGAATCAGATCCCGCCGGCGCTTCGGGCCAACGCCCTCGATCCCTTCCAGCGTGGATTGCCGCCGTTTTTTATCGCGCCGGGCCCTGTGCCCGGTAATCGCGAAACGATGGGATTCATCGCGAATATGCTGAATCAGGTGCAACGCCGGTGAGTCCGCGGGCACCCGGAACACACCCCCCGTCATAGCATCGATCAGTTGCTCCATGCCGGCGCGGCGGGTGACACCCTTGGCGACGCCAATCAGCGGGATGTCTGAAATCTCAAGCTCGTCAAAGACTTCCCGGGCAATATTCAACTGGCCCTTACCACCGTCAATGAACACCAGATCCGGCCGCTTGCCGTCACCGGAGACCATCCGCTTGTAGCGGCGGGTCAGCACCTGGCGCATGGCCGCGTAGTCGTCACCGGCGGTGACCCCCTCGATGTTGTACAGGCGGTAATCACTCTTCAGCGGACCATTCTCATCGAAAACCACACAGGATGCGACCGTGTTTTCGCCATGGCTGTGGCTGATATCAAAACATTCCATCCGCGACGGGGTTTCCGTCAGCTCGAGCATGTCTTTCAGAGCCAACAGGCGTCGATAGACGGTTTCTTTACTGGCGAGGTGGCTGAGCAACGTTTGCCGGGCGTTGGTCATTGCCAGTTCAAGCCATTTGCGGCGCTCGCCACGCACATTGCGGCGAATACGGGTGTCCCGTCCTGCCGACTCGCTCAGGGCTTGCGCCAGCAGTTCCTGCCCGTCCACTTCAACGGGCACCAGGACATCCCGGGGGATTTCCCGCCGGGTGCTGCCACCAAAGTAATACTGGCCGAGAAAAGCGCTCAGCAGCTCGCCTTCAGACTGCTCGATGGAGTAACGGGGAAAATAATCCTTGGTGCCCAGCACCCGACCGCCCCGGACAATGATCACCACAACGCACACCACCCCGGCGTCCTGAGCAATGGCGACCACGTCTGCATCACCACCCTCACCATCGACCGACTGCTGCTCCTGCACGTGGCGCAGATGGTTAATCTGGTCGCGGCAACTGGCGGCCTTTTCGAATTCAAGGTTCTTCGAAGCAGTTTCCATCGCCGCCATCAGGTCGTGGATGATGGCGGGGTTTTTCCCCTCGAGGAACATGGTGGCGTGGCGGATGTCTTCCTGATAGTCCTCAGGCGTGATGAATTCAACGCAAGGCGCGGTACACCGGTTGATCTGGTACTGCAGGCAGGGTCGTGTTCTGTTTCTGAAATAGCTTTCGTTACAAGATCTTATGCGGAATACTTTCTGCAGTATATTAAGACTTTCCTTGACGGCTCCGGAGCTTGGGAACGGTCCGAACCAGGTACCACCGCCCTTTTTCGTACGCCCTCGCCGAAACGTCAGCGACGGATAATCAGCGTGAGACGACAGATAAATGTAAGGATAGGATTTATCGTCCCGGAGCAGGATGTTGTAGGGCGGCCGCAGGGATTTGATGAGGTTCTGCTCAAGCAGCAGCGCCTCGGTTTCACTGCCGGTGATGGTGACTTCGATGGACGCGATTCTGGCAACGAGCGCTTCGGTTTTAGGCGCCAGCCCGGTCTTGCGAAAGTAGCTTCCCACCCGTTTCTTCAGATTCCGGGCCTTACCGACATACAACACGGAGCCACCGTCATCGAACATGCGATAGACGCCGGGCCGTTCTGTTAATTGCTTGAGAAAGCTGCGGGAATTGAATTCAGACCTGGTCGGCATCAAGCAATCCGAGCCGTACCGCCATCAAAGCGAGCTCCACGTCGCTGGAAATTTCCAGCTTCTCGAATATCCGGTAACGGTAACTGTTGACGGTTTTTGGACTGAGGCAGAGTTTGTCCGAGATATCCTGAACTTTCTGGCAGTCGACCACCATCATGGCGATCTGCATTTCACGCTCGGACAAGCGGTCGAACAGGGAGAGATCCCCGTCTTCACCGTTGTGGTCGCCGCCCAGCTGTTTAAGGGCCATTTTCTGGGCGATTTCAGGGCTGATATAGCGCTGGCCGGAATGGGCCATGCGAATGGCGCGCACCATCTCCTTGATGTCTGCACCCTTGGTGATGTACGCCGAAGCCCCGCTTTGCATGACCCGCGTCGGGTATGGATCATCGGCGCATGCGGTCACGACGATCACGCGAATGGCGTCGTCAATCCGCAGGATGCGGCGGGTGGCCTCAAGCCCCCCGATTCCCGGCATCCGGATGTCCATCAGAACAATATCCGGGGACTGCTTGCGGACAAATTCGATGGCGTCCTCACCCGATGAGGCCTGGCCGATGACGTCAATGTCGGGGTTATCCGCCAGCATCCGGGTAATCCCCGAGCGCACCAGCTCATGGTCATCAACAACCAATACCCTGATCAAAACTCACCTCGCACGCGGCTTCTGGTAAAAACACAGGGATTGTACCGCCTAAGAAAGGCCCCGGGTAGGTGTTTTCCGGGTTTCATCCAAACTGAATGTACGCTCAAGCAGGCTGCCCAAGCCCGGCGGTGTTCTCGACCGGGTCGAACCAGACAACCAGTTCACCACGGCGTACCGCCGCCAGGACCCGGCCGCGTTCAGCCATCGGGTTCTCGGTATCGTTCAGGCCATGGTAACGGGTGCAGTATTCGTCAACGAGCCCGTCAATCTGATCCTCTGAGAGCAACCCGGTATCCACCACAAACTTTTCTTCCCGGGGATCGGATTGCCCCTGCTGGCTGGCATCGTCGGTCATGCTGTCAGCTCTGGCCCTCGAGGTTGGCCACCAGTCGCGAATCTTCCAGGGCTGCCGTGCGGTGCTTGACCACGCCCTTGTATTCCTGGCTCTCTATCATCGCCATGAAGGCGTCAATCGAGGGATAACGGACCAGCAACACCTGGTCCCAGGATTCGTCAGGCGGGGCGATCAGTGAGCCCAGGCTGCGGCCCGACCAGATCACCTCGGCTTCGACCTCGCGCACGCAGGCGGCGGCTTCTTTCATGTAGAGGGAATAAGCCTCGCGGCCTGAACGCTCCGCAGTTTCATCCTTGTACTGCGCCCGCTCGCGGAACCGTAACAGGTTCAGCATCACCACCGGGTGATCTTTCGGCGTATCCGCCAGGACTTTCTGGAGCTGCTCCGGGGTAGGATTTACGGTTTCCATGTGCTTCCTTGGTTTTCAGGCTCTGAACGGTCGTTGTGGGTTGTCTGAAATCGCTGTAACTATAGCTTAGCACGGCATGGCGTCACCAAATGCTTTCAATTACATTTCGTTTAGCGACAACGGATATTGGTCTGGAAAGGAGGACATATGAAACATAAAAAATGGACGCTACTGGTGTCGGGGAAAGTCCAGGGGGTGTGCTTCCGGGCCTCCACAAAGGAGGTGGCGACGCAGCTGGGCCTGACAGGGTACGCCCGCAATCTGGCGGATGGGCGCGTGGAAGTGGTCGCCGAGGGCGACGTCAGCCAACTGCAGGCGCTGAAGGATTGGTGCACCCAGGGGCCGCCATCAGCGCGTGTTTCGGACGTTCAGCTGACGGCATCTGAAGCCTCTGTGGACGGGTTCCGGGATTTTCAGACCCGATAAAAAACCCCAGCGTGTGCTGGGGTTTGATATTGGCGGAGAGAGAGGGATTCGAACCCTCGATACGCTATTAACGTATACACACTTTCCAGGCGTGCGCCTTCAGCCACTCGGCCACCTCTCCAATACTCTTTAAATAAACCGTTCCAAATCAGCAACGTCGTCACTCATTTGAGGGCGCAAACTCTAATGAATTTTCAGGCGTTTGGCAACTGCCACCGGACAAATCCCTGAAAAAATATTTGCCGGATCGGTGGATCGCTTAACGATCCGGCGGTTTGCGGGCTACTATCAGACAGGAGCAAGAAAAGGCGCCGAGCCCAGCCACCCAACCCTGCCAGACCCGGGAGCCCCCATGTTGATGAAAGCGGAACAATCCATCCTTATACTCGTTGATCTTCAGGAGAAACTGATACCGGCGATCAGCCATGGTGGTGATGTGATCCATCAATGCCTCACCCTGGCCACCCTGGCCGGCCTGCTTGACGTTCCCGTGGTGGGAACGGAGCAGCTGCCTGACAAGCTGGGGCATAACGTGGCCGATGTGCGCGAGCTGTGTGACCAGACGATTGCGAAAGTCCATTTTGACGCCTGCCCCGATGGCCTGATCGACGCGCTCCCTGAGGGCCGCCAACAGATCGTTATTGGCGGCTGCGAGACCCACGTATGCATGATGCAAACGGCTCTGAGCCTGCTGGATGCTGGTTTCAAGGTCTGGGTGGTGGCCGATGCGACCGGCTCACGCAATGAGTTCGACCGCGACGTGGCACTCGATCGGCTGAGCGAAAGCGGTGCCCGGATCGTCACCTTGGAAATGGTGGCGTTCGAATGGATGCGTCACTGCCAACACCCGCAATTCCGGAACATACAGGCGCTGATCAAGTAGAAACATCTACCGGCGGGTTACCAACGTAATCTGGTTCTGGAAACCACAGTCGCCACAGGGGTAACGATGCTTAACATGGAGTTTTCCCGCAAGGTCGTGATCAGAACCGCCGAACAGGAATGGGTGCCAAGCCCGGCCGGTGGCGTTCTGCGTAAGCCCCTGGCGCGGGAAGAGGCTGAGCGCGGGCACGCCACCAGCGTCGTGCGCTATGAGCCCGGCGCCTCGTTCAATCGTCACGAGCATCCTCTTGGGGAAGAAATCTTCGTTCTGGACGGTGTCTTCTCCGATGAGACCGGCGATTATCCTGCGGGCACCTACCTTCGCAACCCTCCGGGCAGCGGTCACGCCCCGTTCAGCGAAGACGGCTGCACCCTGCTAGTCAAGCTTCACCAGTTTGATCCGCGGGACCTAGCCACGGTGCGGATCGATACCAACACAGCACCCTGGCTTCCGGGCATCGGGGGGCTACAGGTAATGCCACTCCACGAATTCGAGCACGAGCACGTGGCCCTGGTGAAATGGCCAGCCAACGAGGTGTTCCAACCTCACAGGCACTTTGGTGGCGAGGAAATCTTCGTCCTTTCCGGCGAGTTTTGCGATGAGCACGGTCGCTATCCGGAGGGCAGCTGGTTGCGAAGCCCTCACCTCAGCCAGCACCACCCGTTTGTCGATCGGGAAACGGTCATCTGGGTGAAGACCGGTCACTTGTCCGCGGAACCGGCAGGTCACTGACCCGACGAACGTCAAGATGGCCGGGCTATCTTGAAGACCTCTCCGAATGTGACGTATTCACTGCCCCCGAGACGCCCGATCGGGTCGATGGCGGCACCGTCGAAGGTCATTCGGTCCTTGTCATCGATGCGGACGACTTCATCAGACACCCACACCCGCGTCACTTTTCCGAAAACCAGTGACTGAGGCGCCTCACCAATCTCCTTGATATCGTACAGCTCACACGCAAATGCGACGTGACAATCCTTCAGGCGGGGCAGCTCAGACCCTTCGAAGTCCGCCAGCTCCAGGTCAAGATTATCAAGTTCGGAGTCACCGTGGGGCAACGAACGGGACGATTCGGTCACAGCAGGCGCCAGGCCGCGGTGGGCGATGTGAACCACAAAATGCTTGCGCGCTTCAATGTTGACCCGGGTATCTTTGGACACACCATCCCCGGGCTTCCTGCCCACGGAAATCATCAGCAGTGGCGGATTACTGGTGATCGGCGTAAAAAACGAGAATGGCGCGAGGTTATAGTCACCTTCGGGGTTCTCGCTCAGCACCCATGCCACAGGCCGCGGAATCACCGTTTGCGTCAACAGGTGATAGGCATCCTGTGGTGCCATGCCCTCCAGATCTATCAGCATTGCATTCTCCTCCAGCCCTTCAGTCTTCAGTCTGCAGCTTCAGGTGTACGTGCACGGGTCAGCCAAAAGATCATCAGTACACCGTGAAGCACGAGGAATGGCACAGCCACCATAACCAGCCCGCCCCATCCCAGCCAGCTCAGCACGGCACCGGCAGACAGCGCCGCCGCTGCCTGAGCGCCGAACACCAGCATGTCATTCAGGCCCTGAACCCGAAACCGCTCCGCCTCCCTGTACCCACCAGGCAACAGGGTTGTCCCACCCACGAACAGGAAATTCCAGCCAATACCCAGTAACAGCAGGGCGCTGAGGTAATGGTGGAAACTGATGCCGCTGGCTGCCAGCACCACGCAACCGAGGCAGGCCAGCACCCCGGCACCCATCATCAGTGGCAGACCCACGACACGGATCAACCAGCCACTGATCAGAGACGGCAGGTACATGGCCATGATGTGGAGTTGAATGACCCGTTTGGCATCGTCAAGATCATGCCCGGCTGTCTCGGTCATGCTGAGCGGTGTCGCAGTCATGATAAAGCTCATTACCGCATACCCGATGGCCGCTGCGCTGATCGCGGCCCAGACCAGGGGATTGGCCAGCACCTCGCGCAATGGTCTGCCTCCGCCGGGCTGGGATTCACGAACCAGCTCTCCCCCGGCACGGTAGCCCGCCGCCAGAATAACCAGTGCAACGCCCTGGACGATCGCCAGGCCAAACCAACTGGTCAGAAAAGGAAACACCTCATCCGGGCCGCTGCCAATACCGGCGATTTCCGGACCCAGCCAGGCCGCCACCAGCCCGCCCAGCAACACCCGGGCAGCGGCGGAACCGGCAAGTTCGGTGGGCACCGACTCCATCGCCGCAAACCGATATTGATGAACCACGGCCAGCCCGGTACCACCGATTACGGCGGCAAGGCACAGCAGTGGAAACGATCCCTGCCAGGACGCCAGGGTACCGAGCAACCCCGTCAGAATGCCCATAACCGCACCCAGCAGCATGACCTGCTTGCGGCCGACGCGTTCCATCAACCAGGTAGCGGGTTTGATCGCCAGCACGGTGCCGACCACAACGAGGCCGACCGGCAGCGTCGCGTATTCAGCTGACGGGGCCAGCAGCCGCCCGTGAATACTCCCGATGAAAACGATGAAAGGCGCAGTGCACATCGCCAGCGCCTGAGCGGCCACCAGCACCCAGACATTCAGAGGCATGGCTTATTTCTTCCTGTAGATGATTCCCGGGTGGCATTGCACCATTTCGTAGAGATGCGGCAGGCCATTCAATGATTCGGACGCTCCGAGAATCAGATAGCCACCCGGATTCAGGGTGGCGTGAATCCGAGTGAGGATGTCTTTCTTCAGTTCAGCCGAGAAGTAGATCAGCACGTTCCGGCACAACACAACATCAAACTTCCCCAGCATATATCGATCCAGCAGGTTCAGCTCCTTGAACTCAACCATGCTCTTGATCTGCGGCCGGATTTGCCATCCACCGCTGGGAGACGGCGTAAAAAACTGTTTCTGTCGCTCGGAAGACAGACCGCGACCGATCGCGATCATCTCGTATTCCCCACTGCGGGCCACCTCCAGAACGCTTTTGGATATGTCGGTGGCGGTGATCTTCACATCCCTGAGCTTCCCGGGTCGCTGGCGGCGGAACTCTTCTATGATCATTGCAACCGAATAAGGCTCCTGCCCCGTTGAGCTTGCGGCAGACCACATTCTGAGAGGCTGGAGCGACTGACGCTCGGCAAACTCCGGAAGCAGCTTGTCCTGAAGGATGCGGAAGGGATGGTTGTCGCGGAACCAGAGCGTTTCGTTGGTGGTCATCGCATCAATGACCACTTCCCGCAGGTTGCTGCGGCCGGACCGTTTCAGCCGGTCCAGCAATTCGCCCAGGGTAGTGAGCTGGTTTTCCTCCAGAATACGGCGCAACCGGCTTTTCACCAGGTACTGCTTGTTTTCACCTAGCAATATCCCGCACGCATCCTGCAGGAACGTTTTGAAGGCCTCATATTCCTGTGGCGTAATATCCGCTTTCATTGAATCTCTGCGTCAGGTGAAACAAAGGACGTCAGGGGAACACCCTATTCCCTGTCGATAATCTCCATCACTTTCTCTGCCAGTTCATCGGCACTGAACTTGGCCATGAACACATCCGCCCCCACCTTCTGCACCATGGCGGTGTTGAAGACCCCACTGAGTGAGGTGTGGAGCATGATGAAGATATCCCGGATGGCCGGGTCGCTCTTGCAACGGGTTACCAGGGTGTAGCCGTCCATTTCCGGCATTTCGACATCGGAAATCATCAGCGACAGATGGTCACTGGCTTTCGATCCGTCGGCGGTGATCTGCTTCAGATAATCCAGCGCCTGCTTGCCATCATCCCGGGTGATGACCTCCATTCCAATGGCCGTCAGGCAGCGCTCGATCTGGCGGCGGGCCACCGAGGAGTCGTCCACGACCAGCACCGGCAGGTGACCGGTAACCCGTTGCGAGCTCCTCGCACGGACATCTTCCGATACATCATCCTTTAGCGGAGAAACTTCTGCAAGAATCTTTTCTACATCAATGATTTCAACAAGTTTGTCGTCAACTTTAGTGACCGCCGTCAGGTAAATCTCCGTGCCGGCGCCTTTCGGAGGTGGGAGCATGTCTTCCCAATTCATGTTCACAATCCGGTCCACGCCCGCCACCAGGAAACCCTGGGTTTTACGGTTGTATTCGGTGATGATCACGAAGCTGGTCGCCAGCTCTTCCTGCGGAATGCCCGGCATCCGAATCGACATCGCCAGATCGATGATGGGGATGGTCTCACCGCGAATATGGGCAACGCCCCGCACCATGGTGCGGCTGTTGGGAATGGATGATAACCGCGGGCATTGCAACACTTCCTTGACCTTGAAAACGTTGATGCCGTACATCTGCCGACCGCGCAAGCGGAACAGCAGCAACTCCAGACGATTCTGCCCTACCAGCTGCGTCCGCTGATTTACACTGTCGAGTACCCCTGCCATTGCACCTCTCCCGAAACTGCCCACGTGATACCGGCATGTATTTTGCTGCTTCTTTGTCAATGCCGGTCTCAACGCCACAAATCGCCGGTTTTTTGACTCGCTAAGTACGATTAACGGCTGACACCCGGAATCCTGAAGTACAGGCGGGCATTTTGCCCCAATACCGACAGCATAGGACAAACTGCTGCTTATGCGCACCACGATTTTTGTCGCAACTCTGGCCATGGCGCTGCTCCTGACAGTGTCGACCGAACTGCAGGCGGCCAACACCACGGCCGCACAGATCAAGCACGCCGCGAACGGCTTTCTGGGCGAGTTCAGCGCCAAACAGGAAAAGCTTGGCTTTGAGGTTGCCTACAAAACCGGTCGGCTGGACAGCCGGCTGGCCCTTGCGACCTGCAACAAGCCACTGGCGGTCAGTTTTAGCAGCGACGTGTGGAAAACAACCCAGCCAACCCTTCAGGTTGCCTGCAGCGGTGATCGCCCCTGGCGGATGTTTCTGAATACCACGGTCACCATTAACGGTGATGGCCTCGTTGCCGCGCGCCCTCTGGCGCGCGGCGAAAAAGTGACCAGTGGCCTGATAAAAGCAGAGCGGGTGACCGTCAACGCAACGCGCCGCGGCGTTATTACCGATCCGAATCAGCTTATCGGAATGGAAATGCGGCGCGCTGTGAACACCGGCACACTCATGACACCAGATCTTCTGTCCGCTCCTGCGGCTGTCGCCCGCGGTGACCATGTTATGATCACTGCCCGAAGCGGCCATTTTTCAGTCAACTCCCGGGGCAAAGCCCTGGCGGACGCCAGCGTAGGCGACCAGGTTCTGGTGGAGAACCTGTCATCGTCACGCACTGTAAAAGCCCGGGTGACGGCGCCGGGCCAGGTCGAAATACCCATGTGATTGGCGGAGGGCCTGTTCCGCAAGCGGCAAGATCTTGCCGACGGAAAAGCGGCCCACAGGCGAAAATTCATTCATCAGCGAAAAAAAACCTAAAGCTTTGCACCGAGCCGCCGATATGCAGGTATAAAATTCGCGAATGCTGTCGTTGCACAGTTAACCAGGTAAGCAGGTACCGATATGTCAGTTGACTTTAATGGAATTGGCCCCGGCCAGGTCAACACCCAGAGAACCACGGCCGACAAGTCTGCCTCCGCGCAGAATACCCAGCCAGCATCGCCTGAACAGGCGAAGGGGCAGGCATCGGACGCTCGCGGTGAGAACGTGAACCTGAGCAGTCAGGCAAAGAATCTGAAGCAGTTGGAGCAGAAGCTCGGTGATTACCCCGAGATGGACGACGACCGCATCGAGCAGATTCGAGCCGCCCTGGCGGACGGCTCCTACAAGATTGACGCCGAGAAACTGGCCCAGAAAATGCTTGAGATGGATGAAAGCATTTTCGGGTGAGTAAATCATGGCCGCAATTGATGAACTGAAAGACCTTCTTTCCCAGGATATCCGCCAGCTTCAGAATCTGGCGGAGTTGCTGGAGCGGGAAAAGACCTGCCTTTCCACCTCAGACATGCCGTCTCTTCAGTCCCTGACCGGGGAAAAGAACGCTATTCTGGAAGCGATACGTGCTCGCGCCAAGCAGAAGGTCCATCACCTGGTGGCCATGGGCTACCGGCCTGAAAGCGGCGCGCCATCGCGCTTCATACGCAGTGCCGGGTTGACGGAACTGGCCACCCTCTGGGCGGAAGCCAATGAGCGCCTGACCTTTTGCCAGGAACTCAATCAGAACAACGGCCGCGTCATCAGTCACCTGCAAAAGCGACTGACTCGCCTGACCGACATTTTCCGGGGAGCCAGCAGCCAACAGAAGCTCTATGGCTCCCATGGCGAGCAGACCGGCCTGTCTGACCGGACCATTCTCGCGAGCGCCTGATCGTATTCCGGTAACCCGCAACAGAAGCGACGCCGGTTCCGGGCGTCGCTCTCGGTCAGCGGGTGTAGATGGTCATGTGAGAATCCGGATGAAAGCGGATGTCGTTGATGCTGACGTTCCCGATGGCCGGCGTTTGCCCGCCGCTGACGCGGATGTTGGCCATTCGGATGTGCTCTATTCGTTCCGGAAATGCAAGCACCAGACCGCCGTCGCTGCGCACCTGATAGCGTGGCGTATCCTTGCGGTAATGCACGCCGGTAATGGTCAGGTCCGAATCGAGGAAATTCAGCACCGGCACGAAAATGTTGGCGGTCAGTCGTATGCCCTCAATGACATCCACACCCAGGGCCGGATCCCTGCCCTGTGCCTCTTCTGCGGCCCCGGGCATAGCTGACACGTTTTCCATGCGTTGTAGAAACGTGGGATCACCCTGCCCTGCAATCACGGCCAGTTCGGCGTCATCCAGTGCAGACAGCCCACGCTGAACATAGAGCTCTCCCGCCGCCTGTTCACTCGCGCTCGCTGCTCCGCTCCCGCTGTTGGCGGCAAAGCTGACCAGGGGCTGGAATGGCAAGGTCACCATGGTAAACAGCGCCGCGGCATTGCGGTAACGGGACTGATGCTTGAGAACCCGCTGCAGTTCCCGGTCGCTGATCCAGCCTGCCTGCACCAACACCTCACCGAGACGCTGCCCGGTGTCCCGCTGCAAGCGCAGTCCATCTTCCAGTTGGCCCTCAGAGAGGTAGCCGCGATTGACCAGCAACAGACCAAGCCGTGATTCTTCCTCAAAACCCTGACGGATTCTCACCATGTTCCTCCAATCCGTTGTATCGATAACCGCACAGCCCGGCTCGGTAACGTGTGTTGTACAACAATCTGATGAAAGGTTAGACGATGACTCCGATCTGCGCATGAGGAATCGCCGTAAACCCCCTTAATTCTGCTAACATCCAGACAAACCCCTCAAACGACTGCATTATTGCAGGGATTACTGACGGAGCTAACACGGTGCACCCGACTCAAATGACAAATACCGTAAAACCCACAGTTTCTGTGATTCAGGTCTTCCTGTTATTGCTCGCTTCAACGATTCTGCCCGCTATGGCAGTGGCTGAAGAAACCACCAGCGCCAACGAGGATCTCCCGCTGGTGCGGATGGAAACCAGCGAGGGTGTGATCGAATTGATGCTGCGCCCGGATGTCGCCCCTGAAACCGTGCGGAATTTCATCAAGTACGCCGAAAGCGGCTTTTACAACGGCACCATCTTTCATCGGGTCATACCGGGTTTCATGATTCAGGGTGGCGGGTTTGATGAGGACCTCGGTCGCAAAGACACCGGCCAGTCGATTCAGAACGAAGGCAGCCCGACCCTGAAAAACCTCAGGGGCACCATTGCCATGGCGCGTACCGGACAGCCTCACTCCGCGACATCCCAGTTCTTCATTAATGTGGTGGATAATGGATACCTCAATACCACCGACAATCCCAGAAAATGGGGATACGCGGTGTTCGGCAAGGTCACCGAGGGTCTCGGTGTCGTTGACGCCATCGCTGGCGCCCAGACCGGGTATTCTGGCGGCATGGCGGATGTTCCCCGCGACCCCATCGTGATCGAGCGGGTTTCCGTCATCCGTGGTGCGCAACAAGACGGCCAGACCGCCGACTGATGACCGAGTCGAAACCACCCTTCCTGGAGCCGGCGGAGATTGACTGGCAGGACGGTGTGCCTGAGTCACGCATTTTTGGCGATGTCTATTTCAACCGTGGCAACGGTCTGGCAGAAACCCGCTACATCTTCATAACGCACAATCGACTGAACGAGCGGTTCGCCAATCTCGGGGACCGCTCGTCGTTCGTCATTGGTGAGAGCGGCTTCGGCACCGGCCTGAACTTCCTCGCCGCCTGGCAAGCCTTCAATGCGCGTTGCCCCGCACCCGGTGCCCGCCTGCATTTTGTATCGGTGGAACGCTACCCGCTAAGCCGGCAAGATCTTCAGCGGGCCCTGAGCCTGTGGCCGGAGCTCTCGGAACTGTCCGATCAACTGGTTGCGCAGTACCCGCCGCTAACCGCTGGCGTTCACCGCATCCTGCTTGATCACGGTCGTGTCAGGCTTACCCTCTACTTCGGTGATGTGACGGATGGCTGGCGTGAACTGGACTTCCAGGCGGACGCCTGGTTCCTGGACGGGTTTGCGCCGGCCATCAACCCGGATATGTGGCTGGACGAGGCCATGCACCTTGTCCGCCAGCACAGCAAACCCGGAGCCACGCTCGCGACGTTCACATCGGTGGCCAGCGTTCGCCGCACGCTGACCGCAGGCGGATTCAGGATGACCAAAACCGCCGGCTTCGGGCGCAAGCGGGAGATGCTGCATGGTGAGCTTGGAGAGCCTTTGGCTTGTGGCGAACCCTCGATGGCCACCCCGCCCCGGTCTGTCGCGATTATCGGAGCCGGCATCGCAGGCTGCCTGCTCGCGGCCAACCTTGCGGCAAGAGGCGTGAGCGTCACGCTCATTGATCGCGCCTCCGGCCCCGGCTCAGCCGCATCTGGTAACCTGCAGGGCGCCCTGTATGTCAAACTCGGGGTGGAATTCAACGCCCAGACCCAGCTCGCGCTCTCCGCATTGTTATTCAGTCAGCGATATTACGGGCCGTTCCGGGGCCAGGGCTGGCACCCTACCGGGCTTTTCCAGATGGCCTGTGGCCCACAGGAGCATGACCGCCAGCAGCGTTTCACCCTGCGCAATCAATACCCATCGGAAGTGGTACAACCGGTGTCCGCCAGGCGGGCCAGCGAGCTCTGTGGACTCAGCGTCGCCGACGGCGGCCTCTGGTTTGCTCACAGCGGATGGCTACAACCGGCCGAGCTGTGCCGGCAGTTAAGCCATCACGCAGGTATCCAGCACCTGTTTTCCAGCGAAATTGGCCACCTTGAGCGGCGCGACGGTGGCTGGCGATTTCTCGCCGGCGATCAGAAACGGCAGGCGGACCGGGTCGTCATCTGCGGGGGCCATGAAACGCCGGCGCTCATTCCCCTGGATCCCCGGCAAGGCACGTTCCGCCTGAAGCCCATCCGGGGTCAGGTAACTCACCTGCCGGAGTCCATCGTACATTCCCCCACAGCGGTGATCTGTGGGCCACGCTACATCAATCCCGCCAGCAACGGGGTTGCAGTGACAGGGGCAACCTTTGACCTGCATGATCACTCGCCTGCTGAGAGTGCCGCCAGCCATGGTGAGAATGTGGCCGAACTGACGGCCATGCTTCCGGACATCTGGCAACAGGGACCTGCGGAGGGCAGGCAACTGGAAGGGCGCGTCGGCTTTCGTTGCACAACCCATGACTATCAGCCGGTTGCGGGAGAACTCTCAGGAATGCCGGACATCGACTTTCGGCACCTGTTTGTTCTGACCGGTCTCGGCAGTAAAGGTCTGACCTATGCGCCCCTGCTGGCGGAATACCTGGCCGACGTGATCACCGGTGAACCTCGCTGCCTGCCGCGCTCGCTGGTGCGGCGGGTTGAGCCAGGACGCTGTTTTCGGCCCGTTCCGGCAAATCAGGCGAATGAGTGACTGAAGAAAATCCGGCAGCAGCCGATAAACCGGCAACGGGGATTACGTTCTGGAGAAAACCTATGGCCATTTTTGTCAGTGAACCCGGCAGACCTGTCGGTACCCGATTACCGGAAGTATTCCGCGGGCGGCGCGTGGGTGATGTCACTGAAATGACCGAATCACAACCGATCAATACCGGCCATAGCGACGTGACGGACGCCGAGTTCCAGCAGGCCAGCTATTCAGCGGGCCATCACCGTGCCCTTGAGGAATATGGCGCAGCGGCAGCGGCCGAGCCCTGGGACCAACGCAGTTATCTGCCGGTTTCGTCCCTGTGCACACCGGCGTTATATTCGGTACCGGCCACTGCCACCGTTGCCGAAGCCCTGACCACCATGGACGATCACGGGGTTAACCACCTGGTCATCACCGCGCAGGACAACGTGGCAGGACTGATTGATCTGCGCTGGCTACTCAGCTGGCTGCACGAGAGCAACGCCGATGCCATGAGCCACAGCCTGGTACACGTGGAGTTGCCGGCTTTTCTGACCGCCTCCCCGGAGACGGATGCCCACCAGTTGGCGCGGCTGATGCTGGCCCACCAGCTGAATGCGGCACTGGTGGTTGATAAGTCCGGCCGTCCATCCGGCATTGTCACCAGCACCGACTATCTCAAGCTCTATGCCAGCGTGGGCGGCAAGCACGGCATGGTCTAGTTCAGCTTCACCCCTTCACCCGAGAACAGAAGGACGCTCCACTGCACGTTGCCGCCAACCGTTTGCCGGAACAGCGCAACGATCTCATCATCCCGGTAATTCGCAACCACCCGGAACTCGGCATCGTCAAGAAGGTACTGCTCTCGCCAGAGCTCAGTGGCGACCCCGGTGTCGGCGTCCTCCTCTGCCCCGGCATCCCCCTCAGCCGGATCGGTCTCTGCATCCGGGTCCGTCTCTGTTTCCGCGTCCGAATCGGCATCACTGTCGCCCTCTTCCGATTTACCATCTGGGTCCATTCGGCCGAGAATGGCTTGCGTGGTGCCACTGGGCCCGTCGTCAACGAAAGCGCCCGTGGTCGACCCGGCGGCAATCAGATCGCCATCAAACAACAGTAACGATCGGAATACTTCTTTGCCGGTCCGATCCTCGGCACCGAACGAGAATGCCCTGTTTACGCTGCCGGCCGGTGAATAACCCAGAATGAAGCCGTTGCTGCCGTTCAGGGGCTCGCCAACCAGAATGTTATTCTCATCGCCCTGCTCTTCAATGGTGTAGGTGCGATCGCTGTTCCCCAGTAACCAGAGGTTGCTGGGGGTGTAAAGGCCATCGGTCACCACCTCGTCACCGTCTGTTCCCACCTGATAAACGTTGAGAGCGCCCTCAGCGGTAGAGGCACTGTAAAAAAAGCCGTCTGACATGCCTTGCCCGCCATTTTCGCCGATGGCTCCAGTAGTCGTGCCAAACTGATAGGCGCTGGCGGTCGCTGCACTTCCGCCAACCACGCTGTCATCCGCGATGGATCCGGTCTGGCGCGTCCAGGCTACGTCCGGTACCCGCGCATCACCGTCAGTCACCGTATCAATGCGCTGCAGAAAACTGTCCTGCCCGCCGCCCCGGGTCTGGCCGGGCCAGCGTCCCGTCGTTTCACCGGCAACAAAAACCGCCCCATTACTGCTATTGATGCCGACCCAACGGGGATCGTCATGGCCGCTGGTGCCGGCCCTGAGGGTCCACAGTTCTACGTATTCACTGCCCGCGGGCTGGGCCGAATCGAACCAGAACAATGTGGTTACCGCATCCCGCCCACCACTGGAGGTCTGGCCCGGTATGTCATTCACGGCCTGATAAGACACCGCGAATTCGAAACGGTCGATGCGAGTGTTGTCCCGGGTCACGGTACGCTGAGCAAAGGCAATCACCGGGTCCGGCTGATCGAGCACAACCGTGGCGTCCGATACGGCCACTTCCTGCAGCAACGAGCCTTTCTGGTCATAGATCCGCACCAGCACCCGGTCGTCTGCGTCGCTGTCATAACCGGCCACAAACAGTCTGCCGTCGTGACCAACGGTCAAATCGGTGGGTACGAAAGCATTGCCGTCGTTCAGGGCAAGGGGTGTCAGCAGTTCGTTGATGTTGACCCGCAGCTCAGCATCATCGGCCGAGCCCGCGAAATTTTCGCGCCCGGCCTGGTATTTCTGGTCCGGCGCCAACAGCAGGAACCGGTCGTTCAGGCCAGGATTGGTGTAGTCATCGGGAATAGAGACACGGAAACGGACGCGGTCCACGCCCGCCGGGAAGGTCAGCGTCGGATCCTCCACCCACAGATCTTCCTCATTGCGCGTGCTGATGACGTAGTCGCCGGTCTTGGCCACCGAGTCCTCATTCTCGGCGAGCCGGGCGCGGATGGTTCCCTCGCGCTCACCCGTCAGTACCGCCACGAATTCGCGCTCGGTGTCCACACTGATGGCATCCCGTTGCTGGCCACCGAGGGTTTCCAGCCGCACCACCGGCTCGTTGTCATCGATCACCAGAGTGCTCCGCACTTCGGTGTCGGACGGCCCCAGCGCCGCCAGCCCGCTGCGTATTTCGGTGAGGGTCAGGCGCAGGGACTCTGACGGTTCCGGTACTGTGTCGTCCACGACTTCGAGGCGGATGTAGCACTCCGTGATGCCGGGCTCCAGCGTCACTACCCCCCGGGAATACACGTTGTTGTCATCACGCTCATACCGGAGGTAATCCGGTGTCGGCAGGCGGCCTGCACTGTTGCTGCCAAGCGCTACGATATCGCGCCCGATGATGGCCTCGTCACGGTTGGCATCGCCCTCTTCGCAGCGCTGATGATCAGGGATGAAGTCCTGGTCGCATTCCTCGGGGTCGAATTCGGACGACAACTCGAAGGCCACCGCCACCCGGGTCACGGACGGCTGCTCGAGCAACACTTTCACCAGCACCGGCGTGGTCTTCCCGGTACGGGGCTCCGTGGCGGTCACTTCGCCGGCCTCATCAAACAGGTTGACCTCGTAGCTGTGGGATCCGGTGCTTTCCAGATCCGGCGCCTGACAGCGGTTATCGGCCTCTTCGGGGGCCTCGGAGGCCTCGCCTTCGGTAAACGTGTCAGCTTCCAGTGCCAACGGATTGCGCTTGACCTCGATATCGAACGGCTGCATTCCCGCACGCTCGCCGTCCGTAGTCAGTAAATTGATGTTTTCCTGCTTGCCAAGATCCGCATCACCGCGGGCGCCCCCGCTAAGCCCGGGCACACCGCGCATGATGATGCCCGGCCGCGCCTTGTTACTGGTGTCTTCCAGGGCCAGCCAGGACGGCGCATTGGTGAGGGAAAAATCGAGGATACGTTCACCGCCAAAAGCACCGAAATTGTAGTAGTACTCGACGCCGAGATAGGCCTCGGTTGGAGGGTCACCCAGAATGGTGGGATCATCAGGCCCGGTGTCCGTCTTACATCCGGTGGCGATCAGGGTTGCCACGAGGAGCAGGCCGTAGCGGCCCAGGGAGCAGGCAATGCGGGGTAGCGAATCGGCGCGCATGGAAAAGTCCGTTTCAAGGCGTTGTTATTATCGGTGGCCAGGCGGCGTCACATCGCAGCTTTACACACCGTTACAGAGCAACGCCATGGTAATCAATTTATCCACGGGGGGATCTGCGCGAGTTCTCAGATTGAAAGGCCGGGCCCGGTCCCGGTACTCCGGCCCGAATAGCTATGCCTGCTGGGCCTGCAGGAACGCCTGGAAGTCGTTCTCGTCCAGGACCCTGACCCCAAGGGATTCCGCTTTGGTGAGTTTTGATCCGGCCGCCTCGCCGGCTACCACACACGTGGTTTTACGGGACACACTGCCGGCCACCTTTGCGCCGAGTTGTTCGAGTTGCGCTTTGGCCTCATCCCGGGTCATGGCGGACAACGTGCCTGTGAGTACCCAGGTTTCTCCCTGCAGCGGTCTGGCCTGTGCGGTGATTTCCTCGGTTTGCCACTGGACACCGGCATTGCGCAGAGCCTCGAGGATCTCCTGGTTGTGGGGCTGGTCAAAAAAACTGCGGATATGCCCGGCGACAATCGGCCCGACATCGGGCACCTGCTGCAGTGTGTCTTCATCCGCTGCTGCCATCGCCTCCAGGCTGCCAAAATAGCTGGCCAGCGCCTTGGCGGTCGCCTCACCCACCTCGCGGATTCCCAGCGCGTAGACGAATCGCCACAGCACCGGGTTGCGGGCCTTGTCGATGGCCCCCAGAAGATTGCTCGCGGACTTCTCCCCCATCCGTTCCAGGCCGGTGAGATCCGCTTTGCTGAGCCGATAAAGATCAGCCACGGTTTTCACCATGTCCCTATCCACCAGGATATCTATCCATTTGTCACCCAGGCCCTCAATGTCCAGAGCCTTGCGGGACGCGTAATGACGAATCGCCTCCTTGCGCTGGGCCGGGCAGAACAGTCCGCCGGAACAGCGGGCGACCGCTTCGCCCTCAATCTGGATCACGTCGGAGTCGCACACCGGGCACGTGGCGGGGAGCACCACCTTACGGGCGCTGGGCGGGCGCTTCTCGGTGACCACCTTGACGATCTGTGGAATCACATCCCCGGCGCGGCGGATGAACACGGTGTCGCCGATACGGGCATCAAGGCGCTGAATTTCATCCATGTTATGCAGCGTGGCGTTGCTGACGGTCACCCCGCCGACAAACACCGGCTTCAGACGCGCCACCGGAGTGACGGCACCGGTGCGGCCGACCTGAAATTCCACGTCTTCGATCACGGTCAGTTCCTCCTGCGCCGGGAACTTGTGAGCAATGGCCCAGCGCGGTGCGCGTGACACGAAGCCCAACGTTCGCTGCAGCTCCAGGCTGTTGACCTTGAACACGATGCCGTCGATTTCATAGGGCAATTCGGGACGCTTGGTCATCAACGTCTGATACGCCTGCAGGCACGCCTCCACACCCTGAGCCTTGCGCATTTCCGGGTTGATGCGAAACCCCCACTCCCGCACCTGCTGCAGGGTATCCCAGTGGGTCGTGGGCAACAGCGAGTCGTCGGTAACCGCGGCACTGTAGGCGCACATTTCCAGCGGGCGGCGAGCGGTGACCGACGGTTTTTTCTGGCGCAGACTTCCGGCCGCGGCATTGCGGGGATTCACAAAGGCTTTCTCACCCTTGTTGGTCAGCGACTGGTTGAGCGCCTCAAATCCCGCCTTGGGCATATAAACCTCGCCACGCACTTCCACCAGGCCCGGCACCTGATCCCCACGGAGCTTCAGCGGGACCGAGGGAATCGTGCGGATATTGGCGGTGATGTCCTCACCGGCGTAACCGTCACCGCGGGTGGCGGCGCGGGTAAGCACGCCCTGCTCGTAATGCAGACTGACCGCCAGCCCGTCCAGCTTCGGCTCACAGACGTACTCGATGAGGTCATCGGTCTTCAGACGGTCGCGAACCCGGCGGTCAAAATCCTGCAGCTCCTCATCACTGAACGCGTTATCCAGTGACAGCATGGGGATCCGATGAACCACCTCCTCGAAACTGGTCTCGGCGTTGACGCCAACCCGACGGGTGGGTGAGTCCTCGGTGACAAGTTCAGGATGGTCGGCTTCCAGGTCCTTGAGTTCTCTGAACAACCGGTCGTACTCCGCATCCGGCACCTGCGGGTCATCCAGCACGTAATAGCGGTAGTTGTGCTCGTTGATCGCCTCTCGCAATGCCTGAACCCGGTTAACCGTTTCCCGGTTTGCTGTGCTCATACCTGTCTGTCCTCGGATCTACAAAAAAATACCCGGATTGCACCGGGTATTTTACCGTCAGTTGTCCGCCGTGTGCCTCAGTGGCGATGCGACCGCTGCTTACGCTCGAACTCGCGAATACGCTGGCGACAATGCTCGACGGTTTGCGGGGTCATGACACTGCGCCGCTCATCTTTCAGCTCTCCACCCATGTTGCGGACCACGCACTGGGCAGTTTCCAGCATGAAATCGAAGGCCTGCAGAGCGTTGGATGGTCCGGGCAGGCTCATGAAAAAGCTGATGCCGGGGGTTGCCATCCCGGGCATGTCGGCGGGCCGGAAGGTTCCTGGCTCAACCGCACTGGCCACACTGAACTGCACCGGGCTGATGGTGTCGGACTGTTCGTGGCGATGGTAAATGTCCATATCACCGTATTCCAGGCCACAGGCTTCGAACAGGTTTTTCAGGGCAGTACCCTTGAACTCCTCACCGTTGCGTGCCAGCACGTTGATCACAATCACTTCCCGTGCTTCCGGACGGTTGGCACCCGCCAGCGGCTGATCGGTCCGTTTCGGCGTTTGCTCCCGGCGTGCGGTATCTTCCTCTACCTCACTGGTGACCAGCGGAGGCACGCTCCCGGACGCGGCAGCGGCAGCGCCTGCGACAGGATCAGCCTGAGGCTGCGGCTCCGGTTGGCTGGCGGCCCGGGTTCTCGGCTCGCTGACCAGGCCTTCATCCACCTCGTAATCGACATCGTCCTCAACCGCACCCCAGCCGGTGTTGTCAGTTTCCGATCCGCGTACCTCGTCATGCTCCTGATAGTCTTCCCCGGCAGAATTACCCGTCTCGTTGCCGCGGTAGGGTTCGGAAAGTGCACGCTTCTCCTCATCACTGATGATCGGGCGCGTCGGTTTCTGCACCGGATTCCCGAACCGGTTGGAGCGATCCCGCTTCAGATACCCCCGCTCTTCCAGGGTATCCCGGGATATGGTGCGGGCGCCGCCATTGGGCAATTCAGGATTGTGATCTTCATCCAACGGCGATGCATCGAGTTCATTGACGCCCATACCGGACGAAATCGCCATGGATTCCTTTCTGGCCCGTCTCATTCGACGCAGACCGTCGATGACAATGCCGATAATGACCAGGGTACCTATGGCAATTAACCATTCCCTTAGTGACATAGTGCTGCTGTCCTGTTTGCGGATCGGATATCGTTGCTACTCTAAGAAAAGCCTGTAATGAATACAACGCGCAGGTGGGCCAGATGGCTTTTTTGTCATCTTTGACCGCTTCCGGGCCGGGCCACCGGGTTCAGGCCTCGGCCAGCGCGGCCGCCTCTTCTACATCCACCGACACCAGGCGTGAGCACCCGGGCTCATGCATGGTCACCCCCATCAACTGGTCTGCCATCTCCATGGCGATCTTGTTGTGGGTGATGTAGATGAACTGAACCTGCTTTGACATTTCCTTCACCATGTTGGCATAGCGGCCCACGTTGGCATCATCCAGCGGAGCGTCTACCTCATCCAGCATACAGAACGGCGCCGGATTAAGCTGGAAGATGGAGAACACCAGCGCAATTGCCGTAAGTGCTTTCTCGCCGCCGGACAACAGATGAATCGTGCTGTTCTTCTTGCCCGGCGGCCGCGCCATGATGGCGACGCCGGTTTCCAGCAGGTCTTCCCCGGTCAGCTCCAGATAGGCGTTGCCACCGCCGAATACCTTGGGGAACAGGGCCTGAAGGCCACCATTCACCTGATCAAAGGTTTCCTTGAAGCGCTGGCGGGTTTCACGGTCAATGCGCCGGATGGCGTTATCCAGCGTTTCCAGAGCTTCGGTAAGATCCTCGTGCTGACTGTCCAGATAGTTCTTGCGCTCGCTCTGTACCTGGTACTCTTCAATGGCGGCCAGATTGATCGCGCCCAACCGCTGAATCCGGTTACCGATCTTCTCCAGCTCGTCAGCCCAGCTTTGCTCGGTGGCCTCCTCGGGAAGCTGCTCCAGCACATCCTGCAACTTCACATCCAGTTCCCTGAGCTGCTCAATGTGATTGCCCGAGCGTATTTCCAGCGCCTGGGATTCCATTTTCAGTTTTTCCAGCCGGGCACGGATGTCCTGAACCTCGTGTTCGGTTCGACCGCGGCCCTGTTCCTTTTCCCGGACTTCCCGATCAATCTCTTCCAGCGCATCCCGGGCTGCACCCAGTTTTTCTTCTTCCGCCAGCCGGCGGTCCAGCAGGCCTTCAAGCTGCATTTGCAGGTCTTCGATGGGCTCCTCGGCCTGCTCCCGGCTTTCCCGCAGGATATCCAGCCGTTCGTCCAGTCGCTCTTTCTGCATCTGCATGCGTTCGAGCGTCTGCTTCAATCCGTCCCGTTGGCTGTTCAGTGACTGCAGCTGCAGTTGCAGTTGATGGGCATGATCCCTTTCATGGCGGGCTTCCTGGCGCAGGTGATCGAGGTTCTCCCGCAGCGAATCCCGACGCTCCAGCAGCTGCTCTTTTTCTTCGTCACTGTCTTCCGTCGACGCCAGAGCATCCTGCCACTCCTCGCGGGCTTCCTGCAGCTGTTCCAGCTGTTCCTCAATGCCCATGACCACATCCTCCGCGTCATCACGGATGCGCTGGAGGCGGTCATCGATCTGCTCTGCGCGCGCTTTCAGGCCACTGATCTTCGAGGACAGGCCCCCGAGCTCCCGCTCCGCGTCGCTGAGGCGGCCCTGAGCATCGTCCCGGTCTGACTCCGCGCGTTCCACACGCTCCTGAAGCGCCTCGAGTTGCGCGCTGGCCTCTTGCAGCAGCGCATCCGCCTCCGCAAGCTCCTCGCCGAGTTGACTGACTTTTTTCTGACGCTCAATGACCCCGACCTGCCCTGCGTCGGAATCCGGCATCAGGATCCAGTCACGGGCTACCCAGACCCCGTCACGGGTGATGACACTCTCACCGCTCGCGAGACTCGCCTGCCTCGACAACGCCAGCTCGAGGGAATCGGTGGTGTCGATGCCGGACAGCAGCGCGCTGATGCCGCCTGCCCCGGACACCCGGGCGGCAAGCCCCGACCCTGAACCCGGCCCGGCACCCTTCCCATTTACCAGCGCCAGCCCCCTCGGCGCATTGACCATCGCCTGATGTAAATCACCCAGGCCGGGCACGGTCACGCCCTGGCTGAAGCGGCTGATCACCTGCTCGACGGCAAACTCCCAGCCGTTATCGATGGTCAGCTGCTGGGCCACCCGCGGAGCGCTCTCCAGACCGGATTCACGCAGCCAGGTTTGCAGGGCGTCGTCCTGCCCCCCCATCTGTTCATCCAGCAGAGCCTGTTGAGAGTCCAGCGTTGCCTGCAGGCTCTGCACCCGCTGGCGGTAGCCCGACACGTTCTGTTCGGCGTCTTTGTATTGCTGGCGCGCCTCGTACAGCTCGTCCTGCACTGCAGCAATCCGCTCGGAAGCGTCCTCACGCTGCAACTGCAGGGCTTCCTGCTGCTCCAGAAGGCCCTCCAGTTCGGCCCGGTCCAGCTGACCTTCGAGCAGTTCCTGCTCGTCTTTCAGGCGTTGTTGGCGATTCTGCAACTGATTGATGGCGTCTTCCAGAGAACGGATGCGCGACTGGGCCAGTTCGGCCTGGCGACGGGCGTCTGCTGAGCGGGAACTGAACTGCTCCCAGGCCTGCTGCCAGTCACTCATGGCATCTTCTGCACGCTGCAGCTTCTCGCCGGATTCTTCGGCACGCATTGCCAGCGCTTCCTGCTCGGGCTCAATCATATCCAGCTCTTCCTGGATCCCGGCGAGCTTCTCTTCGTCCTGTTCCAGTTCCCGTGCCAGCTCACGCTGGTTCGCCATCGCCTGATCCAGCTCGGTCGCGGTCTGCCGGCTGCGTTCGCGCTGGTGCTCAAGGCTCTGTTCAATGCGGGCAATATCCGCGCCGGCCTCATAAAAACGGGCCTGGGCGCGATTGAAGTGTTCAGTGCGTTCCTGATGACTGTCCCGCAACGCTTCCAGGGACGTTTCCAGGTTCACCCGTTCAGTCAGGTACTTTTCCAGTTCCAGCTCGGTATCCCGGATCCTGGTGCGCCAGGTCTGCAGGTCGTCATCGAGGGATTTCCAGCGCAATACCGTCAGTTCCGCCTTTTTCTGCCGCTCCTCCTGCTTGAACGCCTTGTATTTTTCGGCGGCGGCGGCCTGGCGCTCAAGATGCTGCAACTGGCGCCCCAGCTCGTCGCGCAGGTCGGTCAGGCGTTCGAGGTTCTCCTGGGTGCGACGAATACGGTTTTCGGTCTCCCGGCGGCGCTCCTTGTATTTGGAAATGCCTGCCGCCTCTTCGATATACACCCGCAACTCTTCAGGTTTGGCTTCGATCAACCGGGAGATCATGCCCTGTTCGATAATGGCATAGCTGCGCGGGCCAAGCCCGGTGCCCAGGAACAGGTCGGTAATGTCACGGCGGCGGCACTTGGAGCCGTTCAGAAAGTAGTCCGACTGCCCCTCCCGGGATACCCGGCGGCGTACGGAAATTTCATTGAAGCGCACAAACTCACCGGGTGCGGAACCATCGCTGTTGTCGAAAATCAGCTCTATGGAAGCCTGCCCGACGGGCTTGCGGGCGCTGGAGCCGTTGAAGATCACGTCGGTCATGGATTCGCCACGCAGGTACTTGGCGGAACTCTCACCCATGACCCAGCGCACCGCATCGATGATATTGGATTTACCGCAGCCGTTTGGCCCGACAACCGACGTCATGTTGGTGGGAAATGGCACCGTGGTGGGATCAACAAAGGATTTGAAACCAGCAAGCTTGATGGATTTCAGGCGCATATCACGCGGTGGCCTCTTCCCTGAGTATCCGGAGCACCTGGTTGCGCTGGTGCTCACCAAAGCGGCAAATGGCTGATTCCACCTTGCCAGCCTCTCCGCCAACCGCGGCATCGGCAACATCACTGAAGAAGCGTCCGGTTTCGGTCATTTCCTCGCGGAAGTTTTCCAGGGCAACGTAGTAGGTCCGGCTGATGGCCGGTCGGAAGTTTTCCAGGGTCTCCTCGAGGAACGGATTATCCACCAGGGTGTAGGCGTATCGCATCACCCCGAAACCTGCCTCGATCACCTGCTCCGCTGCGTCCCCCTCGGGGGAGTTCAGTGCATCGGTGACCGCCTGGAGTTCGCGGGCCTGGCTGATCACACCCGCCAGCTCCGGGCCCGACCAACGCTCCATGACCTTCCGGCCGAGCATGCACAACAGGTCGATGTAGATGTCGTACAGGCTATTGACCAATTCCGGGGTCAGGCGGGACACCACGGCGCCTCGGCGCGGAAAAATTTCCACCAGATGGCGCCGCTGCAGGATCAACAGCGCCTCGCGAACGGAGCCACGGCTGACATTGAGCTCCCCGGCGACCTTGAGTTCCTGGATCCGCTCGCCGGGTTTGAGATCGCCGGTCATGATGCGTTGTCCGAGATGCTGCGCTATTTGCTCGGAAAGACTTTCGGGGGCCTGAAACCTCATAGAAATCGATGCTCACTGGCTATACTGAGGGCATAATCATAAACGAAAAATTCTACCACAGGGATTGGCAGACCCCATCCCCCTGCCCGACATTTCGACCGGTCTGAAGGAGGCAAATGTCTGCCGGAATTCTGACGTTTCAGCCCCAAAAATGATACATACCCATATTGTAGTTTAAGAAATACACTCATCTTACTGGTTTGTATGGTTTTATTTTTTTAGGCACAGTATGTGCTGCGTGTAAAGAAATCGTGAATCAGGGCGACCACCCCGTGAAAAACATTCCTTCCATCGCAAAAACTGGCCCCCAACCCCAAAAGCTCGCTGCGCTGCGGCAGGCTCACCGGGACTGGAACGAATCGCCCGATGTTCTGACCCGTCTGACCCGACGGCTTTCCACCACACTTTCCCTGGAGCACCAGCTTGCCATTCTGGCCGAGGAAGTGGCGAGCGTGGTGCCGTTTGATGCCCTCAACTACCGGCACCATATTGGTGGCACCGAGTTCGTCTATGCCTCCGGTATGGGCGGCCCCCACAGTTGTGACTATCGACTGAACCTCGAAGGGGAGCACTACGGCACCCTGTCACTGCGGCGGCGACAGCGCTTCACGGAGCAGGAGCTGGAAGGTATTGAACTGATGCTCAGCGCTGCCATCTGCCCGGTCCGCAACGCCTGCAAATTTATCGCTATCGAGCAGGCGGCCCTCACCGACTCCCTTACCGGCGTTCCCAACAAGCGCGCCATGGAGCAGTCATTAGTGCAGGCCTGCCAGCTGTCTGAACGCCACGGCGACCAGTATTCGCTGATTCTCTGTGATCTGGACCACTTCAAGGCGGTGAACGATAACTACGGACATGTGGTCGGGGACCATCTGTTGAAACTGGCCGCCCGCGAACTCGAACGGGCGGTGCGGACCTCCGACTCGGTTTACCGGTTTGGTGGCGAGGAATTTGCGGTGCTACTGCCCCACACCGCCGAACAGGATGCGCGGGATGTAGCGGACAGAATCCGCCGCAACATCGCCACCATCGTGGTGAATTGCGGTGATACCAACGTCTCGGTGACTGCCAGCTGCGGCGTGGCAATGAGGCTGGTGGACGAAACGTCCGATCAGTGGGTTACCCGGGCTGACGAAGCGCTCTACCGGGCCAAAGACCACGGGCGCAACTGCACCCGGGTCTTCGCCAGTATCGGCTGACAGGGTCAGCGCTTCGGGCTTCGGCCGGATTTCGGTGACGAGCTCTTACCCCCGCCGGCGGGCTTTGAGGTGGCGACATCCCACTTGCGTCCGCCACTTTTGCGTGCCGGACGACCCGGTTGCTTGTTGCGTTTGCGATCCAGGGCGGCCTGTTCATCGGGCGTCTTGGCCGGAATCACAACGGATTCCAGACCAACCGATTTGCTGAGCAGATCAACGGCCTTCTGATCCAGCTCTTCCCACTTGCCGACCGTGAGACGGCTTGGCAGAAAAATCGGCCCATAGCGCACACGCTTGAGCCGGCTCACCCGCACGCCCTGGGATTCCCAAAGCCGCCGCACTTCGCGATTCCGGCCCTCTAGCAGCGTGACATGAAACCAACGGTTAATCCCGCTGCCACCAGCCGGTGTGATGTCAGAGAACTTGGCCATGCCGTCTTCCAGCAGCACACCCTCCATCAGCCGTTTGAGCATGTCGTCGGTCACTTCTCCGAAAACCCGGACGGCGTACTCACGATCCACTTCACTGGAAGGATGCATCAACCGGTTTGCCAGTTCGCCGTCGGTGGTGAACAGCACCAGCCCGGTGGTATTGATATCAAGCCGCCCGATGGAGATCCAGCGGTGGTCCTTGAGCCTTGGCAGGCGATCGAACACCGTAGGGCGACCCTCGGGATCACGACGGGTGGTGACTTCACCCTCCGGCTTGTTGTAGATCAACACGCGTCTGACCACGGCGGACCCTGAGGTCAGGTCCAGCCGCTTGCCGTCCACATCGATACGATCATTGATGGTGACTTTCTGGCCTGGCTCCGGCAACTGGCCGTTGACCGTCACACGCCCGGCTTCCATCCAGCCTTCCACCTCGCGTCGCGAGCCCACGCCGGCTCTGGACAGAAGCTTCTGGATTCTTTCGGGCTCACCGGTGGTAGACGGTGCGTTCCTGGCGGGAGCGGCTTTGGAGCCTGGCTTCCCGGGGCGTTCTGACGCCATGTACTTTTCCTTTAAACTGGGCTGATGCCCCTGGCATCAGTGAAGTGTCTGATTCGATTCGGTATCCGGCCCCGGTTGCCCGGCGCCTTCGTCATCGGTGTCTTCGTCGGCAGCGGCGGCAGACGGCTCGAACTCGATCTCCGCCTGGATGTTCTTTTCAATTTCACGACCAATCTCTTCCAGATCACGCACCTCGGACAGAGGCGGCAACTGATCCAGACCCGACAGGTTGAAATAGTCGAGGAACTGGCGTGTGGTGGCGTACATAGCCGGTCGACCCGGCACATCGCGATGTCCGACCACTTTGACCCATTCCCGCTCCAGCAGCGTGCGGATGATATTACTGCTCACCGTCACACCACGGATGTCCTCAATTTCACCCCGGGTGATCGGCTGGCGATAGGCAAACAGCGCCAGCGTCTCCAGCAACGCCCGGGAGTAGCGCTGGGGCTTCTCCTCGAACAACCGGCTTACCCAGGGCGCGTACTCTTCCCGGACCTGAAGACGGTAGCCGCTGGCCACCTTCTTGAGTTCAAAGCCACGGCCCTCGCAGGCGCTTTCCAGCAACACCAGCACATGCTCCATGACCTGGCGAGCCGGTCGTTCGTCGTCCGTAAACAGGTCACGAAGCTGCTCCAGAGACATGGGCTTTCCGGCCGCCAGTAACGCGGCTTCGGTGATCGCCTGTATTCTTCTCAGGTTTTCGTCGTTCATGGCACTCGCGTCTTGTCTCGCTGGTGTGTTCTAGCAGGAAGCCCTGGCGCGCACGTGTATCGGCCCAAGAACCTCCCCCTGAACCACCTCGATCAGTTGTTCCTTCACCAGTTCCAGCGTTGCCAGAAAGGTAACCACCACACCCAGCCGCCCTTCTTCCGGCGTGAACAGGCTTTCAAAATTGACGAACCGGTCCCCCTGCAAAACAGACAGAATGGCGGACATACGCTCGCGGGTCGACAGCCTTTCCCGCTCGACATGGTGGCTGGTAAACAGGTCGGCCCGCTTCAGCACGCCCTGCAGTGCCAGCAGCAACTCAGACAGTTCCACGTCGGGATGCGGTTGGCTCGATGGCATCTTCGGCAACGCTGCGGAGCCGCTGAAGTTATCGCGCTCCAGACGAGGCAACTGGTCCAGATCCTCTGCCGCTTTTTTGAACCGTTCATATTGTTGAAGACGTCGGATCAGCTCAGCCCGGGGATCCAGTTCCTCTTCGTCCTCGCTCTCCTGGCGCGGCAGCAACATCCGGGATTTGATTTCCGCCAGCGTCGCCGCCATCACCAGGTACTCTGCCGCCAGTTCGAACCGCATGGCTTCCACGGCGCCGATATAATCCATGTACTGCCGTGTGATCTCGCTGACATCGATATCCAGAATGTTCATGTTCTGGCGACGGATCAGGTACAGCAACAGGTCCAGCGGGCCTTCAAACGCTTCCAGGAAAACCGCCAGCGCATCGGGCGGGATGTAGAGATCCCGCGGCAAATCCAACACCGGTTTACCGGACACACGAGCCAGCGGCGCCTGCTCAGCGGACGACGGCACGGTCGCCTCGCCGGCGTCGGCCTCTGGTGTGCTCAAGGTATCGTCGGTCATACGGTCTCCAGCGCGCGATGCGGGCCTTGCCTTAACGGTAATTCAGTCCCATCGCCGAGCGCACTTCCTCAAGGGTGTCCCGTGCCGAATCCCGGGCCTGCTCACAGCCCTCTTCGATGATGGAATGCACCAGGTCGGGGTTGCCCTCATACTCACGGGCCCGCTCATGGAGCGGACGTTGCTCTTCAATGATGGCGTCGATCAGCGGCTTTTTGCAGTCGAGGCAGCCGATGCCGGCGCTGCGGCAGCCATTCTGAACCCATTCGCGGGTGTCTGCATCGGAGTAAATCTTGTGCATGCCCCACACCGGGCATTTCTCGGGATCACCCGGGTCGGTCCGGCGCACGCGCTGAGGATCGGTCTGCATGGTGCGCACTTTCTGGGCCACCGAATCCTGATCTTCCCGCAAGCCGATGTAGTTGTTGTAGGACTTGGACATCTTCTGCCCGTCCAGCCCCGGCATCTTGGATTCCGGTGTCAGCAACGGCTGCGGCTCCGGAAGAATCACCTTGCCGCCGCCCTCGATATAGCCGTAGAGGCGTTCACGGTCGCCCAGGGAGATGTTCTGCTGCTCTTTCAGCAACGCCCGCGCCGTCTCCAGCGCTTCCATATCCCCTTCTTCCTGGTAGCGCTTCTTGAGGGTGCGGTAAAGCTTGGCGTTCTTCTTGCCCATTTTGACAATGGCACCCTCCGCCTGCTCTTCAAAGCCGGGCTCGCGACCGTAGATGTGATTGAAGCGGCGAGCCACTTCGCGGGTGATCTCCACGTGGGAGACCTGATCCGCGCCCACCGGCACCTTGCCGGCCCGATACATCAGAATATCGGCACTCTGCAGCAGCGGGTAACCGAGAAAACCGTAGGTGGCCAGGTCCTTTTCCCGCAGCTTTTCCTGCTGGTCCTTGTAGGTGGGAATGCGCTCCAGCCAGCCCAGCGGAGTAATCATCGACAGCAGCAGGTGCAACTCGGCGTGTTCCGGCACCCGTGACTGGATAAACATGGTCGACGATCCCGGATTGACACCGGCCGCAAGCCAGTCAATGACCATGTCCCAAACACTCTGCTCGATGCCGGAGGTGTCTTCGTAATTGGTGGTCAACGCATGCCAGTCGGCAACAAAGAAGAAGCACTCGTATTCATGCTGGAGTTTAACCCAGTTTTTCAGCACACCATGGTAGTGGCCAAGATGAAGCTTGCCGGTAGGACGCATTCCGGACAAAACCCGTTGCTGGGAATCTACAGAACTCAAAGCATGAACTCCTTCTGATAATATTGAGCCGCCCATCTTAGTTCAGGCTGACCGGGCATTATAGTCTTATGTGGCGCCGGCGTTAAGAAGCCATTGAAAAACCGGCAATAGCCTGTGAAACCGGCACGAAAAAGCCCCCGGCGCCTTGCGGCTGACCCGGGGGCTTTCTGAACCGGCGGTGGTGTCTTACCAGCCAGTCACTTCCTTCAGTGCCTTGCCGATTTCAGCCAGGCTGCGCACGGTTTTGACTCCGGCGTCGTTCAGCGCAGCAAACTTCTCGTCTGCCGTGCCCTTACCACCGGAAATGATGGCACCAGCATGCCCCATGCGCTTGCCCGGAGGTGCAGTAACACCCGCGATGTAGGATACCACGGGCTTGGTGACGTTTTCTTTGATGAACGCAGCGGCTTCTTCTTCCGCGGTACCACCAATTTCACCGATCATCACGATGGCTTCGGTCTGCGGATCTTCCTGCAGCAGCTTGAGGATATCAATGAAGTTGGAGCCCGGAATCGGGTCGCCACCGATACCGACACACGTAGACTGGCCGTAACCGAAGTCTGTGGTCTGTTTGACCGCTTCGTAGGTCAGTGTGCCCGAACGAGAGACGATACCCACCTTGCCCGGCTTGTGAATGTGCCCCGGCATAATGCCGATCTTGCACTTGCCCGGTGTGATCACGCCCGGGCAGTTCGGGCCGATCATACGCACGCCTTTGCGATCAACGTATTCTTTCGCGTACAGCATGTCGATGGTCGGAATGCCCTCGGTGATGCACACAATCAGCTGGATACCGGCGTCTGCCGCTTCGACGATGGCGTCTTTACAGAACGGCGCCGGTACGTAGATCACCGTTGCCTCTGCGCCGGTCTGCTCAACGGCTTCACGTACGGTGTTGAACACCGGCAGACCCAGGTGCTTGGTGCCGCCCTTTCCGGGGCTGACGCCGCCAACCATTTTGGTGCCGTACTCAATCGCCTGCTCAGAGTGGAAAGTACCCTGTGCGCCGGTAAAGCCCTGGCAGATAACCTTGGTGTCTTTGTTGATCAGGATGCTCATTATTTACCCCCTGCGGCTTTCACGACTTGCTCTGCGGCATCCGCCAGACTGGTGGCGGCGATGATGTTCAGGCCACTGTCAGCCAGGACCTTGATGCCTTTTTCGGCATTGTTGCCTTCGAGGCGAACAACCACAGGAACCTTGACGCCCACTTCCTTGACCGCGCCGATGATGCCTTCTGCGATCATGTCGCAACGTACGATGCCGCCGAAGATGTTAACCAGCACGGCCTGCACATTGTCGTCAGAGAGAATGATCTTGAACGCTTCGGAAACGCGCTCCTTGGTGGCACCGCCGCCAACGTCCAGGAAGTTGGCCGGACGGCCACCGGACAGCTTGATGATGTCCATGGTGCCCATGGCCAGGCCCGCGCCGTTCACCATGCAGCCGATGTTGCCTTCCAGCGCTACGTAGTTCAGTTCCCACTTGGCCGCTTCCGCTTCCCGGGAATCTTCCTGGGAGGGATCGTGCATCTCGTGGATCTTCTTCTGGCGGTACAGGGCGTTGCCATCAACGCCGATCTTGGCGTCCAGGCAATGCAGGTCACCGGCCGGGGTGATCACCAGCGGGTTGATTTCCACCAGTGCCAGGTCGCACTCCTCGAACAGTTTTGCCAGACCCATGAAGATCTTGGTGAACTGGCCGATCTGCTTGCCTTCCAGGCCCAGTTTGAAGGCCAGTTCGCGGCCCTGGTATGGCTGTGCGCCCACCAGCGGATCCACTTCTGCCTTCAGGATCTTTTCCGGTGTTTCCTCGGCAACCTTCTCGATCTCAACGCCACCCTCGGTGGACGCCATGAACACGATACGACGGGTACCGCGGTCAACAACCGCACCCAGATAAAGCTCCTGGTCGATGTCAGTGAGGGATTCAACCAGAATCTTGCTGACCGGCTGGCCGTTCTCGTCCGTCTGGTAGGTGACCAGCTTCTGCCCGAGCCACTTCTCCGCGAACTCACGGATTTCGTCCTTGCTCTTGACCAGCTTTACGCCGCCAGCCTTACCACGGCCACCAGCGTGAACCTGAGCCTTAACCACCCATGCGTCTCCGCCGATCTCGCCGGCTGCGTCGACTGCTTCCTTTGGCGTATCGCAGGCGATGCCCTTGGATACTGGCAGGCCATATTCAGCGAACAGCTGCTTGCCCTGATATTCGTGCAAATTCATAGTTAATGTCCCGTCTTTTGATGGAGGATAACCACGTACGGAAATGAACCCGCTGGCACACCGCCATTGGCGCGCCTGACGCGAATTCGCTCTGGCAGATCAGGGATCACCTTAACCTGCCGCTCACGCACCCGGAAAAACTGCCGTTATGATGGCAGCGGGGCGCCCAACCTGGCGCCCCGACTTCCGCTGTTGCGTTACTTCTTTTTGCGACGGTTGGCGATGTGAATCGCGCCGCCGGCAACGGCCAGAGCTGCCTCGTGCACTGACTCGGACAGAGTCGGGTGCGCGAAACAGGTCAGGGCCAGATCTTCTGCACTGGAACCGAATTCCATGGCAATAACGCCCTGGGCAACGATTTCAGACGCCTGCGGACCCACCACGTGGAAACCCAGGATGCGATCGGTCTTCGCGTCGGCGATGATCTTCACCAGGCCGGAAGCCGAGTTGGCAGCCATGGCGCGACCGTTCGCGGCAAACGGGAAGGTGCCAACATTGTACTCTTCACCTTCCGCCTTCAGCTGCTCTTCGGTCTTGCCGACCCAGGCAACTTCCGGCGCGGTGTAGATCACGTTCGGAATGCAGTCGTAATTGACCTGCGGCTTGTGTCCGGCAATGCGTTCGGCAACCATGACACCCTCTTCCGAGGCCTTGTGTGCCAGCATCGGCCCGCGAACCACATCGCCGATCGCCCACACACCCGGCGCTTCGGTTTTGCAGTTATCATCCACGAAGATGAAACCGCGCTCATCCATCTGCACACCGGAGTCTTCCGCCAAGGCGTTATCGGTGTACGGACGACGGCCGACCGCAACGATCAGCTTGTCAAACTTCGCTTCCTGTTTGCCCTTGCTGTCTTCGTAGCTGACATTGACCAGTTTGCGCTTGATTTCGGCGCCGGTCATACGCGCGCCCATGACAATATTCAGCCCCTGCTTCTGGAACTGCTTGAAGGCATCCTTGGCGATTTGCTGATCCACCGTTGGCAGGAAGGTGTCCTGCGCTTCGATGACAGTCACTTCTGATCCCAGGCGGGCCCAGACACTGCCGAGCTCGAGACCGATCACACCGGCACCGATCACGCCGAGACGCTTGGGTACTTCGGTGAACTCCAGCGCGCCTTCGGAATCGACGATGTAATCACCGTCAAAAGGCGCGGGCGGGATTTCAATCGGCTTGGAACCGGTGGCGATGATGACATTGTCGGCTTCGTAGATTTTGGTCTTGCCGTCCTTGTCTGTCACTTCCACTTTACGGTTGGCCAGCAACTTGCCATGCCCGTGGATCGGGGTAACACCGTTGGCCTTGAACAGACCGGCAATACCACCGGTCAGTTGCTTAACGATGCCGCTCTTGCGTTCCATCATCTTGGCGATGTCTATTTTGACATCCTTGGCGATGATGCCCTGCATCTCGTAGTCGTGGTTGGTTTCCTCGAACTTGTGGGAGATTTCCAGCAAGGCCTTGGAAGGAATACAGCCCACGTTCAGGCAGGTACCGCCAAGTACCTGCTTGTTGTCTTCAGAGGTCCAGGACTCCACACACGCGGCTTTCAGGCCGAGCTGAGCAGCCTTGATGGCAGCCACATAACCGCCGGGGCCCGCACCAATGACAATGACGTCGTACTTATCAGACATAGTTGATCCCGTTTTCCGATTCGTTAAAAGTCAGCTCAGACGTCCAGCAGAATGCGTGCCGGATCTTCAAGCATTTCCTTGATCGCGACCAGGAACTGCACGGCTTCCTTGCCATCAACCATGCGGTGGTCGTAGGAAAGTGCCAGGTACATCATCGGCAGGATTTCGACCTTGCCATTGACCGCCATCGGGCGCTCCTGGATCTTGTGCATACCCAGGATCGCGGTCTGCGGCGGATTCAGGATCGGCGTGGAGATCAGTGAACCAAAGATGCCGCCGTTGGTGATGGTGAACGTGCCACCGGTCATGTCCTCAATGGCCAGCTTGCCATTTTTGGCCTTGGTGCCGTATTCGACAATCTTCTTCTCGATGTCAGCCAGACCCAATGCGTCAACGTCGCGCACCACCGGAACCACCAGACCACGGTCGGTAGACACGGCCACACCAACGTCCTGGTAGCCGTGATACACCATGTCATTGCCATCAATCGAGGCGTTGACCGCCGGGAAGCGCTTGAGTGCCTCGGTCGCCGCCTTGGTGAAGAACGACATGAAGCCAAGCTTGATACCGTGACGCTTCACGAAGCTGTCCTGATACTGCTTCCGCAACTCCATGATCGGCGCCATGTTCACTTCGTTGAACGTGGTCAGCATGGCTGCTGTCTGCTGAGCATTGACCAGACGCTTGGCGATGCTGGCGCGCAGGCGGGTCATGGGTACGCGCTTCTCGGCACGCTCACCGGAATTCACGTCTACCTTGGGCAGATCCGCCGCCGGCTTCGGCGTTGAAGCAGAGCCTGAAGACTTCGCTGTATCAACATGATTCTGAACGTCTTCTTTCGTTACGCGACCGTCTTTCCCGGTGCCTTTAACAGCATTCGGATCAACGTTATTCTCCTCAGCCAGCTTGCGGGCAGCCGGGCTCAGGATGGCGTCGCCGGAGGCGGCGTTGCTCTCGGCTTCTGCCTTGGGCGCTTCTTCTTTGCTTTCCGGCTTGCTTTCTGCAGGCTTGGATTCGCCGGCGGCGCCTTCCTTGAAGCGGCCAATGACTTCACCACTTTCTACAGTGTCGCCCTCGCCTTTCAATACTTCTTCGATCACGCCGTCTGCAGGCGCAACCACTTCCAGAACCACTTTGTCGGTTTCAATATCGACAATCAGCTCATCACGGGAACAGGCTTCACCCGGCTGCTTGTGCCAGGTCGCGACGGTGCCCTCTGCGACCGACTCTGGGAAAACGGGGGCTTTAATCTCAGTTGACATCTCGGATCCTTAATTCGGTAGCTCGTCAGATTTCGAACGCGTCGTTAACCAGTTTCTTCTGTTCTTCGATATGCACGGACATATGGCCACACGCCGGAGCGGCAGACGCTTCACGGCCAGCATACTGAAGGTACAATTTACTGTTCTTGCGGTGCAGCGCATTGCGCATGTGGTGCTGACTGCAGTACCACGCACCCTGGTTCATGGGCTCTTCCTGGCACCAGACCACGTCTTTGAGCTTCGGATACTGGGCAAGAAGTTCATCCAGATCATCGCCCGGGAACGGGTACAGCTGCTCGATTCGTACAATCGCCACGTCGCTCCGCTCATCCGCCTTCTTCTTTTCCAGCAGGTCAAAATAGACCTTGCCACTGCACAGGATCAGGCGGGTGATTTTCTTCGGATCGGATGGCTCCTTCTCCTGCAGCACGGTCTGGAAGGTGCCGGACGTCAGATCCTCAAGATCGGACGTCGCTTCCTTGTGGCGCAACAGGCTCTTGGGGGTGATCGCCACCAGCGGCTTGCGCAGCGGACGCTTCACCTGACGGCGCAGCATGTGGAACACCTGGGATGGCGTAGTCGGCACACACACTTGGATGTTGTGCTCGGCTGACAGCTGCAGGAAACGCTCGAGACGCGCGGAGCTGTGTTCCGGCCCCTGACCTTCATAACCGTGAGGCAGCAACAGGGTCAGACCGCAGAGTCGGCCCCACTTGTGCTCGCCACTGGTGAGGAACTGGTCGATAACGACCTGGGCACCGTTGGCAAAATCGCCGAACTGGGCTTCCCACACCACCAGACCGTCCGGTGCGGTGGTCGAGTAGCCATACTCAAACGCCATGACGGCTTCTTCCGACAACAGCGAGTCGTAGATCTCCAGCTTTGGCTGATCCTCGGCCAGATGCGCCAGCGCGATGTGGGTGGAGCCGTCCTTCTGATTATGCAGTACCGCGTGGCGATGTGAGAAAGTGCCACGGCCAACGTCCTGACCGGTGATACGGATCGGGTGACCTTCGTCCAGCAAGGTGGCATAGGCCATCACTTCGCCGTAACCCCAGTTGATCGGCAGCGCACCCGCGGTCATCTTGTCGCGGTCGGAGACGATTTTGGACACCTGGCGCTGAATGCTGAAACCTTCGGGAACCTGGGTGAGCTTCTTGCCCAGCTTCTGAATGGTTTTCAGTGCGACACTGGATTTGCACTTGGCGGTCCACTCATGGCCAAGGTACGGCGTCCAGTCAACGTACAGTTCTTTGTTCGGCTTCTTGACCAGCGACTTTACAACGTGATCGCCCTTGTCCAGCGCGTCACGATAGTCGAGGTCCATCTGCTTGGATTCGTCTTCGGAAATCACACCGGCCTCGATCAGCTTTTCGGCATAGAGCGCACGGGTGGTTTTCAGCTTGCGAATCTTTTCATACATGACCGGCTGGGTCGCCGCAGGCTCGTCCGCCTCGTTGTGGCCGCGACGGCGATAGCAGACCAGATCGATGACCACGTCACGCTTGAATTCATTGCGATAGTCCATGGCCATCTGGGTCACGAACATCACTGCCTCGGGATCGTCCGCATTCACGTGCAGAATCGGTGCATGTACCATCTTCGCCACGTCAGTGCAGTATTCCGTGGAACGGGCGTCTTCCTGTTTGCTGGTGGTAAAACCGACCTGGTTGTTGATGACAATGTGGATCGTACCGCCAATGCCGTAGCCCCGGGTCTGGGACATCTGGAAGGTTTCCATCACCACGCCCTGCCCGGCGAATGCCGCATCGCCGTGCATGATGATCGGAACCACCTGGGTACCATCGTTATCGTTGCGACGGGTCTGGCGGGCACGAACAGAACCCACGACAACCGGAGAGACAATCTCCAGGTGCGACGGGTTGAATGCCATGGCGAGGTGCACTTCACCGCCCGGGGTCATCACGTTGGATGAGAAACCCTGGTGGTACTTAACGTCGCCGGAGCCGGAATCCGCCAGTTTCTTGCCTTCGAACTCGTCGAACAGCTCTTTGGGATTCTTGCCCAGGGTGTTGACCAGAACGTTGAGACGACCACGGTGGGCCATGCCCAGCACGATTTCCTTGGCACCGTAGGATCCAGCGCGCTGGATAAGTTCATCGAGGCAGGGAATCAGGCTTTCGCCGCCTTCCAGGCCGAAACGCTTGACGCCGGGATAACGGGAGCCCAGATACTTCTCCAGGCCTTCCGCCGCCGTCAGGCGCTCTAGAATGTGTTTACGGGTGTTCGCTTCGTACTCCGGCCGTGAGCGGACCGGTTCCATGCGCTGCTGGAACCAGCGCTTGATGCGGGTATCGACCACATGCATGTACTCGGCGCCGATGCTCTCGCAATAGGTCTGACGCAGGCCGCCGATAATGTCACCGAGCTTCATGGTCTCGGAACCAAAGCTCAGCGAGCCAGTCTGAAATTCCAGATCCTGGTCCGCTTCGGACAACTCGTGAAACGCCGGATCAAGATCCTCCACCGGCGGGCGCTGCCAGACTCCCAGTGGATCCAGTTTCGATTCCTGGTGACCACGGAAACGGAAAGCGTTGATCAACTGCAGAACACGGATCTGCTTTTTATCGGCATCGGAAGTGGCACTGGCGGGTACGCCGTTGCTGGCCAGGAAACGCTGATTGCGGGAGATGTGTTCAAATTGTTCGCGGATGGAAGAGTGAATAACATCGCGACCGTGATAACCATCGACGCTGGGGAGTTTGTCGAAGTAGTTGCGCCACTCTTCGGGAACGGCATTCGGGTCTGTCAGGTAGGTTTCAAAAAGCTGTTCAACATAGGCGAGATTTCCCCCCTGCAAGTGGGAAGTCTGCCATAACTGCTCCATTATGCTTTCGTGCATTTTGAATAGCTCACCTTGGGCTGGTGCGGGGGAGCTCGATATGGTCGGCCAGGGGTATTTCTCAGTCAATACGGGTTTTTACGGGATCGACTTTGGCCACCACACCCAGCATGGATGTTTTCCGTTCCCCAGTGGTTTTTTATACTCAGCAAAGCCGTGAGGATGCCTTTTAAGCTTCCGTCACGGCTTGCGTAGTGTGCACCCTGGTAAGACTTTTGACTATAAGCCTTTGGTTGAAGGCCCCGCGTCGTTGCAGGGCCCTCCGGGTGCTAACCTGATCAGAACAGTATAGCGCTTGCTCAGACTTCTGCTTCAGGTTGCCCGCTGCAGCAGAAGGTTCCGAATGTGGCCGATTGCCCTTGTGGGGTTCAGACCTTTCGGACAAACACTAACACAGTTCATGATACCGCGGCAGCGGAACACGCTGAACGGGTCATCCAGATTGGCGAGACGCTCGGCCTGAGCGGTATCCCGGCTGTCCGCCAGGAAACGGTACGCCTGCAGCAGGCCCGCAGGTCCGATGAACTTGTCCGGATTCCACCAGAATGACGGGCAAGAGGTGGAGCAACAGGCGCAAAGAATGCACTCGTACAGACCGTCGAGCTTTTCACGGTCTTCCGGAGTTTGCAACCGCTCGATCGCCGGCGCAGGCTTGTCGTTCACCAGGTACGGCATGACCTTTTCGTACTGCTTGTAGAACAGGCTCATGTCGACCACCAGGTCACGAATCACCGGCAGGCCCGGCAGCGGACGCAACACCAGCTTGTTGTTCTTGACCACCTGGGACATGGGCGTGATGCACGCGAGGCCATTCTTGCCGTTCATGTTCATGCCGTCGGAGCCACAGACACCCTCACGGCAGGAGCGGCGATAGGCCATCGACGGATCGCGCTCCTTGATGAGGTTCAGAATATCAAGAACCATCAGGTCCTTGCCTTCCGGAATATCGAGCTCGACGTCCTGCATGTAGGGCGCGTTGTCGCTTTCCGGGTTGTAACGATAAAGGCTTACCAACATGTTCACGTCCCCCTTAGTAAGTCCGGATCTTCGGCTCAAACGTGTCAACGGTCTTCGGCTTAAAGTTCACATCACGCTTACCGACGCGCTTGTCCAGCGGGTAATACATGGAATGCTTCAACCAGTTTTCGTCGTCACGCTCGGTAAAGTCATTCCGGGCGTGAGCACCGCGGCTTTCCTTACGCTCGAACGCCGAGATGGCGGTAGCCAGCGCTACTTCGTAAAGGTTGTCGAGCTCCAGAGCTTCAATACGGGCGGTATTGAAGGCACTGCTGGTATCCGCCAGCTTGGTGTTGCGAACACGCTCGCCAATGGCTTCCAGTTTCTTCAGCCCTTCTTCCATGCTCTTGCCGTCGCGGAACACGCCGAAGTAGAGTTGCATGCAGTTCTGCAGATCCTTGCGGACCGCAGCCACGCTCTCACCTTCAGAGGCATTGTCCAGGCGATCAAGGCGAGCCATAGCGCGTTTGATGTCCTCTTCACTGGCGCCGTCCACCTCGAAACCACCGCGCAGCTGCTCTTCGATGTGCAGGCCTGCTGCACGACCGAACACCACCAGATCCAGGAGCGAGTTGCCGCCGAGACGATTGGCACCGTGCACGGAAACGCAGGCCGCCTCACCACAGGCAAACAGACCGGGAATCGGCTTGTCGTTGCCATTTTCGTCCTGGGTCAGCGCCTGACCACCCACGTTGGTGGGGATGCCGCCCATCATGTAATGGCAGGTTGGAACCACAGGCACAGGCTCTTTGACCGGGTCCACGTGGGCGAAGGTACGAGACAACTCGCAGATGCCCGGCAGGCGCAGATTCAGGGTCTCTTCACCCAGATGATCCAGCTTCAGTAGCACGTGATCCTTATCGGGCCCACAACCGCGCCCTTCGAGGACTTCAATCACCATCGCACGGGCGACTACATCACGACCGGCAAGGTCTTTCGCATTCGGCGCATAACGCTCCATGAAGCGCTCGCCCTCGGCATTGATCAGGTAACCGCCCTCACCCCGGCAACCTTCCGTTACCAGCGTGCCGGCACCGTAGATGCCGGTCGGGTGGAACTGCCACATTTCCATGTCCTGCATCGGGAATCCGGCGCGCAACGCCATGCCGATACCGTCGCCGGTGTTGATCAGGGCGTTGGTCGTGGAGGCGTAGATGCGACCGGCGCCACCAGTGGCCAGAACCGTGGCCTTGGACTTGATATACGCCACTTCCCCGGTCTCGATTTCGATCGCAACCACACCGACCACTTCATCTTTGCTGTTTTTGACCAGATCAACCGCATACCACTCGTTCAGGAAGGTGGTACCGCCTTTGATATTCGCCTGATACAACGTATGCAGCAACGCATGGCCGGTACGGTCAGCGGCCGCACAGGTACGAGCCGCCTGAGTCGGGTTGTCCGGCCCCTTGGATTGGCCACCGAACGGACGCTGATAGATGCGGCCCTGCTCGGTACGGGAGAACGGCAGGCCCATGTGCTCGAGCTCGAACACCGCCTGGGGGCCCACGGAACACATGTATTCAACCGCGTCTTGGTCGGCAATGTAGTCCGAACCCTTGACGGTGTCATACATATGCCAGCGCCAATCGTCGTTGGGATCCGCGCTTGCGATCGCGCAGGTGATACCGCCCTGGGCGGACACCGTGTGCGAACGGGTCGGAAATACTTTCGTGATACACGCAGTGTTGACGCCAGACTCGGTCAACTGCAGGGCCGCTCGCATACCGGCACCACCGCCACCGATAACAATCGCGTCGTAAGACATGGTCTTGATATTAGCCATCTATTAAAGCCCCCAAAGAATCTGAATGCCCCAGACCACATACACGAACATGGCCAGACCACACACCGCCTGTACCAGGAAACGCGGCGCCATGGCCTTGATGTAATCGGTAGTGACGGTCCAGAGCCCCACCCAGGCATGAGCGCCAAGAGACAGCAGCGCCAGCAGGGTAAAGATGCGGAACCAGGTCTGTGCGAAAAGCGCGGACCAGGTCTCGTAGTTCACATCACTGAACACCATGAAACCCAACAGGAACAGTGTGTACAGAGCGAGTACGTAGGCTGTGACACGCTGGATCAGCCAGTCAAAAACCCCACTGCGGCCGAGATTCGTTACGCTATTTACGCTGCCCATACCCAAACTCCAGCCAGTACAATCAGAATAACGGAAACCACAAGGGTGATTTTCGAGGCGAGACGGCCGCTTTCAAGCTCTTCACCGATGCCCATATCCATCAGCAGATGCTTGATACCTGCAACCAGGTGGTACAGCAGAGCAGACAGGATGCCCCAGATGATCAGCTTCGCCAGGAAGCTGTTCAGCAGTTCATTCACGCGACTGAAGCCCTCTTCCCCGGACAGGGAAAGCTGGAGTCCGTAAAGCAGGAACGCAACACCAACGAAAATGATGATGCCACTGATGCGGTGCAATATGGACGTAATGGCTGGCAGTGGAAAATGAAACTTGCCGAGATCGAGATTAACTGGTCGTTTGCTATTCACAGCGCTCTCACACTCTCTCTTGGTTCCACAGGCGGCCGGAAAGACCGATGCGGATGGTTGGTATGTAATGGATCAGCGTGCCGGCGAAACCCGCACACGATTGGCTCAGGAGGGAGAAAACACCAAGCACCACCTGCCGTCGTTGGCACAAAGGCAAGGCATATCCCCGATTCCGGGCTACGGATTATAAGGAGTACCCCCTTTAATTACAAACGCGCAACGCAGCCCAATGCCTGTAAACAGTGGCTTTACACCCACTATATGGATGATTGACAAATTCAATTTGTACACCGTCGCGGCCGTGTTCGGGTATCCCCTCATTGACAGCTTTTGTCAAATATTGAGTTTTCCCACCTCATTTATTGACAAAAAAAGCCAACGCCCTATATTTTGCCGCCAGTTTTGCGATAATACGCGCCTTCCAAGCGCATCTATAAATGTAGATAAAGCTGTCAAAGCTGATAAATAGGAGAGCACCATGACCGACAGGAAAGCCACGCTCTCGGTGGGGGACAAGTCCATTGAGCTACCGGTTTACTCAGGCACCGTCGGCCCTGACGTTATCGACGTACGAGGCCTCGTCCAGGAAGGCGTTTTCACATACGATCCGGGATTCGTGTCCACAGCAGCCTGCGAATCGGCCATCACCTACATCGATGGTGCCAACGGCGTTCTCCTTCACCGCGGTTATCCGATCGAGCAACTCGCGGAACATTCCGACTACCTTGAAGTCTGCTATTTGCTGCTGAACGGCGAACTGCCGACACCGGAAGAGAACAAGCGCTTCCACGAAACCATCAAGAACCACACCATGCTGCACGACCAGATGCGCAACTTCTTCCAGGGCTTCCGCCGGGATGCGCATCCGATGGCCATCATGTGCGGTGTGGTCGGTGCGCTGTCTGCGTTCTACCACGACCAGATGGACGTGACCGATGTGCATCAGCGTGAAATCACCGCGCATCGTTTGATTGCCAAGATGCCGACCATTGCGGCCTGGTGTTACAAGTACAGCATTGGCCAGCCGTTCATGTACCCGCGCAATGACCTGTCTTATTCCGAGAACTTCCTGCAGATGATGTTTGGTGTGCCCTGTGAAGAGTACAAGCCGAACCCGATTCTGGCCAAGGCGATGGACAAGATCTTCATCCTGCACGCGGATCACGAGCAGAATGCGTCAACGTCCACTGTTCGCCTCGCCGGCTCCACCGGTGCCAACCCCTACGCCTGCATCGCGTCCGGCATTGCAGCCCTGTGGGGGCCCGCTCACGGCGGCGCCAACGAAGCGGTTCTGGATATGCTGGCCGAGATCGGCGATGAATCCAACATCGAGAAGTTCATCGCCAAGGCCAAGGACAAGGACGACCCGTTCCGCCTGATGGGCTTTGGTCACCGGGTCTACAAGAATTTCGACCCGCGCGCCAAGGTCATGGCGGAAACCGCCCACGAAGTGCTGACCGAGCTGGGCCTGGAGAACGACCCGCTGCTGAAGATCGCCCAGCGCCTGGAGAAGATCGCACTGGAAGACGAATACTTCGTGAAGCGCAAACTGTACCCGAACGTGGATTTCTACTCCGGCCTGATCCTCAAGGCCATCGGCATCCCCACCTCCATGTTCACGGTCATCTTCGCCCTGTCGCGCACCATCGGCTGGTTCTCGCACTGGAACGAAATGGTGTCCGGCGATTACCGCATCGGCCGTCCGCGTCAGCTGTACACCGGTTCCGATGCTCGCGATTACCCGAAAAAGTAATCGAAGGCACGGTAACGGAATGGAAAAAGGCCGCTGATTCAGCGGCCTTTTTTTGTGCGCGGCTCCCCACTCCCTGTGATAAGTTAAACCAAACACAACCACAGCGGGAGATCATGCATGACTATCAAGGCGGCCTTTATCGGGCTCGGTGTGATGGGCTATCCCATGGCCGGCCATCTCGCCAGAGCAGGCATTGACGTCAGGGTCTGGAACCGTACGTTGGCCAAGGCTGAGGCCTGGACCGGCGAATACACCGGGCGCGCCTGCAGCTCCATTGCCGACGCGGTACGTGACGCCGATATCGTGCTGACCTGTGTCGGCGCAGACAAGGATCTGGAGGCGGTATTCGGGGGCGACGACGGCATCATACGTCACGCGCCAGAGGGCGCCATCCTGGTGGACCACACAACCGCCTCCGCCGGCGTTGCCGTCAGACTGGCCGCTGCCGCCGCAAAACGCCGGCAGGGATTTATTGATGCGCCGGTTTCAGGGGGCCAGCAGGGCGCCGAGAACGGCCAGCTCACCATTATGTGCGGCGGGGATCCGGAGGTATTCGAGCGGGCCCGGCCGGTGCTGGAGCACTATGCCCGTGCGCTCAACCTGATGGGGCCCGCCGGCAGTGGCCAGAAAACCAAGATGGTCAACCAGATTGCCATCGCCGGGCTGGTCCAGGGGCTGTCCGAGGCGCTGCACTTTGCAGAACAGGCAGACCTCGATGTGGCTAGGGTGGTCGATGTGATCTCGAAAGGCGCCGCCCAGTCCTGGCAAATGGAAAACCGCTCCGGCACCATGATCGAGGGTAAATTCGACTATGGCTTTGCGGTCGACTGGATGCGCAAGGATCTGGGAATCTGTCTTGAGGAAGCGCGCAAGGTGAACGCGTCCTTGCCGGTCACTGCATTGGTGGATCAGTTCTACGCCGACGTGCAGTCCATGGGCGGCAACCGCTGGGACACGTCATCGCTGATCCAGCGCCTGAGAAAGTTCCGGTAGAAATTCCTGGCAGAAAGCTCCGCCATGGGTTTACCCCCCCTCACCTGTCGGGTTGAGGGGGTAACCATCACAACCCTACTTTTCCTTCGGCTGCCACTTGCCGTTGGCATACCAGGCTGACCAGCCAGTGGCCTTGCCGTCCTTCTCGGACATCACATACTGCTCTTTGCTCTTCCGGCTGTAACGGATCACGGTAGGATTACCCTCAGGGTCACGCTCCGGGGCATCCATCAGGTAATCGTACTTGGGATCGATTTCCTTGCGATGGGGTTTGATTTCCATCACCAGCGGTGGCCGGGTTTCCCGGTTTTTCGGGAACTTGCTGGCTGCAAGGAACAGACCGGACGCACCGTCCCGCAGCACGTAGGTATCGTCGACCTTCTGGCATTGCAGTTCAGGCATCGGCACCGGGTCCATTTTCGGCGGGGCCGGCTCGCCGCTCTTCAGCAGCTTGCGGGTATTCTTGCACTCGGTGTTGGTGCATCCAAAGTACTTGCCGAAACGGCCGGTTTTCAGCTGCATCTCGGAGCCACACTTGTCGCACTCCAGCGTCGGCCCCTCGTACCCCTTGATTCGGAACGTACCCTTCTCTACCTCGTAGCCAGAGCAATCCGGGTTGTTACCGCAGACATGTAGCTTGCGGCTTTCATCCACCAGGTAACTGTCCATGGCGGTGCCGCACTTCGCACACCGGCGCTTTTTACGCAGCAGGCGGGTCTCGCCCTCACCTTCGACATCGTCATCGGCGCTGACCACCTCATCCCCGGAGACCAGGTTGATGGTGGTTTTGCAGCGCTCCTTCGGGGGCAGCGAGTACCCTGAGCAGCCGAGGAACACACCGGTGCTGGCCACCCGAATCTGCATCGGCCGGCTGCACGTGGGGCACGGAATATCGGTCTCGGTGGGGGTATTGGCGCGCATCCCCCCTTCCTCGGTACTCTCGGCGGTCTCTAGCTGCTTGCGGAAGCGGCCGTAGAAATCGTTCAGGACCTTCTTCCATTGCACCTCGCCCTCGGCGATGTCGTCGAGTTCGTCTTCCATCTTTGCGGTGAAATCGAAATCCATCAGATTGGGAAACGACTCGGACAACCGCTCGGTGACGATCTCGCCCATCTTTTCAGCGTAGAAACGGCGGTTCTGCAACCGCACGTAGCCGCGATCCTGGATGGTGGAAATGATTGAGGCATAGGTCGAAGGCCGACCAATGCCCTGCTTTTCCAGTTCCTTGACCAGGCTGGCTTCGGTGTACCGTGGTGCCGGCTTGGTGAAGTGCTGGGTCGGGTCCAGTTTGGCCAGATCCAGTGATTCATCCACCTTGATGTCCGGCAACGCCACGTCTTCGTCTTTCTTGGCAGACTGCGGGGCCGCCTTGAGAAAACCGTCAAACTTGATGATACGGCCGCGGGTGCGCAGTTCGTAGTCGCCGTTGGCCACCACAATGGACGTACTCAGGAACTCGGCGTCGGCCATCTGGCAGGCCATGAACTGACGCCAGATTAGATCGTAGAGCTTCTCGGCATCCTTCTCGAGGCCACTGATGTCTGCTGGCCGGCGGCTGACCTCGGTCGGGCGAATGGCCTCGTGGGCTTCCTGGGCGCCTTCCTTGCTGCCGTATACCCGCGGCTTCTCCGGCAGGTAGCGCTCGCCGAACTGTTTCTGGATAAACTCACGGCATGTGCTGACCGCATCCTGACTCAGGTTGGTCGAATCGGTACGCATATAGGTGATGTAGCCGGCTTCGTACAGGCGCTGGGCCAGCATCATGGTTTTCTTGACGCTGAAGCCCATGCGGTTACTGGCCGCCTGCTGCAGCGTCGAGGTGATGAACGGCGCCGACGGACGCGAGCGGGTGGGTTTGTCTTCCCGCTTGGCAACCCGGAACGAGCCGCCCTTGAGACGCGCAACGTGCTCGCTGCTCTGCTGCTCGTTCTCCGGACGGTAGGGCTTGTCCTGATAACGGGTCACTTCGAAGCGGACCGGCTCTTTGGCCTGCTTCGCGCCCAGATCAGCGTGCAACTGCCAGAACTCTTCTGGAATGAACTTGCGGATTTCCCGCTCACGCTCGACGATCAGGCGCACCGCCACCGACTGCACGCGACCCGCCGACAGACCGCGGGCAAGCTTCGCCCACAGCAACGGCGACACCATGTAACCCACGACCCGATCCAGAAACCGCCGTGCCTGTTGGGCATTGACCCGGTTATTATCAAGGGCGCCGGGGTCATCAAACGCCGCCTGAATGGCCCGTTTGGTGATTTCGTTGAATACCACGCGGCGGTACTTTTCCGGCTCACCGCCGATGGTCTGCTGCAGGTGCCACGCGATGGCTTCCCCCTCGCGGTCCAAATCCGTCGCGAGGTAGATGTGGTCGGCGGATTTGGCCAGGCGCTTCAGTTCACTGACCACCTTCTCCTTGCCCGGGAGAATCTCGTAACGTGCGCTCCAGTCCTGATCCGGGTCGACACCCATGCGGGCGACCAGCTGCTCGCGAGCTTTGCGCTTCTTGTGAGCCACCTTTTCTTCGGGGCTCAGTTTGCGCGTCGCGGCCGCCTGTTTCGCACGCTCTTTGGGATCTGACTGAGAGCCGCTGCCGCTGACCGGAAGATCACGAATGTGCCCGACGCTCGACTTTACAATGAAGTCGGGCCCCAGGTACTTGTTGATGGTCTTCGCTTTCGCAGGCGACTCGACAATAACGAGACTTTTACCCATATCGGAGATCTGTATCCTTGGCGATAATCGGTTAATAAATCAGCAAACCGTAAACTCGCTGTAAAATCAGTCGGCTAGAAAACACACCATAGCCGGAACATTGTATAGGTGCATTGTTTTACAGGGTCAACAAAAGCAAGACAACCCATTCTTGGCTTTCCGTTCTGCTTTTTTTAAATGAAGCATAAACAGGAAGACCCGGCAATTGCCGGGCCTCCTGAAGAACGTTGCCAATTCGGTTTACCGAATCACAGACGCTCCCACACGGTCGCAATGCCCTGGCCCAGACCGATACACATGGTGGAAACACCAAGCTTACCGCCTTTGGCCTGCATGACATTCAACAGGGTGGTGGAGATACGTGCACCGGAGCAGCCCAGCGGATGGCCGAGGGCAATCGCGCCGCCGTTCAGGTTCACTCTCTCCTCCATCACGCCCAGCAGCTTCAGGTCTTTCAGAACCGGCAGGGACTGGCCCGCGAAGGCTTCGTTCAGCTCCCAGAAGTCGATATCTTCAACTTTCAGGCCTGCACGCTTCAGCGCCTTCTTGGTGGCCGGAACCGGACCGTAACCCATGATTGCGGGATCACAGCCGGCAACCGCCATGCTGCGGATCTTGGCAATCGGCTTCAGCCCCAGGGCTTCAGCACGCTCGGCGGACATCAGCACCATGGCAGCAGCGCCATCGGTCAGCTGGGAAGAGGTACCCGCCGTTACGGTACCGCTCTTCGGATCGAACGCCGGCTTGAGCTGGCCGAGGGATTCAGCGGTGGTTTCGGGACGAATGGTTTCGTCGTTCTCGATCAGCACCTTGAAGCCATTCTCGTCGTGACCTTCGATGGGCACGATTTCATTCTTGAAACGACCCTCTACGGTCGCTTCGTGGGCCAGCCGGTGTGAACGGGCGCCAAACTCGTCCTGCTGCTCACGGGTGATACCGTGCATCTTCGCAAGCATTTCTGCGGTCAGGCCCATCATGTTGGATGCCTTGGCAGAATACTTGGAGGCGGCCGGGTTGTGGTCGAAACCTTCGGTCATCGGCACGTGGCCCATGTGCTCCACACCGCCAACCACAAACACATCACCGTTACCGGTCATGATGGCCTGGGCGGCAGTGTGAATCGCGCTCATGGCAGAACCGCACAGGCGGTTTACGGTCTGCGCAGCAGACTCGTGAGGGATTCGGGTCAGCAGGGAAATCTGCCGTGCCACGTTGAAACCCTGCTCCTTGGTCTGGTTCACACAGCCCCAGATCACATCTTCCACTTCTTTCGGCTCGAGCTTCGGGTTGCGCTCAAACAGTGCTTCGATCAGCGCGGCGGACAGAGTCTCGGCACGCACGTTGCGGAAGCAACCATTTTTGGCACGACCCATCGGAGTCCGCACGCAATCGACGACGACAACGTCTCTCGGATTAAGGCTCATAGATCTTTCTCCGTTCGGAATCAGGGTTAGCCAAAGAACTTCTTGCCAGTCTTGGCCATTTCACGCAGCTTCTCGGTCGGGTGATATAAAGGACCCAGATCTGCATACTTGTCTGCCAGTTCGACGAACTTGTCCACGCCCAGGTCGTCGATATAGCGCAGGGCGCCACCACGGAACGGCGGGAAGCCGATACCGAAGATCAGACCCATATCCGCGTCGGCCGGATCCTCAACGATGCCATCTTCCAGGCAGCGAACGGTTTCCAGGCACAGCGGGATCATCATGCGGGCGATGATGTCGTCTTCTTCGAAGTCTTTCTTGCCCTGAACAATCGGCTCAAGCAGCTTGTAGGTTTCTTCGTCGACAACCTTCTTCTGCTTGCCCTTGCGGTCGAGTTCGTACTTGTAGAAGCCCTTGTCGTTCTTCTGACCGTAGCGCTTGTTCTCGAACATCACGTCAATGGCGGTGGTGCCTTCATGCTTCATCCGGTCCGGGAAGCCGTCAGCCATCACTTCACCAGCGTGCTTGCCGGTGTCCATGCCAACCACGTCCAGCAGGTACGCAGGACCCATCGGCCAGCCGAACTTTTCCATCACCTTGTCGACTTTCTGGAAATCCGCACCGTCACGCACCAGGCCGATGAAACCACCGAAGTACGGGAACAGGACACGGTTGACCAGGAAGCCCGGGCAATCGTTAACCACGATCGGCGTCTTACCCATGGCTTTCGCGTAAGCCACGGTGGTCGCGATAGCGCGATCACTGGTCTTCTTGCCACGGATAACTTCGACCAGCGGCATCATGTGCACCGGGTTGAAGAAGTGCATGCCACAGAAGTTTTCCGGACGCTTCAGGTTCTTGGCCAGAAGGTCGATGGAAATGGTGGAGGTGTTGGACGTCAGGATGGCGTCTTCACGCACAGCGTCTTCAGTCTCACGCAGAACCGCGTCTTTCACCTTCGGGTTCTCAACAACCGCTTCGACCACCAGGTCAACGTTCTTGAAATCACCGTAGTTGAGGGTAGGCGTGATGCTGTTCAGGACGTCAGCCATCTGCTCGGGCTTCATCTTGCCCTTCTGGACACGCTTGGCCAGCAGCTTCTTGGCTTCTTTCAGGCCCAGGGCGATACCGTCCTGGTTGATGTCTTTCATGATGATGGGCGTGCCTTTCAGCGCTGACTGGAACGCTACACCGCCGCCCATGATACCGGCGCCGAGAACGGCTGCCAGATTGACATCATTGGCTTCTTTCTCCCACGCCTTGGCCTTCTTCTTGAGCTCCTGATCGTTCAGGAACAGGCCAACCAGGCAAGCCGCAACGTTGGTTTTGGCCATCTTGGCGAAGCCCTTGGCTTCCACTTCGATGGCCTTGTCACGGGTCATGCCGGCGTGCTTCTGCATGGTCTTGATGGCTTCAACCGGCGCAGGATAGTTCCGGCCCGCTTTGGCACCCACAAACGCCTTGGAGATCTCGAACGCCATCATGCTTTCCATGGCGTTCAGCTTGATCTTGCCTTTCTTCTCGTCACGACGGGCCTGGTAATCCAGCTTGCCCTCGTTGCACTGGTTGATGATGGCAACGGCGGCCTCCACCAGCTTGGCAGACTCGACAACGGCATCGACGGCACCGGTTTTCAGGGCAGCGTCAGCACGGTTTTCGGTGCCACCGCAAATCCACTCGACAGCGTTATCCACACCCACCAGGCGGGACAGGCGAACGGTACCGCCGAAGCCCGGGAAGATGCCCAGCTTGACTTCCGGCAGACCTACTTTGGCCTTGGGATCCATGACCCGGTAGTCGGTGGCCAGACACATTTCGAAACCGCCACCCAGCGCCATACCGTTGATGGCAGTCACGGTCGGGAACGGCAGGTCTTCAACGGCGTTGAAGACGTCATTGGCCTTGAGGTTGTTGGCTACCAGATCCTCTTCCGAGCCGGCAAACAGCTCGGTAAATTCGGTAATGTCGGCACCAACAATGAAGCTGTCCTTGGAACTGGTTACTACCAGACCCTTGAGTTTCTTCTGCGCTTTCAGTGCGTCAGTCGCGGCGCGGAGCTCTTCAATAGTGAGACGGTTGAACTTGTTGACTGACTCGCCCTGCAAGTCAAAGTTCAACTGAGCGATCCCGCCTTCGATCTCTTTAACCGTGATGGCTTTACCTTCGTAAATCATCAACTGATCTCCAGTCTGTGTTTGGAACTGCCTGCAAACGCTTCGCCTTCGAGAAGTGGTCGGCAAAGGCCTGCGGATGCAGCGAGATTTCGGTCACTGCCCGAGAAACCGATTCAAAATTCATACAGTCGTTTGAATCGTGAGGGCACACGATGAAAAAAAACAGCTCATTTGTCAATTTGTTTCGGAAAAATCGGCACAAAAGTCTCCACAACCGTGAAGGCACCGGGGAATTTGTGGTGTGGATTTGTTGTTTTTCAGTGCGGTACATCCGTGTCTGAACAGGAAACCGGAACTTCGTCACGCAAATTTGTCAGTTCTTTACAATTACCCTGTGTTACGGGCTGTAAAACCGCTTGATCGGCCGGTAGAGTTACTTTACCTTCGGTTTAAGACTTTAGTCCACAATAATAAAACCCATTGACGGAGACATTTCCGATGAACGACGCTCGCCTGCGGGTACGCTCACTGGTGACAGCTTTGATCCTGCTCGCCCTCACCTCCCTGACGGCCCGGGCAGAAACCGGAGACGGATTCCTTGCGGATCTCCACAACTTCCGCGTCAGCAATTACCTCGCCCTTGATGCCTACTACCGTTTCAGTGCCACAGGAGACACCGACACTCTCAACGAAATCGTGGGCAGTATCAATGAAGCCAATACCTCCATGAACAATCTGGCCGAAAGCACGGTCGGCATTCTCAGTGAGGAGCAGGTAGAAAGCCTCAACCAGGCCTTCGACACCTTCAAGAACCTGATGCGTGACAACATCAATGATGTGCGCAATACCGGCTACCCGGATTTGCGGCTGGTGTCTGACATGGCCAACCAGGCCTCGGCCCTCAGTGAAAATGCCACAGAGCTCTACGTGATTGCCCAGGACAGCAGCGAAACCGGCGACAACCCGCGGGTGGAAGCGGCCCGGTCAGCCGCCATCACAATGGCACAGATGATGGCCAAGTACTCCGCTCGCACCCATTCAACAGTTGCCCAGACATTCCAGGGATCCTCCTCTGACATCCCCCTTGATCAGCAGGCACTGGAATTCGACGCCCTGCTCAGCGAAATCAACAAGGGCTCCAGTGAAGGCCAACTGAAAACCGCACTCAACGACCTGTCCTCGAAATGGCAGTTCATCCGTGGCTCTTACATCAACTATAACGACAACAACGTGTCGTTCGTGATTGACCGTTACTCGAAGGGCATTCTGCAGGGGCTGTCTACCGCCATCGAACTGCTGCAGGAAAGCGCCTGATCCACCCGGGGCCGCGCCATCGCGGCCCCTCGCCGGCGTCAACCACCCGACTTCTTGATGCCCGTCACTTCCCCTCCTCAACCACTCGACTATCCTGAGTTCATTGTTATGCTGTAAGACAACACTCTGTTCGCCAAGGAGCAATGCGATGCCTACATACAAGAAAGTGCTGGTCGCCATCGACCTTACCGAGGAGGCACCACAGGTGCTGAACAAGGCCATGGAGGTCTGCAAGGCGCACCAGGCCGAACTGGTGCTGGTGCATGTGGTCGAGCCGGTAGGCTACGCCTATGGCGGCGACATTCCGATGGATCTGACCGAACTGCAGGACCAGCTCGACAAAGCTGCCAGGGAACAGCTGACGGCCTATGGTGCCCAGTATGACGTGCGCGAGGCGAACCAGGTGGTGTCCGTAGGCCGGCCCGAATCGGAAATTCACCGCCTGGCGAAGGAACACGACGTGGATCTGGTGATCGTGGGAAGCCACGGGCGCAAGGGGTTCCAGTTATTGCTGGGTTCAACCGCAAACGGCGTTCTGCACGGTACCGAGTGCGACGTGCTGGCCGTACGAATCCATTAACAGGTTGCGCCCGGCTCCGCACATGCCGCACCGGGCACACCCGCGGTCAGCCTGGGGTCAGTGCTCTGCCCCACCCTCCATTTTGCTTTCCAGCTTACGCAACTGGCTTTCCAGGGAGAAGCTGACACTGGAAGCCATCGAGAAGAAGTTCAGCAATGCTTTGAGGTTGCTGTCACCTTTACAGACCGAGTGAATCCTCTGCCACAGCGCCTGATTGACCAGCTGTAACCGCTGGTTGCGCTCCACCAGCCCTTTCAGGTCCCAATCGGGGTCCCGGTGATTGCGCTTGGCAAAATACTGTTGCAGCAGGTAGTGAGACACGCTGCGCATGATGAATTCATCGGTACTGGCGAACGGCAGGTGATGCACCGCCATCGGCTTCAGTTCTCCCAGCACCGGGCAACCGCTGGTGGCCATTTTCAAACCCAACAGCGAACGCAATGCTTCCTCAAGCGCCGTGGTCTTTGAATAGGTGCGCCGATCATCGGTGACGGACACATCCACTTTCTGATAGGCATCTTCCGCCTGAAAGGCATTGACCACCGGTAAAATTTCAATGGCGGCCGGACAGTGGGGAGAGGTCGCGGACTTCAGCGGACAGTTGGAGCACTGACAGTGCTCCAGCCGCGTCCAGGCCGGCAGGGGCGAGACCACCTCAGCCGGCTGGTCGGTGACCTTGAATTCAACCTGGCGCCCATCCTGAAATTTGAAATTGTAGTTAACGTTCATTGATTGGCCTGTTCTTCCAGCTCCATCCACCGCTCGATAACCTTCTCCAGACGGGATTCCGTTTCCGTCAACGCTTCCAGAGTCGCCGAGACTTCGTTCGGTGGGCCTGAATAAAATTCCGGATCAGAAATGCTTGCCTGCAATGCAGCAACTTCATTCTCCAGAGCCTCAATTTTGCCCGGTAATTCCTCAAGCTCAAGCTTAAGCTTGTAACTGAGTTTAACCGGTTTCGTTTTTGTGGATTCCGCCACAGCTACGGACTTTTTCTGCTCCGGTTTCTCGATTTTTTCAACACTGGGCGCGGGTTCCGCTTGGGCATTTTTTCGCGAGGAAACCACCTTCTGTTCCGCCGGGAAGGACCCACCCTGACGCCGCCAGTCGCTGTAGCCACCCACATACTCTCTCACCGCACCACTGCCATCCAGGAAGATGGTGTCGGTGACCACATTATCCAGAAACTCCCGGTCGTGACTGATCACAATCACGGTGCCCTTGAATTCCACCAGCTGGGCTTCCAGTAATTCCAGGGTTTCGACATCCAGATCGTTGGTGGGCTCGTCGAGCACCAGAATATTGGCGGGCTTGCTGAACAGTTTGGCCAGCAGCAACCGTGCCCGTTCGCCGCCGGAAAACACGCTTACCGGTGAACGGGCGCGCTGGGGACTGAACAGGAACTCCTGCAGATAGCCCAGCACGTGCTTGCTCTGGCCGTTGATTTCAATGAACTCACGGCCCTCTGACAGGTTATCCAGGGCATTGCGCTCCAGATCCAGTTCACCGCGCAACTGGTCGAAATACGCCACTTCCAGATTGGTTCCGAGCCGGATACTACCCTCTGTCGACTCCAGATCGCCCAGCAGCAGACGAACCAGGGTGGTTTTACCGGTGCCGTTCTCACCCACCAGGCCGATTTTGTCGCCTCGCAGAATCGTCAGGTTCATGTCGCTGAGCACTGGCGTGCCATCCGGATAGCGGAACCCGGCTTCATTCGCTTCAACCACCAGCTTGCCGGAGCGCGCCGCATCCTCAACCACAAAACTGGCGGTTCCACCGCGTACCCGCCGCTGTCGATGTTCTTCGCGCATCGCCTTGAGGGCGCGAACCCGCCCCATGTTGCGGGTCCGTCGCGCTTTGATGCCCTGGCGAATCCACACCTCCTCCTGCTTGAGGCGCTTGTCAAACAGCGCATTCTGCCGCTCTTCTTCCTCAAGCGCTTTTTCCTTGAGTTCGAGATATTTGTCGTAACTTGCTGAAAAGCTGACCAACTTACCTCGATCCAATTCCACAACCCGGGTCGCCATTTTCCGAATAAAGGCCCGGTCGTGACTGACGAACAACATGGCACCGCGAAACTGACCGAGAGCCTCTTCCAGCCAGGCGATGGCAGGGACATCCAGGTGGTTGGTCGGCTCGTCCAGCAACAGGATATCCGGCTCCGCAACCAGCGCCTTTGCCAGCAGAACACGGCGCTGCCAGCCGCCAGACAGGGTATTCAGGCGCTGTTCAGGATCAATGCGGTACTGAGCCAGTATGGCGGTGACCTTCTGATCAAGGCGCCAGCCATCCAGCGCCTCCAGACGCTCCTGCACTTTCATCATTTCATCAAGGCTGGCCTCGTCGGCATTCTGCGACAGCGCGTGAAAGCGGGTAAGCAGCTCCCCCGTCTCCGGAAAGGCACTGGCAACCGCCTCATAGGCCGTGCGGGTGTCGGTTGCCGGCAGGTTCTGTGGCAGCACCGCCAGCACCGCGCCCTCATCCAGACGCACTACTCCGCCATCGGGTGTCACTTCACCGCTGACAATCTTCAGCAGCGTTGATTTCCCCTCGCCGTTCCGACCCAGAAGGCAAACACGCTCTCCTGCTTCGATATTCAGCGAGGCCTGGTCCAGCAGTGGCTGCATACCAAAAGCCAGGGAAATGGCATCCAGCGTTAACAATGGCACCTGTTATTACTCCGTGGTTCGGTGAATGACCGGATCGCCGACACGGATCCGACCCGGTGTTTCGTGAATCCCATTCATACCGAAGATGACACCATCCTCGGTACGCCTGTATTGCCCCAGGGTTCGAAGGGGTTGAAGGCTGGCAGCCTTGGTGCCTGTCAACGGATCAACCGTCGTCATCACACAACGGGTACAGGGCTTGACCAGACTGAACCGCTGATCCGCAATCTGAAGTTCATGCCAATGGTCCTCTTGCCAGGCACCCGCGCCCTCAACCACGATGTTAGGACGGAAGCGGATCATCTCCACAGGTGAGTCCAGGCGCGAGTTGAGTTCCTCAAGAGACGACAGGTTGGTCACCAGCAGCGGAAATCCATCAGCGAAAGCCACCCGCCGCATTTCCGTTACGCGCCCGGCGTCGACCCGGCGATAGGTCTCATCCGGCATGTAGACGAATCGGACCTCAGTGCCGCAATACCGGCTCAGCGCGGCAGAGGCAGTCGGCTCTCCCGACACCGCTTTCACCCAGTCCTGCCAGACCCGGACGCGAGCTTCATCAGCGGTTGCCCGCAACGGGAAACTGCCCTCACCGGGGATAGTTACGGTAACACAATCGCCGTCGACGGATGTCGCCACCATCGCCAGTTCTGGATGATCGCGCTGGGTCACAAATTGGCGATCGGCATCAACGATCATCCAGCGGCGATCTCCTTGCGGGCCGAAGTCGTCCAGGCTGAATGAGGACACAGGAATACCGGCAAGGGATTTGACCGGATACAGATACAGGGCATGAACGCGCACGCTAGCTCCCACGGCTGGCCGAATAGAAATGCAAGGCCAGAGAGTATACCCGAGTTGACCGGTAAGCGCGGAAATCAGAGGAGCCCGGAACGAAGAAACCCGGCCGTTTTAAGGGCCGGGTTTCCGGAATCTGGAGCGGGAAACGAGATTCGAACTCGCGACCCCAACCTTGGCAAGGTTGTGCTCTACCAACTGAGCTATTCCCGCAATGTGCTGCTGGCTTGATGCCGACAACGGAGGCGTATTCTACGGATTCACTGGCGGCCGTCAACCACTTTTTTGCATGTTTTTGACGGCTTGCTGAAACCGTGATCAGGTCCGGTTGGCGCCTTGCTCAGACGCACTGGCCATACGCCCTGTATCACAATTCAGGTAGCCGGAAGACTGCAACCATTCCTGGTCGGGGTAGTACTTGAACACCAACTGCCCCCCTTTGAGGTGATCAACCACCTGCCTGACCACCTGCTGGTCAACGGCGGGACAGCCATGGCTCCGGCCAATGCGTCCGTAATCCTTTACCCAGGCGTCGTTCACATAGTCGGCCCCGTGGATCACGATGGCGCGCTGGCGCGCCAGATCGTTGATGCCGGGCTCCAGGCCGTCCAGCCTGAGTGAGTAACCGTGCTTACCCCGGTAAGATTCACTGGCCCTGAACAGGCCGATACTGGACTGGTGGCTGCCTTCAATGTTTGAAAATGCGTTGGACTCCAGGGTGCCGGAATTCTTGCCATGGGCCACCAGATCCTGCAGCACCAGTTCGCCGGTCTGCAGATCAAAAATCCAGAGCCGCTCGACACTGGACGGCAGGGAAAAATCGATCACCGCGAGCCTGGCCGGCATCTCGACCCCGTTACGCACGGCGCAGGCAGACGCTCTCAGTGCACTCTGAAGAACATCCGCCTTCAGCGTGGGGGCGACACTTAATAGCCGGGAAAAAAGTGATTGGTCAAAAGCCGACGCGGTGGTCAGCGCCGGAAGAGCGAGCATGATGGCCACCGCAGCGGCCCGGATGACGCCATATTCTGGCTGTTTACGTTTCAGCATTCCGTCGATCCTGTCAGTCCAGCTCAACAAATGGTCAGCGGGCATCAGCCCGAGCCTGAGCTCAAGTGTCGGCTATTCTAACAGGGAAATTCGCGACGCTCGTCATGTTGTACATTGTTTATACAATTCAGCACACAAGCGCACATCAGACGGCGAGCACCAGGCCAACGATTCGCCGCACGGCCTCCTCCAGCGCTTCCGGATTGGCTGCCTGCCGATTCAGCAAATAGTCATAACCCAGACCCAGCACCACGCTCACCAGAAGCGAGGCATCTCGTGCCGGCGCCGGCGAGTCCAGACGCTGCAGAATCTGTTCGAGGCCGGCAACCCACACACTGCGGTACGTCCGCGCGAGTCCAGCGAGCTGTTCGTCCCGCAGGGATTCCATCAGGAACACTTGCTCCGCCAGCATTTGCTCCCGGCGCTGAGCAAATTGTTGATCCAGATAGGCTGTCGCGATAGCGCTCAGACGCAATGCCAGAGCCTGACGACCAACCCCACCACGCACCAGGGCCTCTGGCGGCATGTTGTCGAGCACCAGATTGACGGTGTCATAAAAACACCCCAGCTCCTCACGGGCCCGCTCCGCAAACAGCATGAAAGCATCACTGATGAGTTCGTCAATGTCGCGGAAGTAATAGGTGGTCGCGGCCAGTGGCACCTTGGCCTCGCGGGCGACCGCCCGGTGCTTGATACCCCGCAGGCCCTCGCGCGCAGCAATGCGCAGAGTCGCCTCAAGAATCTGCAAGCGCCGGTGTTCGCTTTTCGCTCTTGCGGCCTTACGGCCATTGTATTGAATGGATTCCCGAAACGAGCGTTCTTCCGGCAGCTCCTGTGAATTCCATACATTGATGGTTTGCGCTTGCCCCATGGCCCCTGTCCTGTTTCGTCGCCTTCGTATCCGACGCTGTGCCGAACACCTTGCCGGTCCGCCCGGAGTTATTGTTATGTTTTGTAAATGATGACGGAAACGGAGGTCTGAAACCTTGACGGGTTCGGCAGTTTTCACCTTCTGAGGCGGGACTCAGCGCAGCCTATCGGGCACTACTGACCGAAGCGCCGCCCCTGCTCCAGATAACGCAGCTCATCGGGGGTCGAAGGGCGCTTGAGGGCCGCATTGCGATGGGGAAAACGGCCGAATTCGCAGACTATTTCCCGATGATCGCGGGCCGCCTGCAGGAAGCTCTGCATGAGATCACCCACCAGGCCCGCTGTCGAAGCTGCCAGCTGCTCGTAACACTCGAGCGACAGGTCCTGGTCAGCGCGACGCTCCGAGTGTTCCAGCGGCATGTACAGAAAGGCCCTTTGCACCGGGGGCAACATCATGTTCTGCCCTTTTTCCATGGCCTGCCGGGTCAGGCTGCGGGCAAGGCGGTCGTGCTCGAACGCCAGAGCGCTGCCGCGGAAAATATTGCGGGAGAACTGATCCAGCAGCAGGATCTCAGCCAGCACCCCGCCGGCATGTTTTCGCCAGTGGTTCAGACCGCCCTCCGAAGCAAACAGCACCAGCGACAGAAACCGGTGGCGGATCTCCTGATCGAAACGTCGGTCCGCGCGGAACCAGCGGTTGCGGTGGTCGCTGTCCGGCAGTCCGTCGCCATCAAGTTCACCGAACCAGAAATCCAGAATGTCTTTCCAATCGAACATACCGGGGTATCCTGACCTGCAGAGTTAAAGGACTCACGGACTCAGATCCGCGGCCTATGGGTTACACTTTATGAAAAACGTCTACGATAACAAGCTACAGATTGTTCACAGGAGCCCACATGGCCGAAGCGCAGCGCATCATTCTCCTTGCACACGGCAGCAGCGATGCCCGCTGGTGCGAGACGTTCGAAAAACTGGCCGCGCCCACCGTTGAGTCGGTGCCCGGAGCGCGCGTTGCCTACATGGAACTCGCCGAGCCCTCTCTGGAGCGCATCGTTGAGGAAGGGGTTCAGGAGGGCGTGCGACATTTCAGGATTGTGCCGCTTTTTCTGGCCGCTGGGCGACATCTGCGCAAGGATGTGCCTGCCATGATCGACGCACTGGAAAAGACTCATGGCGTGGCGATTCATCTGGCGCCACCGATTGGGGAGAATCCGCAACTTGGTGACGCCATTCGCGATGTTGTCGAGCAGGAACTGGCAAAATAAACCCCGGTGACATAAAACCGGGATCAGGGAGAGGGAGCTATCCAATGAGCAAACGCATTCTTGTCACCGGCGGCACCGGCTTCATTGGCCAGGTCCTGTGCCCGAAACTCAACGCAAAAGGTCACAGCCTGACCGTTCTGAGCCGCCGCCCTGAAAATGACGTGCGAGCAATCTGTGGCCGCGTCGAAGCGGTATCGGACCTGGCGTTACTGAAAGAACACCCCGGCTTTGACGCCATCATCAATCTGGCCGGCGAAGGCATTGCCGACAAGCGCTGGTCGGAACAACGCAAACAGGCACTCAGAAGCAGTCGCATCGGCCTGACTCGTGACCTGGTCAACGTAGTCAGAAGCTGGGCGACCAAGCCGGCGGTGCTGGTTTCCGGTTCGGCGGTGGGGTTTTACGGCGACCAAGGCGATGCCCGGGTAACCGAGGCGACATCGCCTAATGACGAGTTTACACACCGCCTCTGCCGCGACTGGGAAGCCGAAGCACTGAAGCTTGAAGACCATGGGGTACGGGTATGTCTCTCGAGAACCGGCGTGGTGGCAGGTTCCGGCGGGGGCTTTCTGCAGCGAATGGTGTTGCCTTTCCGTCTCGGGCTGGGAGGGAGACTGGGCTCTGGCAGGCAGTTCATGCCCTGGGTGCACCGCGATGACGTTGTCTCCGCACTGATGTTCATGCTCGATTCAGAGGACGCCTCCGGCCCCTATAACGTGGTCAGCCCCAACCCGGTGACCAACCGGGAATTCACCCAGAGCCTCGCAAAGGCCGTCCATCGGCCGGCATTGTTCCCGGCGCCAGAGCCAGTCTTGAAGCTCGCCCTCGGCGAGATGTCCCGGCTGCTCCTGACCGGCCAACAAGCCATCCCGGAGCGACTGCAACAGCAGGGGTTCCAGTTCACTCACCCGCAACTGCAGGAAGCCCTGGAGAGTTGCGTCCGGTGATCGCGCAATGGCTGATGCCCATGATGGCTGTCAGCCTGGCCGTGTCGTTATGGCCGGAGCAGGCTGAAGCCGGCGACCGTGCTCACAGTTTCGAAACCTGCAGTCTGATTGCCGCTGAATATCTGACGGTGCTGCAGCTGGCCTCCCGCGGGCTCAATGAGGCCACGCTGAAAGCGTCGCTGCCCGACATCAGCGCGGGCGCCAGGCTACGGGTTGACAGCCTCCTTGCCCTCTCTCGCGAAGAAGGATTGGTTGACACCCACTCTCGGGTTCACTCGGAGTACGGCGCATGCGCCCGCCGGGTCTTCACGAAGGTCGGAATGCCAGAGGCCGGCACTCGGGACAGCGCTTTTCACTTCTGTGCGGGTGAAAACCGGGTTCGCTACGAAATAACGCTGGCGGCCGTTTTGGAGGCGCCGGTGGAAGACGTGAAGCGAAGCCTTGAGCCTCAGCATCACGCGGTTGCCTCGGCAATTTATCGTATTTTCGAATCCGAGGGTCCGTTGGTGACCTTCGACCATCTCGCCGGGGAACTGAAGCATTGCCTGAACAACCCCGGCGCCTGATTTTTTTTCGAAAAAACCGTTTGACAGAGAAAACCTCGTTACTTAATATACGCGCCACCTCGACGAGGCAAGTCAGTCAGAACGTTGCGTCCCCTTCGTCTAGTGGCCTAGGACTCCGCCCTTTCACGGCGGCAACAGGGGTTCGAACCCCCTAGGGGACGCCAATTTTCTCTCTGTCAGACCGCTTTTCCGGTCGGGTTCCGGGTAACCTTACCCTGACCTTTTCTTTGATGCTTCGCATCCCGCATAACGAACACGCCCACTGCAACCAGAAAACCGATCATCAACAACACTGTTGCAATACCGGCAAATACCACTGCATCCATATACATAGCCTGATCTCCACCTTCGTTTTGTCTGATGGTTATCAGATTACGCCTGTGACGTTTTCGCCGTATTGACCTGCATCAAACTGCCCGCCCGGGACACAACTTTCAAAAGCCGGAACCGGCCCACATTTCTCTCGATTTTTCCGTTATTTGCAAAGCACTTGAAAGGAACTGCTGCTATAGTCCTGAAAGTAAAGAACTCTCCATTCCTCGTCTAACTGTTCAGGGTGGCTGAAGTAGCGGCATGCAGAAACTGTCGACACGTCTTCAACGTTTCCGGACGGGGTCTCCCCTTTCGTTTCGGCTGCTTGCCTGGATTCTGCTGTTCAGCTCGCTGTTCACACTGATTGCCTCAGCCATACAGTTGTACTCCGATTACCGCAAAGACCTGCTGCAGATCGATAACCGGATGCTGGTGGTGGAAACAGGCTACGCGTCCAGCCTGGCCCGTAGCCTGTGGGCACTGGATCAGAAGCTTCTGCAAACACAGATGGAAGGCATACTCAGCATGCCCGACGTGGTTCACCTCAGGCTACGAATCGAGCCCGATTCCGAGCTGGTGATGGGCGACATTCCCCGTGAGGGAAAAACCACCGCACACAGTTTCGAACTGATTCATCGCGGCGATGAGATGTTCAAACTCGGGGAACTGACCGTCACTGCAGACTTGAATCGCGTATACACCGACATGCAACGCAAGGTCGGTTTCATTCTGGTCACCCAGTTCTTCAAAACCTTTCTGGTGTCCATCCTGATCATCTGGATCTTCCAGTACTTCGTGACCCGGCATTTGTCCGCCATGGCCAATTACGCCCGTGAATTTTCACTGACCAACCCCACCAATCCCCTGCGGCTGGATCGGCCCGACACCGCGCGCAATCGCCGGGACGAGCTGGCCCAGGTCACCGATGCCATCAATCACATGCGAGAACGCTTGAATGAGGATGTCGCGCGGCAGGAACGGGATGCGGCAGAAATACGCAAATTCTCCAAGGCCATCGAGCAAAGCCCGTCATCGGTACTGATCTGCGACCGCCAGTGGCGGATCGAATTTTCCAACCAGAAGTTTACCCAGTTGACCGGTTATGACGCCGGGACGATTCTCGGCAAGCACCCCGGGGCCCTGTCCGAGAACGCCATGGAGCACCGGGAAACCCGCAACCTGTGGCAATCCATCCGTCTGCAGGTTCAGCGCGTGGGTGTCTGGCAGGGTGAAGTGAACAGCGTCAGGCGCAACGGTGAACGTTTCTGGGAGCAGCTGATTGTAACGCCCATCAAGGATTCCAGTGGCGAAGCCACCGGCTACCTGATTCTTGGTGAGGATATCAGCATACGGAAGCGCTATGAGCAGCAACTGTTGCGGCAGGCCAACTACGATATCCTGACCGGCCTGCCCAATCGCATGCTGGCGCTGGACCGCCTGAAACTGGCGCTCGCCCAGGCACGGCGGGAAAATTCGCTGGTCGGCGTGATGTTTCTCGACCTCGACAACTTCAAGCATATTAACGATACCCTCGGCCACGATGCCGGCGATAACCTGTTGATCGAGGCCGCCCGCCGGATTTCCAGCTGTCTGCGGGGCACCAGTACCGTGGCGCGACTGGGGGGTGATGAATTCCTGGTCATACTGCCGGGCCTGGCAGGACCGGAAGCCACCTCCCAGGTAGCGGAGCGCATTCTGAAAACCTTTGAGCCCGCCTATCTGCTCAATGGCCAGGAAGTGTTTGTCACCACCAGCATCGGGATTGCCATGTTCCCGACCGATTCCGATAACAGCGGCACCCTGCTCCAGCACGCAGACGCCGCGATGTACCAGGCCAAACACAAGGGCAAGAGTTCCTTCGCCCACTTTGCGCCGGAAATGACCGAAGTCTCCCATGAGCGACTGCAGATGGAGTCCAGGATGCGGCGGGCGCTCGAACTGAACGAGTTCGAGCTGTATTTTCAGCCGATTGTTCACACCGACTCCGGCGCCCTGTGCAGCGCCGAAGCCCTGCTGCGCTGGAACAACCCCACCATGGGCATGGTGATGCCTGACCGTTTTATCCCGTTGGCCGAGGAAACCGGCCTGATCATACCGATCGGCGAGTGGGTGCTGCAGGAGGCCTGCAAGAAAGCCGTGCAATGGCGGGAGATTACCGGCACCGATATTGGCGTGTCGGTGAACGTTTCGCCGCGCCAGTTCCGCGATCAGGGCTTCACCGCTGCGGTCATGGACGCCCTGCATAACAGTGGCCTGGCTCCGGAAAAACTGGAGCTGGAAATTACCGAACGGTTGATTCTGGATAACACCATTGAAACCGCCGACATCCTCAAGCAACTGGATGCTGCCGGAATCCGTCTGTCGGTGGATGATTTCGGCACCGGTTACTCTGCCCTGAGCTATCTCAAAAGCTACCCCTTTGATACCCTCAAGATCGACAAGTCCTTCGTGCAGGACGTCATGAAAGAGCAGGAAGACGCTTCGCTGGTAAAAGCCATCATCAACATGGCCCACAGCCTGGGCCTCTCGGTCATCGCCGAGGGCGTCGAGGAGGAAGCCCAGACCCACTTCCTGAAGCAACAAGGGTGTGACTACTCACAGGGCTATTTCTACAGCCGCCCCGTCCCCCACGCCGACTTCGAGAAATGGTTGCGCACCAACCACCGCGTACACGCCTGACAGAGGCACATCAGACGCCCGATATAGGAGCATGGTTCGTTTCATGGAAGCCACGGTACTGGTTATCAACTGCGGCAGTTCGTCGCTCAAGGTGGCACTGTTTGACGCCTCCCTGAACAAGCTGGCCTCGGGCCTGGCCGAACGGATCGGTGGCCCCGATGCCTTCGCCAGCCTGACCGGCACCCGGGACACCCTGTCTCTGGCAAATAATGCCGGTCATAAAGAGGCACTGCAGGCCCTGATGGACGCACTGCAGGCCCAGGGCCTACTCCACGAAGCCCCGGTCGCGATCGGCCACCGGGTGGTTCATGGTGGTGAAACCTTCCGGGAAGCCGCCCTGATCACCGCCTCTGTGCTGTCCGCCATTGACGAGTGCGCCAGCCTCGCACCACTGCACAACCCGGTCAATCTGGCCGGTATCGAAGCCACCCGCGAACTGTTTCCCGGTGTGCCTCAGGTGGCGGTATTTGACACCGCGTTCCACCAGACGCTGCCGGACTACGCCTATCGCTACGCGCTGCCGGAGCGCTTCTATCAGGACTGGGGCGTGCGCCGCTACGGATTCCACGGCACCAGCCACAGCTTCATGGCCAGCGAGGGCGCACGGCTTCTGAATCAGGCGCCGGAAGCGACCTCTATTATTTCCGCACACCTTGGCAACGGCTGCAGCATTACTGCGATACGGGATGGCGCCAGCGTGGACACCAGCATGGGGCTGACACCGCTCGAAGGCCTGGTGATGGGAACCCGCAGTGGCGATATCGATCCCGGCCTGTTCGACTTTCTGCGCTCCCAAGGCATCGGTGCGGAGGAGCTTCACCGCGTACTCAACCATGAGAGTGGCCTGCTGGGACTGTCCGGCAAAACCAATGACATGCGGTCCCTGTGCGAACTCGCCGAACAGGGCCATGAGGCGTCGGCACTGGCGATCGAGGTTTTCTGCTTCCGGCTGGCGCGCTACATTGCAGCGATGATGGCCTCGCTCACCCGCCTCGACGCCCTGGTGTTCACCGGCGGTATCGGGGAAAACAGCGCGCTCGTACGCAGCAAGACGCTGACTCATCTCGGGCTGGTCGGGTTCTCGCTCGACGCGGAGCGAAACCGGCATCACGGAAAACAGAGCGACTACCACATCGAGAGCGGTGACAGCCGCTTCCGTGTCCTGGTGATTCCCACCAACGAGGAACGGGTTATCGCCAGCGAAGCCCTGACCACCGCCCGGTCAGGCGCCAGTCACTGATACCGCACCACCAGAAAGGACCCGCTCATGGCGAAAAGTCTGTTTATTGCTCCTACCTCCCTCGATTCCGGCCTCACCTCGGTCTGTCTCGGGCTACTCCGCGCACTCGAGCGCCAGGGGGTCAGTGTGGGCTTCTACAAACCCTTCAGCCAATCCGTCCACCAGGGCGAGTCACAGCACAACGGTGGCAAGGACACCTCCGTCGCCTTCGTGCGGGCCCGCAGCCACCTCGAGCCCCCCGACCCGATGGATCTCAAGGAAGCACAGCAGCTGCTGAACAAGGGCAAGGCCGACCTGCTGATGGAAACCCTCGTCGGTGAGTACCAGAAGGTGGCCAGTACCGTCGATGTGGTGATAATCGAGGGGCTGGTGCCGGATCGCAGCGAGGCCTACATTGCCCGCCTGAACGTGGAGGTCGCTCGCAATCTCGGCTCCGAGGTCATCCTGGTCAGTACACCCAAAGACCTCGCCCCGGAAGAGCTGGATGAGGAGCTGGACTTCTCGTCTAGACTGTTCGCGGACCCCTCCGATCCGGATGTGATTGCGGTGATCCTCAACAAGGTGGGCGAACCGGAACGCTCGGAGTTCACACCGAGAGTGAATTCCGACGCAACCGGCGGCGATGTGGATTTCGCGACCCGCTGCACCGTGTTCCGCGATGGCCGCTTCCGGCTGCTGGCCAGCATTCCCTGGCAACCGGAGCTCCTGGCGGTGCGAGTCTCCGACATTGCACGGGAAACCGGTATGCCAGTGTTGCACGAAGGCCACATGCATACGCGCCGGGTGCAGAAAGTCTCGGTATGTGCCCGCACCATTCGCAACATGGTGGACACCCTGAAACCCGGCACACTGATGGTGACGCCTGGCGACCGTGAGGATATCGTGGTGGCCACTGCGCTGGCCGCGCTCAACGGCGTGCCGCTGGCCGGCCTCATGCTGACCGGTGGCCTGATGCCCGATGACCGGGTGATCGATCTGTGCCGGCGTGCGCTGGACACCGGGCTGCCGGTGCTGCGCGCAGACAGCAACACCTATGAAACCGCACACCAGCTGGCCAATCTCTCCAACGCCATCCCCATTGACGATCCTGATCGCATCGAAGGCGCCATGGAGGCCGTCGCTACCCGCATGGATACGGCCTGGCTCCAGGAACACCTCAAGGTACAGCGCCAGAGCCGCCTGTCACCGCCGGCGTTCCGGCATCGGTTGTCCGAACGCGCCCGGGCTGCCGCCAAACGGATCGTACTGCCGGAGGGTAACGAGCCCCGCACGGTGCAGGCAGCCCTCATCTGCCATCAACGTGGCCTGGCGACCTGCGCACTGATCGGCGAGCCCGCCGATATCCGTAATGTGGCCAGCTCCCAGGGGCTCGAATTGCCCGAAGACATCGAAATCATCGATCCTGCAAAGGACCGGGACAAGTACGTCGCAGCCATGGTGGATCTGCGCAAGCACAAGGGGCTGACAACCGACATGGCCGACGCCATGCTGGAGGACAACGTGGTGCTCGGCACCATGATGGTGGCCATGAACGAAGCGGACGGGCTGGTGTCCGGCGCGGTTCATACCACCGCCAATACCGTGCGCCCTGCCCTGCAACTGATCAAGACCCATGATCAGGCCAAGGTCGTATCGTCGGTGTTTTTCATGCTGCTGCCGCAGCAGGTGGTGGTTTACGGAGACTGCGCCATCAACCCCGACCCCAATGCTGAAGAGCTGGCCGACATTGCCATCCAGAGCGCGGAGTCGGCGGAAGCGTTCGGCATCGAACCCGTTGTCGCCATGATCAGCTACAGCACCGGCGAATCCGGCAGCGGCCAGGATGTTGACAAGGTTCGGGAAGCCACCCGGATTGCCCGTGAACGGCGCCCTGACCTGCTGATCGACGGCCCGCTGCAGTACGATGCTGCCGCCATTGAGAGCGTCGCCAAAAGCAAGGCGCCGGACAGCAAAGTGGCCGGTCGGGCCACGGTGTTTATCTTCCCCGACCTCAACACCGGAAACACCACCTACAAAGCGGTACAGCGGAGTGCCAACGTGGTTAGTATCGGTCCGATGCTGCAGGGTTTGCGGAAGCCGGTGAACGATCTGTCACGGGGCGCGCTGGTGGAGGACATTGTCTTCACCATGGCGCTGACGGCGGTTCAGGCTAAACAGGTAGAGGATGCGGGGCTGGCATAACAGCCCCGTGGATACAACGAAGGTTGTCTGAAGCCTAGCGCTTCTTGCTTTTCATCCGGGGCTTTTTGGTGCGCCGCCCCGCCTTGATGTCGTTGTCTTTCTTGACCTTCTGGCGCGGCGTCAGGCGGTCCACCTTGTGGGCAAACGGGTTCTCGCTGGACCGGAACTCGAAACGGATCGGAGATCCGGTCACTTTCAGCACCTTGCGGAAGGTGTTTTCCAGATAGCGCTTGTAGGATCCCGGTAGAGCGTCGGTCTGATTGCCATGCACCACGATCACGGGCGGGTTGGAGCCCCCCTGGTGGGCGTAGCGCAGTTTGATCCGGCGGTTATGCACCATCGGCGGCTGATGCTGGGCAATGGCATCCTCGAGGATCGCCGTAAGCCGGTTGGTGGGCCACTTCGCCATGGCAGAGTCGTAGCAGGCCTGGACGGAATCGTACATCACGCCCACACCGGACCCGTGCAGCGCGGAGATGTAATGTTTGTCGGCGTAGTCGAGAAAATCGAGGCGCCGCTGCACCTGCTCCTTCACCCGCGCCCGGTCTTCCGGGTCCATGCCGTCCCATTTATTGACCGCAATCACCAGCGACCGACCCGCATCCAGCACGAAGCCGATCAGATGCAGATCCTGATTCATCAAGCCGTCGCGGGCATCAATAACCAGAATCACCACATGGGCGTCGTCAATGGCCTGTAGGGTCTTGATAATGGAGAACTTCTCCACCACTTCGTGCACGTTCTTGCGCCGGCGCACGCCCGCCGTGTCGATCAGCGTGTATTGCTTGTCCTGGCGCTCAAACGGAATGTAGACGCTGTCGCGGGTGGTACCCGGCATGTCGTACACCACCACTCGATCCTCACCGAGCATACGGTTGACCAGGGTTGATTTCCCGACGTTGGGCCGCCCGACAATGCCAATGCGGATACCGGGATACCGGTCCGCCCGGTCCTGCTCTTCCCGCTCCTCCTCGGACGGCAAAAGCAGCGTCAGCATCGAGCGGATCCCCCGATTATGGGACGCCGCGATCATGAAGGTGGAGTCAAACCCGAGGCTGTAAAAATCGGAAGCGGCAATATCCGGATCCTGACCGTCAGTTTTGTTCACCACCAGATGAGCACGCTTGCCAGTTTTACGGAGGTGGTTGGCGATCAGTTCGTCGCCCGCCATCAAACCGGATCGGCCATCCACCAGAAACAGAACAATATCCGCCTCTTCGATCGCCTGCAGAGACTGGCGGGCCATTTCCGCATCCAGACCCTCTTCGTCACCGGTCAGGCCCCCGGTGTCGATGACAATGAAACGCTGCCCCTCGTGGTTGCCCTCACCGTATTTCCGGTCACGGGTAAGCCCGGGGAAATCCGCTACCAGCGCATCCCGGGACCGCGTCATCTGATTGAAAAGCGTCGATTTACCGACATTGGGCCGGCCGACAAGGGCAATTACAGGGATCATAGTGTTCCGCTACAAAAGATTATCCGGGCCCTTGTGGACCCGGAGAAGGAGGCGATCAGTCGCTTTCCTTGAGTTCAAGCACGCTCAGTTTACCGCTGTTACCGAACACCAGCAGCTTGCCATCGCGCATCCGCTGGGCCGGCACACGAAGACCTTCATCGTCAAATTCCAGTTGGCCCTGCAGCGAGCCGTCTTCCAGCGACAGCATATGGATGTAACCTTCGAAATCTCCCACCAGCAGGTAGTCCTCGTAAACCACCGGCTGAGTGGTCTGGCGCCAGGACAGCCTGTCCTGCGTCCACAACTCACGACGGTTCGAGCCCTGATAGGCAATGATGTCGCCATTGGCAGAAGAAACGTACAGGTTGCCCGCACCAATCATGGGGGAATGAAGACTGGAGGCACTGCGGCTCCAGATTTCCTCGCCGCTACGCAGATCCACCAGCGCCAGCTTGCCCTGATAACCGACCACCAGGGCCGCATTCTCCAGAATCAGTGGCTGGCTTGTTACATCCACCAGACGTTCGAGCTCGGTACGCCCCTGCGCCTGTCCTACCTCATACTGCCAGGCCGGCTGGCCGTTTTCGGCAGACAATGCCATCAGTTTGCCATTGGCAAAACCGGCCAGTACCAGCTCGCTGCCCACCAGGGGTGGTGCTGCCGCACGGATCGACAGTACCGGAACAACGCCGTCGTACTGCCAGTTGAGCTCACCGGAGGCGGTATCGAAAGCCAACACCTTGCCGTCCGTAGTCTGAATCACCACGATGTTGCCATTGGACTGCGGCGTCGCCAGCACCTCGTTCGGCAGCGCCTCTTCCCAGATCACTTCTCCGCTGTCCCGTGACAGTGCCACGAGATGCGCGTCACGGGTCACCAGATACAGGTGCTCACGGTCGCCGCCCAGGCCGGCAAACACCTGCCTGTCCAGATCCTGGTACCACTCAACCTTGCCGTTCTCTGCCTGAACGGCATAAACGTGGCCGTTGGCCGCCGCCACATAGATAAGCTCACCGGTGTTCAGGGGCGTGAGGTAGAGAAACTGTTCCCCGTGACCGTCACCCACGTCCATGGTCCAGACGCTGTCCAGTTCTACCGTGGATTCGATTTCAGGGACCGGCGCCGGCTCCTCGATGGGCTCCCTCGTGCTGCACCCCGCCACCAGAGTTGCAAGCAGTGCTGCGCCGATAAAGCGACTGACGATGGGCCGATCAGACAACCAGGGCATTATGCACCCCCTTGAACGCCGAGATCCGACAGCTTCAGCTCGAGAACGCCGCTGCGACCCTGCTGGCTCTGTTCGCGGGCGGCGAGATAGGCTTCCCTGGCACCCTCGCGGTCACCCTTGGCCAGCAGAATGTCTCCGCGCAGTTCTGTGTAAATCGAAGCGAATGCCTCGTTGTTACCGGCCGCGTCCAGCGTGGCGAGGGCTTCGTCGTATTGTTCGGAAGCGAACTGCGCGCGGGCGAGACGGTTGCGAATCACAAACGACAACGCACTGCCATCATCGACCTTGCCCTGGGCCCATTGCAGGGATTCGACCGCCGCTTCTGCGTCGCCCTCATCCATTAATTGCTGACGGGCCAGCAGGAGCATGCCGTAAACCGCGTAGGCACTGTCGGAAAACTCTTCTTTCAGGTTGCCGGCAACGAACGCCACGGTTTCGCCGCTGTTTTCACCGGACTCATCACCGTAGGCATTGAGCAGATTAGCGAACTGGGACGCCGCTTCGGTACGCTGCGTTTGCTGATGGTTCTGCCAGGTCTGCCAGCCAAAGACGATCGCCAAAGCTGCACCGATACCGATCAGAAGCGAACTGCCGTTCTTCTTCCACCAGTCCTTGATCGCCTGAATCTGTTCTTCCTCGGTCCGCAATTCAGCCATGATGACTCCTGTGATAAACGTTTTTATAAGTGTTCGCGGTTGCCCTGTTCAGGCGCCCAGCAAAGGTGTGAGTGTGGAAACCAGTTCAGCCTGCGCCAATTCCTGCTGACCCTCGTCAGAACGCAGCGGCTTCAGCCCAGCCGTGCCGCTGTCTATTTCATTCTCGCCAAGGATGACCGCATAACGGGCACCGCTGCGATCGGCTTTTTTCATCTGGCTCTTGAAGCTACCGCCCCCACAGTGGGTCACAATAACGGCTCCCGGGAGTTCCGACCGAAGCGTTTCAGACAATGCAAACGCGGCGGCCACTGCCCGCTCACCCATGGCGGTCACGTAGACGTCGGCGTCGCTGTTTGCGTCCTCGGGGACCAGGCCCAGGGTTTCCAGCAAGAGAATCAGGCGTTCAAGCCCCATGGCAAATCCGACCGCCACCGTAGGCTTGCCGCCGAGTTGCTCGACCAGGCCATCGTAACGACCGCCGGCACACACCGTGCCCTGGGCTCCGAGGCTGTCAGTAATCCATTCGAACACCGTTTTGCCGTAATAATCCAGACCGCGCACCAGGCGGGGGTTCACCGTGTACTCAATGCCCGCGGCGTCCAGCAGTTCACGCAGCCGGCTGAAATGGGCCAGCGATTCTTCATCGAGGTACTCGCCAAGCCTCGGCGCATCGCCCAGGATAGCCTGGGTATCAGGGTTCTTGCTGTCCAGGATACGCAATGGGTTGGTTTCCAGACGACGCTGGCTGTCGTCGTCCAGTTGCTCACGATATCCCGACAGATACTGCACCAGGGCTTCCCGGTAGGCCTTGCGGGAGGCCGACGTACCGATCGAATTGATCTCGAGGCGGGTATGAGCGGTAAGGCCGAGCTCTTTCCAGAGCCTTGCCGTCAGAATCAGCAATTCGGCATCAATATCCGGGCCCGTCATGCCGAAGCATTCCACGCCAATCTGGTGAAACTGGCGATAGCGGCCTTTTTGCGGACGTTCGTGGCGGAACATCGGGCCGGTGTACCACAACCGCTGTGTCTGGTTGAACAGCAGACCATGCTCCTCGGCTGCCCGCACACAACCTGCCGTACCTTCCGGCCGCAGGGTCAGGCTGTCACCGTTGCGATCCTCGAAGGTGTACATTTCCTTTTCAACGATATCGGTCACTTCGCCGATGGAACGCTTGAACAGATCGGTCTGCTCCACAATGGGCATGCGGATTTCCCGGTAACCGTAACCGGCCAGCACCTTGCGGACCTTGCCTTCAACAAACTGCCAGATCGGTGTCTGCTCCGGCAGGATGTCGTTCATCCCGCGAATTGCCTGAATCTTAGCCAAGTTAAACCCTTAAATTCGAATCAATGATTGCGCGCTGACTGGTTACTCGCCCGAACGGGCAATAATGGCGTCTTCCTGCTCACGGCGACGGGCAATCTCCTCCCGGATCAGACGCTCGAGGTCGTCAGTCAGGGTGGCGTTATCCAGTTTCTGGTTCGGTTTGCCCCCCATATAGAACAGGTTCTTGGGACTACCGCCCGTGAGGCCGATGTCCGCTTCCTTCGCCTCTCCGGGGCCATTCACGATGCACCCGATAATGGCCACATCCAGCGGGGAATTGACATCCTCCAGCCGTGCCTCGAGATCATTCATGGTCTGGATAACATCAAAATTCTGCCGTGAGCAGCTCGGGCAGGCAATGAAGTTGATGCCCCGGCTGCGCAAACGAAGACTCTTGAGAATGTCGAAGCCGACCTTGATTTCTTGTATCGGGTCCGCGGCCAGTGAGACCCGGATGGTATCGCCGATACCGTCCATCAACAGCATGCCGAGGCCAATGGAGGATTTAACCGTGCCGGAACGAAAACCGCCGGCCTCGGTGATGCCCAGATGCAGGGGCTGCTCAATCTGCGAGGCAATCTTGCGATAGGCGGCCACGGTCATGAACACCTCGGACGCCTTGAGGCTGACCTTGAAGTTCTGGAAATCATGGCGATCGAGAATATCGATATGACGCATGGCGGATTCCACCAGCGCATCCGGCGTGGGCTCACCGTACTTGCGTTGCAGCTCTTTCTCGAGCGAACCCGCGTTCACTCCGATCCGGATCGGGATGTTGCGATCCCGGGCCGCACTGATCACTGCACTGACTCGGTCTTCCCGACCAATGTTGCCCGGGTTGATACGCAGGCAATCCACCCCCAGTTCCGCCACCCGCAGGGCAATCTTGTGATCAAAGTGGATGTCCGCCACCAGAGGAATGGAAACCTTGGAGCGAATCTGTCCAAACGCTTCAGCGGCATCCATACTGGGAACGGACACCCGCACTATGTCGGCACCCGCGTCCTGCAGCGCCTGAATCTGGCCGACCGTGGCCGCCACATCACAGGTGTTGGTATTGGTCATGCTCTGCACCGCAATGGGTGCATCGCCGCCCACGGGCACATCGCCCACCATGATCTGGCGGGATTTACGTCTGATAATCGGAGATTCCTGTTTCATCTGGTGTTAACCAAAATAAGTGTGTTCAGAATGTTCAGATTTCCAGCGAGAACTGGGCCCGGTTGTTCACTACCCGGTAATCTGACAGTTCAACGGCCTCGCCCTGGAAACGGATATCGTCCACGGCATCTACCGCACCGATAACAACCCTCAGCGGAACCTGCCCGGACACATCGATCACGTCGCCGTTCCGTCGAAGACCGCTGGCCAGCCTGGCGCCGGTGGAATCGGTAATTTCTACCCAGCAATCACCGGAAAAAGAGACCTCAAGGCGGCCGGTGCCGGGTACATCACCGATCCTGGATTCTTCCGTCAGCGCGGGGTCGGTACTGCTGGTAACTGTCGGAATCCGGCTTTCGTCCAGCGCAACCTGATCATTCACGTCGTCAACAACCGGGGCCGGTGCGTTCAGTGGCTCACGGGCCTCTGGCTCGGCACCAAGGGCCTGGTCACCGTCGGAGCCAGTGTCCGGCTCTGCCTGTAGATCCTCCATCGGCGCCAGGTCAGGGCCGGCTTCAGATGCTTCCCGGTCCGTTTCCGGAACTGACGTGTCTTCAGACTCAATCCCGGGCTCAGGCGCCACATTCTCATCCGGGGCAACGCCGTCATCACCGGCCTGTCCGGACGAGGCAGCTTCCTCACTGCGGCCGGTGTCATCACCCAGGAAGGTGAACGCCAGGGCACCCACCACGGCGAGGACCAGAAACACCATCAGCGCCCTCGCTGCCCGGCGTTTCTGGCGCTTCCGCCGCTCAATGTCCACCAGCGGGTTGGCTTCCAGCGCTTCCGCTTTCTGTTGTCGAAGCGGTTCCAGTTCCCTGTCCAGCGTGGCTACGATGGCGTCGGCATCCAGCCCTACCTGTTTCGCATAAGCTCTGACATAGCCTTTAAGAAACAGTTCGCTATCGATTTGCTGGTAATCGCCATTTTCAATAGCCTGGATTACAGCAGGACGAAGATGTTGCGCATTGGCAACATCGGACACCGTCAGTGCTCGCTGCTCTCTGCCTCGCCGGAGCTGGCTGCCAGCCGACTCCCCGGACACCTGCTGGGCGTTTTCTTCATTACTCATTAGAAATCAGCACCCTGTATTGTTGGTATTCAACTGACTCCGGGAAATTGTTTCGCAGTTGCAGCGCCAGGCTTGATTCCCGATCCCGCTCACCGAAGTAGCGCGCAATCCGGATGCCCGTCAACAAACTCTCGGGAGAGTGGCGGTACCGGGGGTTCTGCTGCATCAACGTGGACAGCCGCGCGTAATATCGGGAGGCAGCGCTGTAATCTCCCGCTTCAAGCAGGGTGCGGGACAGCGCGAGCAGAGACTTCGCGTCGCCTCTGGAAAGCTCCACAGCCCGCTGATAAGCATCTATCGCTGCATCGTTATCTTCCAGACGTTCTTCGCTCATGCCCAGATTAAAGAAGATGGAGGCACGGTCCGGGTACTTGGTGTCATTGGCAGCCGTTCTGAATTGATCCCGGGCTTCCTCGAAGCGGCGCTCGCCATACAGGAAGGCACCGTAATAGACCCGGCCGCGGGTGTAGTCGCGGTCACTGGCGATGGCTTTGCGGAAGTTCTCTTCCGCCAGTTTGCGCTCACCGTCGGAGTTGTGCAGCAGTGCCATGGCAGACAACGCGCCGGCGTCATCCGGTGATAACTCCAGGGCACGGTCGAGGTGGCTGCGAGCCCGGTCCAGGTTGCCCTGTCCGATGTAGGCCGTCGCCAGTTCCACGTAATTCTTTACCGCCTTGTCGCGGTCCTCTTCGCGGGAAAAACGACTATCGGAAACCGTGACACAGCCTGCGGCAAGGAACATCACCAGCACAACGGTCATCAAAGCCCGGATACTGTTCACTGGAGAAACTGCCACAGTTCGATCACCCCTCTTGCTTTGATTTTTTACCACGTTAGCGACGGTCAGGGATTGACCTGCTGCACCGCGATATAACGTTGGCTTCGCTTGGTTCGGTCTTCAACCCGTCCCACCAGCTGCCCGCAAGCGGCATCAATATCATCACCGCGAGTGGTGCGAATGGTCGCGATGTAACCGGCTTCGTTCAGAATGGTCTGAAAGCGACGGGTCGCGTTCATGCTGGGCCGGCGGAAATCACTCTCCGGAAACGGATTGAATGGTATCAGATTGATCTTGCATGGCAGATCCCGCAATAACTCGGCGAGCTCCCGGGCGTGTTCCGGCTGATCGTTCATGCCCTCGATCACGGTGTATTCAATGGTCGCCTTACGCTTGTCCGGCAGGCGGGCAAAGTACCGTTTGGTGGCCGCCAGAAGCTCCGCAATCGGATATTTTTTATTCAATGGAACCAGTTTGTTACGGAGTTCATCATTGGGGGCATGCAGCGAAATGGCCAGTGAAACATCGGTAACTTCCCCGAGCCGGTCCAGAGCCGGAACCACCCCGGAGGTACTCAGCGTCACCCGACGCTTGGAGATCCCGTAGGCCAGGTCTTCCATCATGAGATTCATGGCGTCGACGACGTTGTCAAAGTTGAGCAGAGGCTCGCCCATGCCCATCATCACCACGTTGGTGATCGGCCGATCAGGGCCCGGCTCGAACGGCATGAAGGCTTTTCTGGCCACCCAGACCTGCCCGATGACCTCGGCCGCGGTCAGGTTGCGGTTGAAACCGCGCTTGCCAGTAGAGCAAAAGGTACAATCGAGGCTGCAGCCGATCTGGGACGATACGCACAACGTGCCACGCTCACCGTCCGGGATCAGCACAGTTTCCACACTGTTGCCATTGTCCATGCGCATCACCCACTTGCGGGTGCCGTCCTTGGAGACTTCGTCATAGACCACTTCCGGGCCACGGATTTCGGCCACCGCCTTGAGCTTGTCCCGCAGGACCTTGCTCATATTAGTCATTTGATCGAAGTCATCAGCACCCCGCTGGTGAATCCACTGCAGCATCTGGGTGGCACGGAAACGCTTCTCGCCCAGGGTCTCGAAGAAAGCCTCCATCTTGGCTTTCGGCATCCCGAGAAGATTCGTTTTTTCAACGGCCGCTGTCATTTCATAACCTCGATCAGATAACCAATCCGGGGCGAGCCGTCAGACCCGCCCCGGCAGCGAATCAGCCGCGCGGGCAGATTTCGCTGTCATTGAAAAAGTAGGCGATCTCGCGCTCAGCGGAAGCCGCGGAGTCTGAGCCGTGTACGGCATTCGCGTCGATGGAAGAGGCGAAATCGGCACGGATGGTGCCCGCTTCGGCTTCCTTGGGGTTGGTTGCACCCATCAGATCACGGTTCTTCAGGATGGCGCCTTCGCCTTCCAGAGCCTGTACCACAACCGGGCCAGAGGTCATGAACGCTACCAGATCATTGAAGAACGGGCGCTCTTTGTGCTCAGCGTAAAAACCTTCCGCCTGCTCCTGGGTCAGGTGCATCATCTTGGCGGCCACGATGTTCAGACCGGCTTTTTCAAAGCGGGTGTAGATTTCGCCGATCACGTTCTTGGCGACTGCATCGGGCTTAATAATCGAGAGCGTGCGCTCATTTGCCATGGTATTTCTCCAGTATGGTTCAGGTTGAAAATTCAGGGTTGGGATTATACGCAGTCCGGAGGCTACTGCCTACCGCACCGACCTGAGACGCCCAACAACTTCAATGATTTGTGCGACCGCAAACTCGATTTCTTCGGCGCAGGTGTAACGCCCCATGGAAAAACGCAGGGCGCGGTGGGCCTGCTCATCGTCCAGCCCGATGCCCCGCAGCACAAAAGAAGGCTCAATGGTCGCAGACGCACAGGCAGAACCGGACGACACCGCCAGCTCCCGCAGCCCCAACATCAGCGACTCGGCGTCCACTCCGGCGAACGACAGGTTCACAATGCCCGGCACCCGGGCCTCAGCACTGCCATTCAGCGACACACCATCAACACCGGCGAGCCCCTCGAGAAACTGCGTGCGCAGAGTTTCCAGACTGGCTATGTCGTCTTCCAGCTTTTCCTGTGCCAGCGCGAAAGCCGTGCCCATGCCCACAATTTGATGCGTGGGCAAGGTACCGGACCGCATACCCCGCTCATGACCACCACCGTGGATCTCAGACTCAATGCGAACATCCGGCGAACGGCGAACGTAGAGCGCCCCCACACCTTTCGGGCCATACACTTTGTGGGCAGACAAGGACAACAGGTCGACGGGCATGCGGCTTACATCTACCGCAACCTTGCCGGCAGCCTGCGCCGCGTCCACGTGAAACAGCACGCCGCGGGCGCGGAGCAGTTCGCCGATCGCGGCAATGTCTGTGACGCACCCGAGTTCGTTGTTGACCATCATCAGGCTGACCAGCACGGTATTGTCACGCAGCGCCGCCTCCACCTGGTCGGCGGTGATCCGCCCGTCCTGATGGGGCGTCAGCCAGGTCACCTCTATACCCTGCCCCTCCAGCCACTTGCAGGTATCCAGCACCGCCTTGTGCTCAATCACCGATGTGATGACGTGTGCCGACGCTTTGCCGGCAACCGCGCCCTTGATGGCCAGGTTGTCGGATTCGGTGGCACCGGAGGTCCACACGATCTCCCGCGGGTCTGCGTGAATGAGTCCGGCAACCTGTTTACGGGCGTTTTCCACCGCAGCCTCGGCCTGCCAGCCATAAACGTGGGTGCGGGACGCAGGGTTGGCAAACACACCGTCAAGGGTGAGGTATTTGACCATTTCGGCAGCAACAGCCGGATCAACGGGCGTGGTTGCCGCGTAATCCATATAGACGGGCTTTTTCATCATGGTATCGAGGTAACTTGATTCAGGCCGGCGTCTGTTCGTTCAGGCGCTCGGTATTGATGGTCTGGGAATCAGAGTCCGATTGGCGACGGTCCTGGCGGTCCGCCACCCGTTGGATTTCCCGCTTCCTCATCAGGTCCGCAAGACTGATTTCGCTGAGAAACTGATGGATCTGATCGCTCAGGTCGGACCACAGATGATGGGTCAGGCATTTTTCGCCGTTCTGGCAATCACCCTTGTTGGCACAACGGGTCGTATCGAGGGACTCGTTCACCGCGTCGACCACCTCGGCGACAAACACCGAGCACGGGTCACGACTCAACCGGTAACCACCGCCTGGCCCACGAATACTGACCACAAGCCGATGGCGGCGAAGTCGGGAAAACAGCTGTTCGAGATACGAGAGGGATATTTCCTGACGGGCTGAGATGTCCGCAAGACTGACCGGCCCGTGATCCCCGTGAAGGGCCAGATCCAGCATCGCCGTAACGGCATAGCGGCCTTTGGTGGTCAGTTTCATAGTCTCAGCCCCGATGAGGGAATGAATCAGAATTCACAGCGCCGAGTATGAATTGACCTACCAAAACAGTCAAGTATTCACTTTTCCCGGGGTTCGTCGTCCCGCACGCAGTCAAAATCCTCCTCGTGCAGAGGCGGCAACGCGCCGTTCTGATACTCACTGTTCACCTTGCGCAGGGCCTTGCACATGTTCTCGATACGATCATCCACCGCATGCATATGATCCAGCAAACTGCGCATAGCGCGGGCAACCGGATCGGGCATTTCCTCGGTCACACCGTAAGCATCGAAACCCATACGCTCTTCCATTTCCTTACGACGAACCTCGTCACCCTCCACAGGCTTACGCTTGGCAATGATCCGCCCGGGAATGCCCACCACCGTGGCACCGGCCGGAACCGCCTTGGTCACCACTGAGTTGGAGCCGATCTTGGCGCCCTCACCCACTTCAAAAGGTCCGAGAATTTTGGCGCCGGCGCCAACCACCACGCCGTCCCCGATGGTCGGATGACGCTTGCCCTTGTTCCAGCTGGTACCGCCCAACGTAACTCCCTGGTATAGGGTGACGTCGTCACCGATGATGGCGGTTTCACCGATCACCACGCCCATGCCATGATCGATAAAGAAACGACGACCAATCGTTGCACCCGGATGAATCTCGATGCCGGTAAACCAGCGAGCCAGCGTCGAGAGGGTGCGCGCCAGCCACTTGAGCCCCAGATTCCACAGCCAGTGCGAAAACCTGTGCAACAACAAGGCGTGCAAGCCCGGATAGTTCGTCAGCACTTCAAAGGTATTTCTGGCAGCCGGGTCCCGGTGGAACACACTCCCGACATCTTCCCTCAATCGCTCAAACATGGTCTTTATCCTGCCCGCTCGCGGGGTTCCCGGCCGTCTCTGACGGGCCAGTGGTGTTTGCTCCCGCGGATTTCTGAACCGCCGTCAGAATGCCACGGAGAATGTTGATTTCCATCTGATCCAGCTTCGATCTCTGGAACAGACGGCGTAGCCGGGTCATCAGTTGCCGCGGATTCTCGCGACGGTGGAAATCAATGTCCACCAGCACCTGCTCCAGATGCCCGAAGAAACCTTCTACGTCGTTCACCGGGGCGAGCGGCACATCCCATCCGTCATCGCCGGGCGCCGTCATGGCTTTTAGGTATGGGCTACCCTCACCGCCTTCAAGTCCCCGCAAATAATGCATACGCATTTCATAGGTCACCACCTGAACCGCCATGGCCAGATTCAGCGAACTGTAATCCGGGTTGGACGGGATGTGAATGTGAAAATGGCAACGTTGCAGCTCCTCGTTGCTAAGACCGTGATTCTCACGCCCGAACACTAAGGCGACCGGACCCGCCGGGGTGTGTTCCGCGGCCTTGGCAGCGGCTTCCGGCGGGGCGATCACCGGCCACGGCACCTTACGGCCACGGGCGCTGGTGCCCATCACCAACACACAGTCGGCCAGCGCTTCATCCAGTGACGAAACCACCTGCGCCTTGTCCAGCACGTCCGATGCACCAGCCGCGCGGGCGTAGGAGGTTTCATCGGGAAACGACGCCGGATTCACCAGCCACAGATTACCCAGGCCCATGTTCTTCATGCCACGGGCAACCGCGCCGATGTTCCCCGAATGCGAGGTTTCCACCAGTACGATGCGAATCTGGTCCTGGAAGGTGTCTGTGCCTTCCTGGGGAAGTGCCGGCTTGTGCATGGAACGTTGTCTCTGTGATGGGTTTCAAGCCGGCAATGATAGCAGATTTCACATCGCCCTTGCCTCTCCGAACATCCCGAAACCCGCTGCTATCCGTGACATTGCTAAGGCAAAAAACATACAAGCAGCGCTATCTTTTGCTATCATACGCGACCTTCACACACCCGGATAATGATCACTCAGATGCAACCAGCAATTAAAATGGCCCTGCGCGTCGCGCGTCAGGGGTCTGACTATCTGAAAGCACATTTCGAGCGCCAGGAACCCAACAGCAAAGACGACGCAGAGCGTCGCAGCCAGTTGGAGCGCGTGGAAACCTCTATCTACGGTAACTTCACCGAGCAGCTCGAAAAAGCCTACAAAGACCATACCATTGCACCGATGGGCGAATCCGATGCCGCCGGCAGCGACAAAAGCTGGCACATCTTTCCGCTGCTGGGCCGTGAGAATTTCCTCCGGGGCATCCCCGATTTCGCCCTCGCACTGGTCCAGAAAAAGAACAACCGGGCAGAAAACCTGCTTCTGGTAAACCCCATCACCGGCGAAGAGTATTCTGCCAGTCGCGGTCATGGTGCCGCGCTGAACAGCCGCCGCGTGCGGACCAGCGAAATCAAACAGGCCCAGAAGGCTGCCGTTTCCAGCAACCTGCTGGATCAGGCCCGCAGCGGCGATGACCCTCTGCTCTGGGGTGAGATGGCCTCGGTGATCGCGCGGGAGACCGGCATGTTCCGCACCTCCGGCTGTGTTGCCCTGGACATTGCCCGGGTCTCTGCCGGCCACCTGGACGCTGCCATCATCTTCCGCCCTGAGGCGGCAGACCTGGACATCGGCGTGACCCTGGCGATGGAATCCGGCGCACTGACCGGTGATTTCTCCGGAAATCCCTCTGCCGGCCAGGCCCGCCAGCTGGTGGTTGCCAACCCCAAGCTGTTCCGGGAAGTGCTGAAAGTGCTGCACCCCTTCCGTGGCCGCCTGCCCCGCTGAGGCGGGCAGAAACGCAGCTACCAACAAAAAAGCCGCATCCTTTCGGGATACGGCTTTTTTATGGGCAGGAACCGGGTATTACATCCGGTTCAACCACTCCGGTGGTTGCTCTTCCTCTTCCTGATCTTCCGCACCTTCCTTGGCCGGCAACATCAGGTCCTGGCGGCTCACGCCCAGCACCATCAGCATGTTGGCGGACACGTAGATGGAAGAATAGGTACCCACCACCACACCGATCATCAGCGCGATAGCAAAATTGTTGATTGCCTCACCACCGAAGAAATACAGCGCAAGCAACACAACCAACGTGGTGCCGGAGGTGTTGATGGTACGCCTGATGGTCTGGTGGATGGATTCATTGATGATGAACCAGGAATCCCCTTCCCTCAGCTTGCGGAAGTTTTCCCGGATGCGGTCTGCCACCACAATGGTGTCGTTCAGCGAGTAGCCAATCACCGCAAGCAGTGCGGCCAATACCGACAGGTCGAAGGTCCACTGGAACAGCGCAAACACGCCCAGCACGATGATCACATCGTGAGCCAGGGGCAGCACGGAGGCGATACCGAACTTGAACTGGAAACGCATGCCAACATAGATAAGCACCACCGCCAGCGCGATCAGCAAGCCAAGACCACTGTCTTCCTTGAGCTCATCCCCCACCTGGGAGCCGACGAACTCGGAGCTGACCAGCTCAAGCTCGGCTCCATCTGCGGTCAGAGCACCGGTCAGTTCACGGGCGAGTTCATCATTGCCCGATTCGCGCATGCGCACCAGAACCGTGGTATCCGAGCCAAAGTTCTGCACCACAAAGTTACTGTAGCCGGCAGCGTTCAAGGTCTGACGCACGTCATCAAGGGCTGGCGCTTGCTGATATTCCAGCTCCACCGACGTACCACCGGTGAAATCCATACCCAGATTGAGACCGCGCACGGCCAGCAAGGCAATGGAAATGATGACCAGAGCGATTGAGAAGACGGAAGCAATCTTCCGGATTCCCATGAAATCGATAGGCTTCTTCTGTGTATCAGACATTAGCCAGCTTCCCTCCGATCGACAGCTTGCCGATCTTGCGACCGCCATAAACAAAATTCACGATGCTGCGGCTGACCATCAGCCCGGAGAACATCGACGTGAGAATACCCAGGCACAGGGTAATCGCGAAGCCTTTGACCGGGCCCGAGCCCATGGCGAAGAGGATAACCGCCACCAGCAAGGTGGTGATGTTGGCATCCACAATCGACACAAAGGCCCGGGAGTAGCCGGCATTGATGGCCGATTGCGGTGGCACACCGGCCTTCAGCTCTTCCCGTATGCGTTCAAAAATCAGCACGTTGGCGTCTACCGCCATACCGACCGTCAGCACGATCCCGGCAATACCCGGCAGGGTCAGCGTGGCGGAAAGGATCGACATACAGGCAATCAGCATCATCAGGTTCAGGGTCAGTGCCACGTTGGCAATCAGACCAAACCCGCGGTAGTACAGCGCCATGTAGATCAACACCAGGGCGAAACCCAAAGCCACAGACATCATGCCCGCATCAATGTTTTTCTGGCCGAGGCTGGGGCCAATGGTGCGTTCCTGTACGAAGTACATGGGCGCGGCCAGAGAACCGGCCCGCAGCAACAGCGCCAGTTCCGACGCTTCCGGAATGGAATCCAGCCCGGTTATACGGAAGCTGGCACCCAGCGCGGACTGGATGGTTGCGAGGCTGATGATGCCTTTCTCGACCACCCGCTCTTCAACACTCCGGACTTCGCCATCCACCACTTTTTGTTCGGTTTCGGTCTTGTACTCGATGAACAGCACCGCCATGCGCCGCTGAATGGCGTTGCGCGTGGCACGGTTCATCAGGTCGCCGCCCACGGAATCCATGGTGATGTTGACCTGCGGCTGACCATTCTCGTCAAACGCCTGCTGGGCATTAGAGACGTTGTTGCCAGTCGCAATCACTTCCCGCTCGAGGCGCGCGGTGCGGCCCTGCTCATCGCGGAAACCGAAGGATTCGGTTTCGGCAGACGGCGCGTCCTGGCGTGCCTCAAGTCGGAACTCAAGGTTTGCGGTGGCACCGAGAACCCGCTTGGCCTGCGCCGTATCCTGCACCCCCGGCAGCTCAACAATGATGCGATCCGCACCCTGGCGCTGAACCAGCGGTTCGGCCACACCCAGTTCATTGACCCGGTTACGGATGGTGGTGAGGTTCTGCTCGAGGGCGTAGTCCTGGATTGACGTCACTTCCTGTTCGGACAATGAAAGCACGATCTTCAGCTCATCGCCGTCGGTCTGCTCATCCATCAGGAACTGGTTGTACTGGCGGCGAATCAGATCGAACGCTTCACTGCGGGCCTCGTCATCACGGAAGCTCAGAATGATTTCACGACCGTCGAGATCACCGCCACGGTAGCGGATGCGCTCCTCACGAAGCTCGCGCTTGATCTGGCCAGACAGGGCCTCCAGGCGCTGCTCAACGGCGGTTTCCATGTCCACTTCCAGCAGGAAGTGGACACCGCCACGAAGATCGAGGCCCAGCTTCATCGGCCCTGCGCCGAGGCTGCGCAGCCAGTCCGGGGTGGAAGGTGCCATGTTCAGGGCCACCAGGTAATCACTACCGAGGGCTTCCTGAACAATTGGCCGCGCTTTCAGCTGGGCATCACCGTTGGGCACCCGGATCAGCCCGTTCCTGTCCTGGAGTTCGCTGCTTTTTACGGAAATGCCTTCCGCTTCCATAGCGCCCAATGCACGATCGAGAATGCGCTGGTTGATCTCGGTGCTGCTTCGGGCACCGGTGATCTGAATGGCGTGATCGTCAGGAAACAGGTTGGGTAAGGCGTAGATAAACCCGATCACGAGCGCGACCAGGATAATCAGGTTCTTCCAGAGCGGGTACTTGTTGAGCATGGGTTCCCTTTATAGCCGGCCCCGCAGGGCCGGCTCTGAAATGTCGGCTTGGCAAATTCAGACTGGCGAGGCGCCGGATCAGATATCCTTCAGGGTACCTTTAGGCAGAGCGGCAGCAACGGCCACTTTCTGAACCTTGATCTCAACGTTGTCGGCAACTTCAACCACGATGAAGTCGTCAGTCACCTTGGTGATACGACCGGCAACACCACCGGAGGTGACCACTTCGTCGCCCTTGTTCAGGCCGCCCATCAGCGCCTTGTGCTCTTTTGCACGCTTGGACTGCGGACGCCAGATCAGGAAGTAGAAAATCAGGATAAAGCCCGCGAAGAAGATCACCTGCCCCATAACACCCATGCCCTGGGCAGCCGGATCCTGGGCCAGTGCCAGTGACGGCAGGAACGCAATAAGAGCAGCAACAAGCAGCTTGATCGATTTCATTCAAAGTCTCCGTTAAGTGAGATAACTGTTTCAGTCGTTAGTGAGTCAATTCAGCCTGCCCGGACAGGATCATCAGTCCGCCAACGGCGGCACTGTCTCCCCCCGACGGGCGTAGAAGTCGCTAATAAAGTCCGACAATGTACCTGCTTCAATAGCGCCACGCAATCCGGCCATCAGGTTCTGGTAGTACCTCAGGTTGTGGATGGTGTTGAGCTGGGATCCCAGCATTTCTCCACACTTATCGAGATGATGCAGATAACTTCTCGAAAAATTCTGACAGGTGTAACAGTCGCAGGTGGCATCCAGGGGACCGGTATCGTGACGATTCTTCGCGTTGCGGATCTTGACGATACCGGTGGACGTGAACAGGTAGCCGTTACGGGCATTGCGGGTTGGCATCACGCAGTCGAACATGTCCACCCCACGGCGCACGGCCTCAACCAGATCCTCCGGGCGGCCAACCCCCATCAGGTAACGGGGCTTGTCTTCCGGCATGCGGGTCGGCAGATGGTCCAGAATCCGCAGCATATCCTCTTTCGGCTCGCCCACCGACAGCCCGCCAATGGCATAGCCGTCAAAGCCGATGTCCGTGAGTCCGGCCAGGGACTGGTCCCGCAGTGTTTCATACATGCCGCCCTGAACAATACCAAACAACGCCGCCGGGTTGCCGGCGTGAGCCTCTTTGCTGCGTTTCGCCCAGCGCAGGGACAGCTCCATGGATTCCTTCGCCTGCTTTTCCGTTGCCGGGTACGGGGTGCATTCGTCAAAAATCATGACAATGTCAGAGCCCAGGTCCCGCTGGACCTGCATGGCAATTTCCGGATTGAGCTTCACCGGCGAGCCGTCCACCGGCGAGCGGAAGGTGACGCCTTCTTCGGTGATCTTGCGCATTTCGCCGAGGCTGAACACCTGGAAACCACCGGAATCCGTCAGGATCGGCCCCTGCCATTGGGTGAAATCGTGCAGATCGCCGTGGGCCTTGACCACCTCGGTACCCGGGCGCAGCATCAGGTGAAAGGTGTTGCCGAGCATGATTTCGGCACCGATCTCTTTGATATCCCGCGGCAGCATGCCCTTGACCGTGCCGTAGGTACCCACCGGCATGAACGCGGGGGTTTCCACGGTTCCCCGGGGGAACGTCAGGCGGCCACGCCGCGCTCGCCCGTCTTCCTCGAGCTTTTCAAACGACATAAAGCAGGATTCACTCACGATGTCACTCCGCTGTCTTGCCCGGTAACCCCGTTATGGGCGATCAGGGTACCTAGGCTGGGGTCCTGGCCGGTGATAAACATGGCATCGCCGTAACTGAAGAAACGGTACTGCTCTCGCACCGCTTCGGCGTAGGCCGCCATCACGTTGTTGTAGCCTGCGAATGCGCTGACCAGCATGATCAGGGTCGATTCGGGCAAATGGAAATTGGTGACCATGGCATCCACCGTCTGGAAACGGTAGCCAGGGTGAATGAAGATATCAGTCTCACCCCGGAAGGGTCTCAATACCCCGCCGCGACTGGCGGATTCCAGCGAACGTACCGAGGTGGTGCCCACGGCGATCACACGTCCACCCCGGGCGCGGGCGCGATTCACCGCGTCAACCGTCGCATCCGGAACGTGGGCCACCTCACTGTGCATGACGTGATCTTCAATACGATCAACCCGCACCGGCTGAAAGGTGCCGGCGCCCACGTGCAGCGTCACCCAGGCGACCTCAACACCACTGGCCTGTATTTTCTCGAGGAGTGTCTCGTCAAAATGCAGCCCGGCCGTGGGCGCAGCAACGGCCCCTGCCTCACGGGCATAAACGGTCTGATAGCGCTCGCGGTCGGAGTCTTCGTCCGGGCGGTCCACATAGGGCGGCAGCGGCATATGGCCAATACGTTCCAGCAGATCGAGTACCGCCTCACCGCTGTCGCACACCAGATGAAACAGCGCGTTTTCGCGGCCGGTCATCCGCAGGGCGGTGCCGTCTTCGAGAATCACTTTCTGGTCCGGCTTGAGCGCCTTGGAAGCGCGCACATGAGCAACCAGGTCACGCTCACCCAGCACCCGCTCCACCAGTATTTCAACCTGCCCACCAGATTCCTTGCGCCCGAACAGACGCGCCGGAATCACCCGGGTGTCATTGAACACCAGCAGGTCGCCGGGTTGGAGCAGGTTGGGCAGATCGGTGAACCGCAGGTGGCGGGTCTCCCCGGACAAGCCGTCAAGGCTCAATAAACGGGAGGCACTGCGCTCTTTGAGTGGGTACCGGGCGATGAGTTCATCCGGCAGATCAAAGTGGAAATCGGAGACATTCATTGAATGGACTGTTCACGACACCGCGTATTGCGGCTTGTAAGTGGTAGCGGCGGGCGGACTCGAACCGCCACGGGTTTTACCCCAACGGATTTTGAATCCGTCGTGTCTACCAATTTCACCACGCCGCCATCGGAGAGTGCTGGGGATTATACTGAGCCTGAATGCGAAAGCAATAACAAGCGCCGGACTTCCTTGTTCCGGCAGTCATTTTTTTACAAACGGTCGAACAGCGACAGTCGCGACACCTGGGCAAAAGACTGCTGCGCGGCCTGCAATACAAAACTCTGGAAGCTCAGGGTGCTGATGGCCTCGGCATAATCCACATCCTGGAGCTGGGACCGGATCTCGTTGCTGTAAACCGACGAGTCCTCAAGGAACGATTGGGTGGATTCCACCGCATTCATCCGCCCGCCAAGCTCGGTCTGCTTCAGAACAATGCTTTCCTGGCCATTATCAAGATTGACCAGCGAGTTGGCGATAAGCTCATCGTAGGCGTCCTGCCCCCCGGGTGCCGATTTGTCGATATTCTCCAGCCCGTAGATGAGCTTTTCGATGGAGGTGAAGACCGACTGTTTCTGTGCCGTCTTGAGGGTGAATTCGTCACCCTCGGCCGCGCCGAACACCTCGACCTGAGCACCCGCCACTTCAAAACTGCCACCGCTGGTGTAAGCGGCCGGCACCACCGGCAACGGATCGTTGGTGCGTCGGTTAAAGGCCTGCACCTCCAGCCCCCCTGCTCCGTCATCTACCACGGAAATGGCGATGTCGTCCGGGTACACCAGTTCAAACGCATCTCGGTCCGCCACCATGCCGGAACTGATCTGCGCCCCCGACGTATTCGACTTCGCGGCCTCAGCAAAGAACGTGGGTTCAGCTGCAGCCACGTCCACGAAGATACCCTTGCCGTGATCGCTGATCGGCACCGTCACCCCGTCGTCGATCTCCAGCACGCGCTGGCCTTCGTCGCCCTGGTACACCCAGTCACCGGAGACATTCTGGGTGAAGGCCTGCTGGTTGCCCTGGAAGCCGCTGAAGATGAACTCGCCAGAGGCGTCTTTGGTATTGGCAATATTGGCAAGCTGCCCCAGGCGCTCTTTCATTTCCGAGGCGAGGGACTGACGGTCATTGGGTGACAGCGATCCGTTACCGGCCTGAACCGTCAGCTCACGGATCCGCTGGATCACGTCAACGGCGCTCGCCAATGTGCTTTCTTCCTGTTTCAGGCGGTTATCCGCCAGCTGCGCGTTGCGCTGGTACGTCTCCACCCGGCCCAGTTCCTGGTCCAGCTTGAGAATCCGCGCCGCGGCGACCGGATCGTCCGACGGCCGATTAACCCGCTTGCCGGTGGACACCTGCTCCGAGGTCTTGTTCAGGCTGGTGTTGAGATCCTGAAGCCGGTTGATACCACCGGAGAACACTTGCTGTGAGGAAATTCTGATCATGTCACATCACCTCTCCCTGTTACCGGAAACTCTGCAACAGAGTGTTGAACAAATCCTGCGCCACGCTCATCACCTGAGCGGATGCATTGTAGGCGGCCTGGTACTGGATCAGCTTGCCGGCCTCCTCATCCAGATTCACCCCGGACACCGATTCCCGCTGGTTGGTCGATTGCTCCAACAGGGTGGCTCCGGCGTCGCTGTCAAGCTGGCTCTGACGGGTTTTCACGCCCACCGCTTCCACCAGCCCGGCATAGCCCTCGGTAAAACTCTGGGTGCCACCGTTCATGGTATTGGCGGTCCCCAGGGCCGCCAGGAACTCGGCGTTGCGGTTATCAGAAACACCGTTTACATTGAAGTCGATGGAGAAAACGTCGCCGACCGCCGGATTACCGGAAATCTCGAACTGGAAGCCCTGATACTCGGCGCCATCGCTGGGATTCTCGCTGAACAACTTGTTGGAAATGCCCGCCTGATAGGGCTTTTCGTCAATGATCGCGTCGCCGTTGTTATCGAACACGCTGAACACCAGGTTACCCGCGCCGTCATCGGCGAAGCGGACTTCCAGCGGGCCGTTGGTTAGCTCCCCTTCTGAGCGGAACGACGGCAGCAGCGAATTGGTGAACGGGTTGCGAACATCCAGCATCTTGCCCTGATTGATCTTGCCGGTGCCGCTGTTGCCCAGATCGGATTCCGCCCGCACCGGGCTGGCGAACGCCAGGTCCTCTTCCCGCTCCACTTCCATATTGATATTGGCCGCCGCATTGCGGGTCGGCTGAATCAGATATTTGTCACCGGCATTGAAGGAGCCGCCCTCGATACGGATATTGAATCCGGGCATCGAGATCTCGGAATCCACCGGATCCGGCAGGCGGCCCTGACTGGCAACCTCGCCGGTGGCGTTATCCACCAGCTCATAGCTGCGCCCGTCACCGCTGAATTGCAGGGTCCAGTTGCCGGCTTCCAGCACGCCACTGTCGGTGATCTCAACCGCCAGCTGACCATTCTGTGGCACCTGGTTGTTGGCATTGGCAATCACCCGCCCCTGCTGTGCGGCAACGCTGTTGATGTCGGTGAAGAACCGCCCGCCGAGCTCGCCCTCCAGATCCAGACCAATCTCATGCTGGTGGTTCAGGGCATCCGACAGCGCGATGGCTACCCGCCCCAGTTCCTCAAACGCCGGCCGCAGTGCTTCCGACTCGAAGCGGCGCAAACCGCCGAGCTTGCCACCGTTGATCTGGTTATCCACCACCAGGGTGCGACCACCGTTTCGCAGGGTAAATTCCCGAGACGTCGGGTCCTGAGAGCTCTCACGGGTACCAAATTCCGCCGCATTGCTGCCAACCACCAGCGACAGGCCATTATTGAGGGACACGTTCACCTGGCTGCCTTCGGTCGGCGTCACCTTGATGCCTACCAGTTCGGACAGCTCACGAAGCGCCTCGTCCCGCTTATCGAGCAACTCGTTGGGCATCTTGCCCTCTGCCAGCCCGGGCGATTCTGAGATCGCCAGGTTGAGCTCGGCAATGCTCTGCAGCAGCGTGTTAGCATCCTTCACGCCCTGCTGCATCTGGGTCTTGACGGACTCGCGCTGCTGAATGAATTCCTGATTCAACGCCTGGAAACGGTTCACTACCTGCTGACCCTCACTCAGCACCAACTGGCGCTGCGGCAATGACGCCGGATCTTCCGCGGCGTTCTGCAGGCTGGCAAAGAAGTTGTTCAGAGCGTCACTCAGCCCCGTGGTTTCACTGCCCAGCAGGTTGTCCAGACGGCTGAGTTCGGAGCGCAGGGTTTCCTGCTCTCCGTACAAGGTGGTGTCCTCCCGCAGCTGTTGCGAGAGGAACTCGTTGGCCAACCGGCGAATGTTGGTGATGCTCACACCACTGCCAACGGTACCCGCACCGGTGCGCTGACCCGACTGGGTCTCGAACTGCACCTCCTGGCGGCTATAGCCGGGGGTATTGGCGTTGGTAATGTTATTACCGGTTGTGTTCAATGCTGTCTGGTGGCTAAGGACGCCCGTCAGACCAATATTAATCAGCCCTGCCATAATCGGTTACTCCTCAGCCTCAGATTCGCCCAGTGACAGGGTCATCAGGGAATCGCCATTCATGATGCGGCGGATCTTGGCACCGTATTCCGGGTCGGTGGCGTAGCCGGCATCCTGCAATTTCTGGGCAAACAGCTCTGGCCGGTCAGCACTGGCCAGCACGTCGCGGTAGCGCGGGTTGGACTCCAGGAACGCGACGTAATCGCGGAAGCTGGACTCATAATCCGGATACGCCCGGAATGCCGCCCGCTCACTCATCGGCACGCCCTCGCGGAATTCGGTAGTGGTGATGTCCACGGCGTCGCCCTGCCAGCGATGGTCGGCCTTGATACCGAACAGGTTATGACTCGGCTCGCCACTGCCACCCTCAATCATGTGCTTACCCCAACCGGTTTCGAGCGCCGCCTGGGCAACCATCAGGCGCGGGTTGATGCCGCTGTCGCGGGCAACACGCTGCGCCATCGGTAACAGTGTCTGTACGAATTCTTCGGGGCTGCCGAAGCGCTTGGGCAGCGGCGCGGCAATGTCTGCCACCGGTGCCTTGTCGGCCACATCTGCCGCCTCACCCGGGGGCGCCACGCGGTTCACTTCCTGCACCCGCTCCGGTAACCGCTCCGACAGGACCGGCACCGTGCGTTCGTAATCCGCCAGTGTGGCCTTGTGTCCGGAGAGCTTGTCGCCCTCTTCGTTCATACCGGGAATCTGGCGGCTCAGCTGGCGCACCAGTGCTTCCGCCAGACCGGTGCCCTGCTTCTGCGACAGGCTCAGGCTGAGCTGGTTATCGAACATGTCACGGTAATGCTCGGATTCGTTGCTGTTCAGGTAATTGCCCTCGGCGAACACATCGCCGGCTTTGCGCATGGACTTCAGCATCTCGCCGAGGAACAGACTCTCGAACTGACGGGCCACTTCTGCCAAAGCGGCTTTCTTGTCCGTTCTGGCCTGATTCTTGAGCTCGTTGAGACCACTGAAGTCGGTGTAGATACGGGCCTGTTGAACGCGGGAATCCTGCATCACGTCACCTAGATCACGATCAGCTCGGCGCGCAAGGCGCCGGCCGTTTTGAGCGCTTCCAGCACCGCCATGACATCGCCTGGCGCGGCGCCTACCTGGTTTACCGCCTGAACAATCTCATTCAGGGTGACCGCCGGTCCGAACTGGAACATGCGGGCGGGATCCTCGGTAATCGCAATCTGGGTGTTGGGCTCGATGACGGTCTCACCGCCCGCAAACGGGTTCGGCTGCTCGACCTCCGGGTTTTCCTGAATGGTCACGGTGAGGTTGCCGTGGGTCACCGCCGCCGGGCTGACCTTCACGTTCTGGCCCACCACGATGGTGCCGGTGCGGCTGTTGATCACCACCTTGGCGGCATCGTCCGCCGGGCTCACCTCAATGTTCTCAAGGATGGACAAAAAGCTGACCCGTTGATTCACGTCACGCGGTGCCTTGACGGATACCGAGGTGGCATCGTGGGCGTAGGCCATGTCGGGACCCAAAATGTCATTGATCGCTTCAACCACCCGGCGCGCCGTGGTGAAATCAGCTCGCAGCAGGTTGAACGTGATGGTATCGCCCTTGCTGAACGGTGAGATCACTTCCTGTTCGATGGTGGCGCCATTGGGAATGCGGCCAACCGACGGCACGTTCACGGTAATACGGGAACCGTCCTGGCCCTGGGCACCGAAACCGCCGACCACCAGACTGCCCTGGCCGATGGCGTAGACCTGGCCGTCGGCGCCCTTCAGCGGGGTCATCAATAAGGTACCACCGCGCAGGCTATCGGCGTTGCCGATGGAGGACACGGTAATGTCCATTTCCTGACCCGGCTTGGCAAAGGGCGGCAAAGTGGCACTGACGGTCACCGCAGCGACATTCTTCAGATTCGGGTTGACCCCCTCCGGGAGGGTGATGCCAAACTGGTTCATCATGTTGCGGAACGTCTGATTGGTAAACGGCGCCTTGTCACCGGTGCCGTCCAGACCCACCACCAGGCCATAGCCGACCAGCTGGTTGTTACGCACACCCTTGATGCGCGCCAGATCCTTGAGGCGATCCGCCAGCACCGGCGACGCCACCACGGCCAAGGCAAGCACAACAATCCAGAACCGGATCATCCTCATAACGGCCACCACTCACTGTTGAAAAAGCGGGCCAGCCAGCCCATCTGGTTGGCCTGATCAAAATCACCGGTGCCGCCGTAGGCAAAGCGCGCATCCGCGATACGATTGGAAGCCACGGTGTTGTCCGGGGCAATGTCCTGGGGACGCACCAGACCACTGAGGCGTATGTACTCGTCACCGTTGGTCAGTGACAGCCATTTTTCACCACGAATATGAAGCACCCCGTTCGGCAGCACCTCGGTGACCGTTACGGTGATGCTGCCGGCCAGGCTGTTGCTCTGATCCGCTTCGGCAGAGCCTTCGAAATCCCGCTCCTGCTGCAGTTCGGTGTTCACGCCCAACCCCGAGTTACCCAGCAGTTCCGCCGCCAGTAATGAGATGTCCTGATCCTTGGTAATGCTGGTTTCCGCGTTCTTGCTGGCCCGGGTTGATTCCTCGAGGGTCACGGTCAGGATATCGCCCACGTTCAACGCAACGGTATCGCCGTACAGGTTGTGGTTCCGGGAGCTCTGGAAAATAGCCCCGGAGTGGGGATCGCGCTGCATCATGGCCTCAGCGCGCACAGGCGAATACGCCGGGTCGTCCGGCATGGCCCGCGGCCGGCTCATGGCCGTGCATCCCTGCAGCACGATCAGAACCCCAACCAGCGCCAGGGCGCTGAGCGGTGTTCCTGGTTTGGTTATCGCGATGCGTTTCATGTCTTATCCCCTCACCGAACCGTCAAGCGGTTAACCGATGTTGTTCGTAATGAACTGCAGCATCTGGTCGGTGGCCGAGACCACCTTGGAGTTCATCTCGTAGGCGCGCTGAGTAGTGATCATACTGACCAGCTCCTCAACCACCTCGACATTGGAAGACTCCACCATGCCCTGTTCAATGGTGCCCAGGCCGCCAATGCCCGGCTCACCTTCGGCCGGATCGCCACTGGCGTTGGTGGCCTTGTAAAGGTTGTTACCAATGGCCTGAAGTCCCTGCGGGTTGATGAAATCCACCAGGGTGATCTCGCCGAGGTTCTGCGGGGCGGCCTGGTCATCCACTACGGCCGACACCGTGCCATCTTTGCCGATGGTGACGTTGGTGGCGTTCTCCGGCACGTTGATGTTCGGCTCCAGGGTGTAGCCATCGGGGTTCACGATGTCGCCATCAGCGTTAAGCTGAAACTGGCCATCGCGGGTGTAAGCAATCTGACCATCCGGCAGCAGGATCTGCATAAAGCCACGTCCGTTCACCGCCATGTCCAGAGGCTGCTCGGTCACCTCCAGGTTGCCCTGGGAAAACTGCTTGGTGGTGCCCACCACCCGCACACCGGTACCCAGTTGCAGACCGGAAGGCAGCTCGGAGTTTTCCGTGCTCATACCACCCGGTTGGCGGTTGACCTGATACAGCAGATCCTGAAACACCGCCCGATCCCGTTTGAAGCCCGTGGTATTCACGTTGGCCAGGTTGTTGGAGATGGTGGTCATCTTGGTGTCTTGTGCGCTCAACCCGGTCTTGCTGACCCAAAGTGCTGGATGCATGGTTTTACTCCTTGCCCTGGGGTGAAATCAGGCGGCCATTGTTTGCCGCTTTTTCACCGGTCCGGCGAATGATGCTGTGGTTTATCAGAGGTTCTGCAACAGCCGTGCCGAAGCCTCGGAATTCTCGTTGGCGGTGGTCATGACCTTGACCTGCATCTCGTACTGTCGTGACAGCTGCAGGTTGGCAATCATTTCCTCAACCGCATTGACGTTGGAACTTTCCAGGAAGCCAGACGCCACCCGCATGTTGGCATCCGGTGGCTCCGGGCCATCCAGAGCCTGATCCGCTTTACGGCGGATGTAGCCGTCTTCACCTTTTTCCAGAGCTTCCGGGGGCGGATTCACCAGTTTCAGCCGGTCGACTTCCACCAGCTGATCGGGAGGACCGCCCACCGGAACGATGGAAATGGTGCCGTCGGAGCCTACTTGAAGGTTATCAAAAGGCGGCAGCGCCACTGGCCCGCCGTTGCCCATGACCATGTCGCCATTGGCGTTGCGCAGCAGACCGTTCACATCGACCTGCAGGCTGCCCGAGCGGGTGAAGACTTCCTGGCCCAGCTGGTTCTGCACCGCCAGCCAGCCGTCGCCTTCCACGGCAACGTCCAGCTTGCGGCCGGTTTCCATCAGAGCGCCGGCGGAGAGATCCGTGCCCGGGCGCTCGGTCATGGCGTAGGCGCGAGTGGGATGATGTTCGCCAAACACCGGCATGCTGCGGGCCTGGGCAAAATCTTTCTTAAACCCTGTGGTGCTCACGTTAGCCAGGTTGTTGGCGTGCGCGCGCTGGGCCAGCATGTTCTGCTTGGCGCCAGACATTCCAATATAAAGGGCTTTATCCATGGGAAAACTCCTGCCGGAATTTTGACTGTTTCCAGTCATCCTGCAGGAGTTGTGCCAGATTTACGGTTCAGGGATTACCGGAGGTTGATGATGGTCTGGGTGACCGCATCGGAGGTCTCGATGGTCTTGGCATTGGCCTGATAATTACGCTGGGCAATGATCAGGTTCACCAGTTCCGCAGACAGATCCACGTTGGAATCCTCCAGCGAACTCGCCTTGATGGAACCCAGGGTTCCGGTATCCGGCGCGCCAATGATCGGCTGGCCGGATTCGAAGGTTTCCACCCAGGTGGTCTCGCCCACTGGTGACAGGCCATCGGTATTGGCAAAGGCCGCCAACGCCACCTGACCCAGTTCCTTGGACTGGCCGTTGGTGTATCGGGCAAAAAGAACGCCCTGGTCGGACACATCCAGGCCAGACAGTCGGCCGGTAGTGAAGCCGTTCTGATTCTGATCATTCACCCCGAACGCACTGCCGTACTGGGTGGTATTGCCCAAGTCCACAACAAACGCGGAAGTACTGGGCGGATCAGGGATCGGCGTTACCACCTCCTCGCCATCCGCCGGAGGACCATCGCTGCCATTGGGCAACCCGTTGGCATCCTTTGGCACCCAATCGGTTACTACAATTTCGCCGTTGGGATCACCGTTGATGGACTGCAACTCGCCGTCCTGGTTAAAGCGGGCGCTATAGGGCACTTCGTCCGTGCCGGCCACCATTTCACCGTCGATCTGCAGGTAGACCGACCATTCGCTTTGGCCCACCCCATTTCCAGGTGACGGCTCTTTTACATAGAACTGGGTCATCTCGTGGGAGTTACCCAGGCTGTCGTAGATGGTGGTGGAGGTCGCGTGGTTATAGGTGCGCTGATCCCCCGGGTTGAACTCGTTGGTAACCCGGGTCTCGCCGCCGTCGTAGGCTGCGGCAAAAGCACCGGTACCACCGGTAGCGGCAGTGGAAATGCCACTGACATCACGCTCGGTGGTCACGAACAGGTTGCCGCGCTGCGGATCCGTGAAGTCCTGAAAGCCGGCGGCGCCGGTGGTGTATCCCATGTCCACGGTAAACCCGCGGCTGTCGGTAATTTCGATGTCGTCTCCGGTATCCGATACCCGGGCACGCAGGGTGTTCAGTTCAGAGTTATTGATGGCCGCCGCCAGGGTGTCCAGATCAGTGATGCCGTCGCTGCCGCGGAAGGTGACGTTATCGCTGCCGTTCAGCGACACCGTGAGCTCGAAATCCGGGTCTGCCAGATCCGTTTGCAACTGGGCAATGTCGAATTGCCCGGACAGGTCGAACTGGGTACGGGCCGAGGCATTCACCCCTTTCTGGGAGCCCAGGAGCTCGGCAACTTCGTTGGCCGGCTCGCCAGTGCCAATACTGATCGGCTGGGAGGTAGTGCCGTCCGAGTATTCGATCTGGAACACATCACCGTCGAGATCCGCCACGTTGAGGTCTTCGCCCAGATCGCGAATGCGATTCTCCAGCACACTCTGCCGTGAATCCAGATTGAGGTCAGACTGCAGATTGGTGGTCCGCCGTGGCGCCAGATTACCGGTTTCCACCTGCAGATCGCCACGCACCCCGGACAGATTGCCGTCGGCGTCCGCGGTGAAACCCTGCACCCGCATGTTCTGGTTGTTAGTGATAAAGCCGTCTTTGTCGATACCGAACTGACCAGCGCGGGAGTAGCGCACTTCGCCGCCATTATTCAGAACGAAAAAGCCGTCGCCGTTGATCGCCATATCCAGGCCGTTGTCGGTAAAGCTGATGTTGCCCTGCCCAAATGACTGCTTCACATCCTGAACCCGCACACCGTCGCCGACGGGGTTGTTGCCGGAGCTCAGGAAGCCGCTGGCGTAAAGATCGCCGAACTGCGCCTTGCTGCCCTTGAAGCCGACTGTGCTGGCGTTGGCAATGTTGTTACCGGTGACGTCCAGATCAACCGACGCTGCCCTTAAACCGCTAAGCCCTGTGTTAAAAGCCATAATTCACCTCGTGGTTCCGTACCGGTATCAGTTGATTTGTTCGACGTCGGACAGGGCAATGGAGCCCATACCCGCCAGATTCAGTGTTACCTTGCCACCCTGCCCCAGAGACACGCTGTCTACGTTGGCGCTGACACGGGTAGCCAGCTGTTCAGTGCCGCTCGGGTAAGAACCTTCCGCCACAATGCGATAGGGCCCGGGCGGCAACGCGTTGCCGTTGCCGTCTTTGCCATCCCACTGGAACGAGGCGATGCCGGCCTGGCTGGCGCCCAGATCAATCTGCCGCACCCGCTCGCCATTCTGGCTTTCAATCGACACCCGCAGGCCGCCGGTCGACGCAGGTACTTCCACGGTTCCGGTGATCTCGCCCTCGGCGCCCAGAATACCGATTTCAGACGGTGCCAGTACGGTACGACCCACCATGGCGGACGCCTGCAGCGCCTGGGTGGAGCGGAACTGGCTGGCGACGTCGTCGACACTCTTCGACAGACCCTGCATTTCCTCCAGCGAGCTGAACTGCGCCAGTTGGGAAATGAATTCACCGTTGTCCTGGGGCTCAAGCGGATTCTGATTCTTGAGCTGGGCGATCATCAGCTCCATGAACTCGTTCTTGCCCAGTTCATTGTTGCCGGCCGTGGTGGAATCCTGCTGCACCCGGTACTTGCCCAGCACATCGGCAGCGTCTGTTGCGTTAATTGCGCTCATCGGTCAGTCCTCGCCCGTTTACTGCTGCCCAAGTGTAAGGATGCGCTGCATCATCGACTTCGCGGTGTTCATGATGTCGACGTTCATCTGGAAACTGCGGGATGACGACATCATGTCCGCCATTTCCTCGACCACGTTGACGTTCGGATAGAACACGTAGCCATCTTCATTGGCTGCCGGATGGTTCGGTTCATAACGCATCTGCAGTTCCGCATCGCTCTCGACGATGCCGTCAACCCGCACGCCCGCGCCTTCACCGGAATCGCTGCCGAAACCCATACCCTGCATGCCCTGCGAATCCGGGTTGATCATGGACTGCTGGATGGCCGCGAACACCGGTTTGCGAGCACGGTAGGTACCCTCGGTGCTTGAACTGGCCGTTTCCGCGTTAGCGATGTTGGACGCAGTGGTATTCAACCGCAGCGACTGTGCGGTCATGCCGGAACCGGCGATATCGAAAATGTTACCCAGGGACATAATGCTGCTCCTCTGCTCTCAGGCTGCGTCCGGTTTACTGGCCGGTCAGGGCTTTTTTAAGGCCCGAAAATTTGCTGTCCAGGAACTGGAAACTGGCCTGATAGTCCATCGCGTTTCTCATGAACCGGCTCTGTTCCTGCTGGGCATCCACGGTATTGCCATCCACGGAGGGCTGATGCGGCGTGCGGTACAGCAGCTCGGCGTCGCCTCCCATGCCCCCCATAGAGGTGTCCATGTGACCCTCGTGGGTGCGTGCCATACCGAAACCGCTGACTTCCTGCTGGGCTTTTTCCATCATCGCGCGGAAATCCACATCCCGGGCCTTGAAGCCCGGTGTATCAGCGTTGGCCAGATTGTTGGCGAGCACTTCGCCACGCTTCTCCCGGGCCATCAGAGCCTGCGGGTGAACACCCAGTGCGTTATCAAAAGAAATTGCCATACTGCCTCCCGAACCTTGTGACCGGACCTGCATCGGTTTGCCGGTTCACCTCTTTGGGATAGTCAAAGCAACCTCAATGCCAGTTTTCGAGAATGGCCGGATGGCGGGGCGTAACGGGGAATATCGGAGTGAAACAAGGCGTTCCACGACAAAAACGGCAGAGGAAGCGGCAAACGCTTTCCCCTGCCCCCGAGGGGGTGTTCAGTGTTCGGGCCAGCGACTCACGAAGTCGGGTACCGCCGGACGTGGCACCAGCGGTTTTTCACCTGCCACGCTGCCGGTGTAAAGAAAGCCGATGATGTGTTCGTTTTCCTCAAGCCCGAGCCCGGCCATTACTTCTTTCCGATACGCAATATTGCCGGTGCGCCACATGATGCCGTACCCGGCCGCCTGCAACGCCAGCGACAGATGCCCCATACCCACCGCGGCAGACAGCGACTGCTCGCTCTCGGGCACTTTCGGGTGAGGTTTGTGGATGGCGATGCCCACGATCACCATCGGCGCCCGTAGCGGTGCTGTTCTCAGTTTCTCGCGCTCTTTTTCGGTGGCATTGTTTTCACAGACGGACTCGAACAACTCGCCAAGCGCAGCCAGCCCCTCACCTTCGATGACCAGATAACGCCAGGGTCTCAGCAGCGCGTGGTCGGGAGTGTTGGCGGCACACCGGAAAGCCGTTTCCAGCGCGGCGGCGTCCGGCGCCGGGGCCTGCAGGCGTGGCTCGGATTTTCTCTGGAGCAGGAAATCGATTGCTGCCGTCATAAATTATCGCGATCCTGTATCAGCGGATGTGAGTTTGCAGACATAAAGGCGATGTCAAGAAGAAAAGCCCCCTCGGAATTGTGGCTTTTCTGTATTACTGTTAACCTTTGGTCGAAGCCCGACTATGAACAACGCTTATAATGAGCCGGTAATCGGAACCATGAGTGAACAGAGCGCCTTTCGCAACTTTTCAGAATTCTATCCTTACTATCTGGAAGAACACAGCGACGTAACCTGCCGCAGACTGCATTTTGTCGGCAGCCTGCTGGTGATCGCCCTGGCACTCTATGCACTGACCAGCGGCAAGCTGGTCTGGTTGCTGCTGCTCCCCGTCATCGGTTACGGGTTCGCCTGGGTCGGTCACTACGTCTTCGAGAAAAACCGCCCGGCAACGTTCAAGTACCTATTGTACAGCCTGATGGGCGACTGGGTGATGTTTCGTGACATCCTTATCGGCCGGATCCGTTTCTGACATGATCAGTGCTCCGGTGGACCTGCGCACTGCCAGCACCAATGCCGGCAAGGCCCCTCTCGTCGACACGCAGAATAACCCCATTGTCATTCCCCCCATGCCGGACTACAACGGTCGCATCCTGGCGTATACCGCAACCGCCATGATCATTGCCGCCGGTGTGATCCAGGGCGCATTCCCCGACTGGCTGATCTACACCATCGCCGGAGCCCTGAGCTGGCCCCATGTGGCCCATGCGCTTACCCGGCGAACGTTCCTGAAGAATTCTTCCCGCATCCGCCAGAAAATGCTGATTGTCGATTGCCTGATTGGCGGCGCTTTCGTCGGTGCCATCGGTCTGGTGGCCATCCCGTCGGTGTCGGTAATGCTGATGCTGATGTTCAGTTGTCTGATCATCGGCGGTTTGCGGCAATGGCTGTTCGGCACCGTTTTCACGTTCACCACGCTGTCCATCGGATTGGCAGTCTGTGGTCCGGCCGAAAGCTTCCAGGCACCCTTGCTGACCAGCATCATCTCAATACTCGCCACCGGGCTCTACATCTGCGTCACCGCCTTCTACTCTCACCAGCAGGCCCGTGCCCTGATGATGGCGAAAACCCAGATCCAGAATCAACGGGAACAGTCCATTGCGCTGTCCCACAAACTGTCAAAATACCTCTCGCCCCAGGTCTGGCAGTCCATCTTTACCGGCGAGCGGGACGTGCGCCTGGAAACCCAGCGCAAGAAACTGGCGGTGTTCTTCTCCGACATCAAGGGCTTTACCGAGCTGTCGGAAGAAATGGAGCCGGAAGCGCTGACCGAACTGCTGAACCACTACTTCAACGGTATGTCCGAAGTTGCGCTCAAATACGGCGGCACCATCGACAAGTTCGTGGGCGATTCCATCATGGTGTTCTTCGGTGATCCCACCAGTCGTGGCCAGCGGGAAGATGCCTTTGCCTGCGTGTCTATGGCCATCGACATGCGCAAACACATGAAGATCATGCGCCAGAAGTGGCGCAGCCAGGGCATCAAGACCCCGTTGGAAATCCGCATGGGTATCAGCACCGGTTACACCACCGTGGGCAACTTCGGCGCCGAGAACCGCATGGACTACACCATCATCGGCAAGGAGGTAAACCTGGCCAGCCGGCTGGAGTCCCTGGCCGAGCCCGGTGAAATTCTGGTGTCCTACGAGACCTTCTCGCTGATCAAGGACCGCATCATGTGCCGGGACAAGGGCGAGATCACCGTGAAGGGCTTCGGCAAGCCAGTGCCCATCTACGAAGTGGTGGATTTCCGCCGCGACATGGGCCCCAACCGCAGCTTCCTCGAGCACGAGCACAGCGGTTTCGCCATGTACCTGGACTCAGACAAGATCACCGAGCGCGAGCGGCAGTCGATCCTCACCGCTCTGGAAGACGCCGCAGACCGCCTGCGCCAGGAAGAAGAAATCCGCTAATTCTCCACGCTGCGACACACCTGTGCGTTGGCAGCCGCCCGTCATTATTGGCGAATCAGTCGCGCACCGGCATCGCCTTCCGGCTCGGTACTCCGCCACGGATTGATATCCAGCCCACCCCGTCGGGTGTATCGGGCGCACACCATCAACCGTCTCGGCGCGCAACGGGCGAGGATATCGGTAAACACCGTTTCCACACAGTGCTCGTGAAAATCCTGCTTCTGGCGAAAACTCACCACGTACCTCAGCAACCCCCTGCGATCGATCCTCGGCCCGGTGTAGCGGATCATCACAGTGGCCCAGTCCGGCTGCCCGGTTACCGGACAGTTGCTCTTGAGCAGGTGTGAGCACAGGCTTTCAGTGACCTCTTCGGTGCCGGCCACCAGGGACTCCGGCGCATACTGATAGGTCACATCTTCCGGGGTTTCGCCGTCGATCAGCTCGTAGCCCTGCGGCCGTCCCTCTGCGATGCCGCCCTCATCCACGCTCAGCATGGCGACCTGAACTGCCGACCCGCTGGCACTGGAGAGATCCCGGGTGATCACCTCAGCCACCTGCTCCGGCGTGGTAAACACCGCCTGGTTCAGCGAATTCAGGTACAGCTTCAGGGATTTGGACTCGATGATGCAGGGAGACGCCGCCGGAAAACGGATTTCCGCCCAGGCCACTTCGGGCACACCATCCGCCCGCAGCCAGGAGATTTCCCAGGCCTGCCAGAGATCCTCGCCAAACCACGGCCAGCGGCCATCATCGAGACCGATGCGCCGGCGGTTTTCTTCCCGCGGGACCGGAAACAGCAGCGCCGGGTCATAGCGATCCGGGTATTCACTGGATTTGCCCAGCGGGGCATCGTTAAGTGCCATGGTGTGTCCTGCTCAAAGGGGTCTGAATCAGTGGCGAATGCCCTTGCCTCGCTGCAACATCCGCAAAGCAACGGCCGACAGCAGCGTGATGAATACCAGAATCATACCCAGTGCCACGAAAGGATTCACATCGGAAACGCCGAGGATGCCGAAACGGAACGCATTCACCATGTACAAGATCGGGTTGATCATGGACACGCCCTGCCAGAATTCCGGCAACATGCTGATGCTGTAGAACACCCCGCCCAGGTAGGTCAGCGGCGTCAGCACGAAGGTCGGCACAATGGAAATGTCGTCGAACTTGGTGGCCAGCATGGCGTTGATGAAACCACCGAGTGCGAACAAGGCCGAGGTCAGAAACACCGTGACCACCACCATCGGCAGGTTGTGGATCTCCAGTCGGGTAAAGCCGAGGGACAACAGCGTGACGATGAACCCGATGCCCAGCCCCCGTGCCATGCCACCGCAGACATAGCCGGCCAGAATGATCCAGTTGGGCACCGGCGACACCAGCAGCTCTTCAATGCTGCGCTGGAACTTCATCGAGAAGAACGAGGACACCACGTTGGCATAGGAACTGGTGATCACCGCCATCATGATCAGCCCCGGTACGATGAATGACATATAGTCGAAGCCACCCATATCACCGATGCGGGAACCGATCAGGTTACCGAAGATGATGAAATACAGGGTCATGGTCACCGCCGGCGGCAACAGGGTCTGCGGCCAGATCCGGGTGAAGCGGCGAATCTCCCGGAGCACAATGGTATTAAACGCGATCATCATGGCCTGGGGCGTCATACGGCACCTCCCGCGCTGACCGGTGACGAGTTCTCGGTAGCGTTTTCCTCCACCATGCGGATAAACAGCTCCTCGAGCCGGTTGGCCTTGGTGCGCATGCTCACCACCTTGATGCCCAGGGCCTCAAGCTGCACAAACACCCGGTTGAGGCCCTGACCTTTCTCCACGTCAATTTCCAGTGCTCCCTCGCCGTCCAGCCGGCAGGGAAAATCGGCCAGCGCCGGCGCGGAAGCCAGCGGCGATTCGGTGTCCAGCACGAAAGTTTCAACGTGGAGCTGCTGCAACAGCTCCCGCTTGCTGGTGTGTTTCAGGATGCGGCCGTGATCGATGATGGCGATGTTGCGGCACAGGGCCTCCGCCTCCTCAAGGTAGTGGGTGGTCAGAATAATGGTGGTGCCCTGGCGGTTCATCTCCTCCAGAAACGTCCACATGGAGCGGCGCAACTCGATATCCACGCCGGCGGTGGGCTCGTCGAGAATCAGCAGTTTCGGCTCATGAACCAGGGCGCGGGCAATCATCAGGCGGCGCTTCATACCACCGGACAACATCCTCGCCGGCGTGTCTTTCTTGTCCCACAAGCCCAGCTTGCGCAGATACTTCTCGGCCGAGACTTTCGCTTTTTTAAGGGGAATGCCGTAGTACCCGGCCTGGGTGGTGACAATATCGAACACTTTTTCGAACTGGTTGAAATTGAACTCCTGGGGCACAACGCCGAGATGCAGCTTGGCATCGGAGAGATGGGTATCGATGTCGTGCCCGAAAACCCGCACGGTACCCGCGGTCTTGTTCACCAGAGACGACACAATACCCAGCGTGGTGGACTTGCCCGCACCGTTCGGCCCAAGCAGGGCAAAAAAGTCCCCCTCGCGAACGTTCATATCGATACCCTTGAGGGCCTGAAACCCATCGCCGTAGGTTTTGATCAGGCCCCCGATCTCCAATGCATTGCTCATAAACTACCCGGAATTGTGACGTGCCCGGCCGGACTGACCGGCCAGCGTCGTGATCTGTTCAATAGGAAGTCTTCTAGGTTGTGGCGGGCTGCGGATTTTCAAGTCATTGCCGCCCTGAACCAGCGAAAAACGGCCCCCGGCGGAAAAACACCAAACTGCGACAGGAATCCCGATATCCCCGCCTTGGCGTCCCTATAATGCCGGTTACAACAATTTACAAAAGGCCCGGCACCGCTCACGCCTGCGTACGGCCGGCCGTCTGACCAGGGAATGTACGCCAGACCATGAAATCCGTTCACCACCCTCGCCTCTGCCTGACACTGGTTACCGCTCTCATACTCACCGGCTGCCTCGATGACGGCGGTAGCAGCAGCGACGACACCCGCACCGGTGCCCTCAATATCAACGGTTTCAGTGGCGTCAGCTACCGCACGGCCAGCCGCACCGGGGAAACCGATGCGCTGGGGCAGTTCCAGTACTATCCGGGCGAAACGGTCGGCTTCCGTGTTGGCGACCTCACGCTGGCGCAGGGTGTTCCGGCAAAAGAGTTTGTCACCCCGCTGGAATTTTTCGAGGACACCCGGCAGAAACTCGACAACCCCGGCACCGACGATGAGGGACTTCGCACCCACACACTGACCGAACAGGCGCTGCTCAGTGACAATGCCCTGATCAATCTCACGCGGTTGCTGCTGGCACTGAACTGGGAGGAAAACCTGAAGGAAACCGACGGCATCGAGTTCCGTGAACGGGTCATCAGCCAGCTGAATGCAGCTCTGCCCGACCTCACCGCGCCGATTGATTTTTCCGTCAGCGAAGCCGAGTTTGCCCATACCGGATCAGAGAGTGAACCCACTCCGTCACCCGCCAACCAGTTGCTCGCAGCGATCTGTTTTTACCCGGAGGACGACGAACTCTGTGATGCACCGCCCACCCAGGCCGAGATTGACGCCCTGCCGCCGCGTCCGGAAAACGAAGACGACCGCGACCCGGATGTGGAATACCGGGAAGACCTTGAGAACAAGCGCGACAACATTCTCGAAGCCCGGCGCAGCCTGGACGACTTCGACCGGGAGGCGGCGGAGGACTACCTCACCCGCGAGCTCAACGCCATCACCACCACCTATGGCAACCGCTACTATCTCAATAACGAGACCGCCAGTTACGCCCCGTCAGACACCGGGATCAAAAGCGTGAATGTGCGCCGGGTGGGCAGCGACGCCGGGCTGGCGCAGATAGAGGCCATCAGCACCCGCCAGCGGGACGTGGTGGTGCACAGTTTCGACTGGCAATCAGCAACGGTGGATTACTTCGTGGCGGGCGCCAGCGGCGGCGAGTCGGAAATCGTGATCAGTTTCCGACCCGACAACACCTACCGCTGGGTACGAAAAAGCCTCAGGGTGCTCATTCACTGATCAGGCGCCAATCAGGCGCGCCAGGTTCCAGCGGGATTCGGTACCGGTAACGTCGTAATGCCCGGGGTTCAGACCCTCGGTACCATCGGGCAGGCACTCGGCAATGGACAGGGTTTCCCCGGCTTCCTTGTCTGCGTTGAAGCTCGCCAGATCAATCACCTTGGCCGACTTCAGCGGCTGCTGGAATTGATCCGTCATCACCATCACCCGCGGCCACAGCCGGCGTTCCGGTGAATGCGACACCACAATGCCACGCTGGCCGTCGTTAAGCTGCACCAGGCTGCCGGTGGGGTAGATACCCACCGCCTGAATGAACTTTTCAACCAGATCTTCCTGAAACTCGATGTTACGCATGTCATAAAGCAGGCGCACGGCTTTGGCCGGCGTCATCGGCTCGGACGACGCCCGCGGGCCGATCAGGTTTTCGAAGAACTCTGCCAACCCGGCAATCTTGGCCAGCAGTGGAATTCGGTCGCCGCGGATACCTTCCGGGAAACCGGAGCCGTTGTGCCGCTCCCGGTGCCCCTGCACCACGCTGATCACCGCTCGGGAAACCCCGGAACCGTCCAGCATGGCCACGCCACGATTGACATAGGTGCGGTATTCCGCGAACTGCTCAGGGCTGAGCTTGTCTTCATTTTCCAGCATGTCGACCGGCAGCTCGATCTTGCCGGTCTGCGACAACAGACAACCCAGACCCAGATGGTTCAACAGCCCTTCATTCAGCCCCAGCTCACGACCACACACCAGTGCCCAGACCGCCGTATTCATGGCGTGCCGGTAGATGAAGTCGTCATGCTGGCGGGTGCGGCTCAGCCACAACAGAGCGTCCGGATTGCGCACCACACTGGCCACCATATTGCGGGTAACGCCCGCCACTTCCCGCAGATCCGGGGTGGCCTGGCGCTGGATGGTTTCAGACACACGCTTGAGCGCGATCTCCGCATCCGCCAGTATCATCCCCGACACCTTCAGCTCCCGCTTCATGGTGGTAGAGGTTTCGTAATGCACCGGCTCGCGGATGTGAAGCGGCGGCAGCTGAATGACTTCCCGGTTGCCGCCCATTTTCCGTGCGCGCTGACCAAATACCGGCCCGGGAGCTTTGCCGCTGTCGATTTTTTCACGGGCTTCCGCGACATCAATCAACACCCACTTGCAGTAAGACACAACCGAGCGGATGTCATCCTGAGAGCGAATAGGAAAGCCCTGAATCGGGAACGGCGTCTGGTGCCATGGCCGGTCCAGATCGGACACAAACATGCCGATTTCCAGATCTTGTACGGCGATTTTTTTCTGACGAACGCCCACGGTGCACCTCAATTTTTAGAGCAATCAATGCTTACTATTCTGACAACTCCCGCGATAGAGTCCATTACACATTTGTAGTTCAAAGTAACCCCAAAGCAACAGGGCGTAACGATAGCTATCACGAGGAAACAAAATGTAGCAACGTGACGTGACGCACACTTCTCGACCAAAAGTGTCACTCTGCGTCACACACCGACTCGTCCATGGCGGGCGGGCGCCCATTCAGCGCGCCCCGGGGCGCTTTGCGGATATAGACCTTATAGGGCACCACCGAGGCGCGGAGGTAATCGATGTTCTCTTCTTCATCGTCTGCCTGGCGGCGGGTGCGCACCGGCTGGCAGGATACCAACAGGGTCATGGACTGACCAATATCGGTCACCTTCGACAAGCCGTCTCCGGGGTCCACGGACAGGCACACATCGCCCTCTCCTGCCGGACGACCGGTGGCCGCGATCAGGTCCTGCCCTGACTGCCCGCAGGCGCGGATCCCTTCGCCGCAGCTGGCCGGATTGCGGTGGGAATCGTCGGTCAGGCGCCAGGCGCGCTCACTGCACTGGGTCGCCACCCGGATCGGCGTGGACTGGTTGTCTTTCACCCACCAGCCGGGGTATTCCGCCGTTTGCCAGCTCAACACCACCTGCCGCGCCTCACCCGCGGAATTCTCCGCCGGAAAGGCGCCATAGTGGCTGTAATAGGAGGCACATCCGCTCAGGGTGGCGACAATAAAAAGGAAAGACAGGCGCAGGGTAATCTGGCGAGAACGATTCATGTGGGAGCTTCACGGCTTGAAAATGACAAATCAGTAACGGCTATTATCCACAGCCGTGGCCGGGAAACCGTTTATTGATCCGCAAATTGCAGACCGAAGCCGTCGTTGGTCTTGCGCACCACCACCATTTCCAGCACTGGCGCCGGCACCGGCAATCCCTGCACCTGGACTTGCACACGGTCTCCGAGCGCAGGCTCGAAGGGATCGCTCTCCACCACGATGAAGATGCCACCGTCGGAAATGTCACGTGTTGAGAACAGGAACTCCCCGAGGGTGGCGTGCTCCACCTTCACTTTCGCACTCAAAGCGGTGCGACTGTGTTCTCTGCGATCGTTGCCATCCATAAACCCTGAACCCACCGCTTTTTTGCATAGTTTTTAGTGTCTTCCGAAGCATAGCACCATTTTGGGCAAAATCGGCAACGGCACCTTGACATGATCGCTAACACAAATGAGAATAGTTACTGTTTTTAATGTTATCGCCTGTCAACAAGGCGACAACGCAATCATCTGCCATAAAAAGGACACACGCTATGCGAATGAAACTGGCTGCCGCCACTGCAATGGCCCTGTCTGTAATGCCCCTGAGTGCTTCCGCCGACGGCGAAGTCAACATCTACTCCTACCGTCAGGCGTACCTGCTGGAGCCGCTGCTGAACGCTTTTGAACAGGAAACCGGCATCAAGGCCAACGTGGTCTTCGCCAAGCAGGGTCTGGCAGAGCGTCTTGAGCGCGAAGGCCGCAACAGCCCCGCCGACGTGGTCATGACCGTCGACATTTCCCGCATCAACGAGCTGGTTGAGCGCGACCTGGTTGCCGCCGTGGACAGCGAAACCCTGGCAGACAACATTCCGGCAAACCTGCGTCATCCGGAAGGCAAATGGTTTGCACTGACCACCCGTGGCCGCCTGATCTTCACCTCCAACGAGCGTGTAGAGGAAGGCGAGATCACCACCTACGAAGAACTGGCCGATGACAAGTGGAATGACCGCATCTGCACCCGCAGCGGCAAGCACCCATACAACATCGCCCTGATCTCCTCGATGATTGCCCACCACGGTGAGGAACAAACCGAAGAGTGGCTGAACGGCGTAAAAGACAACCTGGCCCGCAAGCCCCAGGGTGGCGACCGTGACCAGATCAAGGCCATCTCCGAGGGCGTGTGCGACATCGCCATCGGTAACAGCTACTACTACGGCAACATGCTGAACGACGAGAACCAGCGCCCGGCCGCTGAAGCGGTTCGCCTGGTCTTCCCGAACGCGGATGACCGCGGCACCCACGTCAACATCAGTGGCATCTCGCTGACCAAGAGCGCGCCAAACCGTGACAACGCCGTACGCCTGATGGAGTTCCTGTCCACAGACGAGGCCCAGCGTATTTACGCCGAAGCCAACACCGAATACCCGGCCAACCCGGATGTTCAGCCTTCCGGCCTGGTTGCCGAGTGGGGCGAAATCAACCCGGACGACCTGTCACTGCAGGAAATTGCGAACAACCGCAATGCCGCCGTGAAGCTGGTTGACCGTGTCGATTACGACGGCGAGTAAAACCGCCGCGAACGAGAAAGGGTGGGCTTTGCCCACCCTTTTTAGTTTGCAGCGGCCCGCCCGGGTGACTAGAATCGGGTCTCTTTTTTTGAACCCCAAAGGACCAACATGAGCGAGGCAGTAACCAGCGGTGCTCCCGGGCTGACTCAGCCCCTGCTGGCGAAGCGTACCTCCAAGCGCTGGTTGATCTCCGCCGCGCTCACCACCGCCATCGTGGCACTACCGGTTCTTTCGGTCATTTTCCTGGCCTTCTTTCCCGAAGAAAACATCTGGCCCCATCTGCTCGACACCACCCTGCCCCGCTACCTGACCACCACCATCAAACTGATGCTGGGTGTTGCCGGCATTACCCTGGTCATCGGTCTGGCCACGGCATGGGCCGTCACCATGTGCGAATTCCCCGGCCGGCGGTTTTTCGAGTGGGCTATGCTGTTGCCCTTTGCGGTACCGGCGTACGTGATCGCCTATGTCTACACCAGCCTGCTGGATTACGCCGGCCCGGTGCAGATCACCCTGCGGGAATGGTTCGGCTGGACCAGCGCCCAGGACTACTGGTTCCCGGAGATCCGCACCCTCGAAGGCGCCACCCTGATGATCGGCCTGGTGCTCTACCCCTACGTTTACCTGCTGGCACGGGCTGCCTTCCTGGAGCAGTCGCCATCCCTGTTTGCGGTCAGCCGCAGCCTGGGCCACTCCGCCATCAGCACCTTCTTCCGCGTTGTGCTGCCCATCGCCCGGCCCGCCATTGCCGTGGGCCTGTCGCTGGTGCTGATGGAAACCCTCAACGATTTCGGCACCGTGGATTTCTTCGCGGTGCAAACGCTCACCGCCGGCCTGTTCGACACCTGGATGAACCTGGGCAACCTCGGCGGTGCCGCACAGATTGCCTCCACCATGCTGATGTTCATGGTGATTCTGGTCACCCTGGAGCGCTATTCACGCCGCCGCCAGCAGCAGTTTGCGGCGCGGGACAACCGCGACCCCATCCGCCGCTTCACCATGTCGATGCCGCGCCAGCTGATCTGTGTGGCGGTGTGCGCCATCCCGGTGATTCTCGGCTTTGTGATCCCCGCCATCACCCTCGGCCAGTTTGCCTGGGAATACTTTGATGAAAGCTGGAACTCCACGTTCTTCCGCAACACCCTGAACAGCCTGTTCCTGTCCGGCACCGCTGCCTTCACCACCCTGCTGATCGGCGTCACCCTGGCCTACAGCCGCCGTCTGCATAACACCCGCGGCATGCAGATCATGATGCGCCTCTCCAGCCTCGGCTACGCCATGCCCGGCGCGGTACTGGCCGTGGGTGTGATCATTCCGCTGGCAGGTTTCGACAACTGGCTGGACTCGGTAATGCGCAACACCTTCAACGTCAGCACCGGCCTGTTGCTGAGCGGCTCGGCCTTTGCCCTGGTGTTTGCCTATACCGTGCGTTTCCTGGCGGTGTCTGCCGGCAGCGTGGAGAGCGCGCTGCAGAAAATCACCCCGAGCATGGATATGGCCTCACGTTCGCTGGGCCATTCGCCGGGTAACACGCTGGTGAAAGTGCACCTGCCCATGCTGCGGGGCACGCTGCTGACCGCCGCCCTGGTGGTGTTCGTGGACTGCATGAAGGAGTTGCCGGCCACGTTGATTCTGCGCCCGTTCAATTTCGATACGCTGGCAACCTATGTGTACCAGTTTGCCTCGGACGAGCAGCTGGCGCACAGCGCCCTGCCGGCGCTGGTGATTGTGTTGGCGGGGATTGTGCCCATCATCCTGATGAGCCGATCCATTTCCGGCAGCCGCAGTATCGCCTGAAGCAGCCGATAGCGGCATTCAGAGTACCGGGCGGGATTCCGTATCATGAACCACGAAACGGCCCTGGAAGGTGGCAACAGGCGCCCCACGGGGCTCCATAGTGGGCTCACCGCAATACACATCAGCATGCAACGCCAGCCGGCCCTTGCCGTGGCGCGCCAGGCTCTTGCGGAACCGATCCGGCACCTCACCCGCCGGCAACCGGCACAGCGCGTAGAAATTCCCCTCCACCGGCGTCAGGTAATCAATGCTGCCGCTTTGCACCACCACATTCCCTTTCAGGCCCATGTCGGCAATCGCCAGCTCGATCAGCCCCCAGGCCGAGGTCACCGCCAACGAATACACGCTGCCACCAAACCCGGTGCCCTGATGGTTGTGATTGGGCTCCAGCGGCGCGCTGACCAACAGCGCCCGGCCATCGTAGTTGAGCACTTCAATCCCCAGTGCGCGGGTGATCGGAATAGCGTCGTGAATGCGTTTCTGGAAACGGCCTAATTGCGTCATAGTCCCTCCTGATCTGTGACATTTTAATTCGACGGCCCGCATCGCCCTATGCGACTTATGTAGGCATTGTGTGACCAAACGCAAAAGACCCGGACAGGGTCCGGGTCTTTTGGTTCACCACCGGTCACAGTGGCTGTCAGTGATGCTTACTGCCAGATCACCGGCTGACGCTTGGCGTACCAGCTGTCGACCTTTTCCTGGTAGGCATCCTCTACCACGTTACGCTTCAGCTTCAGGGTGGGCGTCAGGAAGCTGTTCTCGATGGACCACTCGTCGCTGACCACGGTAATGAACGCCAGTTGTTCGTGGGGATCCACGGTCTTGTTCACATCGGTGATCAGCTTCTTGAAGCTTTCCTCGATTTCCTTACGGAAGGCTTCGTCGGCCATCTTCGGGCGGATTTCCTCGCCCAGCATCACCAGCGCATGGGGCTGGGTCTGGTTGGCGCCGGACACACACACCATCTCGATGGCATCGTGGGACATCAGGCGGTTCTCGATCGGCGCGGGCGCAATGTACTTGCCCTTGCTGGTCTTGAAGATTTCCTTGATGCGACCCGTCAGCTTCAGGCGGCCCATTTCATCGATCTCGCCCTTGTCACCGGTTTTCAGGAAACCGTCTTCGGTGAAGGCTTCGCGGGTTTTCTCCTCATCCTTGTAGTAGCCCATCATGGTGGCCGGGCTCTTGACCAGCACTTCGCCCTGCTCACTGATCTTCACTTCCACACCCGGCGCCGCCTCACCCACGTAACCGGTGCGGGAGCGGCCCGGCTTGTTCATGTGGGAATAGGCAAAGTTCTCGGACATGCCGTAACCCTCGAGCAGCTCCAGCCCCAGGTTGCGGTACCAGTCGAGCACATCGCTGGACAAAGGCGCCGAGCCACTGCCGGCCAGCTTCACTTTGCTGAGGCCAAGGCCCTTGAGAATTTTCTTTTTAATCAGACCCCTTACAACAGGGATCTTCAGCAGTTTATCAAGTTTTTGCTTGGGCAGTTTCTGCAATACACCGTGCTGGAACTTCACCCACAGCCGCGGCACGGACAGGAACAGCGTCGGTTCTGCCCGCTGCAAATCCTGCACGAAGGTGTCCAGGGATTCCGCAAAGTACAGCTCGAAACCGGTGTACACCGAACCCAGCTCAACGAACGTACGCTCGAACACGTGAGCCAGCGGCAGATAGGACAGCATGCGCTCTTCAGAGCCCACACCCAGCACCTGAGTGCCGCCGGCGGCGGCAAACGCCATGTTATTGAAGCTCAGCATTACGCCCTTGGGGCGACCGGTGCTGCCGGAGGTGTACACGATGGTGGCCAGCTCGTCAGCTTCCCGCTTGGTGTTCTCTTCCATGGGCGGGTACTTGGCGACCAGGTCATCCCAGGTTTCGAAATCGTTGGGCGGGCTCAGCGGGTAGGACACGCAGCGCATGGTCTCGGGCACGCCCGGCTTCATCATGTCCCAGTCGTCCAGCTTGCCCACAAACAGCAGCTCGCATTCACTGTGCTCAAGAATGTAGCGCACGGTGTCGGCATTCAACGTGGGATACAGCGGCACGGAAATATGGCCGGCCATCCAGATTGCCCAGTCTGACATGATCCACTGGGCGCAGTTCTTGGAGATGATACCTATCCGGCTTTTCTCCGGCAGGTTGAGAGACTTGAGGTAAGACGCCATCCGGCGGGCTTCGTCAACGGCCCGCTTCCAGGTGTACTCTACGACTTTTCCGTTGCCGATCGGCTGGGTCATGTACAGGGAATCGCCTTTGGCTTTTTCCCAGTGATAGACCATATCCAGCGGAAGTTTGTTGGTTGTGTCCATGGACCTTTCCTTGCTTGCTGTTTTTGGTGTTGTTTCGAGAGCCGGGCCTCTTGGCGGGCTTGTTAGACTTTCGTAGCGTATTTCAACACACCACCTGTCGTCAAAACGTGATGGCAATATAAATATTGCACTTCTCATGTTTTTTTTCCAGGTACTTAGCGTGCCCCGGAGCGCCTTTGGCTGTGATAAACTTGCGCACCTTCAAATTACGGCTCATTTCACTCGGGAGAAACGGCGTATGGCCAAGAAAGCTCTGAGAACCCTGATCGGTGCAACACTGCTTGCCGCAGCCGGACTGGCACAGGCAGGCGAGTTCAAATTCGTTGCCATTACCCAGATTGTTGAACACCCCGCACTGGACGCGGTTCATCAGGGCGTCAGGGATGAGCTTGCCGAAGAAGGCTTCAGCGACGGCGACAACCTCACCTTGACGCACGAGAGTGCCCAGGGTAACTCCGCGATTGCCTCTCAGATCGGCCGTAAATTCGTGGGCGAAGGCCCCGATGTGATCGTGGCCATCGCCACCCCGTCTGCCCAGACCATGGCCGCCGCCGCCCGTAACATCCCGGTGGTGTTCTCTGCCGTCACCGACCCGGTAGGCGCGAAACTGGTCCAGAGCCTGGCAAAGCCCGGTGCCAACATCACCGGCGTCACTGACATGCTCCCCATCGAGCGCCACATCGATCTGCTCGAGCGCGTGGTTCCGGATGCCAAAACCATCGGCACCGTCTATAACCCGGGCGAAGCCAACGCCGTGGCACTGGTGGAACTATTGGAAGCCAGTCTCGAAGCTCGTGGCCTGAAGCTGGCCAAGGCCGCCGCCACCAAAACCTCGGAAGTGCTGGGTGCAGCCCGCTCACTGGTGGGCAAAGCAGACGCCATCTACCTGACCACTGACAATACTGTGATCAGCGCTGCCGAAGCCGTGGTGTCTGTGGGTGAGCGCGCCAAGATTCCGGTGTTCGCCGCCGACACCGCCACTGTCAGCCGCGGTGCCGTTGCTGCCCTGGGTTTTGATTACTACGATCTGGGCCGCCAGACCGGCGGCATGGTGGCGCGGATCCTGAACGGCGCCAACCCGGCCGACATGGCCGTGGAATCCGTGGACACCCTGAACCTGTTCGTGAACCCGGAAGCCGCCGAGCGCATGGGCATCACCCTGTCCCAGGACGTGCTGGACGACGCCCAGGAAATCGTCAAAAGCGATAAGTAACCGCTGAATCAACACGGGCGGGGCCTCACGAGGGCCCCGCCCGTTCTATCTATAGTGAACATTACCCATGCTCAGTGAAATTGCTCTGTACGGCGCTATCGAGACCGGCCTGATCTATGGCCTGGTGGCGTTCGGCATCTACATCTCCTTCCGTGTTCTCGACTTCCCGGACCTGACCGTTGACGGCAGCTTCCCCCTCGGCGCCGCCGTGGCCGCGATGCTGATCATCGCCGGCTGGAACCCCTGGATCGCCACCGGTGCTGCCGTGCTGGCCGGCATGGCCGCCGGCGCGGTCACCGCGATTCTCAACGTGAAACTGAACATCCTGAACCTGCTGGCGTCGATCCTTACCATGATTGCGCTGTACTCCATCAACCTGCGCATAATGGGCCGCCCCAACGTGGCGCTGCTGGGCGACGAGACCGTGCTCACCCCCTGGTACGACCTTCCCCTCGCCTACCATCAGGTGCCGGTGCTGCTGTTTGTGTTCGTGGTGCTGGTGTCGCTGGTACTGTTGTGGCGCTTCATGAAATCCGAAACCGGCCTGGCCATGCGGGCCACCGGCGCCAACGCGCGCATGGCCCGCGCTCAGGGCATTGCCACCGGCGGCATGATCATTCTGGGTGTGGCGCTGTCCAACGGCCTGGTGGGTCTGGCGGGCGCCCTGTTCGCCCAGAGCCAGGGTGCGGCGGATGTCACCATGGGTGTCGGCGTGATCGTGATCGGCCTGGCCTCGCTGATTGGCGGTGAGGCAGTGATCACCCCCAACACCGTCATCAAGGCACTGATTGCCTGTGTGGCCGGCGCGATTATCTACCGCCTCGCCATCGCCTTCGCTCTGAACGCCGATTTCCTCGGGCTGCAATCCCAGGATCTCAACCTCATCACAGCAGTGCTGGTCACCCTGGCCATCGTTCTGCCCGGTGCGCGCGCGTCACTTGTCGCCCGCCTCACCCGCAACAAGGCCGGAGGGGTAAAGCATGATTAGCGCAACAGATCTGAGACTGACCTTCGGCAAAGGCACGCCGCTGGAAAACCCCGCGCTGCGGGGCATGAGCCTGACCGTCAATCAGGGTGAATTCGTCACCGTGATTGGCAGCAACGGCGCCGGAAAATCCACCTTCCTGAATGCCCTCGCTGGCGAAGTGATGGTCGACAGCGGCAACATCATCGTCGACAACGTGGATGTCACCAAGCTGCCCACCCACAAACGCGCCAACCGCGTGGCCCGGGTGTTCCAGGATCCGCTGGCCGGCACCTGTGAGGGCCTGAGCATCGAAGAGAACCTGGCCCTGGCGATCAAGCGTGGGCAACGCCGCGGCCTGACCGCCGCGGTCAAGAAACAGTACATGGAGCGTTTCCGCGAGAGCCTGTCGACCCTCAAGCTGGGCCTGGAGAACCGGCTCGGCGACAAGATGGGCCTGCTCTCCGGTGGCCAGCGCCAGGCGGTCAGCCTGCTGATGGCCAGCCTGACACCCTCCGCCATTCTGCTGCTGGATGAGCACACCGCCGCGCTGGACCCGAAAACCGCCGCGTTTGTGCTGGACCTTACCACCCGCATCATCGAAGAGCAGAAGCTGACAGCGCTGATGGTGACCCACAGCATGAAACAGGCGCTGGAGGTGGGCGACCGCACCGTGATGCTGCACCAGGGTGAGGTGGTGTTCGACATCGAGGGCGAAGACCGCAAGGGTCTGGAAGTGAAAGACCTGCTGGGCCTGTTCGAGAAACAGCGGGGTCTGGAAGTGGACGACGACAGCCTGCTGCTGGGCTGATATACAAAAAAGCGGGGCCCAGGCCCCGCTTTTTTATCCGGCTGTTACCAGCCCTGCACGTCAGTGACCGTAGATCAGCATCGACGTGTCGGTAATTGCCAGGTTGTCCATGGCAATGGAACCGATGGACGTACCCCCCACAATCACCCCGCCGATGCGGATATCCGCCTCAAAGTTCGCCAGATCAATCGCCAGGCTCTCGACGTTCTGGGAATTCTGCGCGGTGTACATATCCAGCTCCACGGCCGCAAACAGCCGCAACGGCTGCGGTGCCTGCAGATCGTAATCGGCACCGGTCAGCTCGAAGTCACGGATCCCGAGGGCCAGGAACGGCACATCAAAGTCCATGTCATCGATGGCAATGTCAGTGCGGAAATTGAGGGTATCCGTGGCGGTGTCCACCCGGATGGTGCCCGACCCCACCAGCATGTCCATATTGAAGTTATCCAGTATGGTGGTGCTGCCGCCGGTTCCGGTCAGGTTCCAGGCGCCGGTTGCGATCCGCACATCCACTGCGTTGAAGCTCAGCGGCAACAGGTTGATGATGGCGTCGCCGTCGCTGGCCAGATCAATGTTGATGCGGATGTTGTCGAGGCGATCCGTGGCATCGCCGTTCAGGTTGAGGTTCATTTCCGAGAACATGTCGGTGCGGTTGGCACCGCCCACGAAGATGTCGTTAATCTCCAGCGAGCCTTCATCGGTGTAGATGAAGCGATCAATGTTCAGCTTGGTTTCCAGTTCAATCGTCACACCGGCCTGGTCGGTGATGTTCCCCATCGCACTGTCGTCCAGCATCTGGATGTCAGCCGTGGCAAGCGCCGGCACCCCCATGATGCTCAGCGCCAGCAATGAGCGTTTCAGGCCTTTCATTATTGTGTTCCTTTTATAATTGTCATCACTCCCTAACTGCCTGTGGGCCACTGCAGAGATCGGCGCCACATTCGTACTTTAGCGACACGTCTGCAAGGGGTACGTGCACCGGTCACAATTACCTGAGTTAGCGAATCAATAGCAGATTTTTTCGAATATTTTTTAACCACAACATATTGTGCTTTGTAGGCCAGGCACCCAACTTGCCGGTTTTTCGGGCAATTCCGCGGATTCAAGGGTCTATCCATTGATTTTCTTTGCCGCACAGACACAACCGATAGTTGTCTCCTTCTTCACAGACCACTATATCCTGTTATACTTCCTGAAAAGACGCCCATATATAGGGTCGCCCCGGAGAAACCTCCCCAGCGGCCCGCTCAGCCTTCACGGTTGTTCCGGCGCGATTACAAAGGGCTTTGAAGCCCATTCCACCGGCCAACACCGGTTGGAGCCAACACCATATCTAGTGGTTTTGTTCGACAAGCGCACAATCCGGCCCGGGGCGCCACTCCAGGCACAGGTTTTAACATTGTATTAATTGGTTTAAAGGGGAACGGCTGAATGAACGCTAAGGCACAAGCAGTGATAACAACAATTCCAATGCAGGAAGCTTCGCTTGATATCTGGTGCAGCAAATACCAGCTTAAAACCAAAACCGGTGAGCCGGTCGACAAGGACATCAACGCCACCTACGAGCGTGTAGCCACTGCCCTTGCCCAGGTTGAAGCCAAATCCAACCGCGCCAAGTACATGAAGGAGTTCATCTGGGCCCTTCAGCACGGCGCCATCCCGGCCGGCCGTATCACCTCCAACGCCGGCGCCGAGGCCCACAAGCCTGCCACGTCCACTATTAACTGCACCGTGTCTGGCAGCGTTCGTGATTCTATGAACGACATCCTGGAAAAGAACCACGAGGCGGGCCTGACCCTGAAAGCCGGGTGCGGCATCGGTTATGAATTTTCTACCCTGCGCCCGCGCGGTGCTTATGTGGCCGGCGCCGGTGCCACCACCTCCGGCCCGCTGTCGTTCATGGATATCTTCGACCGCATGTGCTTTACCGTGTCGTCCGCCGGTGGTCGCCGTGGCGCGCAGATGGCCACCTTCGACGTGCACCACCCGGACATCATCGACTTCATCCAGGCCAAGCGTGAAGACGGCCGCCTGCGCCAGTTCAACCTGTCGCTGCTGATCACCGAAGACTTCATCGACGCCGTGCGCAACGACGCCGACTGGCACCTGTCGTTCCCGGTCACCGAGAAAGAAGTGGCCGAAGAAGGCCTGGATCTGAACAACCCGGACCAGTTCGTGTACCGCGACTTCCCGATTCTGGAAGGCTACGTGGTCAACGATGAGGGCAAGGTAGCCTGCCGTATCTACCGCACCCTGAAAGCCCAGTTCATCTGGGACACCATCATGACCAGCACCTACGACTACGCCGAGCCGGGGTTCATCCTGATCGACAAGGTCAACCAGATGAACAACAACTGGTTCTGCGAAGACATCCGCGCCACCAACCCCTGCGGTGAGCAGCCCCTGCCCCCGTACGGCAGCTGCCTGCTGGGCTCGGTGAACCTGACCAAGTTCGTGGACTACCCGTTCACCGACAAGGCCAGCTTCAACTATGAGAAGTACCGCAAGGTGGTGGCCATCTTCACCCGCATGCTGGACAACGTGGTGGAAATCAACGGCCTGCCGCTGGCCGAGCAGCGCCACGAAATCACCTACAAGCGCCGCCACGGCATGGGCATCCTCGGCCTGGGTTCCACCCTCGCCATGCTGCGTATGCCTTACGGCTCGCCAGAGTCGGTTGAATTCACCGAAGACGTGGTGCGTGAAATGGCCGTGGAAGGCTGGCGCCAGTCCCTGGCCCTGGCCGAAGAGAAAGGCGCAGCCCCGATCATGGACGACGAGTTCGAGATCACCCCGAAAATGATGGGCAAGTGCCCGCAGCTGGCCGAAGACGGTTACAAGCTGGGCGACAAGCTCAAGGGCAAGGTGCTGCACGCCAAATACAGCCGATATATGCAGGAAATCGCCAAAGTCGCGCCGGACGTGGTTGAGCAACTGGCCGAGAAAGGTGGCCGCTTTACCCACCACACCTCCATCGCGCCCACCGGCACCATCAGCCTGTCACTGGCCAACAACGCCAGCAACGGCATCGAGCCGAGCTTCTCGCACCACTACGCGCGCAACATCATCCGCGAAGGCCGCAAGACCAAAGAGAAAGTCGACGTGTTCTCCTTCGAGCTGCTGGCCTACCGCCACCTGGTAAACGCCGGCGCCATGCCGTTCTCCGAGGACGAAGACAAGAAGCTGCCCAGCTACTTCACCACCTCGGACGACGTTACCCCGGCTCAGCACGTAGACATCCAGGCCGCCGCGCAGAAGTGGGTAGATTCCTCGATCTCCAAAACCGCGAACGTGCCTACCGACTTCGCCTACCAGGATTTCAAGAGCATCTACCTCTACGCCTACGATATGGGCCTGAAGGGCTGCACCACCTTCCGCTTCAACCCCGAGGCGTTCCAGGGTGTACTGGTCAAAGAGAAAGACCTGGAAAACACCCTGTACGAATTCACCCTGGATGACGGCAGCAAGGTGACCCTGAAGGGCAACGAGCAGGTTGAGTACGACGGCGAAATCCACAACGCCGCCAACCTCTTCGACGCCCTCAAAGAAGGCACCTACGGAAAATATTGATCCGGTAACCGACAAGGACAACGAACATGACAGTTAAAATCAGCAACAAGATCGTCGGCTACCGCGTCAAGAAAGCCGACCCTGAAGCCAGCCAGGCACAGGCGGCTGTGCAGCCGGAAGTCAAACCCGTACAGATGAACGAATACATCGAACGGCCGGACTTCCTGCTGGGCACCACCTACAAGATCAAGCCGCCGATCGGCGAGCATGCGATGTACATCACCATCAACGACATCCTGCTCAACGAAGACACCGACCACGAAAGCCGGCAGCCGTACGAAGTGTTCATCAACTCCAAGTCGATGGAACACTTCCAGTGGGTTATCGCCCTCACCCGCGTTATCTCTGCGGTCTTCCGCAAGGGTGGCGACGTGACCTTCCTGGTGGAAGAGCTGCGCAGCGTGTACGACCCCAACGGCGGCTACTTCAAGAAAGGCGGCGTATTCATGCCCTCGCTGGTTGCTGAAATCGGCGCCGTGATCGAGAAGCATCTGAAGGCCATCGGCCTGCTGGAAAGCGAGGAAATGAGCGAAACCACCAAGCGCATCCTCGCCGAAAAGCGCGCCGAGTTCGAAGCCAGCCACACCACCGCCACGAACGACGACAAAGTAGGCGACTACCCCGCCAACGCCACCATGTGCGGCAAGTGCAGCACCAAGGCGGTGATCGTGATGGACGGGTGTGCGACCTGCCTGTCTTGTGGCGATAGTAAGTGCGGTTGAGGTGATTGACCGCACTGAGTGAAGAAGAGGCCTGGAGTGAGAACTTCGGGCCTTTTTGTTTTGGGGAGAAAATTGATCTCTTTGATCGAAAAGTCGCCAGAATCGGGAGCAAACGGTCTTTATGATCGATTTTGCGGCTGGATCAGGGACTCGCGCACGCCTTATAGCATTGAATACATGCCATTTTTCGAAACTTGGCACTACTGAATTGAGGAGTGTTGATCAGGCAAAACGATCATCGCGACCACGATACAAATGTTAGGCAAGGAGAGTAAGTTGTTCTTTCATGCTCTGAACAAGGCTTTGGAGAAGCCGGCCCCTGAGCGTATTACGCTCAGCTCGCCGGGGGCAATGGATAACGACTTCTACTCAGTCAAACTGGAGGATACTGAGTCAAACACACGCATATTGATCCGGAAACGTAAAAAGGCTGGGTACGAGGCGTTGGTTTGGAAAGGTGAGCAGTCCGGGAAGGAGAAAACCCTTTCAGAAGAGGATATTGACCCAGCAAAATTTGATCTGAGAATAGAGCACTATTATCAAGGGTACCAATTCGACTATACCGACCCCGGTAAATTCCTGCTGATGGATCTTGTCCGTTGGCACAAAATCGTTAAGTTCCGAGACCGGGTAAGCCAGTCCTTATACAACAAAAAGCGCCTGGTTCGTGAAGAGAGAATGGAACTTCTTCGTCATCTCGTAGAACGTAAAATCGATAACCCACGAGATGAGATTTATCCCCTTATGCTGGCAGTGCAGAAATATTCGCGTAAGTGGCTTTATCATCCAGATAAGGATAAGCACAAAGCCCACCTTGAACTTGTACTTGATTCATTTGTGGATTCCGGAGAGTTGACTAAGAAAGGTACGAACTATGTCGTGACCGGTAAAGCTCTGGTTACCCTCTCGGAATTCGAACTGAACGTTCAGCGCCACCAAGATCAGATAAAAACGGCCAAGGTAGGTAATCGATTAACCTGGGCAATCGTCTTCGTGGGTATAGCAGGGATCTTGTCTCAAGCGTGGATGTGGGCTATCGAACAAGGGGTAATCTGATGCCTAACCAGTCGCCCACTACATTGCGCCTTCGGCTCCATTTCGTGGGCGCTCATGCTGCAAGCGTTAGTTGATGGGGAAGGTATGGAGCGTTGGCTGGGAACTGACGAACAGCAAGAGGTGATGTCATCGCTTCGTATGGTCCTTCGATCTATGGAATCAGCCTCGGAAGATCTTGACCATTGGAAATGGGCGATCATAGCTCTGCATAACTCAGCCCAAGGTGCCATGGTGATGTCCCTCAGGGCCGGGAATGATTTTCGAGTCATGCCAGATAAGCTGGCCCAAAAATGTTACCAAGCACATAGGGATAATAAGCCGTGGCCAAAGGCCAAAATGGACTCGTTTCCAAACTTATACAAAAAGGTTCAGTCCCAAGAGACTATGGGGTTTTATGTTCATAGCAGACCGCTACCCTCAGATCCTGATAGGGACGGGAGCCTGTAAATAAATCTGTGTAACTGCCCATCCCATTACAGGTGGCCGTCCAGGCGGTCACCGAACTCGATAATAAAGCGATTCAATGCCGGCTTCCAATCGCGGATCGGCATGGTCCATTTCTT
>UEXM01000026.1_pt1 | contig 179175 bp, 161 predicted proteins | sample 1796661 | NCBI WGS metagenome assembly UEXM01 (sample SAMEA4772469, study PRJEB27181) | metagenome | reverse complement strand
GAAAGTACGCATGAGCTAAATGCACTGACTGGGTGAATGGATGTCAGGTGCTATTATATCGCCCAAGGCTTTGTTATTGCAGGCTTTGGATACAGTTTCAGCCGGTTGAACTCACGGATTCAGGTAAAAACTAAAAGGGCTTATGAGCGTGACGCTGACAGACTTACGGTCGTTCTTGCCCAAGCGCACAATTTGCGCGTCACAAGGTTTGGCACATATATGTCACATATACGTCACAGAGATTTTTCGAAACCCCAAACGCAAAAAAGGCAGACCAGTAAGTTACTGATCTGCCTTTCTTTTATATGGTAGCGGGGGCTGGATTCGAACCAACGACCTTCGGGTTATGAGCCCGACGAGCTACCAGACTGCTCCACCCCGCATCAAACTGGTTGTTTCCCGGGGAAGCCCCGATCAACGAGGTGCGCATGATAAGGGGCAGACCCGTGTGTGTCAAAGGAAACGGGAAGTTTTTTAAAAACTTACCGTTCCAGGATGGCGGTTACCCCCTGGCCGCCGGCGGCACAGATGGAAATCAGGCCGCGGCCACTGCCTTTCTGCTCCAGCAACTTGGCCAGGGTAGCGACGATACGCCCGCCGGTGGCGGCAAACGGATGCCCGGTGGCCAGGCTGCTGCCCTTGACGTTCATCTTGCTGCGATCAATGCTGCCCAGCGGCTTGTCCAGACCCAGACGCTCTTTGCAGAAGGCAGGATCTTCCCAGGCCTTCAGGGTAGACAGCACCTGCGCGGCGAACGCCTCGTGAATCTCGTAGAAATCGAAATCCTGCAGGGTCAGACCGGCTTTCGCCAGCATCCGCGGCACGGCGTAGGCCGGCGCCATCAGCAGGCCCTCTTTCTTTTCCACGAAATCCACGGCCGCCACTTCCGAGAAGGTCAGATAGGCCTGTACCTCGAAGTTGTGCTCTTTCGCCCACTCTTCGCTGGCCATCAGCACACAGGAGGCGCCATCGGTCAGCGCCGTGCTGTTGGCGGCGGTCATGGTGCCGTTTTCCCGATCGAAGCAGGGCTTCAGGGTCGCCAGTTTTTCCAGCGTGGTGTCCGGGCGCAGGATGTTGTCCTTGTCCAGTCCTGCCAACGGGGTGATCAGGTTGTCGAAGAATCCTTCGTCATAGGCTTTGGCCAGTTTCTGGTGGCTCTCAAACGCCAACTGATCCTGCTCATCCCGCGGGATGCTCCATTCATGGGCCGTCACCTGGCAGTGGTCGCCCATGGACAGGCCGGTGCGGGGCTCGCCGTTCTCCGGGATTTCCGGCGCCAGGTGGCTGGGGCGGAAACGCCCGATAATCTTCAGGCGCTCGCCAGCGGTCTTGGCGCGATTGAGGTCGAGCAGAATTTCCCGCAGGCCCTCGCCGACGCCAATCGGCGCATCTGAGGTGGTATCGGTACCGCCGGCAATGCCGCACTCGATCTGAGCCAATGCAATCTTGTTAGCCACCAGAATGGCCGCTTCCAGCCCGGTACCACAGGCCTGCTGAATGTCGTAAGCCGGTGTTTCCGGCGCCAGGCCGGAGCTGAGTACCGACTCGCGGGTCAGGTTGAAGTCACGGGAGTGCTTGATCACGGCACCGGCAACCACATCGCCCATACGCTGGCCCTGCAGGCCAAAACGGTCCACCAGCCCCCGCAGCGCAGATGTCAGCAACTCCTGGTTACTGATCTTGCTGTACGCGGTATTGGAGCGCGCGAAGGGAACCCGGTTACCACCAATAATGGCCACCCGGCGGATACCCTGGGCGGACGCTTTGGTTTTCGCCCGTGAGGCGGTCGTTTTCTTTTGTGTGGTTTTCTGAGCCTGTGCCATGATGAGATCCTGTATTAACGTGTGTATCCATTGCGAAGCAGTCTAGCGCCAACGGGTTCTGGCTCATTGGCATGCCTGACATCCCGGTCAACGCATTGAGTCAATCCAAATGCGGCCTGAATCCTTAATCTGTACGGCAATTCACAACCGTTAAACGCTTAAGTGTATAAGGAAGCTCTTATGTCTGACCTCTACCTGAAATTCGTTAACACGCCGGTGGGCAAAACCACCGCCCAGACCCTGGGCCTGCCCTCCCCGGTCCAGCTGGCCCGCTGGAAGCGGTCTGACCAGCCCTTCATCGAGGGTGACGTTCTGGTCGGGGCAGCATCTGGTGCCAAGGCGATCGCCGCCATTGGCAGCGTTCTGGGCGCCAGTGCCGCCAAGGTGCATCATGCGGACGGTACAGACACTCTGAAGGATTCCGCGAAAGCTGGCAACAAGGCCCAGCCGCTGTCCCTGGGTGATGACATCAGCCAGAAATTTTCGGCGCTGGTGTTCGATGCCAGCGGGATGAAAGACACCACCGAGTTGCGGGCGCTCTACGATTTTTTCCGCCCGACCATCAAGAAACTCGGCGGCAACGCCCGGGTGCTGGTGATCGGACAGGATCCGGCAACCTGCCGCAAGCCGGCCCAGGCAGCGTCACAACAGGCGCTGGAAGGTTTTGTACGTGCCGTCGGCAAAGAAATCGGCAAGAAAGGCGCCACCGCCAACCTGCTGTGGATGGCGCCCGGTGCCGACAAGCAGCTGGACTCCAGCATCCGCTTCTTCCTGTCTGCACGCTCCGCCTACGTTTCCGGTCAGGTTGCCCGTGTTGGTAAAGGCGTCGCGTCGCCTGCCACCAATCCGGCTGCACCGCTCTCCGGCAAGGTCGCGCTGGTCACCGGTGCCTCCCGCGGTATCGGCGCCTCCATTGCCGAGACCCTGTCCCGCGATGGCGCAACGGTGATTGGCCTCGATATCCCGCCGGCGATGGAAGAGCTGCAGAAAGTGACCGACGCCATCAAGGGCAAGGCGCTGGCCTGCGACATCACCGATGCGGCGGCCCCCAAGCTGATCGCAGATTTTGTGGAAGAGCATTTCGGCGGCGTCGATCTGGTGATCCACAACGCCGGCATCACCCGGGACAAAACTCTCGGCAACATGCCCGAGCATTTCTGGGATATGACCATCGCAGTGAACCTGACGGCAGAAGAACTGATCGATGAAGAACTGATGCACCGGGAACTGCTGCGGGAAAATGGCCGCATCGTGTGCATTTCCTCCATCAGCGGTATCGCCGGCAACTTTGGCCAGACCAACTACTCCTGCGCGAAATCCGGTGTGATCGGGTACGTGGAAGCCATGGCCAAGCAGCTGAAGAATGGCATCACCATCAACGCCATTGCGCCCGGTTTCATCGAGACGCAGATGACCGCCGCCATGCCCATGACCATTCGCGAAGCTGGACGGCGAATGAACAGCCTGTCCCAGGGTGGCCAGCCGGTGGACGTGGCCGAAGCCATCGCGTGGTACTGCAATCCGGGCTCAAGCGGCGTCAATGGCAACGTGGTGCGGGTGTGCGGGCAATCGTTGATCGGTAAGTAACGACGGAGTCTGTAGCGTCGGATTACGCCTTCGGCTAATCCGACCTACGGGTCCGCATTATATAGGTTGGATTAGCCGCAGGCGTAATCCAACAAACCAACCGGTCAGACACGCAACAACACCGACAGCCATGTGGCCCGGTGAGCGAGATATCTTCGGGGGAAAATGGTGGGTGGTACTGGGATCGAACCAGTGACCCTCGCCTTGTAAGGGCGATGCTCTCCCAGCTGAGCTAACCACCCGGGAATAAAAAAAGTTGGCGGAGCGGACGGGACTCGAACCCGCGACCCCCGGCGTGACAGGCCGGTATTCTAACCAACTGAACTACCGCTCCGCATCAATTTCAACCTTTGGGGCCGTGAAGCCTGGCAAGCTGAAACCTGAAACCGGACGGGGTAGCCCGGTGATGCCACATGAAAGATGGTGGGTGGTACTGGGATCGAACCAGTGACCCTCGCCTTGTAAGGGCGATGCTCTCCCAGCTGAGCTAACCACCCAGCTTTCATGCCTTCATCTCACTTATCGCTATCGCGATTCGCTGAGTCAGCGCTGCTGTCTCAATCAAGTGAGACGCGCATTTTAAGCATTTGTCTGACGGTGTCAAATATTTTCCGGAAATTTTCTGGAGAAAGCGGCAACCGATTAAAAAGCGGGCACTTTTTGACCAGATCGTCAGGAAGACCGGCCGCGCCGTTTGTTGCTCTCCACCACTTTCAGCACCGGACCGCTCTGGCCCGCATCCTGAGCCTTCTTTCGCAGCGACAACTCGCTGACCCTGAGCTTGCGGTCACCCGGCAAAGCCTTCTCGGCAAGCGAGCGATTGACCTGATCCAGGCGACGCCGAAACGCCTCCAACCGCTGCCGCAACGAATCTTTGAACGACATACCCGTTTACCCTGTGTGTGTGACTAGCCACAGTGTAGTTTCGCTAACGAATTTCGACAATTGTGACTTTTCTCACACTTGATGTCGTTTCAGTCAATCACCCCGTCAGAAGATCCACCAACCGCCTGAGCCCTCCTCCTCGTCCCGGCGCTGCCGCTCATTCTCAATGGCCGCATACTCTTTTTCCAACTGGCGAATTTTACCATCGGCCTCAAGGGGCACTGTCGGACCGCCACCGAATGGCCAGAGCCAGGAGGGCGAATCGTATTTGCCTTCTTCCTTCAGTCTCTCGATTTCCAGCTCCCGCTCTTCCTCCAGCAACTCCATTTTGCGGGCGTAGTCAAAATCCTCATTGACCTCGGCGATGGAAACCGCAGCGTGGTTCGGCGCCAGCAGGTCACTATTCAGAAAGCGCGTGGACACCAGTTCCTCTGCCTGCATCGCGTAGTGCCGGGGCACCAATTGCAGATCGCCCTGGGCCAGCGGGTGTTCGGGATCAAGATCGGGATGGGGTTGCTCCGGTGCGGTCAACTCGTTGTACCGCAGGTAATAGACGCGCCCGGCTTCGACCTGCAAGGTGGCATCGGCAATCAGGCTCAGACTGAAGGAATTGAGCCCTTCAAGCCCCAGCAGCGGGCGACGCATGGCGATGTGGCGCTCACCGGGGCTGACCTCAAGCCAGGTGAAACTGTCGTTGCGGATGTTGAAATAGTGCTTGTCGTCCACGTACACGCTCGGGGCTTCAATTTCATCCGCCGCCCATTGGGAATGCGTCCGGTAGAAATAGATCAGGGCATTTTTCTGGTTCCACTGATCGTTATCGATATGGACAAAATCGTGCCCGGACACCGGATGCAGAAACGACCCGACGCTCTTGCCAATGGACTGATAGACCGTACAACCGGAGGTAAGAACCACCAGGGCGAGAACGGCGACGGGGAACCGCAGCGAGCGACAGGCTCGTGGAATGGACGCCGCGGTGACACGGCGCTGGGCAGAAGGCAATCGGGTTTTCATTGTTGTTCACTCTTCATCCTTTTGCGAGTTGCCCGATCATAACAACTGCAAAACGGCAGAACTGAGAGCTACCGCAAGAGATGAATACAAACTGTTACAAACCCGGCGGCCCGGCGACCGGGCCGCTTCGCTTTACTGGCTTGAGGACTGATTCCGCAGGTTGTCCACCTGTTCGGAGAGGCGCACCAGGCGCGACGTCAGTTGCGACCGCGAGGCGTCAATCGAGTCGACGGTTTGCTTCAGGCGGTTCAGTTCGTTGCGCACCGAGTTCACGGCAGAGCCATCGGCCACATCCTCCACGGCGCGCTCAAGAGCACTGATGCGCCCCTCCATGCCGTCGAGGCCCAGCTTCTGTTCCCGCTCGAACCGCTGAATACGACGATCCACCAGCTGATCCACACCGTCCAGGGCCGAATTCAGCTCCGTCAGGCGCTTATCCGCCTGTTCGGTCGACTCTTTCAGCACGACGATCTGCTGGTCCAGCTCTTTCTTCAGCGACGCCAGTTCGCCGGTCAGCGAGGATTCCAGGCTGTCCACGGATTCAGCCAGTGCCTTGCGGGCGTCACCCTCCTGCGTCAGCTCCCCGCTCAAAGTCTCCAGGCGTGCCTGGTGATCGTCCAGCCGCTTCTTGTTGCGCTCGTTGGCAATCGCCCACAACTTGCGGATCTCACTGTCGGCGGTATCCAACCGCTCGTCCTGATTGCTCAGCTTCTGCTCGAACGACTGCCCCCGCTCCTCCAGGTTCTCACCGGTTTCAGACAGATCCCCCTCAAACCGAGCCAGCGCCAGCTTGCTTTGCCGCGCCCAGTAATCCGCTTCTTCCAGCTGGCCCTCCAGCGCCTCAATCTGCTGCGCCTGAGTGAACCAGCCGCCTCCGGCAACCACCGCCACCAGTATCAATGCCAGCCAGACGCCCAGCCGGCCGCCGCCATGGCCACCGTTGCCGGATTTCGGCGCGCGGGGTCCGCCGCTATTGCCCTTGCCTCCGCCTGCCTTTTTCGACTGCCCGGCGTGCTTTTCAGCAGGCTCAGGGTTCTTCCTGGCGCCTTTGATGGGCGGATCGGCGCGCAGTTCATCGTCATCTGGACGGATTGGTTCCATTACAACTCCCGGAATATGGACGGTTCAGGTAATAACGCCCGATAATACCCGCTCTCAACGATTCATTGAAATGACAGCCCATCAACAAAGCATGGTTTGCATGGTAATTAGCCAAAACATACAATGGCCGGCTTTCCAACATACACAGGACTGTTGCATATGCAGCCGCTTGTAGGTCTGATCATGGGCTCCAAATCGGACTGGCCCACCATGGAACACGCCGCCGACATGCTCGACAAGCTTGGCGTGCCCTATGAAACCAAAGTGGTGTCTGCCCACCGCACACCGGATCTGCTGTTCGACTACGCGAAAACCGCCTCGGATCGCGGCCTGAAAGTGATTATTGCCGGCGCCGGTGGCGCGGCGCACCTGCCCGGCATGGTGGCATCACAGACTTCATTGCCGGTGCTTGGCGTTCCGGTTCAGTCCAAGGCCCTGAACGGTCTCGATTCCCTGCTGTCCATCGTACAGATGCCCGGGGGCATTGCGGTGGGCACACTGGCCATCGGCAAAGCCGGCGCCACCAACGCCGGCCTGCTGGCCGCGCAGATTATCGGTACTTTCAGCGACGACGTGCGCAAAGCCGTTGATGAGTTCCGGGACACCCAGACGCAGACGATTCTGGATAACCCGAACCCCTCCGATCAATAGCCTTTGCTCCGGGTGAAAGAAGCGTCCGGGGCTCTCTGTCCAAAACACGCTACGAGCACATCCATGTGCGCTTGTTTCGGGCCGTCCATGGCCCTCAACAGTTTTGGACAGAGAGCCCCGAACGCTTCCCGCAGCTTGGTGCATATTGATCAAACTGGAATGACCGTTGGTTCTGATACAATAGCCTGCTGAGTGGGGAGGGGAGGCCTTTCTGAAAAACACCGCCTGTCTGAGCACAGCGAGTTAAAGCGGAGTTTTTCAGAAAGGCCTCCCCTCCCCGCTCCCACCCCAACGCAGAAAAGCAAACGAAGGCAGGAGAAGACAAATGAGAATTGGTGTACTGGGCGCCGGCCAACTGGGAAGAATGCTGGCACTGGCCGGATACCCGCTGGCCAAGACTTTTGTTTTCTATGACATGTCCGGGAGCCCCAGCGCCGGGCTGGGCGAAGTCATCATCGACCGGGAAGGCCAGTACCTGGACGATTTCCTGTCCCGGGTTGATCGCGTCACCTACGAATTCGAACACCTCCCGGTCGAGGTGGCCGAGAAAATCGCCGCCCACAAGCCGGTTCACCCCTGCCCCCGCGCCTTGCAGGTCTGCCAGAACCGGGAAGCCGAGAAAACCCTGTTCGGCCAACTGGGCATCCCGACGCCGGAGTGGCAGATTGCCGACAGTGCCGAATCCCTGAAAGCGGCTGCCGAAGCCCTCGGCTGCCCGGTGGTGGCCAAGTCCAACACTGAAGGTTATGACGGCAAGGGCCAGGCCGTACTGAGAACCCCGGAAGACGCCGAAGCGGCCTGGAACAGCATCGGCCACCCGCGACTGATCGTGGAAAAGTTTGTCGACTTCCATCGGGAAGTCTCGATCATCGCCGTGCGCGGTGAAGACGGCGCCCTCGCCTTCTACCCGATGGCCGAAAACACCCACCACGAAGGCATCCTGCGTTATTCCATTGCCCCCGCGCCGAAGCTCGAGAACCATGTGCAGGAAGACGCCGAGCGGTACATCAAATCGCTACTGAACGAATTGAACTACGTGGGCGTATTGACTCTCGAGCTGTTTGAAACCGCGGAGGGCCTGGTCGCCAACGAAATGGCCCCGCGGGTTCACAACTCGGGACACTGGACCATTGAAGGGGCCATGACCAGCCAGTTCGAAAACCACATCCGTGCGGTGAGCGGCCACCCGTTGGGCAATGTGGCGCCGCGGGGCTGCAGTTGCATGATCAACATCATCGGCGAGCACGGCGACGTTGAACGTATGCTGGAACTGCCCTACGCTCATGTTCACCTCTATAACAAAGGGGAGCGCCCGGGGCGCAAGCTCGGGCATGTGAACGTTCTGGCAGACAGCTACGACGAACTGGTTTGGCGGGTCAAGAATTGCGCACAGTTTCTTCCCGGTAGTCCCGAGTTTAAAAGTTCTTTAACACCAAGGGGTTGATCTGACTCAGATCGCCCCTATATTGAACTTACGTACATCCACATAAACAGAGAGACAGGGAGAACGACCTCATGGCATTTGAACTTCCCGCACTGCCTTACGAAAAAAACGCACTGGAACCGCACATTTCTCAGGAAACCCTTGAGTATCATTACGGCAAGCACCACAACACCTACGTCACCAAGCTCAACGGCCTGGTTGAAGGTACAGACAACGCCAACAAATCGCTCGAAGACATCATCAAGAGCGCCAGCGGCCCGCTGTTCAACAACGCCGCACAGGTCTGGAACCACACCTTCTACTGGCACTGCCTGAGCCCCAACGGTGGTGGCGAGCCAACCGGTGCCGCAAAAGACGCGATCGAGAAAGCGTTCGGTTCCTTCGAGGACTTCCAGAAGGAGTTCAACGACAAGGCCGCCAACAACTTCGGTTCCGGCTGGACCTGGCTGGTGAAAAAGGCTGACGGCAGCGTTGCCATCGCCAACACCAGCAACGCCGAAACGCCGCTGACCGGCGCTGACAAGCCCGTGCTGACCGTTGACGTCTGGGAGCATGCTTACTACATCGACTACCGCAACTCACGCCCGAACTACCTCGAGGCGTTCTGGAAGCTGGTCAACTGGGATTTCGTGAACGAAAACCTCGCCTGATCCGGCTTGCAGCACCAGGCAGGGCTCGCCCTGCTGACAGAAACGCCCGCGTTATCGCGGGCGTTTCTGTGTCCGGCCTACAAAAACCTTACAAATTGATACACCTGCACCCTGCAAACTTCGCAATAAATTGTCGATACTGAATACAGCGATGGAAAACTGAACCATACTGAAAAACAACAATCAGCCTCCGGCCCGGGACCCGCCTGTGGGTTCCTGACGTCAGGACAGATGTAACGGATCACATTGAGCCTTCATGCATAAAGCCTTTGAGGTAGAAGAACGCCTGAGTTACCGGGTGTTGCGCTGGGTGTTGGGTGTCGCGCTGATAACGGGCGTGGTCATCAGCGCCATACAGGTTGCTCTGGACGCCGGGCGTGTATCCCGTTCCCTGGATGAGCAAGCGTTGCAAACCCTTGCCCTGGTCCGGGACGCCGCAACTCAATCGGTTTTCAGCATTGATAATGAGCTCGCCCAGCAGGTGGTCGACGGTCTCTTCGCCCAGGAAGCCATCCACATGGCCCGCATTGTCCACCCCGATGGGGAGCCACTGGGTAACGGCGCCAGGCCGCTGCAAGTGAGTGCCTTCCGACCAATAACTGATCCTATATTTTCGCCCGAGCGCCAGTACCGCGAGGTGCTGTCACGGCAAGGAAACCCCGACACTGTCTACGGCCATCTGGACATTCACTACGATACCGCCCATGCCGCCCGAACCTGGCTGGAGCGCGCATCGATCACCTTCGCATCCGGTATCGCTATTGCCATCATCCTGGGCCTGGCACTGTTTATTGTTTTTCACCTTCTGCTCACACGCCCCCTGTTGCGTATTGTGCACTCTGTCAAACAGGTGGATCCGGAACAGCCCGATGATCGCCTGGTGGCCCTGCCACCCGGCCATCAGACAGACGAACTGGGGCTGTGGGTCAACGCCACCAACAATCTGCTGATTTCGATTGGCGAGACCCAGAAGCGCCACCGTGAGGCAGAAGACAGAGTCAGTCGCCTTGCCCGTTATGACCAGTTAACCGGCCTGCCCAGCCGTGAAACCTTTATGGAATTGCTGCAGGCTGACCTCGAGGAAGCCGAACGCCGGCGGTCGCTGGTCTCGCTGATGGTTTGCGGTATTGATGATTTCAAGTCGGTGAACGAGCAATGCGGATTCCGCACCGGGGATCTGCTTCTGCAAACCGTGGCCGATCGCCTGACCCAGAGCCTCGGCGGGAACCGGTTCACCCTGGCCCGGCTCGGCAGTGACCAGTTTGCGATTGTGGAGAAGGGCCTGCGAGACGGTTTCCAGGCGGCAGACACAGCAGACCAGATACTGGCCTGCGTCAGTCAGCCGGTGGTGGTCGACGACCAGAGCGTCTCCATGACGGCTACTCTTGGTATCGCCATGTTCCCCGGAGACGCCAGCAAACCGGACCGGCTGCTCCAGAGCGCAGAACAGACGATGGCACTGGCGAAACAGAACGGCCACAACCAGTTCCAGTTCTACGTTGCCAGTATCGACAAGGAAATTCGCGAGCGTAAGCAGCTGGAAAAAGATCTCTCGCAGGCATTGCCCGGCCACGAGTTCCACCTGGTCTACCAACCCCAGATCAACCTCGAGACCCGCCGCATCATCGGCGCCGAGGCGCTGATCCGCTGGGAGCACCCGGAGAAAGGCCTGGTGCCGCCCGATCACTTCATACCCATTGCCGAGGTGAATGGCTCCATTGTCGAGATCGGCCAATGGGTGCTGGATCAGGCGTGCTGGCAAGCGGCACGGTGGGTCAAAGAAAGCATGCCACTGCGGATTGCCGTGAACCTCTCCGCCGTTCAGTTGCGCCAGCCCAACATTGTGGATGACATTCTGAATACCCTGAAACGCCACAACATTCCCGCCGGGCGCCTGGAGCTGGAGGTAACCGAAACCAGCTTCATGACGAACCTGGAAGACGCCGTGGCCAAGCTGCACCAGTTGCACAAAGCCGGCATCAGCATCGCAGTCGACGATTTCGGCACCGGCTACTCTTCCCTCACCTACCTGAAGCGGATGCCGGTACAGCACCTCAAGATCGACAAGCAGTTCATTCGTGACCTGCTGGTGAACGAGGAAGACACCCGCATTGCCAACACCATCATTGATCTTGGCAAGAGCCTGAATCTTTCGGTAGTCGCAGAGGGGGTGGAAACGGCCGAACAGGATTACTACCTGACCCAGCGTGGCTGCAAACTGGCACAGGGGTATTTCTTCAGTAAACCCCTGTTACCCCGAGATTTTGAGACCTTTGTTGCTGGTTTTCACCAGAAATTAGTAGAAAATAACATCTGACCACACGAGGCATCGGGCCCCGCCGCCTGAGCCGACCCATTCCGTTTAAGGAGTCGCCATGGGAACCACCATCATTGGCATTGCCGTCATCGCGGTTGCCGTTTTCTACGTTGTCTACATCTACAATCGACTGGTGTCGTTGCGCAACCAGTTCAAGAACGGTTTTGCCCAGATTGACGTGCAGCTTCAGCGCCGTCACGACCTGATTCCTAATCTGGTGGAGTCCACCAAGGCCTACATGGCTCACGAGAGCAACACCCTCACAGCGGTCATGGAAGCCCGCAATAACGCTGTAAGTGCCCAGAAGGACGCCGCCCGGGACCCCGGAGAGGGCACCAAGATGCAACGCCTGGGCTCGGCTGAAAACCTGCTGACCAAGGCGCTGGCAAACTTCTATGCGGTGTCTGAAAACTATCCGGAGCTGAAAGCCAACGAGACCGTGCAACAATTAATGGAAGAGCTGTCCAGTACCGAAAATCGTGTGGCCTTCGCTCGGCAGGCCTACAACGATGGCGTGATGGGCTACAACATTTTCCGCGAGCAGTTCCCCAACAACATCGTGGCCGGCCTGCTGGCGTTCAAACCGACCGCCCAGCTTGAGCTGGAATCGCCTGAGGCCCGCCAGGCGCCCAAAGTCGCCTTCTGAAGCAGGCTCTCATGGCTCATCCCGGTTTCTTCCAGCGCCAGGCCAGTGCCCGGCGCAACACTTCGGTACTGGTTGCCCTGTTCCTGGTGGCCGTCACACTGATTACCCTGGCGGTGTGCGTGGTCGGGTATTTTGTCACCCGCAGCGAAAGCTCCGGGCAGGCCTTCCACCACTGGCTGCTCAGCCAACATGGACTCCTGACCGCCGCGGCTGTCGTGTTGCTGATCGGTGGCGGGTCGCTGGTGCGCTGGGTGGACCTGGCCGGTGGTGGTGAACGGGTGGCGAAGATGGTCGGAGCCCGGGAAATCGACCCGGATACCCGCGACGCCGACGAGCGCAAACTGCGCAACATCGTCGAGGAAATGGCGATCGCCAGCGGCGTCACCGTCCCTACCCTGTACGTGATGGATCAGGAAACCGGCATCAACGCCTTTGTCGCCGGTTACAGCCCCGGTGAGGCGGTGATGGTGGTTACCCATGGCGCCCTGACCCAACTCACCCGTGACGAGCTTCAGGGCGTGGTTGCCCACGAATTCAGCCACATCTTTAACGGCGACATGCGGCTTAACGTGCGGTTAATCGCCATTCTCGCCGGTATTCTGATGCTCGGCCAGATTGGCGGTTTTCTGCTACGGGCGGCGTCGTTCCGATCCTCCAGATCATCCCGAGACGGCCGCGGCCAGGCCGCCATCGGGTTGATCGGCCTGGCCCTGTTGATCATTGGCTACATCGGCGTGTTTTTTGGCCGGTTGATTCAGGCCGCCGTGTCGCGCCAACGGGAGACGCTCGCGGACGCGTCCTCGGTGCAGTTCACCCGCAATCCGGAGGGCATTGCCGGCGCCCTGTTCAAAATTGGCCTCAAGGGCGGCTATCTGGACACCACCAGCCACGCCAGCGACATGAACCACATGTGCTTCGGGGAAAGCACCAGGATGAAGCTGTCATCGCTGCTGGCTTCCCATCCGCCCATCGAAAAGCGCATCCACGCCATTGAACCCGGCATGCTGGCCCGCTTGCGCAGTCGGCTCCGGGACACAGAAGCCGCTCCACGCCCATCACACACCCGGCAAGCGACTGCGGCGGCAGAGCGTCCCGCCCAGGCGTCCGGCTTTGCCGGCACTCCCTCCGGTGGTTTCTCCCGTCAGGTGGGTTCGGCATCAGCCGCCGGCGAGCACTACGCCGTGGATCTGCTGGCAAACCTCCCCGCTACCTTTCGCAGCTTGCTCTACACCCGGGCCGGAGCTGTGCAGCTCTGTTATGCCTTGCTGCTCTACTCCCTGCCCCGTACCGAACAGGACGCAGCCCTGGCGCGGATTGGCGAGCACCCTTTGCTCAGCCCGCAACGAGATCTGCTGGACAAGTTTCTTCCGACACTGGAGAGTCAGGGCGAGCGCCTTCGCTTCCCGGCGCTGGAATTGGCGATGCCGGCACTGCGTAAACTGGATTCGGATGAGCGGGCGGGGCTGCAAGCTGCGGTTGGCGAACTGATCCGCGTTGACCGCAAGGTTTCGCTGTTTGAACTGGCCATGAGCAGCTTTCTGAATCGCCACCTGGCGACCGACGCTCAGCGTGTTGTGCCCGTGGAGCACCGGAACTATCGCTCGGTATTGCCGGCCCTGCGGGTATTGATGAGCCTGCTGGCGCGCGCCGGCGCACAGAACGGACACGACGCAGAAGCTCTTTACCAGCAGGCCATGGCGGGTTTCACATCGTCCGAGGAGCTGGGCCAGCTTGCGCCAAGGGTTTCTCTGAAGGAACTGCAGGAGGCCCTGCACACACTGAACCGGCTATCCCCACTGCTGAAGCCGGCGGTTATCGACGCGTGCGGCCATTGTGTCACCCACGACGGACGTGTGGATGCAGCCGAGTATGAGCTTGTGAGGCTGGTGGCGGATCAGCTGGATTGCCCGATGCCGCCACTGGCCTCCTGATGCCCCGTTACTGAATTCGCTCGGTTCCGGGGTTAAACAGTGTTTCAATTTCCGGGCGTTCATCCACCTGGGGGAGGCCAAGCTTCTTACGCACGCCCAGATTGATTTCCCACAAGCTGTTGTATTTCTCGCTGGTCATCGCCACCGCGTCGGCCTTACCAAGCATGATCTTCGGGCGCAGGAACACCAACAAGTTGCGCTTTACGCGGCGCTCCGACTCTGAGGAAAACAGCCGCCCGAGTACCGGAATATCGCCCAGCAGCGGCACCTTGCTGCGATTGATCAACAGGTCATCCCGGATCAGACCCCCCAGCACAATGGTTTCGCCGTCATCGGCCAGTACGGTGGTCTTGATCTCGCGCTTGCTGGTGATGATGTCTGAGGCATCTTCCACGCTGTCCGCGATGTTCTCGGTCGTCTGCTCAACCACCAACCGCACCAGGCCGTCGGCACTGATGGTAGGAGTGACCTTGAGGGTCAGACCAATGTCCCGGCGCTCGATGGTGGTGAACGGGTTGGTGGTGCCGTCGCCGGTCACGGTGGACTGACCGGTTCGGAACGGCACGTTCTGACCCACGATGATCTCCGATTCCTGGTTATCCAGCGTAAGAATACTCGGCGTGGACAACAGGTTCGCGGCGGCCGATGAGGACAGCGCCTGCAGCAGAACACCCCAGCTCAGACCGTTTTCGTCGCGCTGACCGGCACCCACGGTAATACCCCCGGTGGCTGGCGTAATCGCTGATTCGGTCAGGATGGCACTGAGCACTTCGCCCAGGCTGCGACCGACGTTGCCGAAGTTGGTGCCGGCGATGGGTGTCGATTCGCCGGATTCATCACCCACGGCAACCTGAACACCCAGATCACGGCCCAGCTCATCGCTAATCTCAACGATGGCCGCTTCGATCAACACCTGTGCCCGACGAACGTCGAGCTGGGTCACGATCATTTCCGCCTCTTGCATCAGCGACGGCTCGCCACGCACAACCAGCGCGTTCAGGCCCTCATCTGCAAACACAGAGAAGCTGGTGTTGCGCCGACCGGAGGATCCCGAGCCGGAGCCATTGCCCCCGCTCGCTTCCTCGACCAGCTCGCCCATCACGCCACTGAGCAGTTCCGTCAGGTCTTTGGCATTAGCGTGTTTCAGACGAATGACCTTAGTGGTGCCACCGCTGGCGGCGGGCTGGTCAAGCTTGCGAATCAGCCCGCGCATCTTGTCGCGGAAGGTCTGATCGCCCCGCAGGATCAGGCGATTACTGCGCTCATCCGCAGTCACACTGTACTTGCGGGCAGCGTTTTCACCCCCGGACTTGCCCAGCTCGTCCGGCGCCAGCTCCTGCAACAGTTCGACCATGTCGCCTACCCAGGCCTCAGCCAGCTGAATCACCTCCACTTCGTACTTGGAAGGGCTGTCGAGTTCACGAACAATCTGCTCGATCCGGCGGATGTTCGAGGCATGGTCGCTGATGATCAGCGCGTTGGCCGCGGCAACGCCGGCCAGATGGCCGTATTTTGCTACCAATGGTCGAAGAATCGGCACCATCTCCAGGGCGTTGGCGTTGTCAATCTGGATCACCCGGGTGATCAGCTGTTCAGAGGGCACCTCGGAGAACCGGTCCAGCGATTCGGCGGATTGTTTGGCGTCTACCTGCTGGACTACCTTGATCACTTCCTGTCCCGGAATCGCTGTAAAGCCATGCACCTGCAGCACCGCCAGAAACAGGTCGTAAATTTCATCTTTGTTCATCGGGGCGCTGGAGAGCACGGTCACCTTGCCCTTGACCCTGGGATCTACCACAAAACTGTACCCGGTAATATCAGCCACCTGAGTGACGAAGGCCCGGATATCGGCATCCTTCAGATTCAGTCTCCAGGTCTGGTCCTGCCCATGAGCGACCGACATCAGTGGCATCAAAAGGACCAACGCTATGGCCCGCAACAGATTCGTCTTATGGTTATACATCTGGCGATTTCGTCCTGTTATTGATGAACCCGGTCAGCGCCACTGCTCGGGTATGGCATAGCTTACGGTCAGGAGGGACCCGTCCCGTTCAATTTCAATGTCCAGCTGGGGTTGTGACCGCCAGCTTTCCAGCAACGATTTGTCCTGCTCAAGATCACCCAGTCGCTGGCCGTTGATGGCGGTGATCACATCCCCGGCTCTGAGGTTAACCGCATTGAGCATGGCATTGGAACCATCGTAAACATATCCGGCACTGCCGCCGTCGTCTGCCGGGCTCAAACCGTAGGCGGCCAGAGCCTCGGCACCCTGACTGTCCAGCTGCTCCCGCGCGCTGGCCAGAAACTCATCGGGCGACGTATCTGCCGGTCCCGGCGACGCGTCGGCAACCAGGGTGTCGTCCTCGGTTTGCTCGTCAAAGGCAAGAGATTCGTAACGACCGTTCCGGCGAATCAGAATGCGCCCGGTCTCGACCTCCGCCAGCTCGGCATTGCCCGGCAGCGTGTCACCCACACGGTAGTGCGCTGTTTCACCGTTACTTCCAGCAACTATAGCACCAGAGTCTTCCGGGCGCTCCGCCAGCAATACGCCTTCCAGCCGCAATCGCAGGCCGGTCTCCGGAGCCGAGCGGCGCACCACCTCTGCCACCCGCGACTCGCCCTCCGGCCTGCCGAAAAATTCGTAATTGGCGATCGCCGTGGACGACGCCCTGCTCGTGCCACCATTCAAGCCCTGCGCTGCCGGGCTGGCAACCACGGGCTGTTCGTTCCAGGCCATTAACCAGGTCATTTTGGCCAGGGTGATTCCCAGATAGAGCGCAAGGGCCACCAGCAGAATATTGGCCAGAGACCGGGCCACACGGGCCGGGGTGCGCACCGGAAACGCCGCCATCACAGACCTCCCGGCAGCAATGGTTGCCGCACCCGGAAAATCACGTCGCCAGGCTGGGCCGACCCGGACCAGGGCTGATCCGCCAGATCCACCATCCGCTTGAAGACCCGCAACTCCAGAGTGCCGTTCCACAGGATGTTCGCATCCGCGGCCGGGCCGTCACCACCCTGTTCGCTGACCACCAGCGCCAGTCCGCCGTCAGAGGTGGATAAATCCGCTTCCATGGCCGGAAAAACGGCTTGCCCGGTCTGATTGCCCATGGGCCAGGTCACCAGACCGCCCTCCCAGCGACCGTAGCCACTGGCATTGGCGAGGCGGCTGTCTTTCAGGCTCACCCGCAGGCGATCAACCAGCACATCACCTTCAATCATCGCTCCGCCACTCTGGCGAATCAGATCCTCGAACTCGGCCACGGCAATGCGGCCATTGGCCGCCAGATTGACCGTGGCCGGCCAGCCCACGGTTACATCACCGTTGAGCGACGATTGCGATGACGCGATGGTCAGCGACACCGGCAGTTGCAGAGAGGCCAGAGATGGCCAGCTCAGTACCCAGCTGGCGCGCACCGGATAGCCGGCGACAACCACACCGGCGGCCCCGCTCCAGACCGTACCGGACACCTGCCGGACCTGGACCTGAGGCGGCAAGGTGACATACGCCGACGCCTGATGCCACACCCAGCCTGCGGGCACCCAGAGAACCAGCGCGATCAGATAGACAAGCACACCGGCCAGTACCAGCAAAAATACCTTGCCGGGGCGGAGGAAAGCTTTGGGTGCGGATTCAGTCATTCGGCGACACGTTCAAAAAAGGCTGGTTGCCGAGTCTAGCAAAGGGAATATGGCAGGTCATGAAGGAAATGCACAAAGGTGACGGTTTTTCTTGTCAGATCACGCCGACACGCGGGCATAAAAAAACCCGCACGGTACCGTGCGGGTTTTTCGGGGCTCCGATGGCCGAGTTGCCTCATCATCGGAGAGGTGCTGGGGGGGGCTTACATCATGCCGCCCATGCCTCCCATTCCACCCATGCCGCCCATGTCGGGCATGCCGCCACCGGCCTTGTCGTCTTCCGGCTCGTCAGCAATCATCGCCTCGGTGGTGATGATCAGAGACGCCACGGAAGCGGCTGCCTGCAGCGCGGAACGGGTCACCTTGGCAGGATCCAGGATACCCATTTCCAGCATGTCGCCGTATTCTTCGGTCGCTGCGTTGTAACCGTAGCTGCCTTCACCGGCGCGAATGTTGTTGACCACAACGGACGCTTCGCCACCGGCGTTGGTCACGATCTGACGCAGCGGAGCTTCCATGGCGCGGCGCAGGATGTTCACACCGGCTTTCTGCTCTTCGTTGATGACGTCAACCTTGTCCAGTGCGGCAATGGCACGGATCAGGGTCACACCGCCACCCGGTACGATGCCCTCTTCCACCGCAGCTCGGGTAGAGTGCAGCGCGTCTTCAACGCGAGCTTTCTTCTCTTTCATTTCCACTTCAGAACCGGCGCCAATCTTGATGACGGCTACGCCGCCAGCCAGCTTGGCCACACGCTCCTGCAGCTTCTCCTTGTCGTAGTCGGAGCTGCTGTCTTCGATCTGCTTGCGGATCTGCTCAACACGCGCTTCGATATCGCCCGCCGCGCCAGCACCGCCGATCAGGGTGGTGTTTTCCTTGGTCACGTTAACACGCTTGGCGGTACCCAGGTCGTCCAGAGTGGTGTTCTCCAGAGTCAGGCCCACTTCCTCGGAAATCACGGTGCCACCGGTCAGGATGGCGATATCCTGCAGCATTTCCTTGCGACGGTCGCCAAAGCCAGGTGCTTTGACCGCGTTCACCTTGACGATGCCGCGCATGTTGTTCACCACCAGCGTGGCCAGGGCCTCGCCTTCGATGTCTTCAGCGATGATCTGCAGCGGCTTGCCGGCTTTGGCAACCGCTTCCAGCACCGGCAGCAGCTCACGGATGTTGGAGATCTTCTTGTCGACCAGCAGGATGTACGGGTCATCCAGCTCGGCAGACATGTTGTCCTGGTTGTTGATGAAGTACGGGCTCAGGTAGCCGCGGTCAAACTGCATACCTTCAACCACGTCGAGCTCGTCTTCCAGGCCGCGGCCTTCCTCAACGGTGATCACGCCTTCCTTGCCCACGCGCTCCATGGCGTCGGCAATGATCTTGCCGATGCTCTCGTCGCCGTTGGCAGAGATAGTGCCCACCTGAGCGATGTTGCGGTTGTCGTCGCAGGGCTTGGACAGATCACGGATCGCCTGAACCGCAGCGATGGTGGCTTTGTCGATACCACGCTTGAGGTCCATCGGGTTCATGCCGGCGGTAACCGCCTTGATGCCTTCGCGGACGATGGCCTGGGCCAGAACGGTCGCGGTGGTGGTGCCGTCGCCGGCGGTGTCGTTGGTCTGGGAAGCCACTTCCTTGACCATCTGGGCACCCATGTTCTCGAACTTGTCTTTCAGCTCGATTTCCTTGGCCACAGACACACCGTCTTTGGTGACGGTGGGGGAGCCGAAGGACTTCTCCAGAACTACGTTACGGCCTTTCGGGCCGAGGGTTACCTTGACGGCGTCTGCCAGGATGTTAACGCCTTCAACCATGCGCTTGCGGGCGCTGTCGCCGAATCTAACGTCTTTTGCTGCCATGTCTTCAATTCCTGTTCGTTAAACCGAAATCGTTGAATCAATCGGATTAATGAGAGTTCGTGCCGGTCGCTGTCGCGATCACTCAAGCACGCCGTAAATGTCGTTCTCGCTCATGATCAGGAGCTCTTCACCGTCAACCTTGACGGTGTTACCGGCGTACTGACCGAAAACCACGGTGTCACCTACCTTCACCGCCAGTGCACGGGTCTCGCCGTTATCGAGGATACGGCCATTGCCCACGGCAAGAACCTCACCTTGGGACGGCTTTTCCTTGGCATTACCCGGCAGCACGATGCCACCTGCGGTTTTCTCTTCTTCTTCCTTTCGGCGTACGACGACACGATCGTGTAGCGGACGAATTTTCATTGCTCGGTTTCTCCAATAGTCAGATTAATGTGGCAATGACATTGTTGATGTAGGTCGGATCAGCGAAGCGTAATCCGACAAATTGCCCGGCCGTTAACCGCCTGTTTTCCGGGGGTTAAAGACCCGCAGCGAATCTGTGGTTCCTATTTGGGGTAGCCCAAAGGCGTTTTCAACACCCGGCGAAAAATTTTTTCACTTTTTTTCGATGCGATCCCGGTCACTCTCGGTCTCATCCCGGTATTCGCCTTCGATGATGTCGCCGTTGGCATCCCGGTCAAACGGCCGCTGGCGCCCGAAGGGGCTCTCCTGCCCGCTGAACGGATCCGGCCCGAACGGCCCCTGGCCACCTCCGGCCCGAAAATGAAAGCTGCTGCCCTGCCCCGACATCACCATGCGCTTCATCGCCTGAGCTACAAACCAGTGACGGGTACCGGGCAACAAACAGAGGAAGCCGATGGTGTCGGTGATAAAGCCCGGGGTCAGCAACAAGGCGCCGCCCACCGCCAGAACCAGCCCTTCGGCCACTTCCTTCGCCGGCAGCTCACCGCTGTTCAGCCGCTGGTTCGCCCGCAACAGCGTCGCCAACCCCTGCTGGCGCAGCAGCCAGGCACCCACCACCGCGGTCAGCAACACCAGGCCGACGGTGTTCAACACGCCGATGACACCACCGACCTTGATCAGCACCGCCATTTCGGCGATGGGCATAATAATGAAAAGAAACAGGAAAACGGGCAAAATGCCTCCTCATAAAAACCACGCAGACACACAGAAAACGTAAAACCACCTGAGAACTCAATTAGGGCAAAACATGAAACTTCAAGATTCCGTGATCGCAATCACCGGCGGCGGCCAGGGCCTGGGCCGCGCCATGGCCGAATACCTTGCTGGCAAGGGCGCCAAACTGGCACTGATCGACCTGATGCCGGAAAAGCTGGACGAAGCCGTCGCCGCCTGCAAAGCCGCCGGCGTGGAAGCCAGAAGCTATGTCTGCAACGTTGCCAAAGAAGAAGACGTTGAGAAAACCTTCGAAGCCATCGTGAAGGACTTCGGCCACCTCAACGGCCTCGTCAACAACGCCGGTATTCTGCGCGACGGCCTGATGGTCAAGGTAAAGGATGGCCAGATCGAGAAACGCATGGAGCTGGCCCAGTGGCAGGCGGTGATTGATGTGAACCTGACCGGCGTGTTCCTGTGCGGCCGCGAAGCCGCCACCCAGATGATCAAAAACGGCGACCAGGGTGCCATCATCAACATCGCCTCCATCTCCCGCGCCGGCAACATGGGCCAGAGCAATTACTCCGCCGCCAAGGCCGGCGTTTCCGCGCTGGTTCCGGTTTGGGCCAAAGAACTGGCCCGCTACGGCATCCGCTGCATGGGCATTGCCCCGGGCTTCATCGAAACCGAGATGACGGCGTCCATGAAGCCGGAAGCACTGGAAAAGATGACCGCCGGCATTCCGCTCAAGCGCATGGGTAAGCCGGAAGAGATTGCTTCGGCGGCGGCGTTTATCTTTGAGAACGATTATGTGTCTGGTCGGATGATCGAGGTTGATGGGGCTTTGCGGCTCTAGTCGTTTTGACTCCCTGGCCGGCCCTCTTGAACCGGGGGCTGGCTTTTGATTTGGGGGCTGGCCTTTAATGTGGGGGCTGGCCCCGGGGTGGGGATACCTTTTCTTTCGGAAAAAGAACTCGCTGCGCTCAGACACCTTTGTTCCTGCAGAAAAGGTATCCCCACCCCGTGACCGATCTGACTATTCGAGGGACTTCCGCCTACTGAGCAAGAATACCCGCCAACGTAGGTCGGATTAGCGAAGCGTAATCCGACAACCCAGCCCAACCCCTGCGCACAAACCAAACCTGAAATACCCTACTCCCGACCAACCCCTTCCAAAGCCTCCCCACCAACCGCCCAATCCGCCTGCAGTATTCCCTCACGAACGTAACGATGAAAACTGGAATACGGCCAATCGACCGCCCGTGACACGTAGCCATGCTTCACCGGGTTAAAGTGGATGTAGTCAACGTGCCTCGCAAAATCCTCCTCATCCCTCACCGTGTGTTCCCAGAACCGTTTTTGCCACACAGGCTGGGACGCCTGAGCTGCCGTTTCGGGTAGATCCTGAAAGCGCTTAGTGAATGCGGACTTGATTAAACGCCAACGCCGTGAGTAAGCGTCATCCTCGCTCGGCAGCGTCCAGATACAATGAATGTGATCCGGCAAAACCACTATGGCGTCAATGGAAAAGGGGTAACGCCGCAACACGGATCGAAAGGACGCCCGCAAGCAGGAGATCGTGGCCGGAGATTCGAAAATGGGCGTGCGGTCAGCAGTGACGACCGTAAAGAAATTAGGTACCACCGGGAACGCGGCTTCTTCTATAGTTCATCATACGTCCTTGTATGGTGTAGACCGCTGTTTGTCGGATTACGGCTTCGCCTAATCCGACCTACTACCACGGATCTACGCTAATGTAGGTCGGATTAACGAAGCGTAATCCGTCAAAACAGCCCGAACAATCCAACACCCCTGCAGCCCCAAACAACCTCACGGCTGCCACTGGAAGCTACGCATGGCGACTCGACCGTTGAGAACTTCCACGCCTTCTTCCCGCAATCGGTGCACCTGAGTTTCGTAAGGATCGGAGCCTTGTGGGAAAGCGATCTGGCCGTTGCTGCGGATAACCCGGAACCAGGGGATTGAATGGCCCGCTGGCAGTTTGCCCAGGGCTCGGCCTACAAAGCGTGCCTGGCGGCCCAGACCAGCCATGGCGGCGACCTGGCCGTAGCTGGCGACGGAGCCCGGTGGTATTGCAGCGACCACCTGCCAGATTTTTTGCTCTTTGGTGGCTTCAGGCATGGTTAATCCCATCGGTTCAGGTGGCGTGTCGGATTACGCTTCGCTAATCCGACCTACGTCTCCAGGCAATCCACGGCAAAGGCCGGAATCGGCGTGGGGGTGGGGGTGGGGTATCTTTTTTTATGGAACAAAGGTGTCTGAGCGCAGCGAGTTCTTTTTCCATCAAAAAAGATACCCCACCCCCGGGCCAGCCCCAAACTCACTGAGGCTCAGCACCATTTTCCACTTCCTTACTCCGAGGCGCCAACGCGTCCAGGCGCGCGCCCTGGCGGATCATGAAGATCGCCAGCAGAATGGCAGGCACCCCCATAAAGCCGGCAACCAGGAAGAACTGGGCGTAGCCGAAATCCGCCACCACGATGCCAGAGAAGCCGCCGAGGAATTTGCCTGGCAGGGTCATCAGGGAACTGAACAGCGCGTACTGGGTGGCGGTGAAGGAGGCGCTGGTCATGCTGGAGAGCCAGGCGATCAGGGCCACGTTGGCGATGCCGCCACTGAGGTTATCGGCGCTGACAACCGCTGCCAGGGTCACGATGTTGGGCGGGTACTGGGCCAGCACAACGAACAGCAGGTTGGTGGCTGCAGTCATCACGGCACCCACCAACAGAATATTCCGCACGCCGTAGCGCACCACCAGCAAGCCACCCACCAGGGAGCCGGCGATGGTCATGAAGAAACCGAAGATCTTGGTCACATCCGCCACCTGGGTTTTGCTGAACCCCATGAAATCCAGATAGAAGGGGTTGGCCATCACCCCCATGGCGATATCGGAAATCCGATACACCGCCACCATCACCAGAATCAGGATCGCCAACTCCTTGTAGCGGCGGAAGAAATCCAGGAACGGGCCGGCGACGGCGGCGTAGAACCAGCCAATCATGCGCGCCAGGCGGGGGTTCAGGTGCGCGCGTTTGCTGGCTTCATGCTCGATCTTGTGAGCGATGTCCTGGGCGGCGGCGAAGTGGTTTACCCTGGGCTCACGCACCACCAGAACGGTGATGGCGCCGACGCCCACCAACAGTGCCATCACCTCATAAGACACCTGCCAGGACCAGAATTCCGCCAGGTACAGCGCGCCGGCCCCGGCCACCAGCAGCGCCAGCCGATAACCAAAGATGTAGGTCGCCGCCAGGGCTGCCTGCAGGCGTTCCTCGGCGATCTCGATGCGATAGGCGTCAATGGCTACATCCTGAGTGGCGGAGGAGAATGCCACCAGCAGCCCGCACAGGGCCATCATTTCCGGGGCCGTGATCGCATCCACCTGGGCCATCAGGTAAAGCCCGGTTGCGATCCCTGCCTGGGCCAGCAGAATCCAGCTACGGCGCTTACCCAACAACCGGTCGAGTAGCGGCAGTTTGAGCCGGTCCACAATCGGCGCCCAGAACACCTTGATGGAATAGGTAATGCCCAGCCAGCTGAAGAAACCGATGGTGGCTGTCTCTACCCCCACATCCGCCAGCCGCGCATTCAGCGTGGAGAACACCAGCAGAAACGGCAGGCCTGCGGAGAATCCGAGGAACAGCAGCGCGATAACCTGCCAGCGGGTGTAGGTATACAGTGCGTCCCTGAACAAGGCCAGGCGGGTTCCGGATTCGATGGTGCGGCCTCCGGATCAGTCGCGGAAATTATTGAACTGCAGAGGAATCTCCAGCTCGGTTTCTTTCAGCAGGGCGATGGCGGTTTGCAGATCGTCGCGCTTCTTGCCGGTCACCCGCACCTTGTCGCCCTGAATGCTGGCCTGGACCTTCAGCTTGGCTTCCTTGATCAGCTTGACGATCTTCTTGGCCATGTCGGTTTCGATGCCCTGCTTCAGCAGCAAGTGCTGCTTGACCAGCTTGCCGGATTTGCTTTCGCCGTCCTCCGAAAGGGCGCGGCCGTCGATCTTGCGTTTGGCGAAGGCCATCCGCAGCATGTCCATCAGCTGCTCCAGCTGGAATTCCTGCTCGGCGCTGATGGTAATGCCTTTGTCATCATGCTCGATCGTCGCCTCGACATTCTTGAAATCCCAGCGAGTTGCGAGATCTTTTTTGGCCTGATCCACCGCGTTGGTCACTTCGTGCATATCGATTTCTGAAACTATGTCAAAAGAGGGCATGGTCGTTATTCTCCGAATTCCGTTAGGGGTATACTCTGGCCTAGAAAATAAGGGCAAAGCATAGCAAGACCCGCACCTTACCGCATCTGACAATGGACTGGTTAAAAGTAGATAACAATGCCAAATCTGGATCTCCCCATCCTCGTAGTAGACGACGCAAAGTTCAGTAGCATGGTGGTTGGCCGCACCCTGAAGAATGCCGGTTATCGCGACGTGCGCATTGCCAACAACGCGCCGGCGGCCCTGGCACTGATTGAACAGCGGCCGGTGAGCGTGCTGATTGCTGACTGGCTGATGCCGGAAATGGACGGGCTGGAACTGACCGACCAGGTGCGCCAGCAGGACGAGCAGGACAACCACTACACCTACGTTATTCTGCTGACGGCCCGTGAGAGTGTAGAGGCGCTGTCCGAGGCCTTTGACCGGGGCGTGGACGATTTCATCTACAAGTCCGACATGACCAAACAGCTGATTCCCCGTATTTTCGCCGCCGATCGCATGGCGGACCGGCAAAACACCCTGCTGCGGGCCAATTCCCTGCTGATTGAGAACAACCGGGAGCTGGAAGCCACCAACATCATCGATCTGGAAACCGGGCTGTGCAACAACAAGTACGCCCGCGAGCGCCTGGGCAAGACCCTGCGCCACGCCGAATCCCGCAATGGCGCGACCGCCTACGTGTTGTGCGGCATCCGCAACTGGCAGGAACTCAAGCGCAAACATCCGCCGTCAGTGATGAGCGAGCTGGCCATCGGTATTGCCCGCCGCCTGAGCCATCTGATTCGCCCCATGGACGCCCTGTGCCGGGTGGGCGATAACCAGTACGCCATCGTGGCCTATTTCCCCACCAGCGATAACTGCACCACCACGGCGTTCCGGAGGGTGTTTGATGGCATCAACCACAAGGCCCTGAAAACCACCGCCGGCTATATTTCTGTAGAGGCGGGCGTGGTGCTGTGCAAATCCGACGCCCAGAATGGCACCCCCGGTGTGCAGGACGTGGAGCGCGCGGCTGTTCAGGGGTTGGTGGACGCCTATGAGACCCGGCGTTTCACCGAGACGGCGCCGGAGTTGAGGGCCAGCGCCTGATTGGCCTGTCGGATTAGCAAAGCGTAATCCGACAACACATTCGGTAACACCTGAACACACTTAACAAACAGACTCCCCGGCGCGAAAGCCCTATTCTGCAATTGTGGATTCAAGCAGTATCCGCCCATTGGCGGAGGAGCCGTGCAGTACCTCCGCCGCCGTATGGGAGACGAGTTCACCGGATTAACGAATTTTTCAGGCACTTTCGTTCTTTCCTTGAAATTTGTTTTCAAGCCAGCTCACATGAGCTGGCTTTTTTATTGGGCAAACAAAACTCAAGGCAAAAAAAACGCCCGGAAAGTTCCGGGCGCTTGCGAGCGATTCTGACAGAATCCGCTCAGATCAGAGCTTGCGGCCTTTGCCGGCGGCAATGCGCAGGCGCAGAGCGTTGAGCTTGATGAAGCCTTCCGCGTCCTTCTGATCGTAGGCACCCTGATCTTCCTCAAAGGTGGCGATCTTCTCGTCAAACAGGGAGTCGTCGGACTTACGACCAACCACGTCCACATTGCCCTTGTACAGCTTCAGGCGAACGGTACCGTTGACGTAATGCTGGGTCTGGTCGATCAACGCCTGCAGCGCTTCCCGCTCCGGCGACCACCAGTAGCCGTTGTAGATCACTTCCGCGTAGCGCGGCATGATGCTGTCCTTCAGGTGAGCCACTTCCCGATCCAGGGTGATGGACTCGATGGCACGGTGCGCGCGCAGCAGAATGGTGCCGCCCGGGGTCTCATAGCAGCCGCGGGACTTCATGCCCACGTAGCGGTTCTCAACGATGTCCAGTCGACCGATGCCGTTGGCGCCCGCCATCTTGTTCAGGGTTTCCAGTACCACGTGGGCTTTCATTTCCTGACCGTCGATGGCAACCACGTCGCCCTTGCGGTAGGTCAGCTCAACGTAAGTAGGCTGGTCCGGCGCGGCTTCCGGAGACACACTCCAGCGCCACATGTCTTCCTCGGCTTCCGCCCAGGGATCCTCAAGGTTCATGCCCTCGTAGGAAATGTGCAGCAGGTTGGCATCCATGGAGTACGGGGACTTGCCCTTCTTCATTTCTACCGGAATGTTGCGCTCTTCACAGTATTTCAGCAGTTTCTCGCGGGAGTTCAGGTCCCACTCGCGCCAAGGCGCAATCACCTTGACGCCCGGCTTGAGTGCATAGGCACCCAGCTCGAAGCGTACCTGATCGTTGCCCTTGCCGGTGGCGCCGTGGGAAATCGCATCTGCGCCGGTTTCATTGGCAATGTCGATCAAGCGTTTGGCAATCAGCGGGCGGGCGATGGAGGTGCCCAGCAGGTACTCACCCTCGTAGATGGTGTTGGCACGGAACATCGGGAACACGTAATCCCGCACGAACTCCTCGCGCAGATCCTCGATGTAGATTTCCTTCACACCCAGTGCTTCCGCCTTGGCGCGCGCCGGCGCAACTTCCTCGCCCTGGCCGATGTCGGCGGTAAAGGTAACCACCTCACAGTTGTAGGTGTCCTGCAGCCAGCGAACAATCACGGACGTATCCAGGCCACCGGAATAAGCCAGCACCACCTTCTTGATATCAGACATACCCTTGCTCCAAATCCTGAAATCGGGGTCAGTAAAATAAGGCGCATATTGTACGGGAGCGCGGGAGTAATGGCTATTGGGCAAAAAGTCGGGAACCCGGCGCTTACTCAGCCTCGCCGAAAAAGATGTCTTTCAGCTCCCCACTCTCGGCCATGGTCTCCAGAGCGCGGGCGAACTTGTCCGCCTGAGCCGGGTCGCTGCCGGTTCGGGAGCGGTAAAGCATGGCCGGCTGGCCCTGCACGTGCTGCTGATAGCGGAATTGGCGGAACTTCATATTCCGTGATTCAAGAGTTCGCAGAATATTGTGATCGCTGGCAAGAATAGCAGCGATGCGCCCCATCATTAACAGCTCTATGGCCTGGCCAACGCTATTAATCGGCACTTTGATAATATCCACGTTGTTCGTGAACGCCTCGCCGAGGTAGGTGCCGCGAATGTAGGCCACGCGCTGGTTGGCCAGCGACGTCAGATCCAGCGGGTAATTCGTGTCCGCCGCTGCCAGCAGCAACAGGTTCACGTTCATCACCTTGAGCACGGGCACCGCTTTTTCATCCAGCTCCGGGCTCTGGAACAGGAAAGTAAAGTCAGCGTCCCCGGAAGCAATCTCCAGAAGAACCCGTCGCTGCGGACGAAGCTCAATGGAGACCGGAACACCCGATAGCTCCGAGAGGCGGCTGGTCAGCTTGATCAAACTGCCATTTTTCTGTCCGTTTTCGGTTTCATAGGCCCAGGGCCATACTTCCGGAACAGAAAATTTTGCGCGAGTACCCTCCGCGAAGGCAGGAAGCGCAGCCGCAACAAGCACTGCACCGAAAAACCGGGCAAAACGTGGAAGCAGAAAAAGAGACATGTGCACCCAGGGCCCTGCCCGAATCCGAAGAAGTGAACACAGTATAGTGGAGGCGTTAAAAAAATGGCCCGGATACCGGGCCATTTTTATCGCGACGTCGGGTCAGACCGCCCGCTGCTGGTTGACGACTTCCTCACGGATACCGTCCCAACCTTCCTTGATCGAGCGCAGCAGGTTGGAGACTTCGTCGAGTCGATCGATATCATTTCGAGCATTCGCTTCCCACAACCTGCGCTCCATGTACTCATATAGGGTATCAAGTCGCCCAGCGAGCTCTCCGCCTTGCTCCTTATCCAGAAACCCCCTGAGTGCGCTAATAATATCCATCGACTTCAGGATCAGCTTGCCTTTGCCATCGTAATCCTTGGCCTGCAATTTGGCCTTGGCCATATTGATGCGCTCGAGTGCGCCCTGGTACAGCAGCTGGATCAGTTTATGCGGATCGGCATCGGTGATGCTGGTCTGAGTATTGATTCTCTGGTATTGCTGAAGGCCGTTCATAAGTAACCTCTTGGAGTTCAGCGCTGTTTACTATTGGTTGCCACTGGATGGTTGGGGTGCAATCGCCGCCAACTGCTGACTGACAAAATTGCCCGTGCTGTTCAACTGAGAGATCAAGGAGTCAGCGGCTGAGAACTGCGCCACCAAACGCTCACGGTATGACTCCATTCGTAAATCGAGGCGTTCTCTCTGCTCCTGAATCTGATCAAGCGCATTGTTCAGCCCCTGTGTTCGCCCCGAGAGCGCACCATCGCTGGCCAGGTAACTCTCGATGGTGGCCTCAATTTTCCCGGCAATTCCATCCACCCCATTCTGCTCGGAGAATAAAGCCGTCACCGCTTGCGGATCCGCTTCCAGCTTCTCTTTGAAAATCGAGGCATCGAACTCAAGCTTTCCAGTGCTCGGTTCGGTCTTGATGCCCAGATCAGCCAGGGTGCGAACGGTGCTGTTCTCCATGCCCGCCGGCACAGTTGTCAAGGCTGAGCGCATATCCCGCTCTATGTTCCGAATGGTCGAATCGCCCGAAAGAATGCCTCCGACGCCCGTCGCCGCGTTGTAGCCAGAGGCCTTATCGATGATGTCCTGAAGGGCGTTAAACTTGTCGACGAATTCCTGAACGCGGCCCGCAACCTCATCCGGATCACGGTCAACCTTGACCGTCGAAGTACCGACAGACTTGACGTCGAATGTAACTCCCTCCACGACACCGTCCACTGTGTTCGAGGGCCGGCTCACCGAGATACCATTGATCTCGAGCAGCGCGTCTTTGGCCGCCACCGTCTCGGTCAGATTGGAGGTGCCGCCGTCAAACGCGAACTGCGACAGGCCTGAAGCGTCGGAGCTGTTGCCGTCATTGTCGGTAACCGACACCTGGATGGCATTCTCCAAACCACTTTCGTCAGACGATAGAACCAAGCGAAACCCGCTGCCGGTGTCGACAATACCCGCCGACAAACCCGCATTCGACTCGTTGATTGCGTCCGCAAGGCCCTGGAGCGTGTTATTGCTATCGTCAACCGTAACATCGGTGCTGACACCATTCACGGTGAAGGACATCACACCCGTGCCAACCGTAGTGGTATCTGCATCCGCAAAGGTGCCTGATGCGAGCGACTGGGCTTGCGCCAATTGAGTCACGTTAACGCTGTAAGAGCCCCGACTTGCAACCGCGGGATCAACGCTCACGGCAGCAACAGTATCGTTGGACGAGTTGGCGGTCAGTGCCTTTAATCCGTCCGACGATGCCAGCGTTTCAAGCGGTTTTTGCAAAGCCTCAAGCGCACCTTTTAATGCTCCAAACGCGGATATCTTGGTTTGCGCTTCGCTTTGCCTGCGATTCAAACGGAGCTCAACGGGCTGTCGCTCGGCATTGACCAGCTGATCAACCAGATCGGCACTGAAGATTCCGGAACCGGCACCCAGCGATGATATTTCTGCCATATCGAGCCTCCTGCAAGGCTTGCGTGTTCTATCTCTACTTAACGGCAGCGAGCGGCAAAACTTTGCCCTATTTTTACTGCCTTTCCGTTACTGTTTGTAAAGCACTTACCAGTTAAGATTAGACGAAAACGCCGCCGACCCCTAAGGGCGGCGGCGCTAACGCAGAACCTCACTACTCGAGTTGCTGCTGACAACTCACACTTTCATGTCAAACAACGTTAGCGGTTCATCCTGAAGCAAGTTTTCGGCCAATCTCAACGCAACTTCGTCTGGGATCTGACGAATAACTTCCTGCGTCCCTTGATCAACGACCCTTACAATGGTTTTGCCGAGCTCGTTATCCACCTCAAACTGCAAATCTCTCTGCACGCTCTGGACAAAATCATTCAGTTGGGCAACCGCTCGCCCCAAATCCTCGCGATCAATAACCTGAGGATTCTCCAGAGCGGCCAGCTGCTCGCTCCTGGATCCAGAAGACACGAAACTGGTGATGGGCTTACCAACAGGAAAAGCTTCCTGAGCAGGACCACTTTGGCGGTCTGCTCGAGGTGACACGGACGCCCGAGCCGGAGCTTGTTCACTGGTGCGAACCAGCTTCAAATCCGGGCTGTTCAGGTTTACGTCATTCATGATTCACCCCACTCTCCCTCAACAGAGCGAGCCGGAACCTCGCAGAGAGGAACCGGCCGGTCTTTGCTGATTATTTTACTGCAGGAGGGACAGAACCTGGTTAGGACGTGCATTCGCCTGAGCAAGCACCGAAATACCCGCCTGCTGCAGCACGTTGGCCTTGGCCAGTTTGGCGGTCTCTGCGGCGAAGTCCGCATCCAGAATGCGGCTGTTCGACGCATTCAGGTTTTCAATGTTGGTGCCCAGGTTGTTGATGGTACTTTCAAACCGGTTCTGAACCGCACCCAGGTCAGCGCGGAAGGTGTTCACGCTGGAGAGCGCTGCATCGATAACATCGAGTGCTGACGATGCGCCAGTGGCGGTAGAAATATCAACCGCGTTCACGCTCAGTCCAGCGGCGGTCATGGTTGTGTCGAAGTCGACAGAGATGGTCTGGCCGGCGTTTGCTCCCACCTGGAAGTCCACGCTTGAAAGAGAACCATCGAGCACATTCAGACTGTTGAACTGGGTGTCATCTGCGATACGTGTAATTTCAGAGATACGCTGAGAAACTTCAGCTTGCAGCAGCGCCCGGTCGCCATCGGAGTTAGAGCCGTTGGCCGCCTGCACCGCCAGTTCCCGCATACGCTGAAGGTTAGCCACTGTCTCATCAAGACCGCCCTCGGCAGTCTGGACCATTGAGATACCGTCGTTAGCGTTACGCTGTGCCACATTCAAACCGCGAATCTGGGTATCGAAGCGGGTTGAGATCGCCAGACCGGCCGCATCGTCTTTTGCTGAGTTGATGCGCAGACCCGATGACAGACGCTCAAGCGCCTGATCGCTCAGATTCTGAGACTTGCTCAGTTGATTCTGGGCACTGAGAGATGCGACGTTAGTGTTGATTCCGAGAGCCATGATGCTTCCCCTTCACATTGTGTTTTAGCACTTTTAGAACGGCCAGCTCCCAGTTTTTCTTTTTGGAACGCTGCCCTGTTATTCCAGTTAACGGCAGCACTTATCATCTCTTTAGCGACCCCACACATTTTTGTGTAACGGAATGTTAATCTTTCTGGACACTTACTGATCCGGCGCAGCATTCATCAGGCGATGGATGATCCACGGGTCCTCTTCCGGGCGGAGATCAGAGAGCATGACCGATGAAAAATGGGCTGGAAGCTCCTCTAGAAACTGCTTGAATGTTCTCCCCCAATGATCTAGGAAACCCCGCAGATCCTCATCCTTGTGGGCGAGGCCATGGCAAAGTCCCGTTTGCAGGAACCGCTGAACGGATCCTTTCATGATCTGCCACCCCATCATCTGAACAATCACTTGTGACCGTCGACCACTGTTGGGCCCCACTCTGTTCAGGTAATCGCGAATCTGATTGCACACTGTGATCAGATCCTTACGACCCGACAGCCGGCTATCCCGCAACATCAGCAAGAATTCTCGAGCTGTCGCTTTCACCTCCCGAGCCAAGTCGTCGAAAATCACGTTCCTGTCGATAAACGGCATGCTTTCCGCGCTTTTTTTCACGGCGGCAATGATCGCGCTTCGCTCCGCTTCCGAAATGTCAGTTAGTGGCTCAGTAAAGTCGGCTTCGGATAGCCACTCGGCGCCATTAATCAGCGCTCCATCCGAGCAGTTCCGCACCGAAAACGCCAACCCCTGATTGGCACGATCTGTGAGATATCGCTCAACCGCTCGTTTGGCACTGAAGTAATCACCCTGTGTGATCACAGTGGTGTCATTGACACCCTCCGCTTCAAATTTGGGGCGAGCCTCAGTCTCGGGCGCGGTATCCTTCCGAAAACTCGTCGCGAATTCGGTCCTGGACTCCTGGCCATAGACGGAGAACCGAGAGTGGTGCTGGGATTTGTCCTGGTAACCATAGTCCGTTCCGAACAGATAGATATTGCGGAAACCGTAAGCAAACGCCAGGGCCAACGCTGCATTCGTGCATGTAGGCGAGCAACCGGGAATTGCGTAATCATTAAAGCCCAAAAAGGCAGGGATGTAGTACTCGGACGAAAAGTAAAAACAAAAATCGTCAAACAAAGGCGGAACCAGAGGGTTCACACTGATGGTAGACAGCAGTGTAATGTCCTGCAGGCCAAATTGCTCATCAATGTCCGTGAGCATTTCGTAAATCATGTAATCTGCATCGAGCTCAACGTGAAAGTCCGGGCGTACGCCGTGGTTCAACAGCGCTCGCAACCCGGTGCCTGCGCTGATCACAATCAATTTTTCTCGACTCGCCTTCAAACCCTCAATACGCTTATCGATTGATGGGCCGCTCCCGACCACAGCCACAGGCAGATTCGACTCCTCCAGCTCATAGGGACGAATATGGCGTCCACCAAGGCGCAGATTGTGGAAAACGTTGCGAAGGCCCCTCAGCTCAAAATCGTAATTGCCCCAGTTAGCCCCTACGATTGGCAAATCCTTTTCCAGGTCCTTGGCCGTGCGGTAGAGTTCAACATTCGCCAAATGGTTGTAATACCAGCTGAAGAAGGGATAGAGGGGGACTATCTCAGCCATTTTCTTGCCCAGCACCCGACGCACATTCTCCTCTGAGGCGTCCGTTGCAATGGCGAAAGAAATTGCTCGCCCTTTCCCCCGGAAACGCTTACAGATTTCCTCCCAATCCACCGTAAACAAAGTTAATGCAAAACGTTCGGCATCCGGCTCGAACACAACCGCATCGATCACATCCGCTCGTGCGGTCAGGCAGTCAATGTGATAACCCAGCCCGCAACCCAAAAAGACCACCGATGGCAATACGTCACCCCGGTAATAGCCCCGGAAAGAGTCGGGCGTGACTTTACTGGTTGCAACACTCTCGGCAACAAAACGGGAGGCGAAACGGGCGCCTTTGCCGGCTGAATGGAATGGGGGCCTCATAGTGACAATCGGCTTTTCTGGCGGGTTGTTGTCCAGGAACTTCTGCACCTCTGATTCTGAGTATTCCCGCGCCAGATGACGGTAAACCGAACGGCCGGAGTCCAACAGATCCACATCATCCCGTCCAGGGGTTAGCACCAACTCACAATGCTGAGGTTCAAATTGAGCGAAGTATTGATAAATTTCTGGGCGATACTTCTGAAAGTACGCCAGGTTCTTCAGTTTCCGCCGAATAAACGGCAGCGCAGCATCTTCATTGGTTTCCGACATTGAAGCTTTCCTCAAATCCTGATCAGAATTCAGTTCCCGAACGGCGACTCACCATGGCGCGATGATCAAAGAACGGAGTATGTCTTTTGCATCAAGTAATACCAGATTCACTAAAGCAACCGCAAAACTTCATCACTCTAATTCACCGATGGGCGGCAAATTTCTGCCCTTGCCGTGTGAGCCGACCACTTCTTACTCCCCTGTTTCTATTTTTTTCCCTTACTTTCATATTCTTAAAATGAACTTTAACTTTTTGGCACGTAATTGGCTTTAGCTCGGACAGGTATACAACTTTTGGCCGGCACTCAACACCCACCGCGAAAAGTTGTCCGGCACATCAAACCGAGGAAATAAAAGATGCCTCAGATAATCAACACCAACATTGCATCACTCAATGCCCAGCGGAACCTGAACGCAAGTCAGAGCGACGCCAACGTCGCGTTGCAGCGCCTCTCCTCCGGGCTTCGAATCAACTCTGCAAAAGACGATGCGGCGGGTCTGGCCATTTCCGAACGCTTTGAATCCCAGATTACCGGCCTGAACATGGCCCAGCGAAATGCCAATGACGGCATCTCCCTGGCCCAGACCACCGAAGGCGCTCTGGACGAAATTACCGCAAACCTCCAGCGCATTCGGGAATTGGCGGTTCAGTCTGCCAACGCCTCCAACAGTCCGTCAGACCGCCAGGCTCTGAACGCCGAGGTCCAACAGCGGATCGAAGAGATCAACCGAATCGCCGGCCAGACATCCTTCAATGGCCTGAAGATTCTGGATGGCAGCCTTCTCACCCAGACCTTCCAGGTTGGCGCAAATGCGGGTGAAACCATCAGCGTGTCAGGCTTCGACACCCGCGGCTCCCAGCTCGGCTCAACCATCAACCAAAGCACAGGCTTGCTGGCTCTGACGGATGGCACGGATACCCTCCAAACCATCTTCGATGAAGGGCGGACAGTCGATATTACCTTTGATATCACAGGCATTGACGGCGTTGTCACACCGGTAACGGTCACCGGTGCAGGCTCCCTGCAGGACGTGCTTGGTCAAATCAACGCGCAGTCCCCCACCACGGGTGTCAGCGTAAACATGAACCGATCCAACGAAGAGCTGATCTTCTCCTCACAGTTTGGCGAAGACTTCTCTGTCGACATCACCCCCGCCGGTGGTGCCACACAGACCGTTGCTGCGACGGCTGCGGCCAATACCGTCTCAGCCAACGACACCGACATTTCCACCCAGGATGGCGCAGACCTTGCCATGATCTCCGTTGACTACGCCATTGATAGCATCAACGGTATACGCGCCGAGCTGGGTGCGGTCCAGAACCGCTTCGAATCCACCATTGCCAACCTGAGCACTACCTCCGAGAACCTCTCGGCATCCAACAGCCGGATTCGCGACGCGGACTTTGCCAAGGAATCGGCCGAGCTGGCCCGTACCCAGGTACTGCAGCAAGCCGGCCTCTCGGTTCTGGCCCAGGCCAATGCCCGGCCGCAGCAGGTGCTGCAGCTGCTCCAAGGGTAATGAGACCGGGGATTTGATGTCGGGTTAGCAAAGCGTAACCCGACAAAAACACAGTAACCCATTGAATATGGCAGACCACCGCCGCCCATTTGGCCACGGCAGGTTGTACGAGGTGTCCCATGCAAGCACAGCATCACATTCAGGCTTCAGACTCCCGGCAGGCGCACGTGGCGCGGCTGGTGCTGCAGGCGAACCTGGCTTATGGCGAGTCCAACAACGGGACAGCCTCGTTTGTTCAGCGGCTCAAGGCGAGGCACGAATGCCGCGGCTACCTGAATGAGGCGCTGGCGCAAGAGCCGGACCACGCAGGCGCACTGGGGCTACTCGGGCGAGTAAAACTGGATGACGGCCAGCTTGAGAAAGCCCACACCCTGTTCAACGCCAGCTTGAACCTGCAACCGGGCCAGGCTCAGCAGTATGCCAACCTCGGTTACTGGGCGATGAAGAGCGAGCGCCCGGCGCTGGCGGAGCAGTATTTCCTGCAAGCCCTGGAATTCGACCGGCAATCGGCCGCCGCTTTCTGCGGCGTGGCCCACGCCAAGCGGCTTCAGGGCCAGTTTGATGTGGCGTATTTGCACTATCGCAAACTGCTGGAAAGCGGTGCCCACTGGGATTCCGTCTACAGTGGCATGCTTACCTGCGCGACGCACCTGGACATTACCAAGGCCGATGCCGCTCTGGCTCAGGACGCCATCGCGCTGCTGAACAAGAGCGGCCTGCCCCACCAGGAACTGGGCCGTTTCGTGGCGGCGATCATCCGCCAGCAATATGACCTGGACAACCCACAGGCACAGATCTTTCTGGATGCCGCCAGCGAGGACGAATTGCTGATTCTGGCGCTGGAGAAAACCCTGATGCCAGACCCGGCGGTGGAAGAACTGGCCACCATGCTGCGCCGCGCAGTGATTGCGGAAGTAGCGCACACGGCGGAACTGCGGGAAAGCCTGCAGCCACTGACGCTGGCGCTGGCTCGCTATGCCGACCGCACCGGCTATGCGCTGAGTGCCGACGAAGACGAAGAACGCCTGGTCGACACTCTCAACAACAGCCTATGCGCCCAGATCGCCATGGGCGAACCCCAGGACGCCATGGCCGCCTCACTGATATTGAGTGCCATGTACGGCGCCCTCTTTCACCAAACCTTCGCCGTTCACCTTGGGCAATGGAATCTGGTGGACTGGCCGCTGGCCATGCAGCCGGTGCTGGCAGCCAGTTATTACGAGCGCGCGAGCGAAGAAGCGATCAAACAGAATTTTGACGAAAAGGTCGACGAGCTTTGCCTCGACAAAGCGGACGTCCCTCAGGCCTGGCCGAGCTGGTCACAACTGGCCTATCGCGTCGGCAGCAACCTGAAAACACTGATGGCGGAGGAATTACAGCTGCCAACAGACACCCTGCCTGCCACCTTGCGCATTCTGGTGTGCGGTGCGGAATCCGGCCAGCGGGCGATGGAACTGGCCCACTACCTGGATGATGTGGAAGTGATTGCAGTTGACGAGTCACTGGCCAACATTGCCAAGGCCACCCGCATGGCGGACGACATGGGCATGGACAACATCGTGTTCTGGCCCTGGTCGATTGCCCAGCGCTTCGTTGCCGATGGCCACAGGGTGCATTGGGTAGAGGTGGGTCGCCTGCCGTCCACCGCCATGACCGAGGTATCCCTGGCCGCGCTGGTGAGCTCCGCGACCCAGAACGGCGCGGTGGTGCATATGCACACCTCCGTTGCCGAGCAAACCGAAGGCGACCGGCAGATTCGCAAACTGATCAGCCAGCATAAGCTGCAACCCACGCGCACGGCACTTCGCCAGCTCCGGCGCATGGTGCTGACCAACAAGCACGACAACCATTGGCAAAGCCTGCTCAACGAAGAGGACTTCTACTCCCTCGGCGGCTGCCGTGACCGCTGGTTCCGCCCCCAGGACGTTCACCAGCTGAAAGAGCTGATGGCACTGGTAAGCAACGAAGTGGAGTGGAAACTGGTCAAAGCGCGAGACAGCGACGGCCATACCCTGGCGACCGCGCCGGTGCAGAAACAGGTGCAGGCCGAGGCGCTGGGCAGCGAGGTTCAGAGCCTGATGGGACAGGGGCTGAGCGTGTACTTCGCCAAGCGGCGGTGATGGGTTGTCGGATTACGCCTCCGGCTAATCCGACGTACGGGGGTGCGGATAAATGTAGGTCGGATTAGGCGAAGCCGTAATCCGACAATCCCCCTCCGTCACATATAGGGAATCAACGATTCCCCATACAAGTGCAGATCCTCCAGGATCTGCATTTTCTCAGGCACCAACGTCGGGTCCGCCGCCAGACGTTGCAGCTCTTTCCCATACGCCTCCAACGACCACCACCCCTTCTTCGGCTGCATCAAACGCTGGCTGCGAAACGTCTCCCAGCGTTCCATTTCCTCACCGATCAGGCTCCCCGAATAATTGCGGGCACGGTAACGAAACAGCAATTCCTGCAATCGCTCATCCTCAAAGCGAACATCCAGTTCACTCAGAGTCTCCACCGGCTGCTGAATCACCCAGTTGAGCTTTTCCCGATCGGTTTTACTGATAAAGCCCCCGGCGTAGAGCTGCTCGTCCGGATCGCTCAGGTCACTGCCCTCGAACTCCCGATCAAACGCCTGGGCAATCCGCGCGGGCAGGTCCGGGGCCTTGCGCAACAGCGCGAGATTGGCCCGCAGCTGGTCACCGTCCAGTTCGAGCTCGCCCAGTCGCTCCGGTGACAAGGTAGACAACATGTTCGCTGGTGCCAGCACCGGGCACTTGTTCAACTGCACACCCTTAAGGGGAAACCGGCTGACGCCCTCCCCCAGTTCCGCCTGGGAAGTGAATACCCGCTGACGAATCTCATCTACACTGGCGTGGATCAGCGCACTCGGGTCTTCCCGCAGATCGTAAACAATCACGAGATTCTTGTTGGTCGGGTGCTCGGCCACCGGAGCCACCAGCGCACAGCAGCCTCTGGAAGCCGGATATTTGGCCGACACGTGGAAGACCGGCTTCAGCGTGGCGGTATCCAGCATGGCGCGGGCGGAGTGCTTGTCCTTGTTGTTCAACACAAAGTCGAACAGCTTGGGCTGCTTTTCCTTGATCAGCCTGGCCACGGCAATGGTGGCCTCCACATCTGACATGGCATCGTGGGCCGCTTCGTGGGCAATGCCGTTGGCAACGGTCAGTTCTTCAAGACGAAAGCTCGGGCTGCCGTCTTCCTTGCGGGGCCACTCGATCCCCTCCGGACGCAATGCGTAGGTCAACCGCACCATATCAATAATGTCCCAGCGGGAATTGCCGTTCTGCCATTCCCGGGCGTAGGGATCGCGGAGATTGCGGTACAGGGTGTGGCGGGTTACTTCGTCATCGAACCGCAGGCTGTTGTAGCCCACCACGCAGGTGCCGGGCTGGCTGAAAGCCTCATTGATCTGGGCAATAAACTCCGCCTCGGGGAAGCCGTCCTGAAGGGCTTTCTGGGGCGTGATACCGGTAATCAGGCAGGCTTCGGGGGAAGGCAGGTAATCGTCCGCAGGTTTGCAGTAAATCACCAGCGGGTCTTCGATGATGTTCAGATCCGCGTCGGTCCGCACGCCGGCAAACTGCGAGGGCCGGTCATGAACCGGGTCCACGCCGAAGGTTTCATAATCGTGCCAGTAAAAAGAGCGGATCACCGGAAAAACTCCTGCGTTGTTGTGATAAATCAGACGCGGGGTAGTGTAATGCAAATGAATCGAAAAATCGGTGTTTGGTGGTGTCGGGTTACGCTTCGCTAACCCGACCTACGTAAAGACCGCTCAATACACGTAGGTCGGATTAGCCAAAGGCGTAATCCGACAACAGACCTACCGTCAAAACATCCCAGTACCGCGGTCGATGTAATGGGTTTGCTCCCGCGGAATACCGTTCTGAAACACCGTTTCAGCATCCAGCGTCATGCTGGTGGGCAGGTTGAGAAACACCCCTTTTGCGGCCTCGATCACGTTGCCGCCCTCCGGGCTCTGCCAGTTCACACCCTCACGCTGAAACGAGAGAAAGAAGTCGTTGGTGAACTTGGCGGGCTCTCCTTCAACGTCGGGGGCATCGCCAATGTCCAGAGTACGCAGGTAGCTCAGCGGTGCGCAGTTTCCCCCGCCGCTCACGCTGCAATCGGTGGCATCACCGGCGATGCCGAAATGACTGGCGCGGAAATTGGTGGCATTGGTGCTGGCATCAAACAGCGTGGCCGGCGTGGTGGTGCCGTCCGCCTGTTCGATCTGTAAGCCTATGTTGCCGCTGAAGGATTCCATGTCTGAGGAGAAAGTGCCGCGGGCCTCGCGGAAGCCCATGCGGAAACCGGCCAGTTGGTTGTCCACCTCCGCCAGCTCAATGTACGGCTTCAGCCCCACAAACGGCACTGTGTCGCCAGCGCTGTATGTCTGGCCGTCAATGCGCTGCACGCCGTGTTCGCGGGCAATGTGGCCCAAAGCCACGTTCGTGGCCTGGAAATCGGCGCCACCGTCTATGCTGCCCAGCGCCATGCTGTCGGCATTCACACGGGTTTCCGCATCAATGGTGAGTGACATGCGGGTGAACTGATGCACACCGCCCGTCAGGTTTTCGATGGCCATGAAGCCCTGCCCCTGCACTTCGCTCATCTCCTGTTCGGAAATGGGTTCCAGCTCAGCCTGGGCAACGGGCACAATACCCAGGCAAGCCAGTGCAAGAACAGCGTGTCCGTACGCGTTCTTTGTCATCGTTTTGCGTCTCTGAATCGTGTTTCGGCCTTAATTGTAACGTTATGTAGTCGATTGGCCGTGGAAGCACTATAGCCCAGGCGTTGAAGCCAATAGAGTGAGCGCCGTCACACGCAGAGATGACAATGCGTTAAGGAAAGGGGGAGTATGATTTGGGTCACAGATGGGGGGTGCGGCTGCGCCCTCTCAAGAGAGAGGGCGCGAACGGAATCAGTCCTGCTGCCAGCTCTGCACAGCGTCTTTTCCGTGCTTCTCACGCCACTCGTTCAGCGTCTTGTGGTTGCCACCGCGGGTCTTGACCACTTCACCAGTGTGCGGATTCTTGTAGGTCTTCAGGGGGCGCTTGGCACGGGTGCCAGCCGGCGCATCCGTCTTACCGCCGGCAATGGCGGGGTCGATCGCACCAAGAATCTGCAGCACGTCTTTCGGCGACTTGTTGTATTCTTTCATCAGCGCACGAACTTTATTCTCGAATTCCAGCTCGCTTTTCAGAGCCTGGTCCTGCTCCAACTGCGCCAATTCTGCAGAAAGCTTTTCCATAAGCTGTTTCTTCTGGTAGTAATCGTTAATCTTTGCCATGAATAAAAACCCTTATAATGTATGACCAAAAGTCATCGCAAATAATAGGTTAAATACGTCGCCAAGGCAAAGCACTTTATTTACTGGCCAGTAATAAAAAAACCAGCCATAGGCTGGTTTAAATAATGATGATCCGAAAATAGATTACAACCGTAAATTGGCTTCACCTAATGGCAGCACACCTTTCAGGTCAAACAAAACACCGTTATCTTTCAGAAATGCGCGAAGTTCGGATGCGGAAAGTGCGGCGTATTCACGATGGGGCACGGCTAACATAACCGCGTCATATTCGCCTTTATTGGGGGTGTCCAATAAATCGATGCCGTATTCATGCCTGGCTTCATCGTTGTCCGCCCAGCAATCGGTGATATCGACGGTGCAGCCAAAATCCTGCAACTCCTTTACCACATCAATAACGCGGGTATTTCGCAAATCCGGACAGTTTTCCTTGAAGGCAAAGCCCATCACCAGCACGCGGGCGCTGGCAATGGTGTGCCCGGCCTTGATCATGGCCTTGACCAACTCAGCGGCGGCATAGGGCCCCATATTGTCGTTCACGCGACGACCCGCCAGGATGATCTCGGGGTGATAACCGATAGACTGGGCTTTGTGGGTGAGATAATACGGATCCACACCGATACAATGCCCGCCGACCAATCCCGGCTTGAACGGCAAGAAATTCCATTTGGTTCCAGCAGCGGCCAGAACCTCATGGGTATCAATCTTCAAACGAGAGAAGATCATCGACAGTTCGTTAATCAACGCAATGTTCAAATCCCGCTGGGTATTCTCAATAACTTTCGCGGCTTCTGCGACTTTAATAGAGCTCGCTTTATGGGTACCGGCGGTAATTATGTCCGCGTAGAGCGCATCCACTTCCTCCGCTATCTCCGGCGTAGACCCGGAGGTCACCTTCATAATCGTGGTGACACGGTGCTCTTTATCGCCGGGATTGATGCGCTCCGGGCTATAACCTGCGTAAAAGTCCTGGTTGAATTTCAAACCGGATACTTGCTCCAATACAGGAACACAGACTTCTTCGGTGGCGCCCGGATAAACCGTCGATTCATAGATAACAATATCGCCGGCTTTGAGTACTTTACCCACGCTCTCGCTGGCCTTGACCAACGGCGTAAGGTCGGGCGATTTGAACTCATCAATCGGCGTTGGCACCGTCACAATATAGATTTGGCAGTCGCGAATGCCATCCACGGAGTCGGTAAAAGATAACCCCTGAGATGCGGCCAACTCTTCGGCTGTAACCTCTCGGGTAAAATCCACGCCGTCTCTCAATTCGCCGATTCGCTTTGCGTTAATATCAAACCCGACCACTTCGCGCTTTTCACCAAACGCGGCAGCCAACGGCAGGCCCACGTAACCCAGACCGACAACGGCGATTTTCTTCATCATCTAACCAATCCTTTTTAATACGAACTTTACCCAGAATATTCACGGGATCATTATCCCGGTATAACCCAGACCTTGAAACCTGTTTTTCAGGGCCCGTCTAGCCCCCCTGTCACCGTGCACGATTCTTATTTCCGAGGGCGCATCAGCAATACCCCCAACAAACCGCAACAAGTCCCCCTGCCCCGCATGAGCGGAATATCCGCCGACCTCGTGCACCTGGGCGCGAATGTCATACCGCTCGCCGTCCAGCTCAACCCAACCACCGCGAGGGCCATACGTGAGGATATCCCGTCCGGGCGTGCCCGCGGCCTGATAGCCGACAAACAACACGTCGTTGCGCTCATCACCCAGCATTGCCTTCAGGTAATTTACCACCCGGCCACCGGCGCACATGCCGGAACCGGCCAGCACCACGCATGGGCGATTGGTGCGAGCCAGATAATCGACCGCCTCAAGGTGATCCCGATGGTCATCGATCACCGTGAGTTGCTCGAACGACAGCGGGTGGCGACCCTCATTGACCAGTTCCGTGGCTTCGTCATCCCAGAACGGCCTCAGCCGGTCGTAGATGCGGGTGAATTCCGCCGCCAGAGGCGAATCCACGATGATTTCCAAGTTGTTCCAGGTCAGTACTGGCTTATTTGTCGGATTAGCGCCGCCCCGCGGCGCGTAATCCGACAACTCGCCATCAATCGGCACATCGCCAAATTCCGCAATCAGGCTCTCAATTTCATACAACAACTCCTGCGTCCGCCCGATGCTGAACGCAGGCACCAGCACCGTGCCGCCATCCGCCAGCGCATGCTCCAGCACCCCTTTCAGGCGATAGCGCCGGGTTTCCCGGTCTTCGTGGTCCTTGTCACCGTACGTGCTCTCGATAACAAGACGGTCCGCCTTCTCGGGCGACCTGGGCTCCGGCAACAACGGCGCATGGGGCGCGCCCAGATCCCCGCTGAACACAATACGTTCCTGTGCCGAACCCAAGCGGGCATCACATTCCACATAAGCCGAGCCCAGAATATGCCCCGCCCTCTGCAATCTGACCTGCAGTGACCCATCATCGTTGGCAAACACCGGGTGCCACTGACCATAAGGCACCGCTACAAGCCGTGATCGGATCAGCCCCAGAACCCGCTCGATCAGCGCCCGGTTGCGGGTAAAGCCAATCTTCAGGGCATCTTCGAGAATTTCCGGCAACATGATGGCTGAGGGCTCAGAGCAGATAATCGGCCCTTCGAATCCAGCCGCGAGCAGATAGGGAATGCGACCCACATGGTCGATATGAACGTGAGTAACGATCAGGGCTCGAATGTGGTCAATGGGGAATTCAATAGCCAGCTCCGTTGCCGAGGCGCCCTTACTTGCTTCGTTACCCTGGAACAGGCCGCAGTCGACCAAGATGCCCTGCCCGTTCACGCTGAGCTCATGGCAGGAGCCAGTTACACCAGTGACGGCTCCGTGGTGCATGATATTGATCATAGTAACATCCTTGTTTTACAGCCTTCCGTTTCGCTTATTATACATGCCATACAATCCAAGTACCGCGCGTGTTGAGTCCGGTCGCTGCCACTGGCTTTCAGGGCACCGGGAACACGCAGCCCCCGGACCAATCACATCCTTTTTTGTGGGGTTAATTGAAAAAGACAGCAATCCGTGACACTGTCGCGCTCAGCGACGCCATCTGATGCATGCCGATCGCAGAAGCTCTGCTGTTTTGGCTCAACACGTCACAGAATGAACATTTTTACGGCGAGGAAAACCGTGGCAAACAGTATTAGTCCTGCAGGCGCTCCCAAATCAAAATTTCGAACGGATATTCAAGCACTGCGCGGCTTCGCGGTGTTACTCGTATTGTTCTATCACGCAAAGCTGCCCGGACTGGACTACGCAGGCTATCTGGGTGTCGACCTCTTCTTCGTCATATCTGGATTCTTGATAACCGGCATTATTCGAGATGGAATGGATGCTGGGAGCTTTAGCTTCCTGAATTTTTACTTCCGGCGCGCGAAACGTTTGCTGCCTGCCGCATTTACAGTGCTCGCTTTTGTCGTGATCTGCGCGCCGCTGGTGCTTACAGAAATTGCGCTGAGTGATCTCAGAGAACAGGTCATTGGATCATTGCTGTTTGTGGCCAACTTCGTTCTCTGGGATCAAACCGGCTATTTCGCAGCCGCAGCAGACACGAAGCCGCTCCTGCATTTCTGGTCGCTCGCCGTGGAGGAGCAATACTACTTTGTTATGCCCCTTTTGTTGTTCTTCGTGCCGCGTAAGTCTTGGTTTGTTGTTGTGGCGGCCATTTCGGTTGCCAGCTTCGCGCTCAGCATATACCTCGCACCACGATACCCAGATGCAGCTTTCTACCTCCCTTTAACTCGTATGTGGGAGCTCGGGCTGGGTTCAATGGCAGCGATTGCTCATTTTCAGCCTGGTGGCAAACAGTGGCTATCCTTTGCCCGCATCCCCGCGATCGCCTTGCTCGCGGGCGTTCCGTTTTTTCCAACAGGCTTTCCTCACCCCGGCCTCGATGCACTGCTCGTCTGTGGAGCGACTCTCGTGATCATTCTGGGGCACAACGCGTCGTCCTGGGAAAACAGCTTTCCCGTAAAGGCAATAGCCCGCGTTGGCGATGTTTCGTACTCTCTGTATCTGGTTCACTGGCCAGTATTGGTTTTCACGCGAGCGGCTTACTTCGATGAACCGCCGACGACTGCAATTTGGATCGCCGTGGCGTTGTCGATTTTGCTCAGCGTCATTCTATATCGCTATGTCGAAGAACCATTCCGAAAATTAAATCCTGCAAGACGACGCACGTTCATTGCCGGACTGTTGGCGTGCTCAGGTGCAATTGCCGTTTCTCCGTCAGCCATTGCGGCCATTACCGCCTCCGGAACAGATTATCAGCACGTCCGCCGTACCAACTATGGCCTTGCGTTCGAGTGCTCGCTTAAGGCCGACGAACCGTTCAGCATCAAGGAAAGTTGTAAAACGACCGACCATCCCAAGGTGCTGGTGTGGGGTGACTCCTACGCGATGGCGTGGAGCTCAGTTCTCATGGGGCCGCTTGGCGAATATGGCATGCAACAGATCACAATGGGAGCCTGTGATCCGCTTCATCGTGTCGCCCGGTTCGCAAGTGCTGCAGACAACCGTTACAACCTGGACTTCGGGAAAGCCTGCTTGAGATTCAACTCCAATGTTCTCGCCTACGCGAAGGCAAGCGGGGATATCGAGACCGTTGTTATCGCCGGTCGAATGCAATCACCCTTGAGCAAATCCAATCGACTTCTGACCCAGACAGCAGAGGGAGAATACGAAGAACGAGCCGTCTCTACCGATATCGTGACGAAGGCGCTGGCGTCACTCGCTACGGAACTGCATAAAGCCGGTAAGAGAGTCGTATTTATCGCACCGCCACCCGCGAACGGCTCGAACATCGGTGCCTGCCTGGAGCGTCAGGCGCGAAAGAAAATCAGCCTTGGTCCACAACCTGATTGCACGATTACAGTGGATGCCAATCGCAGATACCGGGGGGAGACTCTTGACATGATGGCCGAGGCGGCGAAGTTAGTGGGAATCGAGCTTTTGGACGTGTTCGGATTCCTTTGCGATAACGGCGTTTGCAAAACTCAGATAGATGGAACCATCCTGTATCGCGACTACAGTCACCTCACCTATGATGGTGGTGCTTTAATAGGGAAGAAATCTTCCCTGGCGAGTGATGTACTCGAAAAGGCCCGCTAATAGCGCGGGCTTTGTGAAAAAAATACAGTTAAATAATGGTTTGGAGCTTGCAGCACTCCGACAGGGTGTATCGCGGTTCCCAGTCCAAAGTTGAGCGAGTGGCATCGATATCAACGCACAAATCGGCACATAAGCGTTCAACGGCGGCTTTCCGACCCAAACACCACCCAGCCAGACGCAGAATACTCACCGGAACCGGCAACAATACTGGACGCACACCCTGAGCAAGAGCCAACTCAGACACAAGCTCTCTCGTCGAAACATCCTGCCCGTCGCTCACAAGATAACTTCCCGCCAGCGATTGTTGCCGGTGCACGCAGAGTGAGAGCACGTCCAAAAGGTTATCGATGGCTAACAGACTGCGTTGATTGTTCACCGCTCCCAAGGGCAGCGGCACGCCTTTCTTCACCAACCGCATCAAAGACTCAAAATTTCCACCAACCCCAGGCCCATAGATCAGCGGCGGGCGAAGAATCACCGCGTCCATCGCCGTTCGGCCGCCCACGGCAGTCAAGGCCTGTTCGGCCAACCACTTGGAGCGGGCGTAGTCATCTTGCGGGTTTGCCGGGTCATTCGCCCGGAATGGGCGCCCTGGCTCGGAATATTCACCCAGCACTTTCACCGTGCTCAGGAAGATAAACCGTCGCACACCGGCCTCAGCAGCAGCTTCTGCCAGCATTGCCGTGGCAGCGGTATTGATGCGGTAATAAGCGTCAGGGTCTGGCACTCCCTGCATCTGGTGAACCAATGCCGCGCAATGAATCACCACCTGTACATCATCAAGTAGCTCAGCCCACTGCGATGAAGTAGCCTTCGCCAGATCGGGAATTTGCGCAAACTCGACATTAACCGGTGGCTCATGGCTACCCCGCACCACGCCGCAAACCCGGTGGCCCTGGCTGGCGAGGTGCTGACAAACGGCTCGCCCCACAAAGCCGGTTGCGCCGGTGACAAGCACTCGCTCACTCATTCATCGGCTCCGGCAAGCAGGCCAGAATGTCGTCCGCCATCCGCGCCATGATCTTGTGGCGGCTGAACTGCTCAACAAAGGTGGACCGATCCGTAACCCGCAGGGGCAGCCTCGTGAAAGCCGCGACAGCTTCAGTCACACTGCACGGGGAGAACACCTCAGCACCCGGCAATTCTCGTTCGATGAACGCCCGCGCATAGCCTCCTACACCCGCCAGAATGGGCTTGCCCATTGCCGCGTACTCGAACAATTTGGATGGCAACACTTTCTCGAAGGCCGGGTAATTATTGAGATGCAGAAACAACACATCCGCCGAATCGTAAAGTGCCATCAGCTCGTCACGCGGCATCGGATCCAGCACAGTCACAACTGCGGATCGCGCATCGCAAACCGCCAGCAAACGGTCACGGGCGCCGCCGTCACCCACCACGGTAATACGTGCCCTGTCACGAAGAGCCAAGGCAAGAAAGGGAAGAATCTTCTCCAGGCCCTGACCGTCACCAATATTACCGGCATACACAATGTGGGGAATTTGCCCGGATTTTTCACAAGGCAACTGAGTCGGCAGATCGCAGGCCCGTTCTACAAATTGCTCATCCACGCCATTAGTGAACAGTGCGTAGTCGCTCCGGTAGTAACGCTTTTCAAAGTATGGCAGAAACCCTTCTGACACCAGATTCACACGAAATGCGTTGTTCAGCGGCCAGCGTTCCAGCATGGAAAACAAACGCCTTAATGGCCACAACAACACTCCGGGGAACACATCATCCAGTGTCTCAACGAAAATGTCGCGAATGTCCAGATACAGCCGCGCTTTCGTTCGGTTAGTCACCCAGGCCCCCAGTACGGCTGTCATGAGCCGGGAGGACGTGGCAATGACCAGATCATACCGGCGGCTGGAAACTTGCTGGCGCACCCCCATGGCAAATGCCAAAAACGACCTGACCTGTCCCATCAATCCATGGCGTTTAGCGGGTAAGGCAATGCGGGTGACTGTATAAGCGAAGTCCTCCGACATGGGCTTATCCGGGCGATGGAGCTGGTACCGGTTCGGCTCAGTGGTCAGAACGTCCAGTTGCAAGTCGGGATCTGCAGCGACCAATGCGTCAGCCAACGCCTTGGCACGGAACGATCCGGCACACAGGTCTGGCGGGAAATAATAGGTCAGCAGAAGAACGCGGCGTGGCGTTTTTGAAGCAGGGTCGCTCATTCCGAAGCCCTGGTGAGAATGCGTTCATACATAGCCACCAGTGACTGTTCCTGCTCTTCCCAGTTCAACTGGCTGGCTGCGCGCTCCGCATTGGTCGCATAGCGCGCCCTCATATCCGGGCTATCCACCAGCTCGTTCAACCCAGTTACCAGCGCGTCCGAATCACCGGGCTTTACCAACAGGCCCAAATTGTGGTGCCTCACTACGCGAGCAATCTCAGGCAGATCAGAGGCCACCACGGGCAGCCGGGCAACCACGTACTCGAACAACTTGTTGGAATCTGTGGTGAAATGATTCAGACAGGTATTTTCAATCGGCTGCACGCCGATATCCGCGGAAGCTGTGTAATACGGCAGCTCAGACAGCGGAACCGTCGGGATAAAAAACACCCGATCCGTCAGGCCCAGCGTCATGGCCCGCTTTTTAAGCTCCTCATGCAGGCTACCCCCACCCACGAACACAAAATACGCACCGGGAACACGAGCCGCACAGTCCACTAGACGCTCCAGCCCCCGGCCAGGCTGCTGGCCGCCCTGATAGATCACTATGGGATAATCTTCCGACAGAGACAGGAACTCACGAATACGGTCATCACCTACCACGGATACCAGCCGAGGGCGGTTCTGCAGTACCAGCGGCCGGGGAATTCTATAGGCTCTGGCAAAGAACTTCGCTCGCGCATCCGTTGTGGTGATGGTGCCGGCAGCCCGGGGCATGATCTTCTTTTCAATCCAGGCCACGAGGCGCCCGATTTTACGGTAGCCTTCACGGCCTGAGCTGATCTCATGGGCATCATACACCAGCTTGGCGCCACACAACTGAGCGGCCAGCCATGCTGTCGGCAGCACGTTGACGTCGTGAGCATGCACAACGCTCGGACGCTCTCTGACCATTGACGCCATCACCGCCAAATGAGTCAGCACGCGACTGATCATCAGCATGCCAAGCTCAAACCGGTTTCGTTTCGCTGTATGCAAACGAGGCTTGGCTAATCTCGCACCTTGCTTGCGACCGTGACGCTTGACAGCCACGCCCGCGGCAATCTCTTCGTAACGGGGGGTTGCACCCGGAGTGAACAGAGCATGCACATTCACCTGATGCCCTGCCGATGCCAAAGTCAGCGCCTCGTTTTTTACACGAGCATCGTTACGGAAATCGTTCCAGACAAACATGGCAACCTGAGCCACAAACCCTCCAAGTGTTTACTGCGTGGCAAGCCCTAAACTCGCTCGTATTCGATCAACAACGATGAAACCAGTGCATAGGCTTCCAGATAACGACCACGCGTCAGCCTGAATTCAAATTCAGAAAAGATTGCGGCCAGTCGCACATGATGGGGCTCGAGCCCAGCAACGTCCGCTCTTTCCTGCCGCAACTCGCGCAGAAGCTCAGCAAAGCTGTTCCCTTCATCGTCGCCAAGCGGTAATTTTGTTCCCAGCGGCTCGATATTCCAGACAGCCCAGTGCGCCAGCAGGGTATTACCAGAGCTGTCCTTCCATAACATCCCCACACGGATATCCGGTGCACTAAACGCAGGAGGCAACGCTTTTAACCTGTCTTTAATCGCGGGGATGACAGCAAGAAACCGTTCAATCAGCGCGGTGTCGGCTTTCGCACCCAATAAAAGTCCCATTCGCTGAATCGAGTGAGACTCCACACGCTGCCACACTTGCGGATGAGATCGCAGATAAAGCGAAGTCAATTCATCTGAGGGCACGTGCGCAGACAACGTTCGCCGGAAACCAGGCAACCCCTTTCCTGTCTCAGACTTGCCACACTGCACCAGGCCGGTGATATCAAACACGTGACAGGGCAAACCCTGGACCATTGTCAACGATACACAGGGCACCGCTGGCAACCCGCGCTGGCCCGCAAGAAGGGTGGCCTCGTGTTTGGCCCAGGCAAATCGATTGGCGTTAAAAACCTTGACCAGGAACAGTCTTTCGCCCTCGGCCGTCACTACACTCACCTGATAACAAAGTACATCAGGCAAGCCGAGATCAAACCATTCCACATTGAATTCAGGGTTTTCGCAGCCAGAAGCCTCTTTTAACAACCTACCCAGCCACTCATCACGAATCCCCGGCTCGATTAAACCCCATATACCTTTATCAAGGCCTTTTGGCCTGTGCAGAAAGATATGGCCGTGAAAGAACAGGGCCGCCAGCTGCGCTCGTTGAGCGTACAGACCCTGAATATCCTTGACGAGGTTGGTCATCCTGCCAAACGCCTGCCGCCCCAGTAGCAACGAAACCACAGAGATTATGATCCCGGGGGCCGATCCGTAGAGGTGGTCGAACACAATGAACGCAAACATGACAAGGAAGCCGACACTTCCCAACGTCTTTGAGATAGAGCCAAGCTTTCGATGTAACCGCTCTTCAAACGCTTTTGAGAGCGAACTCAACAGCCCTACTGACATCAAGCATGCGACCACATACGCCACAATGACCACGGCCAGTTTTACATAGAAAACAGCCATCACAACGAGACACAGACTGACAAAGCTTACGGCAGCCAGGCTTTGGCTATAACGCTGATATCCCTTGGACGCAATCTCCTGCTGATTCTCGAATATGGCCATTTTTCTACTGCGGGCCAACAGACGATTGCTGGCCGAAAACGCCGCCTTATCCACTAACTTTGCCGTGAGTAAATGCAGCATATAAAAACCCACGGATGCGACACTCAACACCAACACAAGTCCGTCACGACCGAAATCGTGAAAAACAGGAGGAAAATACGCGGGAACACTGTCGCTGCCCAACAAAAGTACCACTTTGAGCGGTAACAAGAAGCCAGTCAGCAGAAAAAACTGACTTAAAACACTGCAAATCACCGCAAACAGGGTCGTCCCCGGAACGACCCGAATAAACTTGTTGCCTAAGGAAACAGACCAGCGGATTGCTTTGCCAATGTCAGAAAATACTGCGTTCATAAATGCGAGCCAACCATCGATCCGGATTCATCAGACTTGCGCAAGCAACTTCGCCGCTGAGGCCGCGCCATTACGTTGCTCCAGACTCTTCGCCGAACGTAAGTTTTCGAGAAGTTTGTCGACAATCTGCTCAAACTGATCTTCGTTGAATTCCACCATCACCTCGTATCGGCCGAATGCGCAGGCATTCTGCACGCGCTTCAACTGATCATCCGCACCGGTCTGTGTGTTCGGAAAAAAAATAGCAGGTAAGCCAAGCATCACCGCCTCACAGACCGAGTTGTAGCCCCCGGCAAGAACCGCAAAATCAAAGGCAGAAAAATACTTGCTGTTCGGGTAATCGACAATGACCGAGTCAGCGCGCAGATCGGGTTTCGGATTCAGGGCAATTGGCGACTGACCCAGAACTACCTGAATCCCCTTGCTCTTCAGCACTGCGATGATCCGGTCCTGGGCGTCTGCAATGCCATTTATATTGCCTGCGCCCAACTGGACATAAACACACGGCTCAGCGGAGGCCAAGCGTAAAACCTGCCGCGCTACAGCTTTTTCAAGCAGATCAGAGGTATCCAGTAAAGCGATTGGCTCAACCGGGCAAATTCCAGAGCCTGCAACAGCTTCAGCCACCTCAGCGCCCAGCTCGCCGGGCGAGATGATGGCCTTGAACCCGCGGCTTAAAGACGTCAGACGCTTGATATCGGTGCCCTCTTTATAGAGCCCTCTTTTGATCCAGACATACCGAATGCGCCGGTAGGAGTGCATGACTCTCTGCAAACCCAAATACGGGATCGTTCCATCAAACACCAGGCAATGGGGTTTGTGAATATCCAGAGCGTTTCTCAGTGACTTGAAAAAAAGCGAGTTCCATTGAATTGCGCCGACATTCAGCAGGGCTGCCGGCGTGACATGGTGGCAAGCGAAACCCTCTCTGTGCACCAGCGTCACTCCGATGCTGGTCGTCAGAAAAACGATCTCGGCATCCGGTTGCTCACGCTTCAACCTGCGGGCGATGGCAAGCGACCGGGTCAAATGGCCCAGCCCTGCGCCGTTTATCGGGAGAAACAGGTAAGTTCGCGCGCGAGGTATGAAAAAAAAACCTCGCATAGCAGGTAACCGAACCCACAAGTACTTTAAAAATGAAGAGACCAAAAGACACCTACTTTCAGGAATTTGGGCGTAAAAAACTTTCCATCCTGGCAATCAGTGCTGGAACAGACGCGCGCCAGGAATCATCAACCGCAGGGCTGTAGGCAGCAAATCTAGACACCCATTGACCATCGTAAAAGCCTGAGCGCCAGAATGACTGGTGCAAATCCTTCATTAAAATTTCTGGAACTATTCCTTCCCTGACAAAGCCGTAGTAGTCCAGATCAACTTCATCCAGCTGGAAAAACTGAAAAACGGGAACACCCGCTTCGAGCAACTCAATCACCACCGATGAATTAGGCACCACGGCCACATGGTCGTGGGTCGGGATGTTATCGTAGATCCTCACATCCCGTATAGAGCGCAAAAACTCCTGACTCGCTCGGGGATGAGGCTTGACGCCAACACTGACGACCGCAGGGTTCCCCTGCAAAGCCTCGATGCACAGTTGGACGGCCTCTTCATTGAATACCGAACTCAAGTACACAACGACAGCCGAGTGTTCCGGCTGGCCTTGAGTGATTCTCGAGACATTTTCCAGCTTCTCACGACGCGGAATAATAAAGATATCACCTGCAACCTCACCACATGATCGGTAGACCTCCAGAGATTTATCATTTCGCAGCACGGACACGCTAAAATCTAACGGTGGGAAAGCACCTGAAACCTCAGCATGCTGTACATAAACCACAGGCACTCGTAAATACTTCATGACCATTGATGCAGCCACTGGAAAATCGGTGTGATCGTTAGCGACCACCAGGACTCTCGTACCAACCGGCTGCCGACGCATGCTTGCATATACCTGCAGGAAAACCTTGCTGTATGTATGAAGGTATTTCAGGGATACCGGGCCCAGACGTATCCGAAATAAGTACAGTAGACAGCACACAAGCAAAAGGACAGAAACAAGCATCTCAACCAGCGTTTTTTTGTGCTCTCGCGCCGACACAAATGATAGGTTCTGCTTCCTGTCATAACCCGGGATGAGCGCGTGATCCTCAAACAGCTGAGAGAAAAATATAAACTCGCGCTCATTGTTTGCTGAACCGCCGCAGTATATGAGTTTGTCCGAGGGGACTTCATAAAGCTTTATACGTCTCCTGAGCAGATGTTTGGCCAGTTCTTTCGAGGAGCGCAGATAACCCTTCAATCCGGGAGATGCAAATGAATAACGCTCGACAACCGCAGGCTTTTTGTAAACGTCAGGAACGTCGCCAAAGCGAATGATCTTGAAGTTTCTTTGCAAACCCTCGAAAAACAACGCAATGAACCGAAAAAAGCTCATCCTTTCACTCGCTTTTGTCCCACTGCGGAAACGAGCATCTGACCAACATCGAGAGCGACAGAGCCGTTCCTGGCAGCTTCAGCAATAAATATCTTACCGATAAAGCCTGCTGACACCAGGAAAACCACCTTGGGTCCGGCAAGGGCTGCAATAGACTCTACATAGTGCTCGTAAACATAGGGCAAAATGCCCTCAGTGCTACTGCCCACCGCACCCTCACGCAACAGGCGGTGTGTCGGAACTTCAATACACTGCAGCTTGCTCTGATCCGGAGCCCACTGCTTGATGAGATCCGCCCTCACCCCGGAAACGACACACACCTTTTCAGCCTCACGAAAAATCTGGTCAATAAATTCACGATCAAAAAGGAAAAGATTACTCTGATCCTCAACAATGACTCTCTCGCTGAAATAAGCGGCCGAACCCTTCATCACACAGAGTATTCTGGCCATGAGCGAATTCACTGGATAATCCTTGTGATTCGACAAGTTGAAGTCTCTGATTAACCTCAAGACTGTAGGGACGCCGAGGATCGTTGATTCAGCCACTGCCCCACGGAAACGAGACTGAAGCTCCCGCCGAAGTGATACCGCTAACTGCTCCCCCCACCAGTGCTCCTCCTGTCTTACCTCCCCCCTCTCGTCCACCAGAATCTGGTCAGCAAGGCCATAACACTCACCATCTCCCAGCCGAAGATAAGAAAGTTTATTTCCCTCGCTGATAGCCTTTATGATCATTTTTCGGAGCCAGGCTTTACGTTCTGCGTCAAACCTGGCCGCAAGTAGGTTCCTTGGTTGCGACACCTCATCATAAAGAGATCTGACTTCATCTCTGTACCTCTCAGCAAGATTAAAAGGCAACGACATGAACCTGCAGTCCAGCTCTGCAAAAATGGCGTCTTCTGAGTCGGACAGATTTGCGCGAAGTAGCGAGACCTTCAACGCACCCGCATCGGACAGAGGATTGCGCCGGCGGCTTTCCCACCATTCAAATTTCTCGCGTTCACCTTGATCCGCGAGGCGCGAAAGGAACTTAATCTGCTGGAATTCGGTTAAAGAAAATAATGAGAGGCCCAAACGGTCCAACATCGGCTTTACGTCTTCGATCGGAGCTTGAGTCACTACCAAAGTGGATAATAAACCGGCTATCGTTTCTGGCTTGACCGGCGTTTTTTTCAATATTGATGAGTATTCATCCAATAAAACGGAAAAATTGATAGCCTCACCAGACTTTGAAGTTATGTATTCTTTTACCTCGATACAAAGTCGGAGCTCTCTCGATGAAATGGACGACCGCGCATTGTGCAAAACTGACCAAACCCCCTCTCCCTCCGACGCAATCTTATTGATCGCCACCCACAATGTCGGCCATGGATAACCTGACTGATTTACGAAGAAATTAAGGGTGAGGATTGGATCTCGTGAGAAAGACAACACATGTTGAACAATCTCCACTTGATTAACGCCCGCAGCATCACGGGAAACAATTGCCCTAACCAGGCCTGGGAAGTACCGAAACAAACCTTCCAGAACGAATATTTTTAAGTTTCTGATCGCGGACTTAAAATTTTTCATTAGCACACGCTTCGAGACCAGCGGTTCCAAACTTCAGTTCCAGACGTCTGACCACCTCTTCGAACACTTGCTTTACGCACTCACTTCGAGGGTTGGAGAAATCGATCCAGGGCGGCGCTATGACCGTCGAATTCAGTGTGTATTGATCTTCAGAAACTTTCCCACCCGCCGTCCTGAGATAAAAATTCTCGGGAGAGAAACCGAGCATCCACGTCTCAATACCTAATGCTGCGCCAAGCTCCATCGGTAGGGAACTCACACCTACAAGCAGATCTAGACCCTGTAAGTAATTCCCTAAACCCTCAAAATCGTTAAACATATCAACATCATCAATTAACCTGACACCGTTCTCTCTACAATACTCTACTTCGTCTGGATCCATCGAATGCTGAATTGACCATAACTCGATCCCACTGAGATCAAAAAGTGGTGCGAAATCCGCTAAATCAAGATACATCATTTTTCGGGCACCGACTCTTAAATGACTTCTCCAGAGAATGCCGATTTTGAATGTTTCTGTTTTTGGAATAACTTCTTTTAATTTTGGTAATGCCAAATAGGGACCCGGAGTTGGCCTTGGGATCTCATTAATCACATAGTTGAAAAAAATATTCTGCCCAAACGTGACAATGTCTGCACCATCCAAACTTTTTCTGCAATCTTCACTAAGATAGCTAGCGATTTTATCGCCAAACCCATTCAAGCGCTCGTGGTGCTCGAAATCCCCACCGTTAACAAGCTTCCAGATTCGCGACACGGGAATAAACGTTATATTTGGGAAGGATTGCCTGAAAATGTTATAGAGACGGGGCTCGCAGGTAATCGTAAGGTCATTAAATCTTTCAGATAGAAAACAGTAAAACTGGGCAGTTCTAATTTCGTCACCAACGCCTTCGTCACCAATAATAAAAACCGTAGAAGTTTTTTGGGAATTTAATCGCTCAAAATTCAGGAATTTTTTCCCGTAATAATTTTTTAACGTCATCCAGTGCTTGGCTTTAGCTTTCGAATACTGGCCCTTAATATATTCCCCGGACATTAACAGGCTAATCGTTAGCTCGCTTCCAATATTTCTAATTCCTATTCGACCATACCCCTGAACACCATAACCAATTCTATCACGGAGATTTAACAACTCACTCATATGCCTTCCGGTTCGGGGTAATGCAAAACGCATTCCTGTCGCGGCTAGGGCATCCCCCGGATCCTCGGTTAAAACACTCTCAAAACATGCCCGCGCAGTGTGATTATCGTCACGATTAATACTCAAGTAACCTCTAGCCGTAAGAAAAGCAAGCGGCTGCTCAGTAATTGGCATGCAACGTGACAAGTCAGACACATCTTGATAGCGGCCATTTCTAACCAAGAACCTCAAAAACGTATCTTTATCATAAATATCGAGGCTCTCAAAGTTTGACCTAATATACTCGAAAAGCTCCTCATATTTTTCCTTGATCACATCACTGTAATGACACCCCGATAGCAAAACAGGTAGAAATGAGATGCTCTCTCGAGTCAAAGGGATCGCTATGCTTTCATGTTTAAGTGTATTTAACTGGACTTTGGAGTACGAAATAAGGAGATTCAAAGTCATCAGGGACTGAACAGTCCGTTCAGTTAACGCCTCCATTAGCGAATCAACATAAGATTCGTGCCCAAAAGCTTTCAGCGCAGGAATAAACCTAGCAATCAATTCAACCCCATGCTGCTCAACATCTTGATTTTCAATAAAACTTTTTGGATTTAAGTCATTGCACTTCTGGCTTAGAAAAGAATAGTACATCCAGCTAAAGGCATAATAATTCACAACATCGTCATACTTTTTAGCATCAAATATTTCTTTCGCTTCATCAAAAACACTACTCTTAAAATCAGAATCAAGACCAGAAACCATTATTCGATCAAGCAACGTTATTATCAGCTTAAGGTTGTATTCACCTTTGACCAATAACTTTCCGCACAAATTCTCTAAAATTTGATCTGCAATAACACCATACCGGCTTGAATAATAACATCTCACGATCACTAATTTGTCTCGATCAGAGAGAAATTCAAAATTCAACTTAAGTGCTATTTCTGAAGCGGAATGAAATTTTCTTAGCTTGAATTTTTTCAAAAATTCCTGGTAATTTTTTTTATGGACTTCGAGCTCAGATCCCGATTTGGCTAGCTCTTCGATAATTTTCTGATCTTTTCTCTTGTTCGACCTTCCCTTAAGCCTTCTCTTTATAAAAACCGCAAGCGGGCGTATATAAACTCGTAGAAATCTCATTTTATGCACCAAATAAGCACCAAAAAATTACCAAACATCGGCCCCAAAATCAGATTTAAAATTTCTACGAATAGAAATTTCCATATTTAAAAAGGCGAACAAGCATTTAATCTCAGACCAACGAAAGACGGATTTTTTTCAGAAATAATTTAAATCTTGTCAATGCCGTAGGTTTCCATCCAACATTTTTGGAAAATCTATCAAAATAGGGGCGAACAATTTTATAGTAAGTTTTGTCAATAAATTGAAAAAGCGCCACATAGTCTTTAAAACTGGATTCTTTATTACGCCTAACAAACTTCAGCAACTCATACGGAGCGACGTCACGCACAGAGATACCATCATTGTCTAGAGCTTGAAATGTTCCCGTCCCTAGCAAGCTTGTTTTTGATATTCCAAAAGATCGACAATCTTCGACCATTAGGCAACTCGGTTTTCTGTTCCTTAGAAAGAAAATATGGCCGTGCAACCTGTAGCCAATATGAAAATCAATATTTTCATAGAATTCTAAGTTTTTGCTTTCTCCAGAAAGATCTATTTCAATATAGCCAAGGGACGAGGCAAAGTCGGAAACTTTTTTAGAGCTTTTAGTCGGCTTACTATGATGGACAACGTATAATTCTGCCTCACTGAACTCTCGCTTAATCAACGCCAACAGTTTTTTCGATTGACTGAAAAACTGCCCGTTATGCTGAATGGTGAAAGCGATTGATCGTATTTTCTTGGGGAGAAGTAGTTTCTTGGCTATCTTCGAATCATCATATAGCGCAAGATCACCGATGTAGCTTGATTTTATACTTTGTCTCATCAACATTTCATGAATTAATAAATCACGACAAGGTACTGACCCCATGTTCTTTGCTAACGCAACCAGGAATTTTTTTGTCTCAACACTATGCTGGTAGCTATTATAGGTATTTAATCGTGGTTCCAAGCTCTGAAATGAACAACCTGTCACAAAAATCTTAGACATGATGTCAGAGACATCGGGATATATCTTAAACAATTCTGGGTAGGCGTAATTGTTTACTGAAAATCCGGGGGCTAATATCGTTCTTATCTCACTCTTATCAAATTCTTCTAAGGAATCTTCCCGAAAAATTACTTCTGGATCGTAACTAGGGACTCGATGTCTTACTAGTTTTATAGCCGAGTCGGTTATGAGTGCATCGCCTACGTTTTGAGACTTTAACTTTGGAAACGTAGTTAATAATATATCCATTAAATTTTGCCTAAACTGACTAAAATATTTTTCAAATTAAATTGTAATTTATTTATTTATCGATTTACCAATCGAATCCCAAGATAGTGGCGTGCCAACGTCAAGATCTTTGACAGTTATTCCGCCCAATATTTCTTCAAAATAACGCGGTGCCAAACCAAACCCTGGCCTCACACTCCGCACATTCTCTCGAGTAATAGGCTCGCCTTTTTTAATCGGCTTGCAAACGTACAGCGACCGGCGAAACTGAGCATTCCCCTTTTCGCTCTCTGAGCGCCCGGTCTTGACCGCACCCAAGGCTGCCCAAGCGGTTTTTGCCTGGCGGCAAAGATCCGCCAGATCGGCCGGTTCAAGGGAGAAGCTGTCGTCCGGGCCGCCGCCTTTCCGGTCAAGAGTGAAATGCTTTTCTACGATCGAGGCTCCCAGAGCCACGCTGGTAATGGCCGTTGTGTTATCCAGTGTGTGATCAGACAACCCGGTTACCAGGCCGTGGCGCGCAATCATTGCAGGGATAGTGCGCAGGTTATACTCATCGGCTGGCGCAGGGTAGCCACTTACGCAATGCAGAATGGCCAGTTCACGGCACCCACCCTCGCGGGCGGCTGCAATAGCTTCTTCCACTTCCTCGGTGTTGGTCATGCCGGTGGAGATGATCATGGGCTTGCCGGTACTGGCCACGTAGCGAATCAAAGGCAAGTCAATCGCTTCGAAAGACGCTATCTTATAGGCAGGCGCGTTCAGATCCTCCAGCAAGTCCACGGCAGTATTATCGAAGGGAGAGCTGAAAATAGGAATATCAAGCTTGCGGGCGTGTTCAAACAGAGGCTTGTGCCATTCCCATGGCATGTGTGCTTCCTGGTAAAGCTCATAAAGGGTCTTGCCATCCCACAACCCGCCGTGGATCTGAAAGTCTTCAGAGTCGCAATTCAGGGTAATGGTATCCGCCGTGTAGGTCTGCAGCTTCACCGCATCTGCGCCGGCTTTCTTGGCTTCTTCTATAATTTTCAGCGCTGTTTCCAGCTTGCCATTATGGTTCGCAGACAATTCCGCAATGATGTAAGGCGGCTCGTCGGCCGCAACTCGACGTCCGGCAATCTGTATGCTGGGTACGCTCATAAACTATTCTCCCTCACGCCGTTCTCGGCCATTCAGTATCCATAAGGCCGAAACAGACGATGTCGTGGTAAGTTTCGCCGTCAAAGTGTTGCTGCCTTAACACCCCCTCACGCTTGAACCCCATCTTTTCGTGAAAACGGATAGAACCTGCGTTAAAGCCAAGGGCCTGGCCACAAATTTTATGCAGTTTAATGCTGGCAAATGCGTAGTCCAAGGCCGTGGTTCCCAATTCTGAACCTGTGCCTTTCGGCGCTTCCGGGGCAATATAGAATCCCCAATCTGCGATGCCACCCGCGCCAGTCTGCTGAAAATGGATAAAGCCCAAGGGAACGCCGTCATGCTCATAAATTAAAAGATGGCGGTCTGGCGCAACGCTGGCTCGCTCGAACCAGCTGGCGTGTTCCTCAAAGGTAATTTCATGTTGGGTGTACATATAGCGGCGAACCGACTCGTCATTCCGCCACCTCAGAACCCTTTCAAGATCCTCAGTTTTCATGGGACGCACGGAAGATCTGGAGTCAGACACGGCAGCCACGCTCCATTTCGGCAACAACCCGATCGACACCAAAGCCATCGACAATAGATGCCGCACGCGTGCCCATCCCGGAACAATACTCTCTTGACGATGCCAGTCTGTTAACGGCCACTGGAAGATCTCCCGACACCTTATTCAGGCTCCCGATGACGAAGGCGGCCCCTGCCCTGCTCAAACCAAGAGCCACATCGCGCTGATTCTCGGCGACAACAACCATAATGGTTGGCAAACCAAGGCAACAGCGCTCCCATGAGGTTGCACCGGCAGCTCCAATCGCCGTGTCACACTCGGCCATTAATGCGGCCATATCCCGCACGCCGACACGGACTTCTGTCGACCAGGGCAACTTATCGGCTGCGTTTTGCACGCTGGCCAGCCAGGGTGCATGGTTGCCCATTACCACGGTCAGTTTACAGTGTTCTGGCAAACCGGAGTCCCGCAGGGCGTTCAGAACCTGCTCCGTCGCGTTATCCTTATCAACTCCGCCCATGGTGACCAACAGGTGGTCGAAATTACCCGACTTTCTGCGGTCAAGACTGTACGGGCGCAACTCGCTGAACTCCTTACGCAGCATGGCATATTCTGCACCACACAGTAGCCTGGTCTCAGGCGAGACCAAACTCCGGTAATCGTGTTCAGAACGCCCAAAGGTCTGGTCGAGGAGCAGGTCGCAGTCGTGCTGCCGGTTTGCCAGATCATCAATCACCATGATTCGCCCGAAGGCCACTAACGCGGATTGCCAATCCACTCCCAGGCCATAGTGATCAACCACCACCCAATCGGGCCGGATCCTGTCGACAACCGGCTCACACGCCGCAGCATCCTCACTCTGACTAACCCCAAGCCAGCGCGCATACTCGCAATGTGCGTCCTGCTTCAGTGCGTTTTCCGGAGTGTCTAACACGTACACTGAAAAACCCGACTGACGTATATGCTCGTTAAGATTTCCAGGGTGCGATCGCGTAATGAAATGACACTCATGACCTCTGTCGGCCAGGCCCCGGGCCAGCGTAAGGCATCGCATAACGTGACCCGTGCCGATCTGGAGGGAGGCATCCGCCCTGAAAACAACGTTCATGTGCCCTGGCCGCTCTCGGCCTGCATGGCTTTGAACAACCACTCCGCGCGCACCCAATCTTCCGGCGTGTCGATATCCTGAACCCGGTGCCGCGGGAGAATGACCGGTTCGGAGCACTCTCCGAAAATCATTCTTTCCTGAAGCCAGGCCTGAGCCCGGCCCCAGTAGAATTGGCCCGCATCGTGATAGGCCTCTTCTAGGTCTTGCGATCGGGAATTGAAATATTGGCTATCAAACATCTCGACCCGGTTCTGACCGGTGATGCGAATGGCTCTCTGGATTGGAAAGGCATAACTGGTCACGGAAAATGCGTAATCGACGGCTTCGTCATCCAGCGCAGCCAGTCCTTTGAGGATGTCGTCCGGACTAACAAATGGCGCGGTCGCATACAGACAGCAGGCTCTCTCCACCCGCTCTCCGGCTTGTTGGAACCACTCGATTCCGTGGCGAATGACGGGCACCGTTCCCGTGTGATCATCAGAGAGCTCGGCAGGGCGCAGAAACGGAACACTGGCGCCGTAGCGCTGTGCCACCTCAGCAATCTCCGCGTCATCCGTCGAAACAATGATCCTATCGAAGCAGTTGCTTTTTTGAGCTGCCTCGATAGACCAGGCAATCATCGGTTTGCCACAGAACGGTTTGATGTTCTTCCGGGGAATTCGCTTACTGCCACCCCGGGCCGGAATGATCGCAAGCTTCACGACAGCACAACCCTCTTGAGCGCCTCAACGACTTCGTCTTGCTGGGCGTTTGTCAGCCCCTGGAACATCGGGAGGCTGATCGCTTCCCGGTAGTAACTCTCAGACTCGGGGAAGTCACCGTTCTGGAACCCCAGGTTCTGATAGTAAGGCTGCGTGTGAACCGGGATGTAGTGCAGATTGACGCCAATACCCGCTTCACGAAGCCCCTCGAACACTTCGCGGTGAGTTTTACGGATCTGGTCCAGTTTCAACCTGATCACATAAAGATGCAGGCCCGAGTAGCTATCTGGGTGCTGCCAAGGAGTGAGCACCGGCAGCTCCGCCAGAAGCTCGTTGTAGCGGCTGGCGAGTTCATGACGGCGCTCGACAAAGGCATCAAGGCGGTCCATCTGGGAAACACCCAGCGCCGCCTGCAGCTCAGTCATGCGGTAGTTGAAGCCCAGATCAACCTGTTGGTAGTACCAAGGCCCATCCGGTTCATGGGTCATTTTATCAGTATCGCGGGTGATGCCGTGGCTGCGCAGCAGCTCCATCTTATCGGCCAGGGCGGCGTCGTTGGTTACCGCCATGCCTCCTTCCGCGGTCGTGATGATTTTCACCGGATGGAAACTGAACACGGTGATATCGCTAAACTGAGAACCACCAATAAACTGGCCCTGATATTTGCCACCGATGGCGTGAGAAGCGTCTTCGATGATGCGGAAACCAAAGCGTCTTGACAGCTCATGAATGGCTTTCATATCGCACGGTTGCCCGCACAGGTGCACAGCCACCACAATCTTCGGAAGCTTGCCCGACAGCTCAGCCTCTTCGAGCTTACGCTCCAGGGCAACCGGGCACAGGTTGTACGTGCGCGGATCAATATCGACAAAATCCACGTCCGCGCCACAATACAATCCGCAATTCGCCGAGGCCACAAACGTAACGGGCGATGTCCACAAACAGTCGCCAGGACCCAACCCAAGCGCCGCGCACGCTATATGCAGTGCCGAGGTCGCGCTGTTCACGGCCAATGCCCGCTGCGCCCCCACATGCTCTGCGACCCGTTGCTCAAAGCGCGGCACCATAGGGCCTTGGGTGAGAAAATCGGAGGTCAGCACGCTCACAACAGCGTCGATGTCCTCCTGAGAAATGTCCTGGCGACCGTAGGGGATCATGGCTTCAGATACTCCCGATTTTTTCGCGATTGGCGTCTATCCATTCTTGCAGCTGATCGTCTGACATCCATTCTGCATTATTGTCACTGGAATATACGAATCCCTCGGGAACCTTGGTTCCATCTTTAATACGCGTAGGGCACGTAGCCCACTCGTTGATCGTAGGTAGAATCTTGAAATGCTCCGGGTATTCGTACGTGTAGTAAGCATCCTCGGCGCTGATCATCTGCTCATGAAGCTTTTCGCCCGGCCGTATGCCGATAACTTTCTGCTCCGCCTCGGGCGCAACCACACGGGCCAGATCCGTGACTTTCATTGACGGGATCTTTTTGACGTAGATTTCTCCGCCTTCCATATCGTCAAAGGCGTGCCATACAAGCTCCACACCTTCCTCAAGGGAGATCATGAAACGGGTCATGCGATCGTCCGTGATGGGCAGTACCCCTTCGTTCTTGATCGACATAAAGAACGGAATAACGGATCCACGCGACCCCATCACGTTCCCATACCGCACCACGGCAAACCGGGTATTGTGGCCGCCAGCATAGGAGTTGCTGGCAACAAAGAGCTTGTCAGACGCAAGCTTGGTCGCGCCATAAAGGTTAATCGGGCTACTGGCCTTATCGGTGGAGAGCGCAACAACGCGCTTAACACCTTTGTCGATGCAGGCATCGATCAGGTTCATAGCGCCATCCACGTTTGTCTTGATGCACTCAAACGGATTGTATTCGGCGGTGGGCACAATCTTCGTGGCAGCGGCGTGAACAACGTAATCAACACCATCGAGGGCACGGTACAGCCTATCTTTATCCCGAACGTCACCGATGAAAAAGCGCACTCTCGGATCGCCCTGAAATTTCTTGGCCATATCCCACTGCTTCATCTCATCGCGGGAGAAGATAATAATTTTCTTGGGGTTGTACTTTTCCAGCGTCATTGGAATGAAGGTATTTCCGAATGATCCAGTACCCCCGGTCACAAGGATGGTTTGGTTCGTTAACATGTCATTTGCCCTTATTATGCTTTACTGCGCAGCGCGCCAGTCATCCGGAAATCCAGATTGATTGAGTGAATTTATGGTGAAACGTGCTTAATAACGCCACGTGTGTCGAGAAAACGCTGATCATCACGAATCTCAAAGGCCATTCCCTTCCATTCCTTGTGATCAACAAGAAGCAATAAAACATCTGCCGCCAGCGCGTCCTCCAGAGAAACCAGCTGTATGCCCTGATCGCTCAATGGCTCTGGTACATCGTCGATGTGCGGCTCCACCGCCGACACCTGCCCACCAAACGCCGCAGCAATGGCCAATGTGATTGCCATAGCCGGGCTTTCCCGCAAGTCGTCTATATCGGCTTTGAATGCCAACCCGAGGCAGGCAATTCGGATATCAGACGGCGGCTTACCAGACTCCGACGCAAGCTGTCCGACCAACGTCTTGACCTTATCGACCACCCACGCCGGCTTGCTTTCGTTTACTTCCCGGGCGGTGCGTATCAAACGGGCTTCCTCCGGTGTCTGGCTCACTATAAACCAGGGGTCGACCGCAATGCAGTGGCCACCCACGCCCGGACCGGGCTGCAGAATATTGACCCGCGGGTGTCGGTTTGCTAACCCGATGAGCTCCCAAACATCGATACCCTGTCGGTCACAGATCATCGAGAGCTCATTTGCGAACGCAATATTCAGATCGCGGAAACTGTTCTCAGTCAGTTTGCACATTTCGGCAGTACGAGCATTAGTGACAACACACTCTCCCTCCACGAACGTGCGGTAGAGCTCTATGGCGGCCTCAGAACACCGAGGCGTCATGCCACCGATTACTCGATCATTGTGCACCAACTCACGCAGCACATGCCCCGGTAATACTCGCTCGGGACAGTGAGCAATGCGGATGTCTGCACTCTCGCCCGCATGCTGTGGAAAAGAAAGATCCGGCCGGGCCTCGGCAAGCCACTCGGCCATTTGTTCCGTGGCACCAACCGGTGACGTTGACTCCAGTACCACCAGATCACCACGCTTCAATACCGGTGCAATGGATTGACTGGCAGACTCAATGTAAGCCAGATCGGGCTCGTGTCCGTCTTTGAACGGCGTAGGCACCGCAATCAGAAACGCGTCCGCTGCCTCTGCGCTGCAGGTCGCTCTCAAGAAGCCACTCGACACCGCTGCATGCACCAACATGTCGAGATCGGGCTCAACAATATGAACCTCTCCACGGTTAATGAGATCCACCGTTTCAGCGTTCACATCAATGCCAATCACCTTCTTTTTTCGCGATGCGAAAACCGCTGCCGTTGGCAATCCGATGTAGCCAAGTCCAACAACAGCAATGGTTCCAAAACTCATTCATGATCCCTTAAAAAGTTCTTCAGACTACTGATAATGCGAGTGCAAGCGTGCCCATCGCCGTACGGATTGTGGGCGAAACTCATTTGCGAGTATGACACCGTGTCCGTGAGCAATGTGGTCAGCTCGCGGCAGATCACATCCGCACTTGTTCCTACCAGCCTCACCGTTCCGGCGCTGATGGCCTCCGGGCGCTCGGTTTGCTCTCTCATCACCAGGACTGGCTTGCCCAGAGAGGGCGCCTCCTCCTGAATACCACCGGAGTCCGTGAGAATAATGCTGGAACGATTCATCAAATAAACGAACGGCAGGTAATCAAGCGGCTCAATCAGGTGAACGTTTCCAAGCCCCCCTAGCAAACGATAAACCGGCTCGGACACATTTGGGTTCAGATGAACGGGGTAAAGCAAGTCCACATCGGGGTGGTCACGGGCGGTACGTGAAATCGCCTCACAAATTTGCTCGAAACCACTTCCGAAACTCTCGCGACGGTGGCCGGTGATTAAAATCAGGCGAGCCTCATCCCGAAGGTAGGAGAATTCCTCGGCCAATGCGTGCTGGAGAGTTGTGTTCGCCTCTATCTTTGAGACTACCTCCAGCAAGGCATCAATCACGGTGTTCCCAGTCACCAAGACAGCCTCAGGAGCAATGCCTTCACTGATCAGGTTGCCGAAGGCGGTTTCGGTGGGGGCAAAGTGCAAACGGGCCAAGGCTCCGGTAAGCTTGCGATTGCCCTCTTCCGGCCACGGTGCGTACAACTTTCCGGTTCGTAACCCGGCCTCTACATGCGCCACTGGGATACGCTGATAATACGCCGCCAAAGACGTTGCAAAGGTGGTTGCGGTGTCACCGTGCACGAGCACCACATCAGGCTGTTCTTTCTGCAGAATATCGCGCAAGCCACTCAGGATGGCACAGGTGATGCCCGTCAGATCCTGACCTGGCCGCATAATATCCAGATCGAAGTCCGGTGTAATTTCAAATAAATCAAGAACCTGATCCAGCATTTCGCGATGCTGTCCCGTAACGCAAACCCGGGAATCGAATTGGTCCTCACGCTCCAGCGCTTTAATCAATGGCGCCATCTTGATCGCTTCCGGGCGCGTGCCAAAAACACTCAACGTTTTCATACCATAAACCCCACGCCTAACCCGCCTTTAATAAAAGGATACGATCTCTGGCGGGCACCAAAAATCGACCGCGGAGTTTATCACAACTGAAATACTCAATTCAGCGACAGCAACTAATAGATCAAGCGAACCTTGTTGCTGTCCGACTTACGGGAATCGATAATTTGCGGCTCACCCCCCTCTAAACCACACCACACCAGATCACCCAGTTCCTCCAGAGGCGTGTAGCCGAGCGGAGACGACTTCAAGGTCTCAACAATGGACGCACAATCGAAGGCTCTGCTCGCAACCATCAACTTGTCCAGCGTCTGCTCAACCTCGCTCCAGGGCAAAGAAACTTCAGTCGCCATCATGATTCGTGGGTGAGAAGTTCCCTGCGGGCTGTTGCCGATCAGCAGCTCCTCAAAAAGTTTTTCTCCTGGGCGCAGGCCGGTGTAAACCACCTCTACCTCCCCCTCAGGATGAGACTTCGATTTCTCGCTAAGCCCCATCAATCGGATCATTTTTCTCGCCAGGTCAGCAATTTTCACCGGCTCGCCCATATCCAGCACAAACACTTCTCCGCCTCGTCCCATGGTGCCTGCCTGCAGCACCAACTGGCTGGCTTCCGGTATCGTCATGAAATAGCGAGTGATGTCCGGATGCGTGACGGTAACCGGGCCACCGTCGCGAATCTGATCCCGGAACAATGGCACCACAGAACCCGACGACCCCAGGACATTCCCGAACCTGACCATCGAAAACACGGTGTTCTGCTGGCGGGCGGCAAGCCCCTGAAGCACCAGTTCGGCCAGGCGCTTGGTAGCGCCCATTACGTTTGTCGGACGAACGGCTTTGTCCGTCGAAATCAGCACAAACCGCTCAACCCCGGCACTCACCGCGGCCTCAGCCGTATGCCACGTGCCAAAAAGGTTATTCTGAACGCCTTCAATTACATTGTGCTCAACCAGCGGAACATGTTTATAAGCGGCTGCGTGAAAAACCACCTGAACGCCAAACGCTTTCATCACTTTCTCGCAGCGGCGCCGATGGCAGACGTTTCCCAGCACAGCGAACAGCTCGACATCCGCCCCCTCTACCTGGCTGACGGTCTTCAATTCACGCTCAATGGTGTACAGAGAAAATTCCGACTGCTCGAAAAGCACCAAGGCTTTTGGACGCTTGCGAACGATCTGCCGGCACAGCTCGGAGCCGATGGATCCGCCGGCGCCGGTAACCATAATCACCTTGCCTTGCAAACTTTCGGCAACCATAGCGACATCCGGCTTAACCGGGTCCCGCCCAAGCAGGTCCTGAACATCCAGATCCCGAACATCGTTGATTCGCGCCTGACCGGCAACCAGTTCTGACATAGAGGGCACCGTCTGTACCGGTACCGCCAACTCTTCCAATTGGCGAATCAGCGCTTTCCGGTCGACACTGCCGTCGTCTTCCAGGGCCAGAAAAATTCGCTGCACGCCCTGCTCGTTCACCGCCCGCTGAATGTGGCCAAACCCGTAAACCTGCTTACCGGCGATCATGGACTTGTGGTTGCCCCGGTCGAGGGAAATGAACCCCATGGGACGGTACTCGGTACCCTGAATCAGCGCCGAGGACAACTGAAGCGCTTTGGGGCCTGTACCAACAATCAACACCCGGCCTTTGGCTTTTTCCCGAGGCCGGTTGATAAGCGCCCGAAAGCCAAAGCGTGTACCGGCCACCAGAATGAATACGAACGCGCCATAAATGACCGGAACCGACCGGGGGACCAGCGCCTGAAACAGGTAGCCATACATCACGAGCGCCGCGGCCGAGAGGAACACCCCGGTGATCATCACCATCAACGCTTTCTCACTGATGTAACGAATCACCGCGCGATACAACCCCAACCTCACGAAGGCAACAATCGAGGTCACCACCGTTAAACCAAAAACGATCAGCTGTTTGTCCGAGGGCATCCAGTTCAGGGTTTCAAAGCGAAGGGAAAACGCCGCCCAAAGGGCCAGTATGATGAAAAGGCTGTCAGCGGAGACCGAAATGAGCCGCTTTTGTGAGCGAGGCAGTTCAAACAGAAACGTTTTCAGAGAGTTCAACACTTTGATCATGAGCGACGGCCGTCCTTACCGATGTCAGTGAACCACACGATCCCCGGCACCGCGGCCGCTGATGGTGAGAAAAATGTAATAAAAATAGTGCCGGATTCTGAATCGTTCCAACATTTTTGCATCCGTTTCCGCTAACAGCTCCGGCGTAGACATATCAATGCCTCGAATCTGAGCAAGCCCCGTGATTCCCGGGCGAACCGCAAACACCCCCCGCCGTGCCCGCGCGTCGATCAACGCTTGCTGAGATGGTAAGCAAGGCCTTGGGCCGACCAGGCTCATATCGCCTTTAAAAACATTCCACAATTGCGGCAGCTCATCAAGCTTGGTCTTTCGGAGAAAGCGACCAAAAGGCGTTACAGAGCTCCCATCCACCAGGTGGGTGGCGACGGAATCGGTGCCAACAGCCATGGTACGAAACTTGTTCAAAACAAACGGTGTTTGACCCTGCCCGACCCGTTGTTGGCGAAACAAAGGTGACCCGGTGTCGCGTAAGCCGGCACCACACAGCAGCAAAAACAGTGGAAACAAAATCACCAGCCCCAAAGTGGCAAACAAAATATCCAACAACCGAATAACTGGCGGCATACAGCGCTTATAACCTTCGAGAGAGCAGACGTGTTTGAAGTATATCAGAAGGGGAAGTCGAGCAAATGCAACGTTAACAAAATACAACAGACGCCCGCAGGATTGCTGCGCGCCCGGATTGCGCCACAACGGAAGCCGCGTTGTCGAAATGACAGCGACTAGGCGCGTTTTTTCTTGCGAAACACCACCAACAACCGCCACGCATGGCTTAGCGCCCAGTCATACGCGGCAAAAACGCCGACAAACAGCATAGAGATCAACCAGTTCGGCACCTGGAAGCGTCTTTCCGCCCGACCAATTGAAACCAAGAGCAGCCAAATGACCGCACACTAATCAGTTAATTTGCCATCGTTTCCAAGCTTGCCGGACCAAAGCTCTCCCAAATTTGCAACCGCATCTAGTTTTTCCGGATTGCAGAGACAGGCACGCTGATCGCCTGCTGTTTTTGCATAAACTGGATCAGCACGATGGCCCGCTCTTCGCCATCATAGGCACGAAAAATCGCATCGATGCCCTGAAATGGTCCGTCGCTGAGCTCGACGGACTGCCCGGGCTTGATGCCTCCAACTTCGGCCACCGAGTGCAGACTGTCTTTGATGTGCTGGATCACCTCATCCCCGATGGCGGCCGGCTTACCCGCAAACCCCACCACTCGCAACACGCCCCGCGTGGAACGCAACTTGGCCCACATGGGATCGGTTTGTTCCAGATGGACGAACAGGTAGCCGGGAAACAGCGCCTCCAATTTTTTCGAACGCTTGCCCGCCTTGATGTTTTCAACGGTGATTTTGGGGTAGAAGCAGCTGATGCCCTGATTCTGCAGGTTGTCCAATGCGCGATCGCCCTGGGCGGGCTTGTGTTGCAGTGCGTACCAGGTCATGCGATTTACCTTCCATGGGCGATAAAAAAGGGATTGAGCAGGTCTTCCTTGCCGTACGTGAGGGGCACCCCGGCCAACGTCTCCACGCGCCCGCCGGCGGCAACCAGTACGGCGTGGGCGGCTGCGGTATCCCATTCGCAGGTGGGCCCCAGGCGGGGGTACACATCCGCGCGGCCTTCAGCGATGCGGCAGAATTTCAGGGAACTGCCGGCTTGCACCAGTTCGTGCTCACCCAACTTCTCGATAAAGTCGCGGGTGCCTTCGTTCAGGTGGTTTTTGCTGGCGACCACCCGCTGTACCGCGTGGGGTTCGGCTCCATGAATGCGGTGCACCTTGCCTGTTCGATCGCGCTTGTGAGCGCCCTCGCCTTTCGCGCCCCAGAAGGCTTCTTTTAGGACTGGCGCGGTGACCACACCCAGCACCGGCTCGCCGTTTTCGATCAGCGCGATGTTCACGGTGAACTCGCCGGTGCGCTGGGTGAACTCTTTGGTGCCGTCGATGGGATCAATCAGCCAGAAGCGCGGCCAGTGTTTGCGCTCGTCCCAGGGAATCAGAGCGCCTTCTTCGGAGAGTACCGGGATGTCCGGCGTAAGGATTCGCAGGCCTCTGACGATGATCTCGTGGCTGGCCACGTCTGCGGCAGTGATGGGGGATTTGTCTTCTTTATACTGAACCTTGAAGTCCGATTGGTAGATGTGGAGTACCCGCTCGCTGGCTTCATCGGCGATGTTGATGACATCCGGGAGGATGGCGCTGTGATGCATGGGGGGCTTCCTGCTGATGGGTTGGTGGTCAGTTTAAAGGACAGCGGTGGGTGGTGTCAGGCTTGGACTTTCCCAGATTGTGAAGTTGCAATTTCTGATCAGAATCTCGGGATTATCCCAATATCGCGACAAACGTCATTCAATCTGGCAGACTGCTTCGCATTTTTGGCAAGGCTAGAACTTGCCCGGTCTGCTTGCTCAATTTGCCTACCAAGGGACGCGTGAATGCTGTTCAATTCATACGAATTTATCTTGGCGTTTTTGCCCATTACCTTCTTAGTCTATTTTTGGCTTAATAGTGCCCGACTCGTCATTGCTGGCAAAGCGTGGCTGGTTCTGTGTAGCTTATTTTTCTACAGCTGGTGGAACCCATCGTATTTGCCACTAATCTTAATCTCTATGCTAGTCAATTACTCCGTTGGCACATCTCTTGGCTCCGGGCCGAAGCTGACAAAAACCAATTCTGTTAATCCCGCTACGGCCACCACAGCGGAGAAGTCATTGATCCCTCGCAAACTTATCTTGACGATGGGAATCGTATTCAACTTGGGTTTACTTGGCTACTTTAAGTATGCAGATTTTTTTATCTCAAACCTTAATACGCTCGGATCAAATATTGATTTACCTGAGATAATTTTGCCACTCGCTATTAGTTTTTTCACGTTTCAACAAATAGCGTATCTAGTAGACAGTTATAGAAACGAAACACAAGAATACGATTTCCTGAACTACGCTCTGTTCGTCACCTTCTTCCCCCAGCTCATTGCAGGCCCAATCGTTCATCACAAAGAAATGATGCCCCAGTTTGCATCGCGATGGAATCTAGTAAAACAATACCGAAATATTGCATTGGGGTTGTTTATCTTCTCAATGGGACTATTCAAAAAAGTTGTCATCGCTGACACGTTTTCAAAATGGGCTACCGCAGGTTTTGATACTGCCGAAACACTCAATTTTCTCGAGGCTTGGGTCACAAGCCTCAGCTATACTTTCCAACTGTATTTTGATTTCAGCGGATATACAGACATGGCCATCGGAGCAGCCCTCCTGTTCAACGTAAAGCTGCCGATCAATTTCAACTCACCCTACAAAGCATTGAGCATCCAGGATTTCTGGCGCCGATGGCATATTACGCTAAGCCGCTTTCTCAAAGACTATCTCTACATACCACTCGGCGGCAACCGAAAGGGGCCAAACTGGACCTACATCAACTTGTTCTTGACCTTCCTCTTAGGAGGGCTTTGGCATGGTGCGAGCTGGATGTTTGTAACTTGGGGTGCATTGCATGGTTTGGCTCTGGTAATTCATCGACTATGGCAGCAATCGGCATTCGTTATGCCAAGGGCAGTCGCCTGGTTTTTAACTTTTAACTTCATCAATTTCGCTTGGGTCTTTTTCAGAGCTAAAGATATCGATGATGCGCTTAAAGTGATTCATGGGATGACCGGTTTGGGCGGCGTAATTTTTCCAGAAAGAATTGCAGAGTACGTAGGCTTTTTACGCACTTTCGGAATTGATTTTGGTGTGTGGATCGACAAGGACATTTTCAGCTACGCCGCTTTCGCCGGAGTCATTTTTGGCCTCGCATGGTGCCTAGTGCTGAAAAACACATCCAACGTTAAGGTAAGCTATTTCTATTTGATCATTTCTACACTTGCGTTTTCAGTGTCTTTTACAATGCTTGGGGGCGAGAGTGAATTCCTCTACTTTAACTTCTGATAGGCGGTCCCGGAAAACATCCTTTACTATGGTAAAGCTGCACATGAGCCTGTGCCTCGCTTTCATCATTTCTATTAGTGCTCTAAATTTAGTCATCGACCCAGGGCAGCTGTACCTGAAAAAACTCATGATAGGGCAGTCTCTGAAGGCTTATGTAAAGACCATGGTTGAGTCGGAGTTCGGCGTAGTGTCCTCCGGGCCTGAACGTCAGATTAAACTTGAATTAGCAGGCCTCTCCGGTGCTGAGTGTTATGTAATTGGCTCAAGTCGGGCGCTGCAGGCATCACTAAGGGATAAAAGTTGGCTTTCAAACGACTGTGCTTCTTTGGCGAATCTGGGTGTTTCAGGAGGCTCGTTTGAAGACCTCATCGTGTATTTAAGCTCGTTGCTTGACAAGAGAAACAAGAATATTATTATTTTTTTGGACCCATGGGCATTAAGCTTTGGCGCTGACATACGATGGAGAGAAAATTCCGGCTTATATACATCGCATATGAAAAACATTGGTTTCGAAGAAGAAACTTATGTTTCTTTTGACTTTGAGAAACTTGAAAATATTGTTAATTATAAATATTCGATTTCAGCCATAAAACTTATCCTTGCGCAGGGCCTCGACGCCTTTCCGGTCATTGGTCATGATTTTATTAAAAAAGTACCGCCATTTAATCTCAGCTCGGGTTATGAAAAGGGCGTTCGACTCCCGGACGGGAGTTTAATCTATTCTTCCGAGTATATTTCTGGTGCGCCCGAGCGAGAGATTAACAATGGCGGCTACAAATTAAAAAGCATCAAAATAGATCCCAAAGCATTAAGCGCTTTTCTACAAACATTGAGTTTACTTGAAGAGGCAGGTCACCGTTTAACGATCGCTTTTTCTCCGTACCACCCACATGTTTTTTCTGGCTCCGGAGACCCTGCTGTGGTCAAAAACATACTGGCTGTTGAGAATACAATTATCAAACTTTCTCAAAAACTAGGTATTACAGTGCGTGGCGGGTACGATCCAACCAAGTTTAGCTGCAAAGAATCTGAATTTTACGATGCCATACACCCATCCTTTTCCTGTTTAGCCAAACTTACTGAAAGGGCCGGTCCAGAAACCCCGTAACGTATTTATGTGACCGATGCTCAACTAGCGGGCTTACTTGGAAAAAAATAATCATTTGGTATGGAAATTTGCTTTCCGCTTGCGATCTGGGCCAGCAGGTTGCCTAGGATGATATCTTACACGTACTCGTTGCTTTGCTTTGATCAGGGCTTTCTACCAATGAAATAGCGGCGCATGAAGCGTCTGTAAGCTATCAGGGGATCGAACTTAAAGTTTCGCGTTGTGGCCTCCCGTCTCACATGCTGTGCCGTATGACGTTAGAACTGGGAACTTATCACGGTTTGCCCTTCGAGTTTGAGAAGATAAACGGCATGACACACATTTTAAACTGAAGCTCAGAACGAAGGCCCTGGCACGTTCGTGAAATCCGTCGCAGTGAAGACGCACGTCAATTTTCCTATCGTGACTTTGAGCTACGCTTAAGACATTACTTCCCGAAAGGAATCAACCATGAAATTACGCTTCCTCGGCGGCACGGGCACGGTTACCGGTTCGCGCTACCTGCTTTCGGACGAGAAACATCGCCTGCTGGTGGACTGCGGCATGTACCAGGGCGTGAAAAATCTGCGCAAGCGCAACTGGGCGCCCTTCCCTGTTGACCCGTCTACCATCAACGCGGTGGTGCTGACCCACGCCCACATTGACCACAGCGGGTATCTTCCTGCCCTGGTGAAAAACGGGTTCAATGGCAAGATTTACTGCACCAAAGCTACCCATGCGCTGTGCAAGGTGCTGCTGCCAGACGCCGGTTTTCTGCAGGAAGAAGACGCGAAGTATGCGTTTCGCAAAAAATTCTCCAAACACGAACATCCGGAACCGCTGTTTACCGAAAAAGATGCCTGGGAGGCACTCAAGCACTTCGAATCCCTGCACTACCACGAGACTTTTGAGCCGGTAAAAGGCATGGAAGTGACCTTCACGCCAGCAGGCCATATTCTGGGTTCCTCGTGCGTGCATGTCACGAACAAGTCCAGTGGTCGCACAGTGGTGTTCAGTGGCGACGTCGGCCGGCAAAACGACGTAATCATGCGGCCACCGGAGGCACTCACCAAGGCAGACCTGCTGATTTGTGAATCCACCTACGGTGACCGCGCCCACGCCGTCACCGACCCGGAAGAGGAGCTAGCGCAGATCATCACCAGAACCGCCGGCCGCGGCGGTATCGTGCTGATGCCGGCGTTTGCCGTGGGCCGCGCGCAGATGCTGCTTTACCTGATTCACAAGATCATGGGCCAGAAGCGGATTCCCAAACTGCCGGTGTACCTGAACAGCCCCATGGCCATCAAGGCGACCGAGATCTTCTGCCAGCACCATAAAGAGCACAAGCTCAGCGCCGCCCAATGCGAAATGATTGATGAACAGACCAAGTTCGTGCGCACCGTGGAAGAGTCCATCGAACTGGACGCCGCGCGCTACCCCTGCGTGATCATCTCCGCCAGCGGCATGGCCAGCGGGGGGCGCGTGCTTCACCACCTGAAAACCCTGCTGCCCAACCCTCGCAACAGCGTGGTGTTTGCCGGGTTTCAGGCAGCCGGTACCCGTGGCGATGCCCTGGTTAACGGTGCGGAATCCGTAAAAATCCACGGCGAGTATTGGCCGGTAAAGGCAGAGATTCACAATATGGATTCGCTGTCTGCCCACGGGGATTACAACGAGATTCTGGAATGGCTGGCCCAGGGTTCACTGGAGCCAGGGAAGGTTTACGTGACTCATGGGGAGATTGTGGCCAGTGACGTGATGCGTAAGCGGATAGCGGAGCGGTTCGGGTGGGAGGTTGAGGTGCCGGAGTTGTTTGATGAGGTGGAGGTGTAATAGCTCCACTTCATAAGTGGAAAAATCTATTTCAATGCCTGAGCGTTCAAACGGAACCAAGGCATCGGGTGCCGCCTCTGCGCTACCACCCAAGTCAAAAGGAAGCGAAGAGCCATGGCTATGCAGAATGCGTAGGCCGCTCCCTTCAGGCCAAAATAGTCGATAAAAAATAGCAGTAGCACTATATTAACCAGTCCTGAAAAAATAGTCACCAGCGACAACAGACCGGTACGCTTAGAGAAGAAAATATAGTTAGTTACCATTAGATACATCCCACCAAAAACCTGGCCTAGCACGAGCCAACCGATCACATCACCGGCTCTCGAGTACTGCTCCCCAACAACAAATTGCATAAGCCTGGGGCCCACTATAAAAGCTAAACCTGCGCCGCAAAGGATCAATGCGCACCAAGCGTACGTCATTCTAACAATCGATTGTTTTTCCAGTTCATTGTTTCTCTGTAGTCTTTCGAACAGCCATGGCACGTATGCCTTGTTAACCGCATCAAACAGCAGTGCGAGAGCAGCCGCAAACTGAGCTGCCACCATGTAGATGCCTGCCTGAGCCAACCCCATTTCCAGGTTGATAACAAATCTATCAACTGAAGACAGCAGAAACATACCACCAACGTGTGGAATTAACGGTACCCCAAAGCGAAGCGCCTCACCGATAAAGCTTGGTTTCCATACCCAGAATTTGAGTAACCCATCGCGCTTAAGTAATGTGTATGCCAAAATCGCAAAAACCAGTGCTGCAAAAGCCTGTGCGGATATCCTACCGTCGGAGCCCCAGGCCAAGAGGACCACAAGACCTACGGAAAGAGTGAAATCTACCAAGCTCTGAGACACCTGCATCACTCCATAGCGCCGAGCTTTTTTTCTTACTTGCCACTGACCCAAGCGGATCTGAACCATAACCGAACTTGCAGCAATTAGCGCAGCTAGATAAATCCAATGTCGATCAAGGCCCGTCCATTCTGACACTTTCCCGCTGGTCCCGACCAAGATGATCAGCGTGAGGGAGGTTGTTACAATAAGGATTTGTAGGCATGAACCAATAAACTCTCCGAGGTCTTTTGGTTCATGCGCCCCACTATAAAATTTTCTGCCCGCAGCACCCTGCATGCTTAAACCAATCAATGCAGTAAGAGCTCCCAGAAGAACCTGAAACATCGCGATTTCGCCATACTCTTCAGGGCTCAGATACCTGGTCAGAATTGGAAGTAGTGCAAAAGGAATAGCCGCGTTCAGTATATTTGATACCAAGTAAACGATGGAGCCGGCAAGAAGAGCGTTATTGTTCAGCTTTTTAGGCATTTGCTCTCCATTTCCGTTTTGGTGTAATGAGCGAACAGAGCCTGCGCTCTCCCCTTAAATACACCGCGATTGGTTCCGGAATCCGGGAAATCTATCCTGACGGCCCTTATTCCGTAGAGCGCACTACCGGTAATCAAGCCAGTAGAGGAAAAGCCCTGTATCTCGGCAATCTGATCACTTGCGCCGGCGAAAATCTCCTCGACGACACCATCGTATTCAATTTGCTCCACGCCTGGAAATCGATACTTTGACGGATCTTCTGCAGGATGCACTTTCAGGATCGGCACCCGCCCCCCGCGGCGGATGTTAAGCGCCAGGTTCTCGATCCGGTCTACCAGATCCTCTCGAGAGCACACACCAACCTCGTCAAGAGGCTGGGTTAAAATGAGCACGACGGGCCTGTCAAATTTAAGGCGATCACCCCGGCTGTCATAACCCATTTTGAAGACACGTCGATAGCCATCCGCAACATGGTCATTCAAAACAGGCTTCTTATTCTCAAACCGGAACAAAGTCACCTTACGTGCGCCAAGTAAACGGAGACTGCGGTAAACCAGACTGAACGCTGTTAACGCAAGAACCTGAAGCGGCTTTGAACGAAATTTTCTCCGAGCCTCCAGCTTGAAATTCTGAAAGGTGTTGAAAGACCCTATCCCCTCATCAATTAATATCGGCTTGTAGCGCCAAAGCGCAGACAGAGATTGAGATGAAAACCTGAGGCACGCCAATGATGGAGAACAAACCGGTATTTGCGGTCTGGTCGTCAGTTTCCCCACCCAGCGAATCAATGGCCTCAACATCATCAGCACCGGCCACCGAGCCGGTACTCTCAATGCGGCCTCGCTCTCGTTGATAAAGGTCACCTCAAGCCTCGGATCGGGCACAGCAGCCGTCTTCAGAATGCTCTCTTCCCAGGGTCCTTTGGACAGGATCACGAGAACATTCAGAGATTTCTTTTCAGGCTGAAAATTCTGCGCAAAGGCCGTCAGTGCCATCAAATGGAACGGCGATACTATTCTGTAGCCAATAAGATCGAACTCTCTCGCCCTATTCCACACTCAGATAGATACCCTTTAGTTCAAAATCGGTTTCACAGGGTGTCGCGGCTAGCTCACCATGGACTGATAAACTTCAACGTAACGGTCCACTGCACGATCCATGGCAAACTCTGACTCCATAAACTGACGCGCATTTTTTCGCATTTCCAGCCACGGGTCTGGAGCGTTGGCCAGTGACTGAATTGCTTCTACAAACGCATGCACATCGTCCATCTTGCAGAGAATTCCCGTCTCGTGATGCCGGACAACTTCAGGCAAAGAGGAACAATCCGAAGCCACTACCGGTAACCCTGACGATGCAGCTTCAAGAACTGACAAGGGCAGCCCTTCCAGACGGCTGGGGAAGAAAAAAGCATCATGGGATCGATACACCTCCGCCATTGCCTGAGATCCCTCTATCTTGCCGAGCGGCATCATGTTTTCCGGCAGCCGAGCTGGCTTCGCAAAATCTTCAGGAGTGCCGGTATAGCTGAGCTGAAAGCCAGAGCCAAGCTTCTCCATCGTTTGCACCAGAATATCCCCCCCCTTCCGGGCGCTGACATTGCCAACGAAAAGTAATCGGAACGGGGTATTCGGACGTTGGCGACTTATCGGGGAGAACACGTCTGTATTGACCCAGTTGGGAATTGTCTGGATCCCTGATGCGTGCGGAATCGCACCTTTTGCAACTCTGGCCGTGTAATGGCTTACTGCCGTGACAACCCGGGCTCTTTGAATGGAGTCGATTTCCCGCTGGTAAACCCATAAGCGATGGTAAAGAGCCTGCAGGCCTGATCTATAGGGAGCATAAGCAGGATCGTGAACACATGAATGCAAGGTAACCAAGCATGGTAAACGATTGGGGAGGAACCTCTGGTGCAGCCAGGAATTAATATGTACAACCGATGCCCAATCCGGCGCCACGGGAATCTTTACTGACCACGGTAAGTATTCTGCCCGATGCGGTAGCCATTCAATCTCAGCTCTGATACCTCGCTGACGCAGCTCCTCCGCCAAAAGTTCGGTGAACTTATCAACTCCCGTGCCGGCGCGGATTGTCGGGAACCAGACGCCTCCCTCTCGTAAATCCATTACGCTAATACCCTGTATCCAGCAGCTTGTGCAATTCCCCGGAATACGATCTGGCAACGGCTTCCCATGAAAATCGTGCACTCAGTTCAGGGTTGGAAAAGACCGCTTCGGTATTGACTGCCTCGTTCTGATCAAAAAGCGCAATGACAGCGTTTGATATCGCGAGGCTGTCTCTGACAGGAACTACAGTCACCCCGTTAATGGCTCGGCTTATGTCTCGACTTGCAGGCACATCCGCAACAACTACAGGGCAACCGCAACCCAAAGCCTCAATGACCACGAGCCCCAAACCTTCCTGATCCCCATTGTTCGCCATCATGAACGGCGCAACGAAAACCGCCGCTTTTTGATAGAACTCAGGCAACTTAATTTGCGAGACAGAGCCAACAAAATTAACTCGGTCTTTGATGTTCAGGTTTTCAGCCAACGCAATCATATTCGCTTTTTCCGGCCCGAAACCCACAATAGTTATCGAAGAGTCTTCAAATTTTTCCAGAATAGCGGGAAAGGACCTCAGCAAATATTGAAGCCCTTTTTTCTCGACCAATCGGCCCACAAAAAGTATTTCTCTGGGTGACCGTTCGACCTTATCGTTTGGGCAAAAGCGATTCTTTAAATCAACGCCCATGGGTGACACAGATACTTTACGGATATCACATCCCAGCTTCTCTAATTCGCCCTTCATAGCAGAACTGACAACGGATATCCCAGCCACACGGGATAGAACCATTTTTTTTAACTTCTGAAACACCGAAGATCTGAGCGCGAACAAATCTGCACCGTGAGAAGTGACATAGATCGGCGGCATCCTGGGGTTAAAAAGACTCAAAAAAACCGCTGCCAACCCTTGGGGTATAATCCAGTGGGCATGGATGATGTCAGGTTTCCGCTGCCTGTTTAGTTTCCATAGTGAAAATAGCTGCGCGAGGAAGAAAAACGGCAGAAGTAACCATTTCCACGGCGCCATTTTCAAATTGGAAACGATTCCACCCTCATTAACCAGGGTTTCTAATTTTTGCGGCGCGTACCTGAACCGGACGACATCAACACCATCCATTTTGGAGTTGCATTGAGCGCCTGGGGCATGCGGGCAAAGGACCGTAACGTCGAAACTGTCTGTCAGTCTCTTGCACAGCTCATGCACGAATCCGGGCTCACAATCGTCGGCCCAACGGGGGTAGGTGGATGACAAAACGAGTAGCTTCTTTTTCACTCATCCCACCCTGACGAGCTCTTAACGATCATTCTGGCTGTCTTTGTACATTAGAGCGGTAATTTGCTCAGACACAAGACCCACCATAAATACGATCAGTGACGTGGTAAACATCAACGCACTCATGTTCGTGAACCGACCTTGGTAATAGTAAGTGAAACCGTAGTAACTGATACCAATCAAGAATATGAGAAAAGACATTGGGAAAAATAACTTTAACGGAGAGTACAGGGTTCCAACTTTGAAAATTATAAGCAGAAACCTTACGCCATCCTGGATGGGTTTAATGTGACTTGCCCCCACCCGTTTTGATACTGAAATAGGGACGAATGCAACAGAATATCCCGCTCTGAAGAATGCCATTGTTGAAGTAGTCGGGTATGAAAACCCATTCGGCAGCAAGTAAAGAAATTCTCTGAATTTCGTGGCAGCGACGGCTCTGAAACCTGACGTCAAGTCCTCGACTCTTCGACCAACAATAAAGGATGCTAACTTGTTGTATAACTTATTTGCAAAGCCACGCCCCAGATTCGCCTGACCACCTTTGCCACGAGCACCAACAACCAAATCGAACCCCTGATTGATTTTATCCAGAAGCGCCGGAATGTCGGCTGGGGCATGCTGACCATCCGCATCCATAAACACGAAAACATCCCCGGTGGCAGCCCGGGCTCCCGACTTTATTGCCGCTCCATTCCCTTTGGAGTAAGGGTGCACGACCTCCCTGACAGTGCAATCTGAGCAGATTTGGCTCGTCTCATCAGTAGAGCCATCATTTACGACGATAATTTCAGCGCCGGGACACCGCTCTTTAATTTGCGGAAGCAAGAGCCTTAAAGAAGCCGCCTCATTTTTTGCGGGTATTATGATCGAGAAATTTTTCATACCTAGGTGGCGTCCTCCGAGGGAATGTTATTACCACGGGTTTCTTAAAAGAATAGTTTCGATTTCAGATTCCTTGCTGTCAAAAACAGCCGTAGCGAAGCGCTCTCCTTGATAAACCAGCGGAACTCTGACTTGGTCGCAATGAGCTTCGTAGCTAACCTTACGGTAACTTTCACTCGCTGCTTGCCGGCACATCCGGTCATAAAACACGTTCTTTTGATATTTGAAACTCTCATACTGCGACGGACGATATTCAATATCCATCCCGCCACCCATCACTTCCAGAAGCAAGTCCAGATTGTTTTCTGATAGCTTTTTTGCAGCAATTAATGGTGGGACCACAGCGCCCCGGATCTCCTCAACAATACTCGGGGGCACTTGCTTCAAGGCAATCTGATGAGCCTGAACCACAACAAACCTGTCCACCGAAAAAACCACCAGAACGGGTCTCTGACTGTAAGCGAGGTGGAGGCCTACGAGGACGACACAAAACCTCACCAGGTATATCACGCTCAGGTCGTTCACATAAGCGTCCTGATCGGGCTTATATAAAAAAACACCGAGAACTGGCCCAAGCAGAAGAAGCAGCACTACGAACCCAAACACTTTATAGCGCGCATCGAACAGGCTGAGATAATTCCCGGGATACCAGGAGTAAACCAGGCCGACGACAATCGCGCCGACCAGAGCTGTTTCGATCAGGCTTATGGCAAGGAAGTTCCGCCGACTCAGGCCGCCTGGGCTCATTTCAGAAAAGCCTGATATCGATCGATGATTGAAGATCTGTGCCCTCCAGCAAACCCGGGGTTGGAGAGGCATGCGTCAATCAGGGCTGACAACTTACGATCGGAAATTTCACAATCACCTTTTTCCATGCAAGCCAACAACGCGTGCAGGTAGTTGTAGTTGTTGTTGGAGAAAGCCGCCGTCGCCAGTCGATTGACCAGTGATTGAAAATTCTCCTCCCCCATCTCATAGCCTTCGAGCCCCTCGATCATGAGCATCCCGAACAGACCGTCCGTGTAACTCCACCGAAGCTCCGAGCTTTTCCGGAAGTGATAAACAGCCTTCTCCAGCGCTTCGGTTTTTTGGGGCGAATCATCAAGATAGCTTGCATAAACTGCATACTTTTTACCCACCCCGTAATTTGCTCTCGGTGACGAAGGATGATTTTCCGCTTCAGTGATGGCATGAACAACAGGCTCTCCCCAGGTGACGGCCCTGGTGAGCGTTGTGGCTCCAAAAAATAGAACCAGACAAACGGCCGCTACTGCCCTCAGAGACAGAAACTTCTCGGACCCCACAACGAGGTAATATGCAACAGCAAACAGCAAAGAGAAGATCGCCAGGTAATTTCGATGCTCGTGAACAAGCTCAAGACCGAAAACGGTGGATTCAAGAGCGTGAGCCGCAAGGAAAAACAGGATGGCAAAAGCGATCACCGGGTACTTTTTTACACTGGCCAGGGCGCCGGTCAGCGCAATGATCAACGCCGCAACTGAAGCCAGCGTTGTCCAGGGCGCCAGGATCGACTTTGATAAAACAAAATCGTCGTGAAACAGCCCAAGGGAGCCATTCATCGGCACAAAAGTCTGCCCGATATAAAACAACAGAACCCGTGATTGAGTAAGCACTCTTTCGCTGAGAGTAAAGTCCCTCCTGGCGAAGCTGTTCAGCATCCAGTCCGGATAGATCAGAAAATAGACGGAGAGAAAGATCGTGGGAACAATCAGTAAAACGCAGTAGGTAAGAACCAGATTACGGCTGATTTTGTCTCGGTCCACCACGCGAAACTTCAAAAAAACAAGCTCAATTAAAAACAGGTAAGCCGGGAACAACACGGCATTCTCTTTACTCGCCATTGCCAGTGGCCAGAACACGAGAAAGCTGCTCACATACAAACCAGCACGAAGCGCCCGGGCCGAACTTTTGACTTGCCGGGCTTTAACGTAAGCCAGCATGCCAAGCAGGCAGAACAAGGCACTGAGACCGGCCATTCTCTGCACGGAGTAGAGAACCGTCGTCAAATTCAGTGGGTGCAACAGCCAAAGCAGCATCACCAGAAACGCGAACAGGTGTTGTCTCCGCTCGGGCACTCGGGGGAGGTGTTCGCAAAGTGCCAGGGCCAGGGCGTAAATTGCCCAGCCGCAGAGCAGGTGGATCGCCAAATTCACGAGCTTGAAGAAAAAGGGATCGAGTCCGAACACAATATGGTTGAGCGCAAAGCTCAACATTGACAGCGGACGCCCCAAGGGTCCTGACGTACCGGACATTGAAGCATTCCACAAGCCTTCGATGCTCATAGAATCGAGTTGCAAGGCCTGGTTTCTCAGGATATTCCACTCGTCATCGAAGTAGAAACCGCCAGATAAACCGAGCGCATAGACGGCGACCGCGAGCAGGGATGCCACGAGAACCTGGAAGAAAATGCTATTTGTTATCCACATAATAAAAAAGCGCCCGGAGGCGCTTTCTCTCGATCCACTAGCCAATTAACGGCAGTTAGAAGGCAGGTATTTGGCATCAATGTTGCCAGCACCTGCAGCAGTAGCACAAACCCAAGTTACACCGGTAGAGGAGCCAGTGCCAGTCAGAGTGAACACATCGCCGTCAGCGGTATCGCCACCCAGCGGCAGAACTGCCATTGAGATCACGCCGACCGTATCGCTGGTCTTGGAATAGGTCATTGATTTCACGATATCGGTAGCGTAGTTCGCAGCAGCATCCAGACCCGCAGTAGCCTGATCAGCCGGCATGGAACCCTGGGAAATGTAGTACTCAGAAACCGCAGTCTTTGCCTGTGAAGCAATAGACATCGCCTCAGTCACCTTGGCACGAATGGTGTAGTCCTGATAAGCGGGAATGGCAACAGCCGCCAGAATACCGATGATGGCTACAACGATCATCAGTTCGATGAGGGTGAAACCTTTTTGCGCTTGGTTGGTCTGCATGTTTTTCATTATTAAGCCTCTATTTTTGGACGTTCCATCAAACTTTTCATGGCTCCGGGCCGATGGAACTTTTCCCAGCAGCCGGCCTGAGCCTAATCAATAACAAGCAGAGGGTATGCCAACAATTTACCTATTCTTTTTTAAACCAATAATCAGGTGGTTGCATGCATCCTGAGACACTCGTCTCACTTTGTCAGAATGTAAAATAACGTCAATTAACGTCAGGGTGTGACCATTTTTGTCACCTGGCACCCGGTTTTGAAATTGAACGCCATTCTGAAGTTCACATGCACCTTACCGCTTTACAGTTCGTGACTTTCCAAACCTTGCTGGTACATCTAAACTCTTATTCACTCACTCTTGGCAGAGTTTCAGAAACTTAGGCAGCACTCTTCATACCTTTTATGGCTACTAATAAATCTAACGTAACGCTTACCGGGTTAGCTCGGCGCTTTGTCGAAGACGGGCTTCTGGACGAGGCGACCGCCAAAGATGCCTTTATTCAGGCGTCTCAGAACCGCATTCCACTCATCACCTATCTGGTTCAGAACAATCTTGCTAACAGCGGAGGCCTTGCGTTCTCTGCCGCTATGGAGTTTGGGGTATCAGTACTGGATCTTGGTTCTTTTTTGCCCGAAATGCTGCCCGAGAAAGTCGTAGATGAAAAGCTGATTCGCAAACATAACGCCCTTCCTCTCTACAAGAGAGGCAATCGGCTCTTCATTGCGGTATCTGACCCTACGAACATCCAGGCTCTCGATGAGATCAAATTCAACACGGGTTTGAGCACCGATGCCGTTCTGGTTGATGACGCCAAACTGCGGGAAGCGATCGACAAGTATCTCGAGTCTCAAGACACCACGATGGGCGATCTGGATGATGCTGACCTGGAGGGCGTGGAAACGGAAGGAGGCGAAGCTGAGGACGACAGCGCGGTTAAAGCGACTGATGTAGATGACGCTCCGATCGTTAAATACGTCAATAAAATGTTGCTTGACGCTATTCGCGGTGGCGCCTCAGACGTTCATTTTGAACCCTATGAAAAAATTTACCGAGTTCGCTACCGTACCGATGGCATTCTCAAAGAAGTGTCACGACCCTCGATAAAGCTGGCACCAAAGATTTCCGCACGTGTAAAGATCATGTCGCAACTGGATATCTCGGAGCGGCGGACACCTCAGGATGGCCGAATCAAGATGAAGCTATCCAAAACCAAAGCTATTGATTTCCGGGTTAACACATTGCCCACCCTGTGGGGTGAGAAGATCGTTCTACGGATTCTGGATCCGAGCCAGGCGAAACTTGGCATTGACGTGCTGGGATACGAGGAAGACCAGAAACAGCTTTACCTCGACGCACTTAAGCAACCCCAGGGGATGATTCTCGTTACCGGCCCTACCGGCTCAGGGAAAACCGTCTCGCTGTATACAGGCCTGAATATTCTTAACACTGCCGAAGTCAACATATCCACGGCTGAAGACCCTGCCGAGATCAATCTGGAAGGCATCAACCAGGTTAACGTGAACACACGTGTAGGCCTTGGCTTTGCAGAAGCCTTGCGGGCATTTTTGCGACAGGATCCGGATGTGATCATGGTCGGTGAGATCCGGGATCTCGAAACCGCGAATATTGCCATCAAGGCCGCACAAACAGGACACCTTGTTCTTTCAACCCTGCACACCAACAGTGCCGCGGAAACACTGACCCGTATGATGAATATGGGTGTACCCGCATTCAACATCGCAACATCGGTCAGCTTGATCATTGCTCAGCGACTTGGGCGAAGGCTTTGCCCTGCCTGCAGAGAGCCCGCAAAAGTCCCTCCAGAGCTCCTTTTGGAGGAAGGGTTCACACAGGAACAAATTGATACAGGCTTCACGTTGTACCGCCCCAAGGGCTGTGATAAATGCAATGGAGGATATAAGGGCCGCGTTGGTATCTACGAGGTGGTCAAGGTTACCGATGAGCTGGCAAACATGATCATGGAGGAGGCCAGCTCGATTCAAATTGCAAAGCAGGCGCAAGTAGATGGCTTCAGGAATCTCCGGCAATCTGCCCTCAGGAAAGTCGTAGAGGGTGTGACCAGCCTTGAAGAAGCCAACCGCGTGACGAAGGATTAAGCATGGCTGAGAAAGCACAGAAGATTCAGGCATTTGTCTGGGAAGGTAAAGACCGCAAGGGCAACAAGAGCAAAGGTGAAGTTGCGGGAACAAATCTGGCACTCGTAAAGGCCCAGTTGCGTAAGCAGGGCATTATCCCCGACAAAGTGAAAAAGAAGCCCAAACCCTTGTTTGGTGGTAGTAAAAAAATCACGCCTTTCGATATCGCAATGTTCACGCGACAAATGGCCACCATGATGAAAGCTGGTGTGCCTTTGGTGCAGAGCTTCGATATCGTGACAGACGGATTGGAAAATCAGGGCTTGAAAGAGCTCATTGGCGCGGTGAGAAACGACGTTGCCTCCGGCACCAGTTTTGCGGGTGCTTTGCGCAAACACCCAAAGTACTTTGATGATCTGTACTGCAACCTGGTGGATTCCGGAGAAAAAGCAGGTGCCCTTGAGCAAATGCTCGACCGCATTGCAATGTACCTGGAGAAAACTGAAATACTCAAAAAGAAAGTCAAAAAGGCCATGACCTACCCGATCGCGGTTGTTGTCGTTGCTATCGTTGTAACAGCCATCCTTCTCGTCAAAGTTGTACCTCAGTTTGAAAGCCTGTTTGAGGGCTTCGGTGCCGACTTGCCCGTGTTCACACAGTTCATCATTACTGTGTCCGAGTGGATGCAAGCCTGGTGGTTCATCGTACTTCTTGGCATCGTCGGTGCGATATTTGGTTTCAAAGAGGCTATTCGAAGATCCCAGAAATTTTCAGATTTCGTCGACAAATACATTTTGAAACTTCCGATTGTTGGAGAGATCCTCGACAAATCCGCTGTAGCGAAATTCGGTCGCGTCTTGTCAACTACATTTGCCGCGGGTGTTCCTTTGGTTGACGCACTAGACTCCGTGTCTGGCGCCACGGGCAACGCGATATATCGGGACGCCGTGCTTCGTATCAAAGACGACGTATCAAGCGGCACGCAACTCCAGGCTTCCATGAAGCAGGTTGGCGTGTTCCCCGTAATGGCCGTTCAGTTAACAGCCATCGGCGAGGAATCCGGTAATCTGGACGAAATGCTAGAAAAAGTCGCAGATCATTATGAGGGCGTGGTCGATGACATGGTCGACAACCTGACCGCCCTTATGGAGCCGATGATTATGGCAGTTCTCGGTGTTCTGGTGGGCGGTTTGATTATTGGCATGTACCTGCCAATCTTCCAGATGGGCCAGGTTGTTTAACCACTTTGGCTGACACATGTCGGGTTACGCTCCGCTAACCCGACCTACCCTTCCCTCATTTCTCGTTTGTCCGGACAATTCATGCAATTCCTTGATGCTCTGCTATCCACACCCTGGCTCCTCTACCTCACCGTTATTTTCGTCTCCCTCTGTATCGGCAGTTTCCTCAACGTGGTGATCCTGCGTTTGCCAAAAATGATGCAGCAGGACTGGCGCTGCCAGTGTGAAGAGTTTCTGGAGTTGCCGGAGGGCCAGCGCAAGCCGGAAACACCCATCACGCTCTCTTCACCAGCTTCCACTTGCCCGGCCTGCGGCCACGGAATTCGCGCCTGGGAGAACATTCCGGTCATCAGTTATCTGTTGTTGCGCGGTCAGTGTTCCGCCTGCAAAACCCGTATTTCACCGCGCTATCCGATGATTGAGGCGATCACCGCGGCGTTCTCGGTGATTACCCTGGCCATTCTGGAGCCAACGGGAGCCGCGTTGTGGGCACTGCTGCTGGTGTGGTCACTGGTTGCGCTGACAATGATCGATTTCGATACCCAACTGCTGCCAGACAGCATCACGCTGCCACTGATGTGGCTGGGCCTGGTGCTGAACTTTTTCGGCGTGCTGACGGACTTTCACAGTGCGTTCTGGGGCGCGGTAGCCGGTTATCTGTCGCTGTGGTCGGTGTACTGGCTGTTCAAGCTGGTAACCGGTAAAGAAGGCATGGGCCACGGTGATTTCAAATTACTGGCGGCGCTGGGCGCGTGGCTGGGCTGGCAGTTGCTGCCGGCGGTGATTCTGCTGTCTTCGGTGGTGGGTGCCGCGGTGGGCATTAGCCTGATTGTTTTTCGTAAGCAGGGGCGTGAGGTGCCAATTCCCTTCGGGCCCTATCTGGCGGCGGCCGGTTTGCTGTCGCTGTGGTTCGGTGCCGACATACAGGCGTGGTGGTTCGGGTTCCTGGGGGTTTGACGGTGGTAGTAATCGGTTTAACGGGCGGCATTGGCTCTGGCAAGTCTACGGTGGCGAAGCTGTTCGGAGATCTCGGGGTGCACTGGGTGGATGCGGACATCGTCGCCCGGGAAGTGGTTGAGCCGGGCACTCCGGCCCTTGCCCGCATTGCCGAGCATTTCGGGCCAGACATCCTCCTGCAAGACGGTAATCTTGATCGCGCGCGGCTGCGCACGGTGGTGTTCGAGCACACGGAGGAGAGAGCGTGGCTGGAAGCGCTGCTGCACCCGGTGATCCGCGATGAGCTGATCCGCCAATTGCATTCCCGGGACGCGGACCCGGAGTATACCCTCCCCTACGTGCTTCTGGTGTCGCCTTTGCTGTTGGAAACCAACCAGCATGAGCTGGTGGACAAGGTCATTGTGGTCGACGTGCCCGTGGAGGTTCAGATTAAGCGCACCATGGATCGCGACGCCAATCCCCGGGATCAGGTGGAGCGGATCATTGCCGCCCAGATGCCCCGCGAGAAACGCCTGCACAAAGCGGACGAAGTGGTTGATAATACAAAGCTGATAAGCGACGTGGAACGTCAGGTCAGTGAGCTACACACACAGTTTAAGGTGGCCCTTGGGTAAGCCTTTGAGCACACGAACATGGGCTGTCCTCGGAATGGGCTGTTTTATAGTCACGGCCAACGTTAACGCCGCCGAGCCGGTGTTTGTTGTGCAAGACCCCGCCGTTGGCGATGTACTTTCCCCCGAATCGCTGCCCCCTGATTTCTACGATTTCTCCCCCGACGAGTACTGGCTTGAGCCCAGGGACTCCTACTGGATGAATTTCAGTAACTGGGTACTGCGCCAGGAGCGCACCCAGAGCGAGCGCATCCAGGCACTCGGCGAATGGGCGGATCGCACCTTTTCCGGGGAAGACGCCGGTCTGCCCAACAACCAGAGCTATCTGAGACTGGGCTTTGCGACCGAATCCGAATACGGCGACCCGGCCCAGTTCGATCCGGAAGCCCGGTTCCGGCTGGACGTGCCCACCGTGGAAGAAAAACTGCGGCTGGTGATCGAGAGTGAGAGCGACGAGCTTATTCCCCTCTCGGAACGGCGCCGTGACCGGGCGCTTACCGAAGATGAACGCTCGGAAACCGAGGCCACCGGCGCCCTGCGCTATCTGTCGGAGGTAGGTGACGCCATCAACCTGAGTAATGACGTGGGTGTGCGGCTGAGATTCCCCACCGACGCCTTCTGGCGCGCCACGGCAGACAAGCGCTGGCAACTGGATGACAACTGGGGCCTGAAGGCCCAGCAGCGGCTGTACTATTTCCATCAGGATGGTTGGGGCGCACGAAGCTCGGTGGCCGCCGGCCGCGATCTGGGCAACGGCTGGGGCTTTCTGTCCGCTAGCGAGCTGGAATGGGTCCATGACGACCGCATGTTCGAGATGGCGCAAACCTTCAATTTCTATAAACGCCTGAACAATCGCGCCACCCTCAATCCCCGCCTCGGCATTCTTGGTGAGAGCCAGCCCACCTGGCGGCAAACCTCGATCTTTGCCGACCTGACTTATCGTTATCGGTTGCACAGTGACTGGCTGTTCGGCGAGATCATTCCGGCGCTGGAGTTCCCCCGCGAAGAGAGCTTCAAGGATCGGGCCTCGCTGATTCTGCGAATCGAACTGTTCTTCTCTGGCCAGATTGACCGACGATGACCTACAGCCCGCAAGATGCCCTGACCCTGACGCCCATCGCCTACACCCGCTCCTGTTTCAGCGACAAGTTTGGCGTGCCCCGGCAGCCGGGGCTGACCCGGTTCGCCCGCGCAGACCTGGTGATCGAGGCGCCCTTTGATCGCGAAGATGCCTTTCGTGGGCTGGAAACCGCCAGCCATCTGTGGCTGACCTTCCAGTTCCACGAGGCGGTACGCGAAGGCTGGCGGCCGGTCGTGCGCCCGCCACGGCTTGGCGGCAACCGCAAAGTGGGGGTCTTTGCCAGCCGCTCTCCGTTTCGCCCCAACAGCCTGGGGTTGTCGGTGGTGCGCAACGAAGGCCTGTGCCGCAAGAACGGCCAGCTGGTGCTGCAGATCAGCGATCACGATCTGATCGACGGCACCCCGATTCTGGACATCAAACCCTACCTGCCGTTCTCCGACTCGGTGCCCGAGGCCACTCTGGGCTGGGCCGATACGCCCCCTACCGACCGCATGGCGGTGGTGTTTCTCGATAAGGCCGCAACCCAGTTGCAGAATCTGCCGGCGGATCGCTATCCGCAATTGCGGGAGCTGATCGGGGATGTGGTCAGCTACGATCCCCGCCCCTCGTTCCGCCGGGGCCGGGACGAAGATCGCGTTTACGGGGCGCACCTGTATGATCTGAACGTGCGTTTCCGCTTTGTTTATGACAACGCCGGAGAACGTGTCGAAGTGCTAACTGTCTGTTAAACTGGCGACTGTTTGGACAAATGTTCATCAGTCACAGGGAATGCGTGTCTTGCCTTTGATCCGGTTATTCAAACGAATAGGTGTACGGCCACTGGCAGCTCGGTTGCTGGTCTACGTCTTGCTGTTCAGTGTCGTACTTTCGTTGGCAGCAACCGGCCTGCAGATGATCGGCGAATACGATCGACGTACCGAAGATCTGCGCTACACCCAGCAGCGGGCCGCAGAACTGATTTCAGGCTCGATGAGCAACAACATCTGGCTGATAAACTTCAGCGAGGTAGCCAACAGCCTGGACGACATGCGCGCCATGCCCGTGATCCAGCACGCCCGGGTGGTGACCTCCAACGGTGAGGCGTTCAGCACCGGCACCTATCCCGAGGGGCGGGTGATTTCCCAGTCGTTCCCGCTGATACTCAACCGCCCCCAGTACACCGGCCCCCGCAACCTCGGCACGCTGACCGTGACCTCTTCTGTTGAGCAGGTGCACGACGAGCTCATGGACCGGGCTTTGTTTACCCTGCTGTTCCAGTCCCTGATCGTTACGCTGGGCACCCTTGGGCTGCTGTTGATTGTGCGACTGACCCTGTCGCGGCATCTGGAAACCATGGCGGATTACGCCGCCCGCCTGAATCTGGACGCCCTGATCGAGCCGCTGAAACTGCGCCGCAAGGCTCCCCGGTCCGCCGATGAGCTGAGTGAGCTTGAGCAGGCCCTGAATACCATGCGCCTGCAATTGCTGGAGGACACCCGCTCCCTGCGCCAGACCACTCTGCAATCCCAGGGCGAACGTGACGAGGCGGTGCGCGCCAACCACGCCAAGAACCAGTTTCTGGCCAACGTCAGCCACGAATTACGCATACCGCTGCAGTCGGTGCTGGGCTACGCCACCCTCTTGGGCGACACACCGCTGGATCAGGAACAGCGGGAGTTCGTGCAGACTTTACTGAGCGCGTCCGAGAGCCTGTCCGCCATCATCAACGACCTGCTGGACATCTCCAGCATGGAGGCCGGCAAACTGGTACTGGACGACCTGCCCTTCGACCTGCGGGAAACCCTGAACGATCTGGTGCACATGCTGGGTACCCGCGCGCGGGAAAAAGGCCTGGCGCTGGAACTGCGGGTGGATGAAAACCTGCCCTGGGCGCTTCGTGGGGACCCTGTGCGCCTGCGCCAGATCCTGCTGAATCTGACCTCCAACGCCATCAAGTTTACCGATTCTGGCCATGTGCTGATCAGCATTGAAGTGCTGGGCCGCAAGGACAACCGGGTACGCCTGCGCCTGGCGGTGGAAGACACCGGGGTCGGCATCAACCCGGAAGACACTCCGCTGGTTTACGAGCCCTACGTGCAACTGGGCCAGAGCTTCCAGCGCCAGCTCCCCGGTGCCGGCCTGGGTCTGACCATCTGCCGCCAGCTGGTCAAACTGATGGACGGCTCCCTGGACCTGGAAAGCCGGCCCGGCGAAGGCTCCACCTTCTGGGTGGAGGTGTCGCTGCCGGTGGCGCCGGAGAGCACCACCCGCGTCCGTCCTGACACCCGCATGATCCGTGGCAAGCGCATTCTGGTGGTGGACTCCTACGAGCTGTCCCGCAAGATTACCCTGGAAATGCTGTCCCGCTTTGAATTGCAGATCGAGGCCGTGAAGGCCGCCGGTGAGGCCCTGACCTCCGTGCGGCTGGCTTCCGATAACCAGCAACCCTACGACGCGATTGTGCTGGACGGTTTTGTACCGGATATGGACAGCGATCTGCTGTGCCGCCAGATTCGCAGCAACCCGCAGTGGACCGACACCCGCCTGCTGGTGTTGTCATCCAACCCCCAGCGGGGCGATGCCGAGCATTTCCGCCAGGCCGGTGCCGACGCGTTCCTGAGCAAATCACTGCGGGAATCCTGCCTGACCCCCATTCTGCATCAGCTGTTTGCTGACCGCGCTGCCGGTGACCGGCGTTTCCTGACCCGCTTCTCCCTGCAGGCGGTCAGTGACACCTCCCGCCGTCGCGAGCTGCCCTGCGGCCGCATGCGGGTGCTGCTGGTGGAAGACAATCCGGTCAACCGCACCCTGACCCGGCGCCTGCTGGAAAAACTGGGTTGCGATGTGATGACCGCCAACGACGGTGAGGCGGCCGCCAGTTTGTGGCAATGGCACCCGTTCGACCTGGTGTTCATGGATTGCGTGATGCCGCGGGTAGACGGGTTTGAAGCCACCCGCCGGTTGCGCCAATGGGAAAGCGAGAAAAGCCGTAGCCGGGTACCGGTGGTGGCTCTGACCGCCAGCGCCATGGAAGAGGACGAGGAAAAATGCCGCGTGGCCGGCATGGATTCCTTTGTTGCCAAGCCTGTCAATATTGAAATGTTGCGGGCAGTACTGGAACAATACTGCAGTATGTCCACACCATCCTGAAGGTTGTTATGAACGTAGAGTGCCCCAACTGCAAAAAATCCGTGGAATGGAGCGAAAAAAATCCCTTTCGCCCGTTTTGCTGCGAACGCTGTAAACTGATCGACCTGGGTGCCTGGGCCAACGAAGAATACCGGGTGCCGGCCCAGAATGTGTCGCCGGACGATCTTGATCAACTTGGCGCGATTGACTCCCAGGACGAAAACACCCGTCACTAAAGCTTTATTAACAAGGCCTTACCTCGTTTTAAGTTGAGCCCCCCGCGTCAGCTCGTTATTATTTCGCGAATTCACTGACCCATAAAAGGTAGAAGAATGAAATTGACCCGTATATCCGTTCTTGCCCTGTCTCTGGCCGCCACACCGGCCCTGGCAGCTGATCTCGATCTGAGCCTGACCAACGATTCCGTCAAAGGCCAGGTGAACTTCTTCGGCGTGAACTCTGACCTGCAGTTGGGTACCGGCTACACCTACCATGAGGGCAGCCGCCACATCGGCAACGTGGATTTCCACGCCCAGGGCCGCACCGCACTCGGCAACCTGCCTACCACCGCTGGCATCGGCCTGCGCGCCATCGGCTGGGACGATGACAACCTGGACGGCGGTGCCGTTGCCCTCGGTGGTTTCGCCACCGTCAACATCCCGGACGTGCCAGGCCTGTCTGTGACCGGTGGCCTGCACTACGCGCCGAGCATTCTGTCGTTCGGTGACTCCGAGGACATGACCAGCCTGGAGCTGCGTGCCAGCTACCGCGTGATCCGCAACGCCGAAGTGTTCGCCGGATACCGATACCTGAACACCGATCTGGATTCCCCGCTGCGCGGCGACGTGAATCTGGACGAGGGCGTAATGGCAGGCATGAAGATCTTCTTCTGAACCTGACTGTTCCTTCGATTGAGTCAGCGGGCGCCCCATCGGGCGCCCGTTTTCGTTTCGTGCCCTGCCTCACTCTTTGCAACCGGCGCCCTTGCTAGACTGCCCGCTCATGTTTCGGGAATGGACTATCACTGGCATGGTTTCGCACGCTTTCTCTGGTCATCACGAATCCCCTCACCTGCTCGGACGTCCCGGGCTTCGCCCACTGACGCTGATCCTGACCGCCGCCCTCCTCAGCGCCTGCGGGGGCAGCAGCGCGACAGACGAAGCGGGATCCCGGGGCAACAGTTTCCCGCCGGCCAAGAATGCACTGGATGATTTCAGCTCCGGCAGCACCGGTGATTCCAACAACACCAACGGACTGGCGCAGAACGAGGTCCGTGTCACCGTGGAGGTGCCCGCAGCGGTGGCACCAAACGGCGAGCCCACCCGTCGGAACCTGCGTATCGTGGCGCCGGACCGGCTCGAGGTGTATCGCACCGACCCCAGTCTGCGCCCGCTGGGCTCTGTGAATATATCCCGGCGCACCGAGGATAATGGCCGCGAGGTCATAGCATTTGAAGACGGCCTGCCTCTGGTGCGTATTCCGGCGAACGTGACCGGTCATTCCGGGGATCGTGACCGGTTTGCACACGGCCATCACGCTGGAGTCAGTTTTGTACTCTGAGCGGTCACGATGGGTCAACCGATTCCGTGTTTTGTGCCTTGGCTTTTCTTAGTGATTCTCCTTTTAGATTGAGTCGGTGAGCGCCGTGCAGAAGCCGGTCCAGAATGGCGTCTGCGAGTGTGGCGGAGCCGATGTAGTCGTGCCAGTGTTCGGTTGGTAACTGACTAGCGATCAGGGTTGAGCCTCTTCCGTGCCGATCCTCAATCACTTCCATCAGATCCTGTCGTTGTTGCACGGTGACCTTCTGCATCCCCCAGTCATCCAGGATCAGCAGGTCGGTTTTCAACAGTTGGTTCATCAGGCGGGCGTAACTGCCATCGCCGTGGGCGATGCGCAGCTGTTCGAACAGGCGCGGTACCCGCAAGTAACGGACTGAGAGCCCCTGCCGGCAGGCCTGGTTGCCCAGGGCGCACGCCAGCCAGGTCTTGCCGCAACCGGTAGGCCCGGTGATGCACAGGTTCAGGGACTGGCGGATCCAGTCACAGCTGGCCAGCCCCGCCATACGGGAGCGCTCCAGCCCTCTCGGGTGGCGGTAATCGATGTCTTCCACGCAGGCCGAGACCCGCAACCGGGCCGCCTTCAGCAGCCGTTCCAGGCGGCGGTTTTCCCGGTGCAGCACCTCCCGGTCGATCAGTAAGGCCAGGCGTTCCTCGAACGACAGGTCGTGGGTGTCGGGCTGTGCCCGCTGCTGTTCCAGTGCATCGCACATGCCGGTCAGTTTGAGTTGGCGCAGGGCGTCGAGGGTGTTTTGAGTCAACATCAGTTTCTCCGGGATCAGTGGTAGTAGCGGGGGCCGCGAACGTTGGTGTGTACTGGCAGCTCTGTCAGTTCCGACTCCTCCTCGGCCAGGGGTAACGGGAGCTGATCCAGCCCCTGCTTCAGGATCGAGCTGATGCTCTGGTAGCTGGCCGAGTTGATGGCCAGTGCTCGGCTACAGGCCTGCTCCAACCGGTCACGGCTGTAACGTCGACTCAGGTTCAACAGCCCCAGGCATGATCGGTAGCCATGCTCCGGATGAGGGCGATCCTTAAGCTGTCGCTGTACCACGTCGAGCGTGGCGGGACCGATGTCACTGGCCCAGTTCAGGAACCGTCCCGGTGACCAGTTCTGATGGGCCTGATGGGACTTGGGCATGTGCTCGGTCAGGGTCACGAAGCGGCTCTTGCCGTGGCGAGGATGCAGGGCTACCCGTTGTCCTTTGTGCATGACCTCAACGGACGTATCGGTAACCCGAACATCCAGCTTCACACCCACCAGGGCGTGAGGCACGCTGTACAGGCGTTTGTCGATCTCGATGTGGTAGTCGATGCCTGGTCGTGCCTTGCGCCACTCGGCGTAGACGTAGGACGTTGCCGGCAGTGGCCTGAGTGCAGGTCGGTCCAGCGCTTCGAACAGGCTCTGGCGGCTCTCGGAGCGCCCCTGGAACGGGCGCTGGTTCAGTGCCGGTAGCAGGTCTGCAATCGCCGAGTTCAGTTCGGCCAGTGAGAAGAACGTTCGGTGCCGCAACCGGGCCAGGATCCAGCGTTCAACCAGCAGCACTGCGGCTTCGGCCTTTGCCTTGTCTTTGGGCTTGTAGGGTCGTGCCGGTAATACCGCCGTCTGGTAATGGGTCGCCAGTTCCGCGTAGGTCTCGTTGATCTTCGGGGTGTATCGGTCCGCTTTGGTGACCGCTGCCTTCAGGTTGTCGGGCACCAACAGCTCAGCTACCCCACCGTAGAACGCCAGCATCCGCTGGTGGGAGGCGATCCAGTCCGGCAGGCTCTGGCTCCAGGTAGCCTCGGCGAAGGTATAGCTGGAGGCGCCCAGCACGGCCACAAAGACCTGAGCCTTGCGCATCTCGCCAGTGCTGCGGTCCACCACCGGCACGGTGGGACCGCAGTAGTCGATAAAGATCTTCTCACCCGCCCGGTGGACCTGGCGCATGCTGCGCCGCTGCCGGCCGCGCCAGAGCCGGTAATGATGGCAGAATTGGCTGTACCGGCGGGCCTTATCGCCATGGCGTTCCACGTACTCGGCCCACAGCAGTTGCAGGGTCACGCCCTTGGTCTTGAGTTCCTGATGGACCTGGAAGTAGTCGGGTTCAGCAAAGCGAGATGGGGGTGTCTTGGCCGGGAACAGCTGGGCCTCTAACCGTACTTCATCCGTGCCTTCCGGCAACGGCCAGGTGATGCCCTGCGCGGTGGCCAGGCTGACGTACTTGCCGACCACGCCCTTGGAGAGTCCGCAGGCACGGGCAATGCGCTCATGGCTCAGGCCCGCTTCGTACTTGAGGCGCAAGACCTCGATGATCTGTCGCATGGAAATCCTCGCTGCCGGCATCCGCCCTTCCTCGTGATGAAAAAGGAAGGGGTATGCCGGATAAAGTTGAAGAATTCCAGCGTGTTGGCAATGATTCCGGAGGAACGTGACCGGGGATTCCGGCATCGTGACTAGCGATTCCGGAAAAACGTCCAAAATCGGTCACGATAAAACGGAATGAGCGGTCACGATCACCCGGAACAGGCGGTCACGTTCAAACGGAATGGGCGGTCACGATGGGCCGGAATATGCATCTGGCGCCGGATGTCATCATCGAGGCGGTTTACGGCAACACCCGCATGCGGGCCCTGGCGGCGGATTCGGATCGGGACGTGAAGGTAAATCCGTTCTCCGAGTACCTGGTGACCAACACCCTGGCTGGCTATTCCAACACCCAGTTCCGCGAGATTCTGGACTGCGTGGACGACGCCAGCGGCGAGCTGTGCCTGAACAAGTATGTGTGGTCCACCCTGGCTGATCAGGTACACGATTTCGAAATTGACATTCCGGACGACCGGGATCTCGGTGAAGCGCTGGACCTGCTGGGTAACCGTGGCGATTTCGCCGGCTACGTCGCCAGCATGGCGGAGTATGCACTGCTGGATGAGCAGTCTTCCGGGCGGATCAGTGCCAGCTCCGCCGATTACAATTCGGTGTTCGTGGGCATGGAGCTGGGCCAGACATTCCGGGAACCCAGTATTGCCGGTTCCGGCCAGTGGGGTGTTCGCACCGCCCAGGAAGAAAGCGTGACCGACAACAACGGCACCGGCTACGTCTACCCGGCCCTGACCCTGACCAGTTTCGACGCTTTCAACATTCGGGTGACGTCTCTGGCCAACGACATTCCCTACGATCGCGAGGCACTCATCCATCAGGCCGGCAATAACTTCTTCGAACGCGGCTCCGACCAGTGGGATCTCAACACCCACGCCTCCTCACCGGGCGCCGCCACGCTGGTGGACGAAACTCGCCTGCTGGCCGGGCGCGCGTTGTACCAGAGCATTACCGGCGAGGGCAGTTCCGAAATCATCGGCTGGACCCGAAACCCCTACTATCTGGATGCCTTTGTCAGCGCCACCGGTGGCGACAATGACGCTCCGGACCGGGTGTTGAGCGGCTACTTCAGTGCCGGCAAAGCCATTGAGCTGGAATCCAGCGCCGGTGAACTGAAACGCCGCCGCACCCTGGAAGATCATTACGTTTCGGTGCTTGAGGTCAATCTCCTGCGGGATCAGGGGTTCAGCCTCGAGTCATTGAATGGCAAAGACTACAACGTGGTGTACCTCGCCAGTCGTTTCAGCGAGGGCAGCGAACCCATACAGATTGAATCCGGCGCAGGGACATGGGGTATCAGTGGCAACACGGTGGCGCAGGTCATGCCCACCCTTACCATGGCGCGGGCCAGTGACGGCACCGTAAATGGCCCGATGGTCGGCGCTCGCGATGTCAATTGGACCATCAGTACCCGGCCCTCACGACTCAGCGTCGGAGACCGGGAGATTGGCCGGCTCAACCTGGACATCAGCAATTCCGCCGGTCAATTCGGCACCCCGCAGCTGGGCGCAGGCGCCAGTAACCCGGGGGGCTCGCTCCTGGCGTTCAATCTGGACAACGGCGTCACCGGCGATGGCATGCTGGTTGCTGCCGAGCAGGCTGATACCGCGCCCGCATCCGGACGCTTCCGACTCCAGGGATTCAGCATGGGGCTGGTTTTCGGCGAGAACCGGCTGCGCCATTTTGACAATGCCCTACTCACCATCAACTCGTCCAGTGACGCAACACTGGCACAACGCACGCTCGACATTGTGCATTCCGCAGCAACGGAGAGTGTCTCCACACCGGTGCTGCAGGACGGCAACAACGTAGCGCTGACCTACACCGCGGGTGCGGGCGGCCAGGTAACCTTTACGGCGGGGGATCTTGCGCTGGAAGGCTTTGTTACCGGAGATCAGGACCAGTTTTTCCTGCAATTGCGAGACACCGCCGCCGGCGAGCAGAGCCTCGGTTTGTTGATGGCCACCCGCCTGCCGGATTGATGTCTGAGAACCTGTTATAATTCGAGGCATATCGAATGTAACGAGAGGTTTTATGTCTGCTGGACTCCGGGCGCTTTTACTGGTTTTCCCTTTGGTGGCCGCTGTCATCTGGGGCAGCTTTCACACACCGGCCCCGTACAGCCTCGGTGATGACGATGGCTCCGACGTGGTGCTCTCGTCACTTCCTCCACTGCCCTCCTGGGCAGGCGACGAGCTTCCGGACTTCAACCAGTACCGCGACGCCACCGAGCGCAAGGCGGCTTTCTTTTCCTTTCTCTACCCCCGTATTGTGCTGGCCAACTCCCGCATTCTGATTGAACGGGACTATCTGGACGCGCTCTCCAGAAAAGACGAGCTCAGCAGCTCGGAACGCACCTGGTTGTCGAATCAGGCGCAAAGATTGAGAGTGGACGAGGAACCCGGAAGCCCCGAGTTGTTCGATCGCCTGCGCAAACGGCTGGATGTGATATCACCGTCGCTGGTGCTGGCCCAGGCCGCCAACGAATCCGCCTGGGGCACCTCTCGCTTTGCCACCCGGGGCAACAACCTGTTCGGCCAGTGGTGTTTCTCGAAAGGCTGCGGGTTGGTGCCCCTGGGCCGTGTCGAGGGCGCCACTCATGAGGTGGCGAAGTTTGCCTCCCCCTACCGTTCCGTGCGGGCTTACATACAGAACCTGAACCGCCACCCCACCTACCAGGTATTACGGGATGTGCGCCGTGAACACCGGGCCAACGGCAAGCTGGCGTCGGGGTCAGCACTGGCCGCCGGCCTGATCGGCTATTCCGAACGCGGCGAAGACTATGTAAAAGAGATCCGCAGCATGATCCGCTACAACAACCTCAACTACTTTGACCAGGCGTTCAGCGACTCGGTGGATGGCAGCACCAGCATGAAACTGAAGCAGCTGGCGTCGGCCAGTCAAGAGAACAGCCTGATGCCTGACCAAACCACGGATTGACGCATTACCGGGGGAATTCCAACGATGCTAGATTTCTTACCTGCACCGCTGAAAGGCACACTGGCGGCGCTATTGATACTGCTGAACACCTTGATCCTGTTTCCGGTCCTGATCGTGTTCGCGCTGCTGAAACTGATCATCCCGGTGACGTCCGTTCGCAAGCTGTGCACCGTTGCCCTGAACACCATCGCGTTTATCTGGATCGGCTTCAATAACCGCTTTCTGGATCTGCTTCACCGAATTGACTGGGACGTGCGCGGCGCTGAGAATCTGAGCCGGGAGCATTGGTACTTCGTGACCTGCAACCACCAGAGCTGGGCCGATATCCCCGCCATTCAGTATGTGCTCAACAGCCGCATTCCCCTGCTAAAATTCTTTCTGAAAAAAGAACTGATCTGGGTGCCTTTTCTCGGCGTTGCCTGGTGGGCACTGGACTTTCCGTTCATGCACCGGCACACCAAAGAACAGATCGCCCGCCGCCCCGAGCTCAAGGGTAAGGACATTGCCGCCACCCAGGCCGCCTGCGAGAAATTCCGCTACACCCCGGTCACCATCTTCAACTTTATGGAAGGCACCCGCCTGACCCCCGCCAAGCACGCGGGCCAGAAGTCTCCTTACAAGCACCTCCTCAAGCCGCGGGCCGGTGGCACCGCCTTCGTGCTGGGCGCCATGGGCGAGATGCTGCACACCATGCTGGATGTGAGCATTGTGTACCCGGATGGCAACTCCGGCTTCTGGGACTTTTTGTGTGGTCGTACCCGCCGCATCATTATTGATGTGCAGGTGCGGGAAATTCCCCAGCGTTTCCTGGGCATGGATTATGAGGGCAGCCGCGAGGTGAGAACCGATTTCCAGCGCTGGGTCAGTCAGCTGTGGGCAGAAAAAGACGCTCGAATCGAAGCCCTCAAGAACGAAACCGAAGGCAACCCGGAGAGCGTAGGCCGGGTTAGCGAAGCGTAACCCGACAGCCGACACTCGACACCCCGCTCACAGAAGCCCCAGCTCCCGCGCCCGAACGATGGCCTGGGTGCGGGATTTCACCTCCAGCTTGGCGTTGATGCGCCGGGCGTGGGTTTTCACCGTGTGCAGGGAGATGTGCAGGCGGTCGGCAATCTCCTGGTTGGAAAGGCCGTTGGCGATCAGCTCCAGCACCCCCTGCTCCCGGTCACTGATAGGCTCAGCCAACGGCACGGCGTTGACCTTCGCGGCCGACAAACCATAGAGCTGACCCAGCGCACGGGTAAACTCGCCCTCCGGTAACTGCGGATAGGTTTTCTCCATCAGCTCGCTCATTTCTGCTCGCAACTCTGCGAAAGGGCTGATGAAATGCTCGCGCGCGGCAACATTGACCGCCTGAGACAGCAATTTCTGGGCTGCACCCACGCCTTTCTCCCGCAGAACCACCACGCTTTCCAGCAGCCGCAGATGCAGATCAACCGCAAACGGTGTCACCCGCCCACTGTTGAGCCGGATGCATCTGAGTGAATCTGCAGCTTTCACATCATCGCCACGGGCCAGCTCGATACGTACCTGGAGCGAATCCAGTAAACCGGGCATCATGGGAATCAGCTCAGGCACCCGACGGCTTGCCCGATAGGGCTGCAGGCGCTCCATGGCATCGCTTGCGCTCTCGATGTTCCCCGTCGCCAGCCAGCAACTGGCTTTCAGCGCCTCCAGAACCGGCAGATAGGCGGATTCATCCACCTGCCAGGCGTGCATGGTGCGCTCCGCCCTGCCGATCCACACAAACGCGTCCTCGAGCCGCCCCTGAGTGCGGCAGATCAGCACCCGCAAGGCCATCGCCAGCAACAGACCAAGGTCTCGGGTCTGTTCTGCGTGACGGCCACAGGTGACCAACAGTCGATCCGCTTCCGCCTGGCGCCCCTGGTGCCACAGCACCAACACCAGATTGAGCTGCAGCCGGGTCTCGCCGACCCGCGTCGGGCGCATGGTCTCATTCATGATGGTATCGAGCCCGGTCCGCAGCAGTTGCTCTGCATGGCGCAAGGCGCCCTTACCCAGCTCGATCCGCGCATGGGTGTACACCGCCAGCACTTCCGCCCCCATGTCTCCCGCTTCCCGTGCCAGACGCGTGGTGGCACGGTTTGCCTCTCGGGCTTCGGCAAAACGACCGTCGGCACAGAGCGCGCTGGATCGCACCATTTGCGTGACCAGTTGCCCCTGGGTCGACAGTGTTTCGGCCGACAACGCCCGGTCAGCGGCTTCCAACGCCTCCTCCACGTGGCCTTCACCTCGCAGGATAAACGCCTTGAGCGCATGAATGCGGCCCGCCATGGCGTCGCTGTTCTGGGCCTCCAAACCATCCATCAGGATTCTTGCCTGCCCGAACTGGCCGCCGATGGCGTGAACCCAGCTGTACACCACACGAAGCCGCACGCTTTGCTCCAGCAACCCCCTGGGCAGCGAGCGGCGCAAGCGTAGAAGCGATGCGGTATCCTGTCCGATCAACAGCGCTTCCGAGCCTTCAGTCGCAATGCGCACAGCCTCATCGCTGTTCTCCGACAACAACGCATATCGGAGAGCTTCCGGCAGTTGACCGCGTTGACTGAACCAGCGGCTGGCCGCCAGCGCCCGCTCGGACGCACCATCAAGAACGGAGCTTCGCAACCATTCATGCAGCAATGGATTGAAACGAAACCAGCGCCCACGGCCGGACAACGAACGCAACGGAAGGCCCGCTTCCGCCGCTACCGAAGGCCGGAATCCCGGGTCGCAGGAAGGATCCGTCAGGCACCCGAACAGGTCGTCCGACACCAGATCCATCTCTGCCATGATGCGCAAAGAACGTTGCTGCGGTGGTGTCAGACGGGCAAGCACAGAATCCCGCAGGAACCGCTCAACGCTGATGGTTTCCTGGATTGGCACCCGTGATTCTGCCAGCGCCGAAAGTTCGCGTTGATACAGCGCAAGGGGCGTTACCCAGCCGTCGGTAATCGAGTAAAGATGATCCACCGCCACCGTGGTCAGTTGGCTGGTTGCCAGCGCACGATCATAGAACTCAAAGGTTTCCCGGCGAGTGAGCTCGAGGGATTCCGGCCCGAAACGGGTGAACCGGCCCTCCAATTCGGACTTGTGAGTTTCAAAGGGCAAGGGCTTGCGGGACACCAGCGCCAGAGACAGGCCTCTCGGTAACTCGACGAGCAACTGCTCGAGCAACTCAATTACCACTGGATGACTGAGAGCCCCCAGGTTATCCAGCACCAGTACACCGTGCCGATCAGCCTGCTGCCAGTATTCGTTTGCCAGCATCAGCGACAGTGCCTCGCTGAGATTCGCTGACGAATGGCTCAGGGAGGTTTCCGCGGATGCCTGGGGGTTAAGGGCAATTGATAATAAGGTCAATAGCCGGGACGGTTCGTTGTCCTGACCTGTGAATCCGATCCATTTGACCCGCTCAGTCGGGCAGTTGGCCGCATGCAAAGCGGACAGCAGGGCGTGAGATTTCCCGTAACCGCAGGGGCCTTCAAGATACACCACCGCGCCAGGTACAAGCGCAGCCTGAATCCGTCCGGTGAGTCCCGGTCGTTTGAGATCACCGGAAGGTGGCGACGGAATCCGAACCCGCTGCTTGAGCAGATCCTTGACCAGTTCACCACGATAACCCCCTGCCGCAACCGACTGGAACTCATCGTTGGCGGCACTTCCATCATCAAATGGTTTCACGCTTTGCCCCGTTCAAGTCCGGCAATCAGGCATCTGACAAGACCCATATTCCCGGAATATGCATTCTATGCATGTTTATGCGGGTACCATCGCTGGGTACGCCTTTAGTATGAGGGAGAGGTTAAACCAAAGGAGGGGCTAGCTGCAAAACTTTGACGTGGTAACGGGCATTCCTGTGGCGAATTAATAGCGGCGGGATAATTGACTGTTTCACCAGACAAAAAAACGGCGGGCCGAAGCCCGCCGTTTTCAGACAACCGTGTTGACTTACCGGGTGCCCGCGCGGCGCAGAGCGGCCGGCGTGTAGTCACGGGAACTGCGGCTGACACCGAAGGTGTACGGATTATTCTCTTCGTTGGTCAAGCCAAGGGCCAGGTAGCGGCCTGAGAGCAGATCATACAGGGTTTCGATGGCATACCAGGGAACCTGGACATCGTAGAACTGCATAGCGTGCGCTTCGGCTACGCGCCACAGTTCGCCACGGCCATCGTAGTGATCAATCACAGAGGCCTGCCAGGTATCTTCATCAATGAAGAAATCACGCTGGCCATAGATGTGACGCTCACCCTCTTTCAACGTGGCACGAACATGCCATACGCGGTGAAGCTCGTAGCGGGCCAGATCCTGATTGACGTGACCAGCCTTGACGATATCGTCGTAGCTCACGCTGCGATCAACCAGCTTGTAAGAGTTATACGGGATGTACATCTCTTTTTTGCCCACGATTTCCCAGTTGTAGCGATCCGGAGCGCCGTTGAACATGTCGAAGTTATCAGTGGTACGCATGCCGTCCGCTGCGGTACCCGGTCCATCATAAGCAACCTGAGGCGCACGACGAACACGACGCTGGCCGGCGTTATACACCCAGGCACGACGAGCTTCAGCAACCTGGTTCAGCGTGTCGTGAACCAGCAAGACGTTGCCCGCGAGTCGTGCAGGTGCAGTGATTGCCTGCTTGAAGTAGAACAGGACGTTGGGATCCTCTGAAGGATCGAAGTCTTCAAGGCTGGCACGCCAAGTGAACTCGTCCTGGAATTTCACCACGCTGTAAGCACCGTTTTCAGTCGGCGTTACCTGTCCTACGTTCCGCTGCACAGACCCACCGCGGTAGCGCGTGATGTGGTTCCAAATGACCTCAACACCTTCTTTGGGGAGCGGGAACGGTACACCCTCCTGGTAGTTCTCGATACCATTGCCACCCGCAACCAACTCAGATGTGGTCGCGTTCTCAACGGTCTGATCCATGACGGCCTGCGGATAAGTCGCGGTGCGGCGAGTCTCGTAGACCGGGATCTTGTAGGTGTCATACTTTTTGATCATCGCGACCTGGCCCGCGGACAATTTGTCCGCGTACTCGTCAACGTTGCTTTGATCAATGGTAAATTTGACCTCATCGTCTGCAAACGGATCCAGATAGATACCGTCGTTATTGTACCCTGCCGGTGCCTCTTTCAGGCCACCGTCCCAGGCCGGGATCTCGCCACCGTTGCCGGCTTTCTCCGCGCCAATGGGGGTCAGGGAATCGCCAAGCTTGGCGGCTTCCTCAGCGGATACCGCGCCGAAGGCATTGCCAGCAACCAGAGTTGCAGCCAATACGCCTGAGGCCAGTAGTTTCTTGTTCAGTTTCATTTAAATTACCTCGTTAAACGATTTCGATCCGGATCAGAATGAGTAGGAAACGCTCGCACTGACGAAATCACGGTCGGTCAACTCGTTGTATGGTTTACCGCCGAAAAAGTTTGTGTAGCCGATGTTGCCGGTGATTCTGTTCTGGTAAACACCTTGCAGCGACACACCGATGGCTTTGTTGCCTTCATTAAACGCGCCGCCCGGCTGCGGGCCATAACCTTGTACGTCGTGACTCCATGCCAGCTGCGGAGACAGGTTGATACCCGCGATGGCGTTCAGATAGTCCCAGATCAACCGTGCACGATAACCCCAGGAGAAGTCAGTGACAAAGCCATCGTTGGTGCAGTAGCTTCCGTTGATGTTCAGTTGAGCTCCAGTTGCACCGGATCCATCACATGCGCCGCCTGGAAGCTCGCCGATACCGAAGGTACCTGAGCGGCCGTAACGGGCCTCATCCTGATCCGGCAGATCGTGAACGTATGTCGCACCAAACTCTGTGATCAAAGACATACGGCTCGCGCCCATGACCTGGTCAAAGAATTTGATCAGCGTGAACTGCGCCTGGGAAACATTGAAGCGATCATAGCCGTCCACCTCGGTGCCGCGCAGATCATCGCCGCCCGCTTCTTGTTGACGCTGGACCTGAAGAAGGCTGGCCGGCTCACCCGTTTCCGGATTGACCTGCTGGAGACCACCATAGATCAGCTCGAACGCGTTCCACTGGATTGGCATGTTGTCACGGAACGAGTATTCCGCGCCCAGCGACCAGCCACCCGGCGTAGTAGTGTTGATACTGATACCATAAAGGTTGATATTTTCCGGGTACTCGATGAAGTAAGACGGGAAACGCTCTCCCACCCGATTATCACGCACGGTACCACTGACGTACGGCAGGCGGCTGTTGTACTTGATGTAATAGAAACCGAGTTCGGAATCGTTCAGCTCAGGCACATACCATCGTAATGCTACACCAAACTGGTCTTTGGAATCTGCGTCCTTATCACCCAGTCGCGGTGCGATCGCGCCTGCCGCAAACGCGAGGGAATCGGGAGACTGACCTGCCAACAACACCGGGCCACAGCCGTCTGCTGCAAAATCGTTGGTCGAGAAGAAAGTCCCACAGTCATCCGTGCGAATAGGCTCCCAGTCCGCCTGAACGAACGTTTCCAGTGTGACGTTTTCCGTCAAACCTGCAGACATGTAGAACATCTCGACTGGAAGCAGCGCGTCTTTCAGCTCTGCACCCGGCGCGCGGAACGCAGGAACGTCGATGGGGTTGATGGTGTTGATGCCACCCTGGATGAAGGTACTCTCACCCCAGCTCAGTACCTGCTTGCCGTACCGCAGACTCACGGGCACGTCGCCAAAATACCAGTCCGAGAAAACGTAGGCGTCCAGAATTTCACCGCCCGAGGCGTTATCTTTGGCGTCATCATTCAACTCGCGCTGCTGACCCACGTCGTCAACGGCGCGATCCCCGTCTTTCAATTCGAAATCGTAGTAATAACGGCCACGCAGGAGGCCACCGACGCGAGTCAGGTAAGTTCCGTTCACGTCGTAGTTCAGGAACAGCTCACTGTTACCCTTCACAACATGGGAAACCAGGTCACCTTTCTCGAAATTGAGGTTACCGTCATCGTAGTTGTTGGTTGAGGCACCAACGTCGGTAAAGGCAAACTCGGGGCCGAGGTTACCCTGAGCGATCAGGCGACGGTCACGCTCTTGGGTTCTCCAGGTGGCGCCGTATGAGAGCGTGGTGTTGAACTGGGCTTCTACGTCCCCTACGTAAAACGAATAGGCCATTGCCTGACCGGACATGCCGGCTGCAACCGCCACGGCCAGCGGCAACTTGCTCCACTGCCGCAAGTGTTGAGTTTTTTTTGTCATTGGAAGACTACTCCATTGTTGTTTTGAGTCGCTGCTCTGCTTGTTGATGTTCACGATTTCAGGAGGCTTCATGCACAGTGCTCGTGATGTTGGCACTATAGCTAACGCCCTCGGGCGCTTTGATCAGTCAAAAGTATGATTTTGACATCGCACCTCTTCCCGCCCGGTCACCTCGCACTGAAACACTATAGTCAACAAAGTCAGATGCAACCACCGAGGGTGTACGAAGCAAAGAGGGATTGAGATGCTCTTGAAAACGAAGGGGGGAATAAGGCGTGAAATCAGAACGGCAGTATGCAGGGAGAGGACGGCGCCTCCCCCCGCTCATGTTGGCATGATCAGAGCAGTTCGATGGCCATCGCAGTGGCTTCGCCACCACCAATGCACAATGCAGCCACGCCTTTTTTCTTACCATAGCGCTGCAATGCGTACATCAGGGTGACCAGCAATCGGGAGCCGGTAGAGCCGACAGGGTGGCCCTGGGCGCAGGCGCCACCGTGAATGTTCACCTTTTCCGGATCCAGCCCCAGCTCACGGATCGGCATCATGGCGACCATGGCAAAGGCTTCGTTGATCTCATACAGATCGACGTCGTCCTTGCTCCAGCCGGTTTTTGCAAACAGCGTTTCGATCGCGCCGACCGGGGCACAGGTAAATTCAGACGGATGCTGGGACTGGGTGCTGTGGCCGACAATGCGGGCCAGCGGCTTCAGGCCACGCTTTTCCGCTTCGGACTCGCGCATCAGGACCAGCGCTGAAGCGCCATCCGAAATCGACGAGGCATTGGCCGCTGTTACGGTGCCGTCTTTGGCAAACGCCGGGCGCAGGCTCGGAATCTTCTCGATGTTGGCGTTGTGGGGCTGCTCATCGTCTTCCACGACCACATCGCCCTTGCGGGTCTTGACTGTGACCGGAATGATTTCGTCTTTCAGCAGGCCTTCCTCGATGGCTTTCTTGGCACGGGTCAGCGAGGTGATGGCGTACTCGTCCATTTCTTCACGGGTATACCCTTTCTTGTCCGCCATTTCCTGGGCAAAGGCGCCCATCAGGCGACCAGTCTCGGCGTCTTCCAGGCCGTCCAGGAACATGTGGTCCTGAGGCGCCTGACCCGGCCCCATACGAAAGCCCTTGCGCACACCCTGAAGCACATAGGGCGCGTTGGACATGCTTTCCATACCGCCAGCCACCATGATGTCGTTGGTGCCGGCCTTGATCAGATCGTGAGCGAACATCGCGGCCTTCATGCCGGAGCCGCAGAGCTTGTTGATGGTTGTGGCGCCAGTGTTGTCGGGCAGACCCGCCTTGCGCATGGCCTGACGAGCCGGCCCCTGCTTCAGACCGGCGGGCAAGACGTTACCCATGATCACTTCCTGGACATCCGCAGGCTTCAGACCTGCGCGCTTTACCGCCTCGGCGATGGTGATCGCACCCAGCTCGGGGGCGGTGACATCGGCGAGGCTGCCCTGAAAGCCGCCCATGGGGGTGCGTACGCCGCTGACGATCACTACGTTGTCTGTGCTCATAGCTTGAATCTCTCTGTTGGTTTTAGGGTTTATGAGCTGCTTCGAGGTATTCCTGGGACTGCATTTCCAGCAATCGGGACTCGGTGCGCTCAAATTCGAAACTCAGCCGGCCACCGGCATAGAGGTCGGTAATGGGCGCCGCCGCGGACAGGATGACCTTGACGTTGCGGTCGTAAAACTCGTCAATCATGTTCACGAACCGCCGCGCCTGATCGTCCTTGTCGCCGCCCAGTATGGGCACGTTACTGATAATGATGGCGTGGAACTGACGCGCGAGCTCAATGTAGTCGTTCTGGCTGCGGGGCCCGTCACACACATCCTTGAAATCAAACCACACCACGTCGTCGGCATGAGCAAGAGCCGGGATCTTGCGGCCGTTGATTTCCATGGATTTACTGTGTTTCGCTGCTTCCACCGCCAGGGCGTCGTAACTCCTGCGCAAACTGACATCGGCCTCGGCATCCAGCGGGAAATGGTACAGCTCGGCCTGCTCCAGGGTCCGCAGGCGGTAGTCGACGCCTCCGTCGACGTTGACCACATCGGTGTGTTTCTTGACCAGCTCGATCGCCGGCAGAAAGCGGGCGCGCTGAAGGCCATCCTTATACAGTCCGTCAGGCACAATATTGGAGGTGCAGACCAGAGTGACGCCACGGCTGAAGAGACCGTCCATCAGCGTCGCCAGAATCATCGCGTCACCAATGTCGGAAACAAAGAATTCGTCGAAACAGATAACCCGGGTTTCGTCGGCAAACTTTTTCGCCACCAGCTCCAGCGGGTTCTTCTCGCCCTTCAGGGCTTTGAGCTCGTTATGAACACGCTGCATGAAGCGGTGAAAGTGCACCCGCATTTTGCGATCGAACGGCAGGGCCTCGTAAAACGTGTCCATCAGATAGGTTTTGCCACGGCCCACACCGCCCCAGAAGTACAACCCCTTAACCGGCTCTTCCCTGCCTTTTTTCAGTTTGATGCGGAGTTTTGCCAAACCTTTCTGACGCTGGCTTTCGGCGGCCACCAGTTTATCGTACAGTGACTGCAATCGCTGGACCGCATCGGCCTGAGCCGGATCTTTCTGAAAATCCGGGCGTTCAAGATCCTGCTGGTAGCGTTGCCAAGGGGTCATGTTAGCGGTCATCAAGCCTGTTCCCGAAGAGTGGTCGTTCATTTACGGCGGCGTATTGTGGCCGATTTTGGGTTTTTTCGCCATGTTCGCCCTGCCCGACCGGCTACGGTGCGCAGCGAGGGCCTGGTAGTACGACGCAATACGACGATTGGCGCAGGCATTGCGGATGGGCGCGGGCGATCTTGAACGTTATACTCCGTCAATGGGCTGAGCTCTTCATATTGTTAAAGGACGACATATCTTATGACGAACCTGATTCTGGCAGCCGTTGCCGCATTGGTTGTTGGTGTGATTATTGGCGTACTGGTCGGCCGCTCCGGGCAGACCACGAATCTGCGCCAGCGCCGTGTCGAGCAGCAGATTGAAGAACTGCGTAGTGAGTACACTCGCTACCAGGCTCAGGTAAATGAGCACTTTATGGAATCCGCGCATCATTTGCGTCGCTTCAACGATGCCTACCGCGATGTGAATCAGCACATGGCGCGTGGGGCGAATCGTCTGTGTAATGATGAGGACTGGATGCAGGAGCTGGAACAGGAAGCCTCTCGCGCCCGGCTTGAAGGCGGCCGTGATGATGGCGTGGAACCGCCGCGGGATTACGCGCCCAAGGCGGGGCCGGAAGATACTGGAACCCTGGCGGAAGACTTCGGGCTCAAGAAAGGCGATAAGCCGCCTACTTCAAAGATCAGATAGGTCATTACAGTGATCAAACCGGGTTATCGCAATCGATAAACCGGTGATTCACACCAAACTCCCTCTCTAACGCCTTTCCGAGCGCCTTTACCCCATACCGCTCGGTCGCATGATGCCCCGCGGCGTAATAGTGGATGCCGCATTCCCGCGCGGTGTGGGTGGTCGGCTCCGAAATCTCGCCGCTGATATAGGCGTCCAACCCGGCTTCCAACGCGATGTTGATAAAGCCTTGAGCGGCACCGGTGCACCACCCTACCCGTTTGATCTCAGGTTTACCCTCGCCAACCCACAAGGGTTCCCGATGAAGTCGGTCGCTAATCTGCTGACCGAACTGTTCCGGACTCATCGCTTGCGGCAGCTCGCCTTCCCAGACCAGACCGCCAAGGGGACGGGGATTCTGGATACCGAGAACGTCGGCCAGTTGCCGGTTATTGCCGTATTCGGGGTGGTCGTCCAGCGGCAGGTGGTAAGCCACCAGGTTGATGTCGTGGTCCAGCAGTTGTTTGATGCGCTGGCGTTTCATGCCCTGAATGCGTTGGTCTTCGCCTTTCCAGAAGTAACCGTGGTGGACGATGATCATGTCGGCTCTGGCTTCGATGGCGGCATCGATCAGGGCTTTGGAGGCAGTGACGCCAGTGACGATGGTTTTGACCTCGCCTTTACCCTCGACCTGGAGGCCGTTGGGGCAATAGTCCTGGAAGTTTTCTGGCTGGAGCCATTGCTCGATGGTTTTGAGAATTTCGTTGCGGTGTGTCATGCAGTCTCCGCCTTTCTTCAGACTTTGGAGTTATCGGCCAGCAGGGAGGTTTACAGAACTCTAATACCCTCAATCAAAGCATCATTCTGCTCTGGTGTTCCTATCGTGATTCTCAGGAACTCACTGATTCGGGGCTTATTAAAGTGACGCACAATGATGCCCTGCTCTCGCAGGCCCTTCGCCAACGTTTCACCCGCAGTAGTTTCGTGGCGAGCAAAGATGAAGTTGGCTTTGGACGGCAGCACTTCAAAGCCAAGACTTTCCAGTGCACTGGTGACACGCTCCCGCTCGGAAATAACGCCGTCGCAGCATTTCCGGAACCAGGCTTCGTCCTCGTAGGCGGCCTTGGCGCCCGCCAGGGCCAGGCGGTCCAGGGGGTAGCTGTTGAAGCTATTCTTGACGCGATTCAGGGCTTCAATCAAATCCGGATGGCCCACAGCGAAACCCACACGGAGGCCCGCCAATGAACGCGCCTTCGAGAGTGTTTGTGAGACCAGCAGGTTCGGGTAGGTATCAACCAGTGTAATCGCGCTCTCGCCGCCGAAGTCGATGTAGGCTTCGTCAACCACCACCACACGGTCCGGGTTCGCCTGCAGAATTTCTTCCACATGCGCCAGACCGAGATAACGCCCGGTCGGGGCGTTCGGATTCGGGAAAATCACGCCGCCGTTCGGCTGCCGGTAATCGGCCGGGTTGATCTCGAAGGTATCCGTCAGTGGCACGGTTTTACCTTCGATGTTGTAGAGGCCGCAGTACACCGGATAGAAGCTGTAGGTGATATCCGGAAACAGCACGGGCTCACCGTGCTGGAACAGGCCGTAGAAGATGTGCGCCAGGACTTCGTCGGAGCCGTTGCCGAGAAAGACCTGAGCAGGGCTAACCTGATGGTAGTCGGCAATGGTCTGGCGCAGGCTTTCACCTTCCGGATCCGGGTACAAACGGAGGTTATCGTTCAGCTCCGTTTTGATCGCTTCGATCACCTTGGGTGACGGGCCAAACGGGTTTTCGTTGGTGTTCAGCTTGACCAGATTGGCCATTTTCGGCTGCTCGCCTGGCACATAAGGCACCAGGCCACTGACCAGAGGACTCCAGAATTTACTCATTGCTCCCCCTTGATCCGATACTCCGCCGAGCGGGCGTGCGCGGTTAAACCTTCCCCGCGCGCCAACACCGAAGCCACGCGCCCCATGCGGTCCGCGCCGCCGGCACTGAAACCGATGATCGATGACCGTTTCTGAAAATCATAAACCCCCAACGGCGAGGAGAACCGTGCCGTGCCGCTGGTTGGCAGCACATGGTTCGGCCCAGCGCAGTAGTCACCCAGGGCTTCGGCGGTGTAACGGCCCATGAAAATAGCACCGGCATGACGGATCTCGTCAACCAGGGCCTCGGGGTTTTCAACGGAAAGCTCAAGGTGCTCCGGCGCAATGCGGTTGGAAACCACTGCCGCTTCGCTGAGATCCGCCACCTGGATCAGGGCCGCCCGATCGGTCATGGACGTGCGAATGATCTCCGCGCGCTCCATGGTCGGCAGCAACTTGTTGATACTGGCTTCCACCGCATCCAGAAACGCCGCATCGGGGCTGATCAGAATCGACTGCGCCTGCTCGTCGTGCTCCGCCTGGGAGAACAGATCCATGGCGATCCAGTCCGGGTCGGTTTTGCCGTCACAGATCACCAGGATCTCCGATGGGCCGGCGATCATATCGATGCCAACGGTACCGAACACCTCGCGCTTGGCGGTGGCGACAAAAATATTACCGGGACCCACGATCTTGTCGACCGCGGGAATGGTTTCAGTGCCGTAAGCCAACGCACCCACCGCCTGCGCGCCACCCACCGTGAATACGCGATCCACACCGGCAATCGCCGCAGACGCCAGCACCATGTCATTCACTACGCCATCAGGCGTGGGCACCACCATAATGACTTCGCTCACCCCGGCCACTTTCGCGGGAATGGCGTTCATCAGCACAGACGACGGATACGCCGCCTTGCCACCCGGCACGTACAGCCCGGCGCGATCCAGCGGGGTCACCTTCTGACCCAGAACCGTGCCGTCTTCGTCCTCATACTGCCAGGATTTCTGGTTCTGCCGCTGGTGATAGTCCCGAATCCGCGCCGCCGCACTCTCCAGCGCCACACGCTGATCTTGCGGAATCGCTTCCAGAGCCTTCTGCAGCCGACCCTGGCCCATCTCCAACTCGGAGACACTACCAACTTTCAGGCGATCAAACTTCTCGGTAAACTCCAGCACCGCCTGATCACCGCGGGTTTTCACCTCATGCAGGATATGACGCACCGACTCGTTCACCTGATGATCCACGCTGTCGTCCCAGGCCAGGAGTTTGGCCAGTGCACTGTCGAAGTCACTTTGGGAGGCGTTTAATCGTTTGATGGTGATATCGGTCATCTTGAATTCCTGAGTCTGACTTGGTTAAGCCCGATAAGTGTGTGAAAAGCGGACGAGGCCGGCACTGTTCAGAAGCAATACTTGGCGGGCTGGCGGGATCGGGTACGGCTTTCCAAAACACGCTCAAGCACATCCATGTGGCGCTTGGGCTCCGCCATCCATGGCTCCGCACAGTTTTGGAAAGCCGTACCCGATCCCTCCGGCAGACAATGGTGGACTGAACAGCCCCGGCCTCGCCCGCTTCCCTAACGTTCTCTACGCTTTTCTACGGCAGCTGACATCTTTTCGATTATGGGGTTAATCTGGCCATGTTTCATCTTCATGGACGCGCGATTCACCACCAAACGGCTGCTGATGTGTTCGATCAGATCCCGCGGCTCCAGACCATTGGCCTTCAGAGTGTTTCCGGTATCGACAATATCGACAATCTCATCAGCCAGATCCAGAATCGGTGCCAGCTCCATCGCGCCATACAGCTTGATGATGTCCGCCTGCCGGCCTTGGGCCGAATAGTAGCGGCGCGCCAGGTTCACAAACTTGGTGGCCACTCGAATTCGGCCAGCCGGCGCCGGCTTATCCTTGGGGCCCGCGGTCATCAGACGGCAGCGTGAGATGTTCAAGTCCAGCGGCTCGTAAAGCCCGTCACCGCCGTGCTCCATCAGCACGTCCTTGCCGGTTACACCGAGGTCCGCACCGCCGTACTGCACGTAGGTCGGCACATCCGTAGCGCGGATGATCAACACCCGCACGTTGGGATCCGTGGTGGGAAACACCAGCTTGCGGGATTTCTTGATGTCGTCAACCAGCTCAATGCCCGCCTCAGCGAGCAACGGCAGGGTTTCATCGAGAATACGTCCCTTCGACAGCGCGATGGTGATGGAATCGGTCATTGGTCCTTCCGGTTGCTGGGCCGTTTCAATCATGCTGGCAGCCGGCGAATGGTTCCGCCCAGCAGCTGCAGCTTCTCTTCAATACATTCGTAGCCGCGGTCAATGTGGTAGATGCGGTCCACAATGGTGTCGCCTTCTGCCACCAGGCCGGCGATCACCAGGCTGGCGGAGGCCCGCAGGTCGGTTGCCATAACCGGTGCGCCGGTGAGGTGATCCACCCCTTTGATGATGGCTGCGTTGCCTTCCAGGGTAATATCCGCACCCATACGGATCAGCTCCTGCAGATGCATGAAGCGATTCTCGAACACCGTTTCCACGATGGTTCCGGTACCTTCAGCCACCGCGTTCATGGCCGCAAACTGCGCCTGCATATCGGTAGGAAAGGCCGGATATGGCGCGGTGCGGATGTTGACGGCTTTCGGGCGGTTGCCCTTCATGTCCAGCTCGATCCAGTCCGGCCCCGTGGTGATGTGCGCACCGGCCTCTTCCAGCTTCAGCAGCACCGCTTCCAACAGGTCTTCGCGAGTGTCCTTCAGCTTCACCCGGCCGCCGGTTGCGGCAGCAGCCACCAGATAGGTTCCGGTTTCTACACGGTCAGGCAGCACGTTGTAATGACAGCCGTGCAGGCGTTCCACGCCGTTGATTTCAATAGTCGCGGTGCCGTGACCCTTGATGTCGGCGCCCATGGCAATCAGGCACTCCGCCAGATCCACCACTTCCGGCTCGCGCGCGGCGTTCTCCAGTATGGTTTTACCGTCCGCCAGCGCAGCGGCCATCATCAGGTTTTCCGTACCCGTCACCGTCACTGTGTCGAGGAAAATGTGCGCACCTTTCAGGCGACCGTTGGTCTTCGCCTTGATGTAGCCGTTCTCCACTTTCACTTCCGCGCCCATCATTTCCAGGCCGTGGATGTGCAGATTCACCGGTCGGCTCCCGATGGCACAGCCACCCGGCAGCGACACTTCCGCCTCTCCGAAATGCGCCACCAGCGGCCCCAATACCAGGATCGAGGCACGCATGGTTTTGACCAGTTCGTAAGGCGCATGGAAATGTTTGATGGTGTTGGCGTGCACTTCCACGCTCATTTTCTCATCAATCAGCAACTCCACACCCATGCGACCCAGCAGCTCGATCATGGTGGTTACGTCATTGAGGTGCGGCAGGTTGCCCACGGTAACGGGTTCATCCGCCAGCAACGTGGCCGCCAGAATGGGCAGTGCGGCGTTTTTGGCGCCGGAAATCCGGATTTCGCCGTTCAGGGGCTTGCGACCCCTGATCAGAAGTTTGTCCACAATAGTCTTCCTGTTATTGGCGGGCAGGGATCAGCCCTGGCGCGCGGCCCACTCAGCCGGGGTGAATGCTTTCGGATGCAGAGCGTGAATGGTGCCGTCCATAACCTGCTGGAACAGCGCCTTGTTAATCAGTTGCTGCCGCTTGATGGTCGGCAGGCCTTCGAAGACCTCCCCAACCACAACAACCATGTAATGGGTGCCATCGACCTGCACCTGAACCTCACAGTCCGGCAGGGCCTGCTTCACCAGCTCGGTAACTTCGGCGGCTTCCATAAAAAATCCTCGGGTGTTGGTAAATCAGAGGCGAGATTGTACCCAATTCTGCGGCCCGGGTCAGCCGGACGTTTTGTCATGAAAACCCGGGAGCTGGTCGTCGAGGTTGCTGAGGGAAGCGAGCGAGACAAGCCGGTCACTGACACCGGCGAAAGCAAGGGTACAGCCCCTGGCAGCAGCGTGGCGTTGCCAGCAAAGCAACAGCGACAACACAACGCTGTGGGCGGATCCCATGGCCGACAGATCCACCGTCAGCTCGCCCGCCGCAGAAGCGATCAGTGACTCGCCTTCCTTGCGAACGGCGAGCACGTTGATCGGGTCGATGGCCCCGCTTACCGTCAGGGTGTTACCTGTCAACGCAACCCTGGCCGGAGCCGACGTCATGACTTGTCGACTTCATCTTCAAGCTTCAACGTCTTGACTGCGTCGCTCCAACCGTCGATCACAGCCTGAATCTGGCCACGATTCTGCTCCATCTCCTGGGCAAAGCGATCACGGAACGCGAGGCCGATGTTGATACCTTCCACGATGACGTTTTCCATCATCCAGCGACCTTCGCTGGTTTTGTACATAGAGTAGGTTACCGGGTAGCGGTTACCGCTTGCGGTCTGCACTTCCATTTCCACCGTGGCACGATCGCTGTTGTTGGCATTGATTTCCGCACCCTTGACCTTGATGCTGAAGTCATCGGCACTGACCAGCGCCTGGGCATAGCTGTCAAACATGCTGCGCTTGAACTTGACGACAAACTCGTCGCGCTGCTCCGGCGAGGTCTGGCGGGCATAGCGACCCATGACACGGGCGGCGATACGACGGAAATCAACGAATTCCCGCAGCTCCTCATCCATGCTGACATAGAACGCTTCGGGATCGCGCTCGTACAAGCCTTTCTCTTCGTTAAGCTTGTCGACCAGCCGCTGGGTGTTCTCATCGACGTACTGGATGAGATCCTGCTCCTGCTCCTGCTGTGCCTGCACCGGAAGCGCCAGCGCCGCCATCACAAAGGCGACAAGCAGCATACTGCGTCTGATCAAAACCATGGTTTTCTCCTGTAGCATGTCAGTTCCTTTTGTCCCTTTATCCCGCGTCTACCGAACTATTTGCCCGATGCGAAGTTGGTAATCAGGCGTTCGAGATTCATCGCCGACTGGGTTGAATAGAACGTGTCGCCCGCATTGAGAGAATCCATATCCCCGCCAATCGAGATATCAATGTACTGTTCTCCCAACAGACCGGATGTACGTATTACTGCGGAACTGTCTGCCGGAATGTTATCCACATTCGCATCAATCGTCAGCTCCACTCTGGCCTGGAACGTGTCTCTGTCCAGGGTGACACTTTTCACTGAACCCACAGTGACACCTGCCATCGCCACTTTGCCCCGCGGGGTGATCCCGCCCACGTCGTTGAAGTTGGCATACAAAGTATAAGTGTCGGCGTCGCTTTTCGGTGACAGCCCGCTGACCTGGAGCGCCAGAAACATCAGCGCAGCCAGTCCCGCAATAATAAACAGACCTGTGACGATTTCAGTGGTTCTCTGGGCCATTTCCTGCTCCTGCTAAACGCTGTTGATGTTCACAACCGATCCCGCTGCTCACGCTGTTCAGAAGTCGCCGAACATGACAGCGGTCAGCACGAAGTCCAGGCCCAACACGGCCAGAGACGAATAAACGACGGTTTTGGTGGTGGCCGAACTGATCCCAGCCGACGTGGGCACACAATCGTAGCCCTGGAACACAGCAATCCAGGAGCACACGAAGCCGAACACCACGGTTTTCATCACCCCGTTGAGCACGTCCTGGGTGAAGCTCACCGAAGACTGCATATTACCCCAGAATGACCCCTCAAAGACCCCCAACCACTCAACACCGACCAACATGCCGCCCCAGATCCCCACCACCGAGAAGATGGCCGCCAGTATCGGCATGGCAATAAACCCGGCCCAGAGCCGGGGCGCAATGACCCGCCGCAACGGATCCACGCCCATCATTTCCATGCTGGACAACTGCTCAGTGGCTTTCATCAGGCCAATTTCAGCCGTCAACGCCGATCCTGCCCGCCCGGCAAACAACAGGGCGGTCACCACCGGCCCCAGCTCGCGCACGAGAGTGAGCGCAATCATTTGTCCGATCGCCGCCTCGGATCCGTAGTCGCTGAGTATGGTGTAGCCCTGAAGCCCCAGGACCATGCCAATGAACAGGCCGGATACCACAATAATGGCAAGCGACAGCACACCCACGGAATACAACTGGCGAACGAGCAGCGGGAAACCCACAGAGGGGCGTGACACACCGGTCAGTACGCCAGCGAGAAAACGCCCTGCCCGCCCTACAGTGGCAACCACATCCAGACCCACGCGGCCGAGCGAGGCAATACGATCCATCATGCCGAACCTCCTCCGAGTCCCCAGTCCACTCCGGCATCATCTGCCGGGTAGTGGAATGGCACCGGGCCGTCCGGGTGACCGTTGAGAAACTGCTGCACCCGCTCGGAGGGATGCTGTCTGAGCTCCTCAGGGGTGCCCTCACCGATAATCTGGCCATCGGCAACGATACAGGCGTAATGACAGATACTGAGGGACTCCGGCACATCGTGTGACACCAGAACGCTGGTCAGCCCCATCGACAGGTTCAGGTCCCGGATAAGCTTGACCAGAACCCCCATGGCAATGGGGTCCTGGCCGGCGAACGGCTCGTCGTACATGATCAGTTCCGGATCGAGTGCGATACTGCGGGCCAGGGCCACACGACGGGTCATGCCGCCGGAAAGCTCTGCCGGCATCAGGCGCCGCGCGCCGCGCAGCCCCACCGCCTCGAGCTTCATCAGCACGATGTCGCGGATCATGTCTTCCGGCAGCGAAGTGTGCACTCGTAGCGGAAAGGCGACGTTCTCGAACACGCTCAGGTCGGTAAACAGCGCGCCGCTCTGGAACAGCATGCCCATTTTTTCCCGCAGCGTGTACAGCGCCTTACGCTTGAGCTGGGGCACCGACTCTCCGGCCACCACGATGGAGCCGGAATCCGGCCGAAGCTGGCCACCGATCAGCCGCAGCAACGTCGTCTTGCCTGTGCCGCTCGGGCCCATGATGGCGGTGATCTTGCCACGGGGGATGTCCAGACTGACACCATCGAAGATGCGTCGGCCCGAACGGGTGAAAACCACGTCCCTCAGGGTTATATAGGCGCCTGAATCCATAAACAGTCCCTTTCAATGTGGGCTAACATTATGCGAAGCCGCCGTGAAGCTCAATCTACACAAGGCAAAATGTCCTGATGGCAATGATCAGATTCCCTGAACAAAGCCCCGTAGCGGCGGGAAGTGATATACTCCCGCCGAACGAGCAAGCCCCAGTGGCGACAAGGCCCTACGACCACGAAACCCTACGATGACAGAGTGCAAGCCGGAACCAGCATGAGCAACAGCAACAAGCCCACAGCCGACATCGAGCAGAAATACCGGGACGCGGCCATCCGCGCCATCGCTATTGAGAAAGACGCCATCGCCGCGCTTTCGGATCGCATCGACGACGATTTCGTGCGGGCCTGCGAGGTGATCATGGCCTGCAAGGGTCGTGTGGTGGTGACCGGCATGGGTAAGTCCGGCCACATTGGCAACAAGATTGCCGCCACCCTCGCCAGCACGGGCACACCGTCTTTCTTTGTACACCCGGGCGAAGCCAGCCATGGCGACCTGGGCATGATTACCGGTCAGGACGTGGTACTGGCCATCTCCAACAGCGGTAACACCAGTGAGGTGGTGACCATCCTGCCGCTGCTGCGCCGCATGGGCGCGCCGCTGATCAGCATGACCGGCAATGCGGATTCCACCCTGGCCAAAGAGGCCGTCGCCAACCTGGATGTCAGTGTTGCACTGGAAGCCTGCCCGCTCGGCCTGGCACCCACCTCCAGCACCACCGCAACCCTGGTCATGGGTGATGCCCTGGCCGTGGCGCTGCTGGAAGCGCGGGGCTTCAGCGCCGAGGACTTCGCCTTCTCTCACCCCGGCGGCAGCCTCGGCCGGCGATTGTTATTGCGGGTGTCCGACATCATGCACACCGGCGACCGGATTCCCCGGGTCACCGGCGACACAACCCTCAGCGGCGCTCTGCTCGAGATTTCCCGCAAAGGGCTGGGCATGACCACCATTGTGGACGAGGCCGGTGAACTGGCCGGGGTGTTCACCGATGGCGATCTGCGCCGCACGCTGGATAAATCCATCGACGTGCACACCACCCCGATCCGCGACGTGATGACCCACAACGGCAAAACCATTCAGGCCGATCACCTGGCCGCGGAAGCCCTGAACATTATGGAAGAGCTGAAGATCAACGCGCTGCCGGTCACCGATGCAGAGGGCCACCTGGTCGGCGCCATCAACATGCACGACCTGCTGCGCGCAGGCGTCATCTGAGGTGTCCGGCATGACCGAATCCCTGCGTCCGCAATGGCCGGCCAGAATACTGAAAAAAGCCGCCAACATCCGCCTGCTGGCACTCGACGTCGACGGCATCATGACCGACGGCAAGCTGTTTTTCAGTGCCAACGGCGATGAACTCAAAGGCTTCAACATCCTCGACGGCCTCGGCCTCAAACAGGTGATGGCCGCCGGCATTACCGTGGCGGTGATCACCGGGCGCTCGTCTCCCCTGACCCTGAAGCGGATGACCGACCTGGGCATCCCCCACCTGATGCAGGGGCGCGAAGACAAGCAGATCGCGCTGCAGGAACTGGCAGACACCCTGGGTATCGAGGCGGAGGCCATTGCCTATATGGGTGACGATCTGCCCGACCTGCCCGCCATTCGCTTTGCCGGCCTCGGCATTACCGTTCCCAACGGCTACTGGCTGGTGCGGGAGCAGGCTGATGTGTGCACCCTGGCCGCTGGCGGCAGCGGCGCGGTACGAGAAGCCTGTGACCTGCTACTGACGGCCATCGGCGAGCTCGACAGCTCCCTGGCACCCTACACCCGGGCCAATTGAGGATGTTGCCGGCATGAACCGTAATCTGTTCTCCGCCATGATGCTCGCCAACCATCCAATGCTGCGGGCATTTGCCCTTGCCTGCACGGTTGTAGCCCTGATTACCCTGATGTGGCAGAGTGACGAACCCGATCAACCGATCGATGCGGCAGCCCTTCGCGGCCAGTCGGAACCCGACGGCTTCGTGGTCAACGGTCGTTATCTGTCTTTCGACGATACCGGCAAACTGACCGTGCGCTTCGAAAGCCCTCGCATCGAACAGTTTGAAGCGGACAATCTGGCCACCATGGAGTCGCCACGGGCGCAACTGTTCACCGAGGGCGAGGCCGAACCCTGGCGACTGAGCGCGAATTCGGGCGTTCTGCAGGACAACAACGACCTGCTGGAACTGGAGGGAGACGTTCATGTCATACGCAACACCGAAGGCGGCCGCCAGGTGACGCTGACCACCTCGCGACTGACGCTGGATAACGGCAGCCGCACGGTCTTTACCGACGCACCGGTGGAGCTGACCGATGCCTTCAGTGTGACCCGGGCAATCGGCATGAAGGGCTGGCTGGATGACCGCATACTCGAACTCGACTCACAAGTGGAAGGACGCTATGAGCCTGGCCAACAAGCCAAACCGTAAACTCATCGCCACGTTGGCAGCGCTGCTGTTTGCCGGCTCCGCCGCGGCGTTCAACCTGGATTCCGATGTGCCCATTACCGTCAACGCGGATAACGCCCGGCTCGACGACGGCAAGGGCATTGCCACCTACACCGGCGACGTGGTGATGACCCAGGGCGAAACCGAACTGACCGCAGACCGGGTAGTACTCTACCGGGATGAGACCGGCCTGCAGCGCATCGAAGCCACCGGCCAGCCTGCGCATTACCGGCAGCCGGCCACCGAGGGCCAGGGCAAGACCGACGCCCGGGCGCTGAACATCACCTACTCGGCACCCGAGAGCCGGCTGACCTTTGAAAAAGAAGCGGTTATCGAACAGAACGGCAACCTGTTCCGGGGCGACATCATTCATTATGATAGCGTCGAACGCGTGGTCACCGCCGAAGGTGCCGCGAATGACAACAACGGTGGTGGCCGTGTCGAAATGGTGATCCAGCCACGCAGCCGACAGAACCAGCAGGATTCGGATGGCAGTTCTCAGGGCCAGTAACCTGGCAAAAAGCTACAAGCAGAAAAAAGTGGTCATTGATGTGTCCCTCGAGATCCGCAGCGGCGAGATTGTCGGGCTGCTGGGCCCCAACGGGGCCGGGAAAACCACCTGCTTCTACATGATTGTCGGACTGGTGCCGGCGGACCATGGCCGCATCACCATCGACAGCCAGGACATCACACCCCTGCCCATGCACGGTCGCGCCCGCAAAGGTATCGGCTATCTGCCCCAGGAAGCGTCGGTATTCCGCAAGCTGACCGTGCGTGACAACATCATGGCGATCCTGGAAACCCGCAAGGACCTCAGCAAGGCCGACCGCGACGCCAAGCTGGAGGAACTGCTGGAAGAATTCCACATTACCCACATTCGAGACAGCGTTGGCATGGCGCTGTCCGGAGGCGAGCGGCGGCGGGTGGAAATCGCCCGCGCGCTGGCCATGGAGCCGGCGTTCATTCTGCTGGACGAGCCCTTTGCCGGCGTCGACCCGATCTCGGTCAGCGATATCAAACAGATCATCCGCCACCTGCGTGATAAAGGCATCGGCGTGCTGATTACCGATCACAACGTGCGGGAAACCCTCGACATCTGCGAAAATGCCTACATTGTCTCCGGCGGCCACATCATCGCCTCTGGCAATTCCGGCGAGATTCTCGCCAATCAACAGGTGAAAGAAGTGTACCTCGGCAATGAGTTCCGGCTCTGATGGCACACTGGCCCCAATTGTCATGAACAAGACAAGCAAGTACACTCGGCAAAGAACTTGCTTGTTCTGGCAAGTAACCAGCATACATAGAATTTTTTGCAACCAGACAAAAGGCCGGTGCGATCGGGTGACGGATTCTGAACCATGGTTATGAAAGCGTCATTACAGCTGAAAATGGGTCAGAGCCTGACCATGACGCCGCAATTGCAGCAGGCGATCAGGCTGCTGCAGCTGTCAACGCTGGACCTCCAACAGGAGATTCAGCAGGCACTGGACTCCAACCCCATGCTCGAGACTCCGGAAGACGACGACGCCCCGGAGGCTAATGACGACGCGCGGGACACCGAAGCCGAGCAGACCCAGATCGAGGAAACCGCGGCTGCGGCCGATTCCGCCAGCGACTGGGACGAGTCCGAGAACGGCCCCGACTGGGCATCCGAGAACGACATTCCCGACAACATTCCGGACGACCTGCCGGTCGACACCGCCTGGGATGACATTTACCAGTCAGCCCCCGCGCCGGCCTCTCGTAACGATGACGAGATCGACAGCGATTTCGAAACCCGCAATTCCCCTGCGGAAACCCTCCAGGATCACCTGGAGTGGCAACTGAATCTCACGCCCCTGAGCGAACGGGATCGCGCCATTGCCCACGCCCTGATGGATGCGGTGGACGAGCGCGGCTATCTGACCTCGCCCATTGAAGAGATTCACTCCGGGTTGCTGGACGAAACCGAAGACGACCCGCTGGAGCTCGACGAGGTCGAAGCGGTACTGCATCGCCTGCAACACTTTGACCCACCCGGCGTGTTTGCCCGTGATTTGCAGGAGTGCCTGCTGATCCAGCTCAACCAGCTGCCGCCCGAGACGCCCTGGCTTTCACAGGCACGCTTGGTCATCACCCACTACATCAATCTGCTGGGCAATCGTGACTACGCGCAGCTGCTGCGCCGCAGCCGCCTCAAGGAAGACCAGCTGCGGGATGTACTGGCGCTGATCACCGGCCTGAACCCACGACCAGGAGATTCCGTGGATCGGGCAGAGCCGGATTACGTCATCCCCGACGTGATCGTGCGCAAGCACAATGAGCGCTGGCGCGTAGAGCTGAACCCGGAAATCGCGCCACGCATCCGCGTCAACGCCAGTTACGCCTCGCTGATCAAGCGCGCCGACAGCAGCGCGGATAACACCTACCTGCGTGACCAGTTGCAGGAAGCCAAATGGTTCATCAAGAGCCTGCAGAGCCGCAACGAAACACTGCTGAAAGTCGCCACGCGGATTGTGGAGCACCAACAGGGCTTCCTTGATCAGGGCGAGGAATTCATGAAGCCGCTGATTCTGTCCGACATCGCCCAGGCGGTGGAGATGCATGAGTCCACCATCTCCCGGGTCACCACCCAGAAGTACATGCACACCCCCCGCGGCATTTTCGAGCTGAAGTACTTTTTCTCCAGCCATGTCAGCACCGACGAGGGCGGAGAGTGTTCCTCCACCGCAATCCGTGCCATGATCAAGAAACTGATTGCGGCAGAAACTCCGAAAAAGCCATTGAGCGATAGCAAAATTGCAGCCATGCTAGGAGAACAGGGCATCAAGGTAGCCAGGCGGACAGTAGCCAAATATCGTGAGGCGATGCACATTCCGCCATCCAACGAGAGAAAGCGGCTGGTTTGACCCGACAGGATTCGCCGGCGGGACGTTCGCCGGCACACCGTCAGCCCCTCATCCGGGGCGGGCACGATGACAACAGGAGACGCCTATGCAACTCAACATTTCAGGCCACCATGTAGAATTGACTCCCTCCCTGAAAGAATACGTGTCAGGCAAATTTGAAAAGCTCGAGCGCCACTTCGATCACATCAGCAATTGCCAGGTCACACTGGAAGTTGAGAAGGTGCGTCAGCTTGCGGAGGCAACCCTGCACGTCATTGGTGGTGAGATTCACGCAAAGGCAGAGAATGAGGATATGTACGCCGCTATCGATGCACTGGTCGATAAGCTGGACCGTCAGATCCTCAAGCACAAGGAAAAGAACGTTGATCGTATGCACGGTAACGGCGCCCGCTAGGGCCCTTTATTACCGGCATTCAACCTAATCGAGCTGCGGCATGACACACGTGCCGCAGCCTTTTTTTTACGGAAACCTTCACGGAACTACAGTCGATCCATGAGCGACACGTCCCTGACCATCGAAACTATTCTTTCCCCGGAACTGACCCTGTGCCGGGTGGCCGCGTCCAGCAAGAAGCGTGTTCTGGAATTTATTGCAGAACTCGTGAACCAGCAGGACGCCACACTCAGCGAAACGCAGATTTTCAACAATCTGATTTCCCGGGAGAGGCTGGGCAGCACTGGCATCGGCCAGGGCATCGCGATCCCCCACTGTCGCCTGGAGGGACTTGACCGGGTGATCGGTGTGCTCCTGACCCTGGAGGACGGGGTGAGCTTTGACGCCATCGACAACCAGCCGGTGGACCTGGTCTTTGCCCTCATCGTTCCGAAGGAGGCCACCAGTGAGCATCTCGAACTGCTCAGCCAGTTGGCGGAGAAGTTCAACGACCGGAATTTTTGTGAGCAGCTGCGACAGTGCAGCGATGCCCCGGCGCTCTTCAGCCGGATGACCCAAAGCGGCGACTGACCACATTCCAGCAGAGGCAACAGGCGATGAAACTGATCATAGTCAGTGGCAGGTCCGGCTCCGGGAAGAGTACGGCGCTGCATGTCCTTGAGGATCTGGGCTTTTACTGCATCGACAATCTGCCCATCGGCCTGCTGTTTCCGCTGACCACGGAGGCCACCAGCCACAGTGCGTCGCCGGGCCGGTTGCGAAAAATGGCGGTCAGCATCGACGCCCGCAACCTTGCCGGAGAGCTGTCGAATTTCGAGACCATCTACCGCCAGCTTCAGGACACTGGCGTTACCGTTGAGATCATCTATCTCGACGCAGACGAGCAATCCCTACTCCAGCGCTTTCATGCCACCCGGCGCAAACATCCGTTGAGCGATGACAAAACATCGCTGCGAGAGGCGATTGGCAACGAGAAAAAACTGCTGGAGCCGCTATCGAAACTGGCGGACCTCTACGTCGACACCACCGGCCTGTCCATGTACGAACTCAGGGATATGGTCAAACAACGCATAGTTGGCCGCAAGGATCAGGAGCTGGCGCTGCTGTTCCAGTCGTTCGGCTTCAAGCACGGCGTGCCCCTGGACTCGGATTATGTGTTTGACGTGCGCTGCCTGCCGAACCCCTACTGGGATACAAGCCTGCGACAGTTTGTGGGCACTGACCAACCGGTTATCGATTTTCTCGAGAAAGAACCGCTGACCCGCAAAATGGTAGACGACCTCACTGGCTTCCTGGAGAACTGGCTGCCCTCGTTCGCAGATAGCAACCGCAGCTACATGACCATATCCATCGGTTGCACCGGGGGCCAGCATCGTTCCGTGTACGTGTGCGAGCAGATTGGCCGGTATTTCCGCACCCGGTACAACAACGTCCAGGTGCGGCACAGCGAGCTGCCTCACCTGCAGAACCGCGAGCAGACACCTGATCCATCATGATTCGCCGCACCGTCACCATCATCAACAAACTGGGTCTGCATGCGCGGGCCACCGCCAAGCTGGTCGCTACCGCATCGGCCTATCAGAGCACCGTGAGAATCAGCGGTAAAAGCCGGGAGGTGGACGCCAAGAACATCATGCAGGTGATGATGCTGGCGGCGAGCAAGGGAACCGAGGTGGAGCTGATGGCAGAAGGCCCGGACGAAGAGGCAGCCATCGACGCACTGATCGAGCTCATCAACGATTACTTTGGCGAGGGTGAGTAGCGCCCGGTCGCCTGCGACATTCACCTACAACTCTTCCTCACCTGTGGCGCCTAACTCCGCTATAATGCGAAGGTTTTCTGACTGTGGGTGACTCATGACCGATATTCTGGAAAAAAGCCAGGCCCGCCAGCGCCTTCGCTCCCTCAGCGAAGCGCTGGACAGTGGTGCGCTGAAACAGGTTGCCCGCATCCTGAATGGCGGCCTGAGCCCCAGCGATATCGCCCACCTGCTGGAATCATCGCCACCGCGCCAGCGTGCGCTGTTGTGGAACCTGGTCGACAAACAGCTGGAAGGCGAGGTTCTCCAGTACCTCAATGATGACATCCGGGGCTACTTTCTCAGTCAGCTGAATGCCCAGGAACTGGCCGACATCATCGAGGATTTCGAATCCGACGATCTCGCCGACTTGCTGCAGCAGCTGCCGGACACGGTTATCCAGGAAGTGCTGGATACCATGGACGAGCAGGACCGGCAACGGGTAGAGGAAGTACTCGCCTACCCGGAAGACACCGCCGGCGGCCTGATGAACACCGACACCATTACGGTGCGGCCCGACATCAGCATCGACGTGGTACTGCGTTATCTTCGCCGCCACCGCAATCTGCCGCCAATGACCGACAGCCTGATCGTGGTCAGCCGGCGGGACGAATTCATCGGCATGCTGCCGATCACCAAGATGCTGGTGTCGAACCCGGCCTCGACGGTCCGGGAAGTAATGGATACCGACATCGAGCCAATTCCGGTCACCCTGTCCGACACCAAGGTGGCCACCCTGTTCGAACGATATGACCTGATCTCCGCACCGGTGGTCAATGACGAGGGCCACCTGCTCGGGCGCATCACCATTGATGACGTGGTCGATGTTATCCGTGAGGACGCCGACCACTCCCTGATGAGCATGGCCGGTCTGGACGAGGACGAAGACACTTTCGCACCGATTCTGAAAACCACACGGCGCCGTGCGGTGTGGCTGGGCATCAACCTGCTCACCGCATTCACCGCCTCCGCGGTTATTGGTCTGTTTGAGGAAACCATCGCCAAGGTGGTGGCGCTGGCCGTATTGATGCCGATTGTCGCCAGTATGGGTGGCATTGCCGGCAGCCAGACCCTGACTCTGGTTATCCGTGGCATGGCCGTGGGGCAGATCAGCGGCGCGAACGTGGGCTGGCTGCTCAATCGGGAGTTTGTCGCGGGCATTCTCAATGGTCTGTTGTGGGCCGTTGTGGTCGCGACCGCCGCCACTCTCTGGTTCCAGGATTATCTGATCGGCGCCATCATTGCGGCGGCTCTGGTCATCAACCTGGTAGCAGCCGCGCTGGTCGGCACTGTGCTGCCGCTGTTTCTCAAATCACGCAACATCGACCCTGCCCTGGCAGGCAGCGTGATCCTGACCACGGTGACCGATGTGGTAGGCTTCATGTCTTTCCTCGGCCTGGCCACCCTGTTTTACGCATAGGCAATACCATGACAGATCACGACAACGACGGCCCCGAATACCTCGGGCCCAGTAAATCCCAGCTCAAGCGGGAATCCCACGCGCTCCAGGACATCGGCAAGCGGATGCTCGAACTGAGCAACGATCAACTCGACACGCTGACCATCAGCGACACCTTGCGGGCGGCCATCGAGGAATCCCGACGGATACGCCAGAACGAGGCGAAGCGTCGGCATCTGCAGTACATTGGCAAGGTCATCCGTCAGGAAGACGACCCCGAGGGTCTGAGGCGTGCGATTGATGCCTTTGACGCCGGCAGCGAAGAGCACACCCGCCGCCACCACCTGGCGGAGCGCTGGCGCGACCGGATGATCAGCGAGGGTGATCCGGCGGTGGGGGAATTTCTTGATTACTGTCCCGGCGCCGACGTGCAGCACCTCCGTAACCTTGCCCGTAATGCCCGGAAAGATGTGGAGAAGCAGAAAAACACCGGGCAGGCGAAGAAGCTTTTTCGCTATCTGCGGGAATGCATTGACGACGTCTCGTAACTCGCCTGTCCGGCATCAGCCGCGGGTCAGGCGCCGATGTTCCCACACCGGCATGCGGTTGCGCACGGCGTTGAGGTGATCGGTGTCGAGCCCGGCGGTGATCACCCCCGGCCCCTCATCGATTTCTGAAACCACTTTGCCCCAGGGGTCGCAGATCAGGCTGTGGCCGTACGTGCGACGGCGCTCGCTGTTCTGCCCGCCCTGCCCGGCGGCAACCACCCAGACCTGATTCTCAATGGCACGGGCGCGGATCAGCGCATGCCAGTGGGCATCGCCGGTTTGCCAGGTGAATGCGCTGGGCAGACACACCCAGTCAACGCCCTGCTCGCGCAGGGCCCGGAACAGCTCCGGGAACCTCAGGTCGTAACAGACCGCCAGCCCCAGCAGCCCGGCCGGCGTCGGCACGGTCACCAGCGCGTCACCGGGCTCGAACGTGTCGGACTCACGATACTGCCCATGGGCGTCTTCCACCGTGGCATCAAACAGGTGGATCTTATCGTAGCGGGCCACTTCCCGCCCCTGATCGTCAAACACCAGGCAACTGGCTCTTGCCCGCCCCTCGATCATGGAACCGTCAGGACGGTTTGCCAGCGGCAGGGAGCCCCCCACGATCCATAAGCCGAGACGTTGTGCCTGCTCCGCCAGGAAGCGACGGATCACCGGCTCGGACGAGACTTCCTGCTGGCCGCACGCCACCATCTGCGAGGTCGCCAGCACCGCAAAGTTCTCCGGCAACACCGCCACCCTGGCACCCAGATTCGCCGCTTCCGACAACAGTCGTCCGGCCTCGGCGAGATTCGCCTGCAGGTCATGGGTGCTGACCATCTGTATGGCGGCTACGATCTGATTGGATGGATTCGTCATCAGCAGACTCCCAATAGTGTGTTCCACTGGCCCGAGGTCACTCACCGCCACCGAAAACCCGACGCAGGTTCACCTCGGGCTCGTCCCAACTGCCGGTTACACTATAAGACGCACTGGTCAGTTTGCTCAACGGGTCACCGAGGATTTTATCCAGCACGAACAAGGCCCCACCGATCGGCGCACCGGCCCCCATCAGCAACGCGGCCAGTGGCAGGTTCTGGGTCAGCGGCAACACCACCACCAACTGCATGTCGAGGGTCTCCTCAGCCATGCTGGTGGTACCGGACAGACGGAATGCGCCCGAGGGACCGACCACCTGTAACTCCGGGTCCCAGGTCAGCAATCCCCGGGTAATCACCGCTTTGCCGGAGATGGCGTCGAACGCCACGCCCGCCTCATACAGATCCGAGAAATCAAGTTGCAAGCGGCGCCAGAGCGTATCCGAGTTCAGAAGATTGAACACCCGGAACAGCTGGGCGGTGTTGTTGCGTTCCAGAATCACACCGTCGTCAAGTCGCAGACTCACGGAACCGCTCAACTCTTCAAGCATGAAACCGTTGGGGCGCCCGGGCCAATCCAGATCCAGTTGAATGGCGGTTTTTTCATTGCGAAGGGGAATTTCAGAACCGAACAGGTTGCCAAGATCCGCGAGCGTTCCGCCGTTGATCTCACCGACAAAGCGGGTGGTTTCACGGTCGCCGGCAATGCTCCAGATCATTTCACCGGCGAGGCTCAGGGAGTTGAGCTGACCTTCGATGTTATCGACCTGCAGGCGATAGGGTTGCGGGCGCAGCAGGAATGACCAGGCACCCAGTGCCTCATCGTTCAGCGTCAATTGCGCGATGCGCACGTCGATGTCCGGCCATTCGCCAATCTCGAGATTGCGGAAGGCTTCTAATTGCTCATCAATACTCAGTTGCTCGGATTCCGGGTCGCCGGAGTCGCCGCCATCACGGAACAGGTGCAGGCTCTCGAAGTCTGCTGTGATCGCCTCGTCCCCCTCAGGCAGTACGACTCTGCCGATCGCCCTGTCCGACTGGGTATTGATCACCCACCGGTCACCCAGATCACTGGCGGATATGTCGATGTCGGTCAGCAGCTGACGGCCAAGCCAGAGCCGGCTGATACTGATAGCGAGACCGCTGTCACTTCGCAACATATCCAGCGCCAGACGGTTTTCCCAGGTCGCCGCGATACCGACACCGCTTTCACGTGCCGGGTCGATGGCGATGCTCAGCGGCGCTTCCTCTTCGGCGGTTTTGGCCAGCGGCTCCGGCCAGTTCACCGCCACACCTTTCAGATTGGAGCGCAGAGTCACAATCGGGGTGCGATCCTCACCCACGTCCAGCGTAGCGGTGTAAGTGGTGGCCCCCTCAATACCACGATTTTCCATGCCATCGTAGCCACTACGGCGGAACAGACCGGGGAAACTGACTTGCCCCCGCTGCTGGACCCTCAGGGCACCGTCGGCGCTACCTTGCCGGAACGACACGGCCACCGGATCGCCCAGGAATTGTGCCCGCAAGGGGTCACCGGAAAAGCCTGTACGGGTGCTGTAACGAAGCTGTCCCGCAACCTGTTCCCAGACCAGCCCTGCGTCGGCATACATAATCTCACCATTGTCTGTGCCGACAGTGGCCTCTATCTGCGGTTGCGTATCGGCCGACTCTGATCCCAGCGGCAACGCCAGAGCCAGATCCAGTGTGTAATCGCCATCAATGCCGACACTGTCGCCCACACCACCGGCCATTTCCCCCAGCGGACTGTTCTGCAGCCAGTAGGCCACGGCGGAGCCTGGCACACCGGCTTTGGCATCCACTTCCAGAGTCAGGCGGTCATTGACCGGGTTGACCCGAACCTCGCTGGGCGACAGCGTCAACTGGCCGGTACTGCCCTCCTCCAGGCTGACGCGAGTGCGGCCATCGTGTATGAACACCTCACCACGGGCATTTTCCACCGCCGGCCAACGCTCATCGTAGCGCACACTGGCGTTGTCAAAGCGGTAACGCATGGATGATACAAACGCGCCCTTCGGAGCGTCACGATCAATCTGGCCATGACCGTAAAAAACGCCCTCGGTAATATCCGCCTGTGAAATTGCCGTGGTCAGCCACTGGTAAAGCTCTGGATTAACCACTTTGACCGGCACGAAATCCCCGAGCATGTCCGCCCTGCCATCACGAACCCCCACCCGCAAACTGAGGTTATCCTCGCCCGCCCGATCCATGCGCAGATCGAAGGCGCCACCCAGGGAAGTCTGATCGCCATAGGCCATTTCCAGGCTGTCGGACCAGACCCGGGTGATGTCGCCATCAAGTTGCCAACCCACTTTGCCCTGAAAACGGGGCAGCAGCCAGTCTTGACCGAACAGTTGCGGAAAACCCAGCGTCATGTCCCGGCTGTCGGCGTCGACATAACCATGGCGCGCCGTCATCAGCAGCTGGCCGTTCAGTCCGCGCACGCCGGGAGCGCCGCGATGGGCCGCCACACTGACATCGTCCAGCACCGCCGACAGATGGAAGCCATCATCCGTGTCATCAGCCAGACGGAACCGGAGATCGTCAAGTTCCCCACCCGGCCGATAATTGTCCAGGGCGTCACGGGCGACAGCCGGCAATAGGCCGACACCGATGAATACCCGGCTGATGGGCCTCAGGGGAACGTCATCGGCGATAATATCAATACCGTCTTCCAACTGCAGAATCCGCAGGCTGAACGGGGAAACCTCGACACCATCCCAGGTCCATTCGAGGTTGGTCAGGTGGATTTCACCGGCGCCAGCCAGGCTCTCCAGATCCACCGGACTCGCTTCCGTCAACGCCGTCTCACTGCGCCGCCAGCCGAAACGGGTACGAATGTTTTCCAGCGGCGCCAGCGATTGCCTGCCCACACCGAGCTGCAGATAGGGCGTTTCCACGGCGCCCGTCGCCTGCTCCAGACGACCGTCGCGGAAGGTCAGCCAGGCCTCGCCGCCCAGGTCAAAACCCTCGACCCGGATATCGCGCCAGGCGTATTCGTCAATCAGCCCGTCGAACAGCCGGCCGGAATTCACATTCACGTACAGCTGGCCGTTGAACCCCCCTCTGAAAAACCGTTGACCCAGCAGGCTGAAACTGGCGAGCTGCTGCGTAGTTCCGGCTTGCATGGCACGGCCGGAGGCCTGAAAGAGCCCGCGGCGATAGACCAGATTCAGCTGTGGTATGTCGACATAGCGGATTTTTCCGTTGTTGTCCCGAATCCCCAGGTTCACCCGGGTGATTCGCACACTGGGGTCTGACAACCAGGCCCCGGCAAGATCCAGCCACTTTTTCAGGTCGTCGGTCACCGGCTCCGGCAGATCTGCACCCTCAACCGCCACCTCACCCGCCACGGTCTGGTTCAGCGTGACATCGAGACCGTCCGCCTCAAAGTCCGCGAATACGATGCGCAGTCGAAAGAGCGAAGCCAGGGTATCCAGGCGGATGCGCAGGTGCTGGAGGGTTCCCACAACCTCGCCTTCCGGCTCGCTGCGGACACTCAGATTGCGGGCTTCAATCGATGGGTCGAGCCAGTTCCAGCTGGAACTGAGGGCGCCGATGGAGATCTCGTGCCCGAGCTCGTCAGAGAGCCGGTTCTCGATATCGGTGCGGAAGTTATCAATGTTCTGAGTCAGTTGTCGGCCGATGCCGGCGTACAGTGCCAGCAGCACCAGTGCCGCCAGCAACAGCCACCACACCAGGCCGGCCAGCCTGGATGCCAGCCGGACCGGGGTGCTCTCCGGATCCTGTTCGTTGCTCATGGCTGCCTACAAAAGAACCACGTCATACTGTTCCTGACTGTAGAAGGGCTCTACCTGGAAGCGGATGGTTTTCTCTATGAAGGTTTCCAGGTCCGCGACGTTATCGGATTCCTCATCCAGAAGCCGGTCCACCACACTCTGGGAGGCCATCACCAGATAGCTCTCGGCGTCATAGGCGCGGTTGACCCGCAAGATCTCCCGAAACACCTCATAGCAGACGGTTTCGCTGGTTTTTAGGAAACCGCGGCCATCGCAAATGGGACAGGGCTCGCATAATACCTGGCCCAGGCTCTCGGTGGTGCGCTTGCGGGTCATCTCCACCAGGCCCAGTTCCGACACGCCGGTGATCTTGGTTTTGGCGTGGTCCCGCTCCAGCATTTTCTCGAGCATGCGGTGCACCTGGCGCTGGTGCTCCGGGTCTTCCATGTCGATAAAATCGATAATGATGATGCCACCGAGATTGCGCAGCCTCAGCTGCCGGCTGATCGACCGGGCTGCTTCAAGGTTGGTCTTGAAGATGGTCTCTTCCAGATTGCGATGCCCGACAAACGCCCCGGTGTTGATATCAATGGTGGTCATCGCTTCGGTCTGGTCGATAATCACGTAGCCGCCGGATTTCAGCTGCACTTTGCGGCTCAGCGCCTTCTGGATCTCGTCTTCAACGGAGTAGAGATCAAAAATCGGGCGCTCGCCCGGGTAATACTCCACCTTCTCCGAAAACTCGGTAACAAACTCGTCCACGAACTCCATAACCCGCTGGTAGCTCTCACGGCTGTCGATGCGGACTTTCTCGGTCTGGGGGCGGATCAGATCACGGATGGTGCGGATAAACAGCGGCAGATCCTGATACACCACCGCAGGCGCCTGTACCCGCGAAATCCGTTCGTGGATCGAATGGCTCAACCGGTGCAGGTAGTTCATGTCGCCGATCAGGTCATCGGAGGCCGCGGCTTCGGCGGCGGTGCGAATGATGTAGCCACCCTGCGCCTCAGTCTCCGCGGCAGCGGCCGTCTCGACAACGGATTTCAGGCGCGCACGCTCGTTTTCGTCTTCAATTCGTTGGGAGATGCCAATATGGCTGGTGCCGGGCATGAATACCAGATAACGCGACGGGATCGACAGCTGGGTCGTCAGTCGAGCGCCCTTGGTCCCGATCGGATCCTTGGTGACCTGCACCACCAGGGACTGGCCTTCGCGCAGCAGGGTGCGGATGTCGGGGACCACTTTGGGGGTGTCGTTGCCATCTTCGGAAGATTGCCCGTTGACTACGTCGGACGCGTGAATGAACGCTGCCCGTTCCAGGCCGATATCCACGAACGCCGCTTCCATGCCGGGCAATACCCTGACCACTTTGCCCTTGTAGATGTTACCAACGATGCCCTTGCGGCTGGTGCGCTCGATGTAGGCTTCCTGCAACATGCCGTTTTCGACAAGCGCCACCCGCGTTTCGACCGGGGTTACGTTGATCAGTATCTCTTCGCTCATTGTGGTTCCTTTGCAATTGATACGAGCAGACCCTGAGGGCTCGTCAGTGCCAGGCTTTCCAGACCGGGTATCCCGCCCGTGACAGCAGTTCGGCCGTTTCCTGGAGCGGCAACCCCACCACGGAACTGTAACTGCCGCGAATCTCCTTCACAAAAATACCACCAAGTCCCTGAATTCCATAACTTCCCGCCTTGTCCATCGGTTCACCGGTGGCCACATACGCACGGATTTCCTCGTCAGAGAGTGCGCGAAAGGTCACATCGGTGGTCACCACGCAGGCCTCACAGCCCCCGGCAGATGCCAGCGCAACGGCGGTCATCACCTGATGCGTCTGCGCAGACAGCCGCGTCAGCGTGGCAACCGCCTCGGTCGCGTCCGCCGGTTTGCCAAGAACCTCGCCGTCCAGCACCACCGTGGTATCAGAGCCGAGGACCAACTGGTCGGAACCGGCAACGCCGGCTAACGCTTTTTCACGGGCCAGGCGCTCAACATAGGCGAATGGGCGTTCACCGGCCCGCACCGTCTCATCAATATCGACCGGTCGGGACACAAAGGGCAGGCCAATCTGCGTCAGCAGCTCAGCGCGTCTTGGGGAAGCGGATGCCAGAACGAGGGTCTGCATGGAACGTTCCTACCCCAGTTTACGATTGAGGTTATCCAGCAGGACGCAGACCACAGGCCATACCAGGGCGCTGGTCAGAGCTGGCCATAAATAGCTGAATCCGGCGTCTTCCCCGCCCAGCATCTGCTTAATAAAGTGCACCAGCATCTGGTTGATACCCAGCAGCAGAAACACCATCAGGCACTGCTGGGGCATGGGGTACATGCGCAGCCGCTGATGAATTGTCAGCACCAGAAAGGCAATGAGGGCCATCGCCAGACCGTTAACGCCCAGCGGCGTCGCCTCCAGCACATCCAGTGACAGACCCAGGCACCAGGCCAGCAGAATGCCGAACTGGGCGGGTGCCCGGAAGGTCCAGTAAAACACCATCAGCCCCAGCCATTCCGGGCGGAACTCGAACCAGCCAATGGGGAACAGGGAAATGCTCAGCACCAGCGAGAGAACGACACTCAGGGCAAAGACCGGATAACTGATTACCGATAACATCAGCGCACCTCGTCCGGGTCGGTTTCAACACCGACGTTGACGGCAGGCTCGTCCTGGCCAAGCTCATTGCCGTCTTCGTCTTCCTCGCCATCCGGGGAAAAAACCACCAGCACCAATCGGCTCTGGTTGAGCCGCGCTTTCGGCGTGGCTTCAATATTCACGAACGGCTCGCCGGATTCCTTGGTGATGTTTTCCACTTCCGCCACCGGGTAGCCTTTCGGGAATCGTCCGCCGAGGCCGGAACTGACCAGCAGATCCCCCTCACGGATGTCGGCAGTGTCCGGCACGTGAACCAGCTCCAGCGCGTTGATATCGCCATTGCCCAGGAGAATCGCGCGCAGGCCGTTGCGCACCACCTCAACCGGAACGGCGTGGCTGCTGTCGGATACCAGCAAGACCCGCGACGTGAAGCTGCTGGTTTGCTGTACCTGCCCCATCAGACCGTGGGCGTCCAGAATCGCCTGACCGACGGTGACACCGTCACGGCTGCCTTTATTGATAATGACCTCATGAGAGAACGGATCGGGCGACACACCCACAATCTCACCGACAATAACGCGGTCATCGAGAACTTCCGAAGAATTCATCAGACGGCGGAGTTCGTTATTTTCCGAGGCCAGCGCGGCGTATTTCAGCGCTCGCCGTTCAAGAATCAGCAGCCGCGCGTTGAGGTCTTCGTTTTCGGCGAGCAGATCATCCCGGGTGGTAAACAGACCTTCTATCCAATTCTGCAACTCATAGGGGGCATTGCCAAACCAGTGCACCGGCGCCAGCCCGGTACCGATCACACTGCGAACGGAGGTCAGCTTGTCGAAGCGGGCGTCCGCCACGATCAGCACCGCCGAAAGCAGGATCACCAGCAACAGGCGCAGGCCGGGCACGGGGCCTTGAACAAAGATGGTTTTAATGGCTGCTACCCCCGCCATTATTGACCAGGCAGATACGACGACCGCCGCAGCGGAGGTCCACTTGCGGCGGTCGGGGGCGGAGGGGCCCTGGCCGGAGTAACGTCAGGCGTAATGCCAGTACCACGGTTTTACCCCTCCTGGGAGAACATTCCGATTCCGCCACGATCGATCACTTCCAGAGCCTTGCCGCCGCCGCGGGCGACGCAGGTCAGCGGATCTTCAGCAATGATCACCGGCAGACCGGTTTCTTCGCTGATCAGCTTGTCCAGCCCGCGCAGCAGGGCGCCACCACCGGTCAGCACGATGCCGCGCTCAGCGATGTCAGAAGCCAGTTCCGGCGGGGACTGTTCCAGTGCGCTCTTTACGGTCTGAACGATCTGGGCCAGGGATTCCTGCAGGGCGTCGAGGATTTCCTCGCTGTTCAGGGTGAAGGCCCGGGGAACGCCTTCCGCCAGGTTACGGCCGCGCACGTCGATTTCCCGGATTTCGAGGCCTTCGTAGGCGCAGCCGATCTCGTGCTTGATACGCTCGGCGGTGGAATCGCCGATCAGGCTGCCATAATTGCGGCGCACATAGGTGACGATGGCTTCGTCAAACTTGTCACCGCCTACCCGCACGGATTCTGCGTAAACAATACCGTTCAGGGAGATGATGGCGATTTCGGTGGTGCCACCGCCGATGTCGACAATCATGGAGCCGCTGGCTTCCTCGACCGGCAGGCCGGCACCGATGGCGGCGGCCATGGGCTCTTCAATCAGGAACACTTCACGGGCACCGGCACCAAGGGCCGACTCGCGGATGGCCTTGCGCTCCACCTGGGTGGACTTGCTCGGCACGCACACCAGCACCCGCGGGCTCGGTGTAATAAAGCTGTTCTCATGCACCTTGTGAATAAAGTGCTGGAGCATTTTCTCGGTGACCACGAAGTCTGCGATCACGCCGTCTTTCATCGGGCGGATGGCGGTGATGTTGCCCGGGGTACGTCCCAGCATGCGCTTGGCTTCGGCGCCGACTGCAGCCACCATTTTCTGGGAACCGCTGGTACGAATGGCCACAACGGAGGGCTCATTCAGCACAATTCCGCGCTCGCGCACGTATATAAGGGTGTTGGCGGTGCCCAGGTCGATGGACAGGTCGCTTGAGAATAAACCTCGGAGTCTTTTGATCAACATTCGTGTAGTTTCAACCTGAGAGTTGCAGTCGCAGAAAAGATGCGGCAACTTTAGCAGTGAGCACCCCTGCAGGCAAGGCACGATCGGGCCCTGAGCCTGCCAGTTAACACTTTGCCACAAAAACCTACACCCTCCCGCCGATGTCGGAATCTGTTACCATATCGCCTTTATTTTGACTGTCGGTGCATGAGCCGCCGGGAATAACCTTTCCGAAACACGCTGTGAATACGTCCCTGTACGCTTGGGCTCCGCCATCCCTGGCTCCGCACAGTTTCGGAAAGGTTATTCCCGGCAGCTCCCAAACTCTGAGTTGCGTTCAACTTAAGTTACTGAAATTTCACCTACCCTGGGAGGCAATGTGACCATTTCCCGCAAGGACATTGAGAAAGTCGCCGTGCTCGCCCGCATTCGCGTGGACGAAGAGCAGGTTTCGGCGCTTGAGAAAGACCTGGGCAACATCCTGGACCTGGTCGATCAGCTGGCAGCGGCGGACACCGCCAACGTGGAGCCACTGGCTCACCCCCTGGATGCCGTGCAGCGCCTGCGCGCAGACGAGGTAACCGAAACCGATCAACGGAAGGCCTTCCAGGCCATAGCGCCGGCGACCGAGAACGGTCTGTACCTTGTGCCTCGGGTCATAGAGTAAGCAACGACAATTGAGTGATCGGACGAACAGCGACTCAAGCAGGACGTAACATGCATAACAAATCGGTAGCAGAGCTCTCCCGGGAACTGGAAAGCGGCAAGATTTCCAGTGTAGAGCTCACCCAGCAGTTTCTTGACCGCATCAAGCGCGAAGACGGTCAGATCAACAGCTTTATTACGGTCACTGAAGAGCAGGCCCTGGCGGACGCCAGGGCGGCGGATGAACGGCGCGCAGCGGGCAAGGCCACACCGTGGACCGGGGTGCCGTTCGCCCACAAGGACATTTTCTGCACCAACGGCGTGCGCACCACCTGCGGCTCGAAGATGCTCGAGAACTTCGTTCCGCCCTACGACGCCACGGTCACGGAAAACTTCCGCAACGCCGGTGCCGTTTGCCTGGGCAAGACCAACATGGACGAATTCGCCATGGGCTCGTCCTCCGAGTCCAGCTACTTCGGTGCAACCACCAACCCCTGGGGCCTGAGCCAGGGCGAAAAGCGGGTTCCGGGCGGGTCGTCCGGTGGTTCTGCCGCGGCCGTGGCGGCGCGGCTGGTACCGGCGGCGACGGCAACGGACACCGGTGGCTCCATCCGCCAGCCAGCCGCACTGTGCGGCATTACTGGCCTGAAGCCCACCTACGGTCGCGTTTCCCGCTACGGCATGATTGCCTTTGCCTCCAGCCTGGATCAGGGTGGCACCATGGCGCGCACCGCAGAAGACAACGCGCTGATGCTGAATGTGATGGCGGGCTTTGATCCCAAAGATTCCACCTCGGTGGACCGCGAGGTGCCGGATTACACCGCCACCCTGAATGAGCCGCTCAAAGGCCTGCGCATCGGGTTGCCGAAAGAGTATTTCAGCGACCAGCTGAGCCCGGCGATGGAGCAACAGGTTCGCAACGCGGTGAAGGAATACGAAAAGCTCGGCGCGACGGTGAAAGAAGTGTCGTTACCGAACGCCAAACTGGCGATTGCGGCTTATTATGTGATTGCACCGGCGGAAGCCTCCGCCAACCTGTCGCGGTTTGACGGCGCGCGCTATGGCTACCGCTGTGCCGACCCGAAAGACCTGATGGACATGTACACCCGCACCCGGGCCGAAGGTTTTGGCGCCGAGGTAAAGCGGCGGATTCTGGTGGGCACCTACGCCCTGTCCGCCGGTTATTTCGACGCTTACTACCTCAAGGCCCAGAAGGTTCGCCGCCTGATCCAGCAGGATTTCATCAACGCCTTCAAGGACGTGGACGTGCTGATGAGCCCGACCACGCCATCTCCCGCCTTCGTTCAGGGCGAGAAGACCAACGATCCGGTCACCATGTACCTGGAAGACGTGTTCACCATCGCCGTCAACCTGGCGGGCGTGCCGGCCATGTCAGTGCCGGCCGGCTTTGTGGATGGCTTGCCGGTGGGACTGCAGATGATCGGGGATTACTTCTCCGAAGCCCGCCTGCTGAATGCTGCCCACCAGTTCCAGCAGGTGACCGACTGGCACCAGCGTGAAGCGCAATAAGCCCGAGACAGGAGAATGAGTATGCAGTGGGACATTGTGATCGGGCTGGAAATCCACGTTCAGCTCGCCACCCAAACCAAGATTTTTTCCGGCTCCAGCACCGCCTACGGCGCTGAGCCCAACACCCAGGCCAGCGCCGTTGACCTGGCCATGCCGGGCACCTTACCGGTGCCGAACGAGCAGGCATTCCGTTACGCGGTGATGTTCGGCCTGGCGGTCAATGCTGAAATTGAGCGTCGCTCGGTGTTCGAGCGCAAGAACTACTTCTATCCGGACCTGCCCAAGGGCTACCAGACCACCCAGCTGGAGCGCCCCATTGTCGGCCCCGGCTACGTGGACCTGGATCTGGCCGGCGGCAGGACCAAGCGCGTACGCATTCACCACGCGCACCTGGAAGAAGATGCGGGGAAATCCCTGCACGAAGACTTCCACGGCATGACCGGCATCGACCTGAACCGCGCCGGTACACCGCTGATCGAGGTGGTCACCGAACCGGACATGACCAATGCCGAAGAAGCGGTGGCATTTGCCAAAAAGCTGCACGGCATCGTGACCTCACTGGGCATCTGCGACGGCGACATGTCCCAGGGTTCCATGCGCTTTGACGTGAACATCTCGCTCAAACCCAAGGGTTCCGAGACACTGGGCACCCGCACCGAGACCAAGAACCTGAACTCGTTCCGCTTCATGGAGCAGGCCATCGCCCATGAGGTGGAACGGCAGATGGACATTCTCGAAGACGGCGGTACCATCGTGCAGGAAACCCGCTTGTACAACGGCGACCGGGACGAGTCCCGCTCCATGCGGACCAAGGAAGAAGCCAACGATTACCGTTACTTCCCCTGCCCCGACCTGCTGCCGGTGGAAATCGACGAATCGTTCATCGAAGAGGCCCGCAACAGCCTTCCGGAACTGCCGGACGCCCGCAAGGCGCGCTTTATGGAGCAGTACGGCCTGAACGACTACGACGCCGGCCTGCTGGCCGGCGACTCAAAGCTGGCAGCGTTCTTTGAAGAGGCGGTCAGCCACGGCAAAGACGCCAAGCTGACGGCCAACTGGATTCAGGGTGAATTCTCGGCACGGCTGAATGCCGAGGAAAAATCCGTCGCTGAATCCCCCATTACCGGCGCTCAGTTGGGCGACCTGGTGGTGCGCATCGCCGACAACACGATTTCTTCCGCCGGCGCAAAGAAGGTGTTTGAAGCGCTATGGTCCGGCGAGAATGACAATGTCGACGCCATCATCGACGCCAAGGGCCTGAAACAGGTCTCTGACACCGGGGCGCTTGAATCGATGGTCGATGAGGTGCTGGCGGGCATGCCGGATCAGGTGGCTCAATACCAGAACGAGGAAGACCCCAAGAAACGCAAGAAGATGCTTGGTGGCTTTATGGGGCCTCTGATGAAGGCGTCAAAGGGCCAAGGGAACCCGAAGCTGTTTAACGAGATTCTTGTTAAGAAGCTTGGGGGGTAAAGTGCTGGCTGTGGGTCTTGCCTATTGGGCATGGCCCTAGCCTTGATGTTTCGGGGGAGGCCTTGGTAGAAGGCTTCTCCGAAAAACCGCTACGAGCACATCCATGTGCGCTTCTCTCCGGCCATCCATGGCCTCCGAAATTTTTCGGAGAAGCCTTCCACCAAGCCCGCCGAACTCCGTGATAACGCCAAAGAACAGGTATACCGTAGGTCGGATTAGCGCAGCGTAATCCGACGCTGAACAATGTTCATCAAAATTTGTCGGATTACGCTGCGCTAATCCGACCTACGCTATTGTGGTTCTGACTATAACTGCGAAGACCGAAGGGTGTGTTTGCTGCCCCTTCCCAAAAATTTCGGAGGCCATGGATGGCCGGAGAGAAGCGTCACAAGGACGTGCCGAAGGAGCGGTTTTTGGGAAGGGGCAGCAAACACGCCCCTCCCCCGAAGCAAACAGGCTAGGGCCAGACTCGAACGCCAATCAAAGAAGCCGACCCCAAAGATCGTGCTCATCCGCATGCTCAACAACCACCTGAACCATCTGCCCAGGCACCAGGTCAGTCTCGTCGTTCAGGTAAACCATGCCGTCAATCTCCGGCGCATCCGCCTTGGAGCGGCCAATGGCACCCTCTTCGTCCACCTCGTCAATCAGCACATCGATGGTCTTGCCAATCTTGGCCTGCAGGCGAGCGGCTGAAATCTCGGCCTGCTTCTCCATAAACCGGGCCAGGCGCTCTTCTTTTACTTCCTCAGGCACCGCACCTTCGATCTCGTTGGCCTTGGCGCCTTCCACCGGGCTGTACTTGAACGCACCCACGCGGTCCAGTTGCGCCTCGTCTAACCAGTCCAGCAGGTACTGGAAGTCTTCTTCGGTCTCGCCCGGGAAGCCGACAATGAAGGTGGACCGAATGGTCAGCTCGGGGCAGATTTCACGCCACTTGCGGATGCGGTCCAGGGTCTTGCTGTCGTGGGCCGGGCGTTTCATGGCCTTGAGCACTTTCGGGCTGGCGTGCTGAAACGGAATATCCAGGTACGGCAGGATCTTGCCCTCGGCCATCAACGGGATGATGTCGTCAACGTGCGGGTATGGGTAAACGTAGTGCAACCGTACCCACACACCCATCTCGCCTAGCGCTTCGCACAATGACTGCATTTTGGTTTTCAGTGGCCGGCCCTGCCAGAAGCCGGTGCGGTATTTGGTGTCCACGCCGTAGGCCGAGGTGTCCTGGGAGATCACCAGCAGCTCTTTGACCCCGGCATCCACCAGGCGCTGGGCCTCGTCCATGACATCACCGATCGGGCGGCTCACCAGATCACCGCGCATGGACGGGATGATGCAAAACGTGCAACGGTGATTGCAGCCCTCGGAAATCTTGAGATAGGCATAGTGCCGCGGGGTCAGTTTCACGCCCTGGGGCGGGACCAGATCAGTGAACGGATCGTGCTCGCGCCTGGGCGGCACGAACTGGTGCACCGCGCCAACCACCTCCTCATAAGCATGAGGGCCAGACACCGCAAGCACGCCCGGATGGGTTTCACGGATCTTGTCCGCTTCAACGCCCATACATCCGGTGACGATGACTTTGCCATTCTCGTTGATGGCCTCACCGATGGCGTCCAGGGATTCCTGCTTGGCCGCGTCGATGAACCCGCAGGTGTTGACCACCACGATATCCGCGTCGTTGTAGGTTGGCACAACGTCGTAACCGTCGAGTCTCAGCTGGGTGAGGATTCGTTCGGAATCGACCAGGGCTTTGGGGCATCCAAGACTGATGAAGCCGACTTTACCGTTGCCGGTGACTGGGGTTTGGGGGTGATCTGTCATAAACGCTGTCGAATTCCTGGGGCGTGGTGCCCACCGGTGAATTAGGGCCGACAGTTTACCTCAGCCGGCCGGGGGCCTGAAGCAAAAAGCTGGCATAAGGCAAGACGCCTTCGTCGACGGCAGACTCTTATTTTTGACGGAGCGTTCACAAATTCTTCATAAAACTGACACTAACAGCGACAGGCGTCTTGCTGATCACTAATTAAACAACTAGACTTTCAGTTGGTTATAGCTGAAAACGACCGATTCAGAAGAGTCAGAATGAAAACAGTTGCGGTAAAACCAAACCTTCGCAATCAACAGCGAGTCGACGTCTCGACCCAGGTCACGATCGTAAAAAACGACGGAAGCTGTCTTGACTGCCGGATTTCAAACATCTCCCGCACCGGGCTGATGATTTCTTGCAGCCAGGAGCTGGTAAAAGAATTGGTGCCCGGCCAGAAAGCCCCGGTCCCAGGCAGCTGGATTCCGGTGAAAGCGCGGTTCTCCGTGCCGGTTGTGGCAACCCAGCCTGTGTCCGTGATCGCTGATGGCAACATCGTTCACATGCGCCGCATTGCAAGGGATGAATATCAGGTTGGCATCCAGTTCGCCGAGTTCGAGGGCAACGGATACGATTACGTGGATCGCTACGTCAGCACCCTGCTGTCGTCCTCTGCTTCACTGTCCTGAGGCTCCACTCCCGCCGCATAGAACCTCGAACATGCTCCCGATATATTCTTATAGCACCAAACTCTAGTTGGACACCTTCTTATACCCTAATCGCCTCTGGTATAGTTGCGCTATTCACACGCAAAGCCCATTCGGCACGCAAGGCGGCAACAGAGTACGATGACCACATACAATCTGACCCATCTCAAGCAGCTGGAAGCTGAAAGCATCCACATCATCCGGGAGGTGGCGGCTGAGTTCGACAATCCGGTGATGCTCTACTCCATCGGCAAGGACTCCGCGGTCATGCTGCATCTGGCGCGCAAGGCGTTCTATCCGGGCACGCCACCGTTCCCCCTGATGCACGTAGACACCACCTGGAAATTCCGGGACATGATCGATTTCCGTGACCGCAAGGTGAAGGAATACGGCCTCGAACTGATCGTTCACAAGAACGAAGACGGCATCAAGCAGGGTATCGGTCCGTTCACCCACGGTAGCGCCAAACATACCGATGTGATGAAAACCCAGGCCCTCAAGCAGGCCCTGGACAAGTACAAATTTGATGCCGCGTTCGGTGGTGCACGTCGGGATGAAGAGAAATCCCGCGCCAAGGAGCGGGTCTATTCTTTCCGTGACGAATACCATCGCTGGGACCCCAAGAACCAGCGGCCGGAGCTCTGGAATACCTACAACGGCAAGATCAACAAGGGTGAAAGCATCCGCGTATTCCCGCTGTCCAACTGGACCGAGCTGGATATCTGGCAGTACATCTATCTGGAAAACATCGAGATTGTTCCCCTGTACTACTCCGCTGTGCGCCCCGTGGTTGAGCGGGACGGCACGCTGATCATGGTGGACGACGATCGCATGCCCCTGAAGGAAGGCGAGACGCCGGTGATGAAATCCATCCGCTTCCGCACCCTGGGCTGCTATCCCCTCACCGGCGCGATCGAGTCCGAGGCCACCACGCTGCCTGACATCATTCAGGAAATGCTGCTGGCCACCAGCTCCGAGCGTCAGGGTCGCGTGATCGACCACGATTCAGCCGGCTCCATGGAACAGAAAAAGCGGGAAGGGTACTTCTAAGATGTCACACCAGTCTGATCTGATCGCCGAAGACATTCAGGCCTACCTGAAGCAACACGAGAACAAGGAACTGCTGCGCCTGCTGACCTGCGGCAGCGTTGACGATGGCAAGAGCACCCTGATCGGTCGCCTGCTCCACGACACCAAGATGATCTACGAAGATCATATGGCCAGCCTGAAAACCGACAGTGCCAAGATGGGCACCACTGGTGAAAAGCTGGACCTGGCACTGCTGGTGGACGGCCTGCAGGCAGAGCGCGAGCAGGGCATCACCATTGATGTGGCCTACCGCTATTTCTCTACCGACAAGCGCAAGTTCATCATTGCCGATACACCGGGCCATGAGCAGTACACCCGTAACATGGCCACCGGCGCATCCACCGCACAGGTGGCGATCCTGATGATCGATGCCCGCCACGGTGTGCTGACCCAGACCCGCAGGCACTCCTACATCGCCTCGCTGCTGGGCATTCGCCATATCGTTGTGGCCGTCAACAAGATGGACCTGGTGGACTTCAGCGAGGAGCGTTTCAACGAGATCAAGGACGAGTACCTGGCCTTTGCCACGAAACTTGGCCTGAAGGACATTCGCTTCGTGCCGATCTCGGCGCTGGAAGGCGACAACGTGGTCAACCGGAGTGAGAGCACGCCCTGGTTCACCGGCCAGCCGTTGATGGAAATTCTGGAGACGGTGGAAGTCTCCCGCGACAAGAATCTGGAGCATTTCCGCTTCCCGGTGCAGTTTGTTAATCGTCCCAACCTAGATTTCCGGGGGTTCTGCGGTACCGTTGCCTCCGGCGTTGTTCGCCCGGGCGACAAGGTGATGGCCCTGCCCTCGCGACGCACCAGCACCGTGAAGGAAATTGTCACCTTTGAAGGCAACGTTGAAGAAGGCTACATCGACCAGGCCGTCACCCTGACCCTGACCGATGAGATCGACGTCAGTCGTGGCGACATGCTGGTCAAGGCCGAAGACGAACCGGAAGTGGGCAACCGCTTTAACGCCAACATCGTCTGGATGACCGATGCACCACTGGAAACCGGGCGCCTTTACGACATCAAGCTGGGCCCGACGTTCACCTCCGGCACGGTCAAGAAAATCCACCATCAGACCGACGTAAACTCGCTCGACCAGAACCTCAATCCAGCGGCCCTGCAGCTGAATGAGATCGGCCTGTGCGAACTGACCCTGAGCCAGCCGGTGGCCTTTGATGCCTATCCGCGCAATCACGCCACGGGCAGCTTCATCGTCATTGACCGCTTGAGCAACGTTACGGTTGGCGCGGGCATGATCGCCGGCACCGCCAGTGACGTGGAATCTCTCGAACCGGTCAGTATGGATGAGCGGGCACGTCGCCTGGCCCAGAAACCGGCCATCATTGCCTGCAGCGGCAAGCAGGCCCAGGCCCTGGCGCTGGCGGTGGAACGCGCACTGTTTGATCAGGGCAAGACCACCGTGGTGCTCAGCGAGGACAACGCCGGTGGCCCGGACGACCGGCGCCGTGCCGCCCAGTTGCTTTCTGCCCACGGCCTGATAGCCATCGCGGTGAATCTGGGTACGGATGTGGCGAACGCCGCGGTATCCGCTGACAGCGATCAGGACATCCCTGCTGCCGTGAGTGAACTGGTGCAGGATCTGGTTCGCAGCAAGCGGATTTAACGTCTGGGCTCAGGGCCCCGAAAATCGGTACAATGCCAAGCCCTGAGGGTCAGCCCTCAGGGTTTTGTTTTTTATTAACCAGGGAAAAGCGATTTCATGGCCATCAAGCAGCTTCGTACTCTTTTCGCCAGCCAGTATCAGCCCGGACAACCGGCTCGGGTTCGCCCCGGCGAGGCCCTGTCTGAGCCAGGCGGCGACTATGAGGGTCTTCACAAGCAGATGAAGCGCCTGTTCAATACCAAGCCGGGCAAGAAATACGGCCGCTTTTCGGACGATATCGGTGAAAGTCCGTTCAGCAGCTGGCTGAAGGATTATCTGGAAGACAAACAGTCCTTCACCGCCTTCACCGACCGCCTGTTCGGGCAATGGCAGGAACTTCTGAACAGCGCCCAGGAGGAATTCGAGGGGCATCTGATGATCGTGCACGAAGCCCTGGCGGACTCCGAAGTGGTCTACCTGCTGGTGATGGAAAACGACAGCGCCATGCGCTTTGACGCCAAACAGACCCTCGACGCCACCGATATCCTCAGCCTGTCACGCCTGAACCTCGCGGTGCGCATCGAACTGGACGACTGGCGCGGAGAGAATCCCGGTGAGAACTACCTGACGCTGGTTCACTCCCGCGGCACCGGCGAGGGCGGTGACCTGTTCATCAAGCTGTGCGGCTTCACCAATCAGGTTGATGTGGAAAAGGAAACACTCACGTTTCTGGACGCGGTGGAAGCTTTTGCGAAATCCTCGGAGCCGGAAGAGGCCGGCAAAGTGCGCGCCCGGGCGTACGAATTCTGCAAGGAACAGCACGCACTGGGCGAACCGGTGGCCATTGAAGCCCTCTCCGGTTATCTGGACGAAAACCAGCCCGAGCGCTTCAAGGATTTCGCCTCCCAGACCGCTGAATTGCCGGAGAGCGGCGTGCTCCACCCGGATCATCGCAAAGTGAAGAAACTGGTCCGCATCGCGGGATCCGGTGGCGGCATGAGTGTGTCCTTTTCCTCCGACCTGGTGAACCAGGCGATCTATTACGACAAGGACAAGGACGCACTGACCATCACCAGGCTTCCCAAAGCCCTGCGCGAGCAGTTGCAGCGCTACTTGGAAAATCGCGAATAAAATGCGATCCGGAAATGTGACAGGGACAAGTCACATTATCGCGGATGTCCGATATGCTTACCGCGCTCCAATAACTCAAGAACCGTCAGCAAGGAGTGGTGACGATGCAATTGAAACGGTCAATGGAATTGACCCCGTATGATCTTCCCCGAATTGAAAGCCCTTTCCTCGCCGCCGCGGAAGTCGGTTGGCTCATCAGCTCCGGACGCCTCTCCCGCGCTGACCTGACCGCCCTTCTGCGAGTTCGGCCCGACTGCCGGGAGCCACTGCAACTCCTGGCCACCAGACAAGTGGCGGACGGCGATCTGTTCCTGATCCACGGCCCGTTCGATCCGGGACCGCTATCTCCGGTGATTGACTGGCGCGACAACCCGGAACTGAAAGCCGGCGGCGAATGGAAACCGTCATCACCGCTGCCCTTCGACCTTGGCTATGCTCTCCAGGAACTGAACCGCCGACAACTGACACCGGACGACGTCAAGCGCGGCCCCATTCCGGGCGCCAGCGGCACAGCCACTGAGCGCACGCGCACAAGTGACCAGAACCCAGAACGCACCGCAACCACCGCCACTTCCGCATCTGTTATGGCCACCACCCTGGCCGGCATAAAACTCGCCAGCGAGTCCGGTCAGGTGCCGGAGAAGGAGCAAGAGCCGGAGATTCATGTTGAGGTGGGGATTTTTACTGATGGGACGTTGAATAATGCGTTTAACAGTCAGCTTCTAGCCGATAAATTGAAAGCGGAATGCCTGAAAGCAAATCAATTTGATGCTATTGAGATTGCCGAATGCAAACGTCAGCTTGGCTTAATGATGGGTGGCAGCTACAGAAACTCAGCAAGTAATGTTTTTAAACTCTGGGGCATGTACCCAGATATCGACGCCACAAACGGCAACATCCGGAAACTGAAAATTAAGGCCTACATCGAAGGCGTTGGCACTAAAACAGGAAGCGGCGACTCAATGATGGGCGCTGCGACTGGAATTGGCGAAACGGGTATCAAAGAGCAGGTACTAAAAAGTTTTGACGAGATTGCGAGACAAATAGAAAACCGCCTTCAAGGCCAGGCAGTATCTAGCTTCACCTTTGACGTATTCGGCTTTAGCAGAGGCGCCGCTGCGGCCCGTTATGCGATAAACGAGATCAACGTAAAGGATGAAGGGCTGCTAGGAAAGGCTTTGCAAGCTCGCGGACAATCGTGGCCAAGAAAGCATGAAATACGATTCGTAGGTTTGTTCGATACCGTGGCTGCGGTTCTGAATATCGCGAATGGTGACCTCAGCGCCGCCAATAACAAAAACCAACCGGTAGAACTCTTCCTTGACCCAACCCAAATATCTACGGCAGTTCAACTGACGGCGGCAAACGAACACAGAAAGCTCTTCGCATTAAATAGCCTTAAAAGCCCCGATGACGAGCTTCCCTCGAACTTCCGGGAAATCGAACTTCCTGGGGCGCACTCGGATATCGGGGGTGGATACCCAGACCATCTCCGTGAAGAAGTGTTGATCACCCCCCTCCATCAGGTGGATCGAGATCGATTTTCGTGGCCAGAAAAAACGATACAGTGGGACTACCTCGATAGCCTCAAAAGTGGGATAGCATCAGAGCAGTGGATCGGCGAGTACAGCTTACCGGTACCTAAGTCACCCGTCCTTAATCCAAGGCCAAGAGAAATCAATGCACCTGGGGAGCCTCAGTTGGAGATCTTCATCAAGCGCTCCGAGCACCCCGCCCCTGACGGCAATGTCGAGCTCGCTTTGCGAATGTGCCGCACGGTAAAAGGCGAATATTCGAGGGTTGCACTATCAATAATGCATAAAATGGCAAACGACGCCGGGGTTGGTTTGGAATCACCCCCCGAGCGAAGGGAAACGCGAGTTCCTGAGGAGCTTCTCCCCATACTTGAAAGCCTGGAAAAACAGATTGAGGCTGGCGTCAATACACCAGAGCTGGACCCAAGCCAAAGAAAACTCTTATTTCAACGGTATATTCACTACTCTGCCAACTATAACACCGTGAACACTTCTATTCTTGGCATACCCCTCAGCTTACGAATTCTTCGTAATTTCAACACCAACATGCCAGCCAAATCTCGAAAACGGATTGTTCATTTCAACACGGAGAACCATTGATGTTGACGCTATACCTTAGGTCCGCCGTTATGATCGCGCTGGTCTTTGTCCACGGCTGTTCTTCTTTCTCGCGCGAGCAAACTGAGGACTACCGACGTATTTCATTTGCAGCCCCTGAACATTACGAAGTTTGGCTAGTCGACGTATTGATGGAAAAGAGCGGTGAACGCAGTTGGCGTCAACCGGGAGGTACCATTAAATGTTGCTGGAGAGGCCCAAAAGGGCCTGCGGGACCGGGCGCGCAAGCTGATCCATTTCCCGAAATGGTGTGGATTCATTGGTTCTCTTTCGCAGAGCGGAAGTACTATGCACACCTGATAACCCTTCCCGAAAACATCGAAACGAAGATGCGGAATCCGGGAAGAGTCATAACCAATGTAGATGTTCGTCAGGTGCCGAGACAAAACATGACTATTGGACTTGCGCCAGGTGGACAGATCGTAGTTTGGGTTCAGAGCCAAATCGGCAATGAAATGGAGGTTTTGCGATCCCAGGCCGAGCCAGTTGACGGCGACCCCAATGACTTTTCTTCCCTAACTGAGGCGTATCTTCAGAAACACGGTGACTATCTGGAAGAAAACGGCCTACAACTGGACAAGTGGTAAACCGAAAGCGCCTGAGGTACCGGATCAGTCCTGATCCAATTCCTCAGCGGCCGCAGCTTTCCGATTGTCATCCCAGCGGGGGCGGTTCTTGCGCAGCTCGCGAACGCCCTGCATCCAGCCGACCCCGTCAATGAGCTCGCCGGTGTCCGGGTCTATCGGTGGGTACGGCAGATTGCGATCATCGCAGTAGCGCTTCACGGTGGGCTGGCACCAGCAGAACAGCAGGCGGTTGTATTCATCGTCCGGTAGGCGGCGCTCGTTATAGAGCCCTGCCCCTTTGCGCTGGCGCTGGGCCTCGGCCAGGATGATCGCGCAGGCGGCGGAGACATTCAGGGACTCGACCATGCCCATCATCGGAATGACGATGTGCTCGTCCGCCTGGTCTGCTGCATCGGCGCTGACGCCATCCACTTCGTTGCCGAGAATAATGGTGCACGGCACCGTAAAGTCCGCCTCCCGGTAGTCGATGGCACGGTCAGAAAGTTGCGCGGCGTAGAGCTTGTGGCCCTGCCCTTTCAGCGCTGTGACCGCGTCGTCCATGGTCCGGTGAGTATGGGTAGTAACCCAGGTGTAGCTTCCGCCCGCGGTCTTGCGGAAGGCGCGAAAGCCTTCCCGGGGCCAGACGGTGTGCATGTTGGCGAGGCCGAAGGCATCGCAGGAGCGGATGATCGCCGACAGGTTTCTGGGCTTGTGGACCTGATCGGTGAGAACACGGAGATCCGGTTGACGGATATTCAGGGTTTGCTTGATTCGGGCGAGGCGTTCAGGCGTCATGATCTGTATCGGATTGGTCAAAAAACCGCATAATACCACAGCTCATCTAGCAACAAGCCGAGACAATGGTGGTTGCAGATTGATCACCCCGTTATAATGACCAGTTCCTTTTTTGCTAGCGCCTCTGATTACCTGTCCAGGCTCGGCGCACCATCCATCAGATTACGTGAGAACCATGGCCAAGAAGCTGTACATCAAAACCCACGGCTGCCAGATGAACGAGTATGACTCCGCCCGCATGGCAGACCTGCTCAAGACTGGCGACACCGTTGAAATGACGGACACGCCCGATGACGCCGACATCCTGCTGCTGAACACCTGCTCCATTCGTGAAAAAGCCCAGGAGAAGGTGTTTCACCAGCTTGGCCGCTGGAAAAAGCTCAAGAGCAAGAAGCCGGACATGATCATCGGGGTGGGCGGCTGCGTGGCCAGTCAGGAGGGCCAGGCGATACTGGACCGTGCGCCCTACGTGGACATGGTATTCGGCCCTCAGACCCTGCACCGCCTGCCAGACATGATTACCGAGGTGCGTGCCAAGGGTAACGGCGTTGGCGTGGTGGATGTCAGCTTCCCGGAGATCGAGAAATTCGACAACCTGCCGGAACCGGGGGCGGATGGCCCTTCCGCGTTTGTCTCTATTATGGAAGGCTGCAGCAAATACTGTACGTTCTGCGTCGTGCCCTATACCCGGGGCGAGGAAGTCAGTCGCCCGGCCGATGATGTGGTGGCCGAAGTGGCCCACCTGGCAAGCCAGGGCGTGCGCGAGGTGAATCTGTTGGGCCAGAATGTGAACGCCTATCGTGGCGAAACACACGACGGCGACACCATGGACCTGGCCGAGCTGATCACGCTGATCGCCGCCATCGATGGCATTGACCGTATCCGCTACACCACCTCGCATCCGGTGGAGTTCACGGACGCCATGATCGACGTGTACGAACAGGTACCGGAGTTGGTCAGCCATCTGCACTTGCCGGTCCAGAGCGGTTCCGATCGCATCCTGGCTGCGATGAAGCGCGGCCACACGGCTCTTGAGTACAAGTCCAAACTCCGCCGCCTGCGCAAGATTCGCCCGGACATCAGCTTCTCCTCGGACTTCATCATCGGGTTCCCGGGGGAAACCGACAAAGACTTCGAGGACACCATGAAGCTGATCAATGACATTGGCTTCGACATGTCCTTCAGCTTTATCTACAGCGCCCGCCCGGGGACTCCGGCATCGGACTTGCCGGACGACACCCCGATGGAGGTGAAGAAACAGCGCCTGAGTATTCTGCAGGACCGGCTGAACCAGAATGTGATGGATATCAGCCGCAAGATGGTGGGATCGACACAGCGGATTCTGGTGACGGGCCTGTCCAAAAAGGACCCCGGTGAGTACGCTGGCCGCACCGAGAACAACCGGATCGTGAATTTCCGGCACGAGAACCCGGGCATTGTGGGGCACTTTATCGACGTCGAGATTGTTGAGGCTTATCCCAACTCTCTTCGGGGCGTTCCCGTGGGTTCAGAGATGTTCTAGGGTTCGGATCACATTGGCCTCTGCTCTGGTGCATGGCGAGCGGTGTACTTCCCCTCCCAAAAACCGCTACGAGCACATCCATGTGCGCTTCTCTCCGGCCATCCATGGCCTCCGAAATTTTTGGGAGGGGAAGCACACCGCTCTCCGCCGAATCCTGGCGTGCATGCCAGCACATAAACCCATGTATCGGGTCAGTTTTCAACTTTGTCTGATGGACCTACTTGTTTTTCTGAAGCGGGCCTGCAAATAGTTAATTAAGTCGGGGTGCGGGGCACCTTTCACAGACTGTTGAGGGCCATGGACGGCCCGAAACAAGCGCACATGGATGTGCTCGTAGCGTGTCTGTGAAAGGTGCCCCGCACCCCGACCTGACTCCAACATTCAGATAATCTGACTCCCCAGGAAGCCAAGGGAGTAACAACGGAGCACCTTTGAAAGACAACGATTCCAGACAATTTGACCTGCACCCGGTTGATCAGCGGCGGCTGACCACGCTTTGCGGCCAGTTTGATGAGCACCTCAAGCATATTGAGCGGCGTATGCGGGTCAACATCGGGCGGCGTAACCACCATTTCCGGGTCGAAGGCGAGACCGAGCACGTTGCTGCGGCGGTGGAAGTGATCCGCCATCTGTATCGCGAAACCGAAGCCACGGAAGACATCTCCCCCGATACCGTGCACCTGTTCATCCGCGAAACCGGCTTCGAGCGGCTGCCCGAGGACGTCCCCTACGATGGCTCGGTCACTGTGATCAAGACACCCAAGCTGCAGGCCAAGCCCCGTGGCGCCAACCAGCAAAAGTATGTGCACAGCATACGCACCCACGACATCAACTTCGGGATTGGCCCGGCGGGTACCGGCAAGACCTGGCTGGCGGTGGCCTGTGCGGTGGAGGCGTTGAAAGACGAGCAGGTCAAACGCATCCTGCTGGTTCGTCCGGCCGTGGAGGCGGGCGAAAAGCTCGGTTTCCTGCCCGGCGACCTGGCGCAGAAAGTGGACCCCTACCTTCGCCCGTTGTACGACGCGCTCTATGAGATGCTCGGCTTCGATCAGGTCACCCGGTTGATCGAGAAAAGCGTGATCGAGATTGCCCCGCTGGCCTTCATGCGCGGGCGCACGCTGAACAACTCGTTCATCATCCTCGACGAGAGCCAGAACACCACCCGCGAGCAGATGAAAATGTTTCTGACCCGCATCGGCTTCGGGTCAACTGCCGTGATCACCGGCGACACCACCCAGGTGGACCTGCCCCGCGGTCAGAACTCCGGCCTGATTCACGCCGCTGGCGTGCTGAGCAAGGTCTCCGGGATCGGCTTTACCCGGTTCGAATCCAAAGACGTGGTTCGTCACCCGCTGGTGCAGCGCATTGTCGAAGCCTACGATTCCTTTGACGATGGGAGTTCCAGCGGCCAGTGAGCGAGCTGACAGTAGATTTGCAGCGGATGACCGAAGCGGGTGGCATCCCCGCGGACGACGCGTTCGAGCAATGGGCCCGGAAGGCGTGGCTGGGAGACGATCCGTCTGAAGTGACCATCCGTATTGTGGACACGGACGAGAGTGCGGAACTGAATAGCCAGTACCGGGGAAAAAGCGGCCCCACCAATGTGCTGTCCTTCCCATTTGAGGCGCCAGCGGGTATAACAGTTCCGTTGGCCGGCGATCTCGTCATTTGCGCGCCAGTTGTTGAAAAAGAAGCCAAAGATCAGCACAAAGCGCTGGCGGCCCATTGGGCGCACATGGTGGTGCATGGCATGCTGCATCTCCAGGGTTATGATCATATTGAAGACAACGATGCCGAGGTCATGGAAGCCCTCGAGATCCGGCTGCTGGAGCAGCTCGGATATGGCAATCCTTACGAATCAGAGGAAACGGAAAAAGACTCATGAGCGACGATCAGTCGAGTCGCAGTCAGGGCAACAGGTCCTGGCTGGAGCGTATATCACAGGCCTTTTCCAGTGGGCCTGAGTCCGTAGAGGACGTGCTGGAAATCCTGCGGGATGCCGAATCCCAGGAGATTATCGACGCCGATGCCATGAGCATCATCGAAGGCGCCATGCAGGTCATCGACATGCGAGTGGACGAGATCATGATCCCCCGCTCCCAGATGGTCACGGTCAAGGCGGCTCAGGACCCCAAAGAATTCCTCAGCGAAATCATGTCATCGGCCCATAGCCGTTTTCCGGTGATTGGTGACAGCCAGGACGATGTCATCGGCGTGTTGCTCGCCAAAGACCTGCTGCCGCTGGCGCTGAACAACGAACTGGACTGGAACCACATCCGCGAAATCCTCCGACCACCCACATTCGTGCCCGAGAGCAAACGCCTGAACCAGCTGCTGAAAGAGTTCAAGGAAAACCGCAACCACATGGCCATTGTGGTAGATGAATACGGCGGAACGGCCGGCCTGATCACCATTGAGGACGTGCTGGAGCAGATCGTCGGCGAGATCGAGGACGAGCACGATTTTGACGAAGAAACGCATATCAAAGCCCGCGGCGACGGCACTTACGCCGTTAAAGCCGTCACGCCGATCGACGATTTCAACGAGTTTTTCAAGACCGAGCTGGACGAAGAAGAGTTCGACACCATTGGTGGCGTTGTGCTGAAGGAATTCGGTCACCTGCCCAGACGGGGCGAAGCGGTTGCATTTGGCGGGCTGCAATTTACTATTGCGAACGCTGATAACCGAGTCATCCGTCTGCTGCAGGTAGCCCGAAGTGAGCAATAACGACACCCAGGCCCGAATTCCCGATACCCGCCTGTCAGCGAACCGCTGGCTACTGATCGCCACGCTGATGGTAGCCGGCGGGCTGCAAACCCTGACATTCTCGCCCTTCCACTGGTGGTGGCTGGGGCCGGTGTCGGTGGCACTGATTCTGCTGGCCTGTGTGCCGCTGGCGCCGCAGAAACTGTTCCGGGCGGGTTGGTTTACCGGCCTCGGGCTGTTCGGCAGTGGCGCCAGCTGGGTCTACATCAGCATCAGCGAACACGGCAACACCTCCATTCCCGTGTCCCTCCTGTTAACCGTTATCTTTGTTGCCGGGCTGTCGCTGTTTCACGGGCTGGCCTTCTGGGGCTGGGGCAAACTGGCGAAAGAAAGCTATGTGCGGCGGCTGCTGCTGTTCCCGGCCATCTGGATTCTTGGTGACTGGGTACGGGGCTGGCTGCTGACCGGCTTCCCCTGGCTCTACCTCGGCACCGCCCACGTGGACGGACCGCTCGGCGCCCTCGCCCCTTTGGTGGGAGTACACGGGGTGACGTTCTGGGTCACCGTCACCGGCGTGGCCTTCTTCGCGTGCTGGTGGCTGCATCTGAACCGGCGCACCGCCAGCGCCGCAATGGTTGCTTTGGTGGCGCTGCTGCCGTGGGTTACCGGGCCGGCCCTTTCCAAGGTGGAGTGGACTCAGGTCAGCGACGAGCCCATCAGCTACGCGTCCATGCAGGGCAACATTCCCCAGCAAATCAAATGGGATCCGGATTTCCTGCGGGATCAGATCGTCGTGTATCTGGGCCTGACCGAGGAGGACTGGGACACCGATCTGATTCTCTGGCCGGAAACCGCCATCCCCATTCCCCAGGACAACGCCGGCAAGATTATTGACCACATCGGCGAGGAACTGGGCGAGAGCAGCACGCTGATCACCGGCATTCCCTGGTACGGTTTCAGCGATCGCATCGAGGATTTCACGTTCCATAACAGCATCATGGCCATCGGCAACGGTGATGGCATGTACCACAAGCAGAAACTGGTACCGTTCGGCGAGTATGTGCCGCTGCAACAATGGCTGCGAGGGCTGATCGGCTTTTTTGATCTGCCCATGTCCAGTTTCAGCCGGGGGCCTGCCAACCAATCCGCGTTGATCGCCAATGGCAACCGTATCATGCCGTTCATCTGCTACGAGGTGGCGTACCCGGACTTCGTCGCCCGCAACGCCCGCAATACCGACATGTTGCTGACCATCAGCAACGACGGCTGGTTCGGTGACTCCATCGGCCCGCTGCAACACCTGCAGATTGCCCGCATGCGAGCGCTGGAAACCGGTCGTTATATGCTGCGAGGCACCAATAACGGCATGACGGTGGTGATCGACCAGCACGGCCAGATCACCGAGTCGATTCCTCAGTTCACCCGCGGCACCCTGCGGGGTGAGGTGTTCGCCGCCAGTGGTAGCACGCCCTACATGCTGACGGGGTCCTGGCCGGTTCTGACCCTGGCCCTCATCCTGATTGTGTTCGTCCGTGAGCGCATCATTCCCAAACCGTAGGTTGGATTAGCGAAGCGTAATCCGACCTACGGTCAGTCGGGCTGGTTGCGGGGCCAGCGGCTGGTTACCCGCTCGTAGTAGTGGGAACCACAGGCCTCGCAGGGTTCCAGGTGGCTGGTCGCGGTCAGGCAGCGCATGTGATTGCAGTTAAGGCACTGGAACATGCCGGCCGTCGCCACTTCCCCGGAGATGTAGTGGCCCACCTCCTGATTTTCCAGTTTCTGTTTCAGCTCCAGGGTGTCCACCAGGGTCTGGTCAGCCACCGACAGCAACCGGTCTGACAGCTCGTGCTCCAGCAGCGCAATGTCCAGCTGCAGCCATTCTTTCAACCCTTCGCCGGTCTCGTCGACAAAGTGCAACAAATGCTGCAGGTCCCGCTGCAGGTATTCACCGAGCAGATCCGCCTCTTCCCGGGTCATCTCTTCCAGTTCGTACTCCACCTCGACGGCTTTGCGGACCTCTTGTTCCAGAGTCTGTAGCGACTTCTCCTGTAACTCGTTGAGGCGTGCTTGCACCCTTGCCAGCATGCGGTCATAAACTTCCAGTGCTTTCCCGGACAGGTGGTTACGCTCAGTCTCGGTCATCGGTGACTCCTTTTGAACGTGGGGGCGTTGGCAGGCAGGGCGACCTGCACCACTGCTCTAAGTCTGGCACAGGATCGGGAAATTGGCAGACTACCTGTTAGCCCTTGTGTGCGTTAGAATGTTCGGCCCGCTCCGGACATCGTTTTGATACAGGGTTTTATTTTCCACACAAGGTAATTTCGGTAATGGCAGGAATGGACGAGCAATACAATCCACGTGACGTAGAACAGAGTGCACGCACTTTCTGGGAAGAGAACAAAACCTTCACCGTCAGGGAAGAGCCCGGCAAACCGAAGTACTACTGCCTGTCCATGTTCCCCTACCCGAGCGGCAAGCTGCACATGGGGCACGTCCGTAATTACACCATCGGCGATGTGATCTCCCGTTACCAGCGCATGCAGGGCAAGAACGTCATGCAGCCCATGGGCTGGGACGCGTTCGGGTTGCCAGCGGAAAACGCCGCCATTGCCAACCGAACGGCGCCTGCCAAGTGGACCTACGCCAATATCGAATACATGAAGAACCAGCTCAAGCAGCTGGGCTTCGGGTACGACTGGAACCGCGAGCTGGCCACCTGCAAGCCGGATTATTACCGCTGGGAACAGTGGTTCTTCGCGCGCCTTTATGAAAAGGGACTGGTGTACAAGAAGATGTCCACCGTCAACTGGGATCCGGTTGACCAGACCGTTCTGGCCAATGAACAGGTGGTGGATGGTCGCGGCTGGCGCTCCGGCGCGCTGGTCGAGCAGAAAAAGATTCCCCAGTGGTTTATCCGCATTACCGATTACGCCGAGGAACTGCTCAAAGACCTGGATCAGCTGGAAGACTGGCCCGAGCAGGTCAAGACCATGCAGCGCAACTGGATCGGCAAATCCGTGGGCACCGAACTGACTTTCCCGCTCAAGGGCAGTGATGAGGGCATGACGGTCTACACCACCCGACCGGATACCCTGATGGGCGTCAGTTACATGGCAGTGGCCGCAGAGCATCCGCTGGCCCGGGCGGCTGCCGAGCGTCACCGGGATGTCGCCGAGTTCGTAGACGAATGCCGCAACAGCAAGATGGCTGAAGCCGAGCTCGCCACCATGGAAAAGAAAGGCATCGACACCGGGTTCAAGGCCATCCACCCGCTGACCCAGGAAGAAATTCCGGTCTGGATCGCTAACTTCGTGCTGACAGACTACGGCACCGGTGCCCTGATGGCGGTACCCGGCCACGACGAACGGGACCACGAATTTGCGCTGAAATACCGCCTGCCGATCAAGCAGGTGATTGCCGCGCTGGATGGCCGCGACATTGATGTGCAGGAAAAGGCGTTCACCGACAAGGGCACCCTGGTGTCCTCCGGCAAGTACAGCGGCCTGACCAGCGATGAAGCCTTTGACGAGATCGCCAGCTATCTGGAAGACCAGGGCATTGGCCGTCGCACCGTCAATTACCGGTTGCGTGACTGGGGTGTGTCCCGCCAGCGCTACTGGGGTGCGCCCATTCCGATGATGACCCTCGCGGACGGCACCGAGCGCCCGGTTCCGGATGACCAGCTGCCAGTGACGCTGCCGGAAAACGTGGAAATGGATGGCGTGCAGTCGCCCATCAAGGCCGACCCTGAGTGGGCCAGAACGTCTTACAACGGCCAGTCCGCTACCCTGGAAACCGACACCTTTGACACCTTTATGGAGTCATCCTGGTACTACGCCCGTTTCTGCAGCCCCAACTACGATCAGGGCATGCTGGACCCGGCCGCGGCCAATTACTGGCTGCCAGTGGACCAGTACATCGGCGGCATCGAGCACGCAATCCTGCACCTGCTGTATGCCCGCTTCTTCCACAAGCTGTTGCGGGACGTGGGCCTGGTCAACAGTTCCGAGCCGTTCAACCGCCTGCTCTGCCAGGGCATGGTGCTGGCGGAGACCTATTACCGGGATGACGCCAACGGAGGCAAGACCTGGATTTCCCCGGCCGACGTGACCGTGGAGCGAGACGCCAAAGGCCATGTGACTGGCGCGATCCACAAGCAGGATGGGCAACCGGTGGAAGTGGGCGGCGTCACCAAGATGTCCAAGTCCAAGAACAACGGTATTGATCCCCAGGCCATCATCGACCAGCACGGCGCCGACACCGTTCGCCTGTTCATGATGTTTGCAGCGCCCCCGGAACAGTCCCTGGAATGGTCTGACAGCGGTGTCGAAGGTGCTCATCGCTTCCTCAAGCGCCTCTGGCGTCTGGTGGGCGAATTGAGTGACGGCGGCGCTGTTCCGGCGCTGGACGTCAATGGCCTGAACGATGCCCAGAAAGACCTGCGTCGCAAAACCCATGAAACCATCGCCAAGGTCAGCGACGACATCAGCCGCCGGCTGACCTTCAACACCGCCATTGCGGCGGTGATGGAACTGCTGAACGAGGTCAGCCGCCTCAGCGACAACGAACCCCAGAGCCGGGCCGCGCGTCAGGAAGCGCTGGAAGTGGCCGTGCTGATGCTGTCACCGATCGTACCCCACATCTGCCACCGCCTCTGGCAGGCGCTGGGTCATGACACCCCGGTGGTGGATGCCACCTGGCCCAAGGCCGACGAAAGCGCCATGGTTCGCAGTCAGATTCAGGTAGTTCTGCAGGTGAATGGCAAGGTTCGCGCAAAGGCGGATGTGCCGGCGGACATCGACAAGGCAGAGTTGGAAAAGCTCGCCCTGGCGAACGAGAACGTGGTTCGCTTCACCGAAGGCCAGACGGTCCGCAAGGTGATCGTGGTGCCCGGCAAACTCGTCAACGTGGTGGCCAACTGATATGACCCTGAACATCCACTCCGCCGGGATTGCTCGCCTCTGCGGCGTCGCAACACTGTGTCTTGCCCTGGCTGGGTGCGGTTTTCAGTTGCGCGGTGCGCCTCCGGTGCCGCCCGGTCTTCAGCCGCTGGCAGTGTCCTGTGTTGAGCAGATTCCCGCCGAGCTCTGCCAGGCGGTGAAGGAACAGCTGGCGCTTGGCGACATCGATGTACGCTCAGCCGATGAAGCCGATTATCTTCTGCGACTGCAGGGCTTCCAGGAAGACCGGCGCGCCAGTGCCATTACCGCACAGGCTGCCGCCGCCGAATACACCTTGCGCCAGATTGTCACTATCGACGTTCTGACCCGCAAGGAACTGCCGCTGATTGCCGAAACCCGTCTCAATAGCAGCGAAACCTACCGGTTCGACGAAACCAACGTACTGGCCAAACAGCGGGAGGAGCAGGAGCTTCGCCAGCAGCTGTTCGACCGCCTGGCACAGCAGATCATCTTCCGACTCGCGCCCCTGACCGACGCCCGCATTGCCGAAATTCGGAAAGCGGCGGAAGAGGAAAGCAGCCAGGACAGCCGCTGATTATGAAAACCCAACCGGCGCAACTTCCGCAGCTACTGAAAAAGTCCCTTGCACCGGTGTATCTGATCTCCGGGGATGAACCGCTGCTGGTTCAGGAAAGTTGTGACCAGGTTCGCGCTGCCGCGCGCGCAGCCGGCTTTCACGACCGCATGACCTTTCACGCCGATCACCAGCTGGACTGGAACGCCGTGGGCGAGGAGTTCAGCGCGCTGTCCTTGTTTGCGGAAAAACGCCGCATCGAGATACACCTGCCCACCGGCAAACTCGGCGACGGCCGCGCAGTGCTGGAACGTGTGCTCCAGAATCCCCCGGAAGACATCATCCTGATACTGATCAGCGCCCGGCTCGATGCCGCCGAAACACGGCGCAAATGGTACAAGGAGCTTCAGAACAAAGGTGTTCACGTGCCGGTCTGGCCAGTGGACGGAGACAAGTTTGCCGGCTGGCTGCAGCAGCGAGCCACCGCTCGCGGATTACAGCTTACCCGCGGTGCACTCGCCATGCTGGCGGAACGGCTCGAGGGAAATCTGCTGGCCGCCAGTCAGGAGCTCGATCGTCTGGCGCTGTTTGGCGGTGCAAAAACCATTGATGAAGAGGCCATCGAACAGGCGGTGCAGGACAGCTCCCGCTTCAACGGCTTTGAACTGGTTTCCGAGCTGCTGGCCGGCCGCGCGCCTCATGCCCGCAAGATGATCGGTGTGCTCCGGCAAGAGGGCGAGAACCCGCTGGGTCTGCTGGCAGTTCTGACCCGTGACCTGAACCTGACACTGGAACTGAACGCTGCCCTGGCGCGCCGAGAGGCCCCCGCGGGCTTCCTCAAACAGCGCGGCGTGTTTCAGCCTCAACGGGCACGCATCATTGAGCAGGCGGCGCGCCGCCTCTCCCGCCCACAGCTGCACCAAGCACTGGAGTTGTGCAGCAGCATTGATCGCGCCACCAAGGGCTTCGATCCCGGCTCGCCCTGGCATTTCCTCGAGGATATGGCGACCCATCTCCACCGCCGCACCTGATCCAGATCAATCCCGCACCGCCCCTGCCAACCGCACCCTTGCAGCTTTTCGGATTCCGGAGCATTGTAGAAGCACCATCAATCAAAGGAGGTGCTTGGTATGAATCTTCAGGAAGATCTCAAAAAGCTGTCGGAAAAAATCAGGCAGTATCGTGACGAAGCCCGGGTTCAGCTGCATCTGGCACGGGAAGATGTGAAAGACGAGTGGGATGACCTTGAGAAAGACTGGGAGAAGTTCCGCAACAAGCTTGATAACGTGCTGCACGATGCCGAGGACGCGACCCACGACGCCAAACAGACGGCGCAACGATTGGGCGAGGAAGTGCGGGCCGGCTACGAACGTATCCGCGACCGCTTGAAATAATTACGCAACGATTTAACACAAGACTACAAAACAAGACACCAGAGGCTCTGATTCAGCGAGCCTCTGTGCCATACTTCACAGTGTTAAGTGAACCAAGCGTCATTTTCTTGCCCATCACTGGTTAACATTCAACCAAGGGTGGCCTGAATAGCAAAGGCGTTTGCAGGCACTGCGAGGTACAAAACGATATGAATAAAAAAAGATTCGCGTTACTGACACTTTCTCTTCTGCTCTTACCCCCACTGGTTAGTGGTCAGAACACCCGATTCAGCGACCCTGATACGGTTGCCCGGGACCAGTTCTGGGGCACCCTCTACGCTGACGGCGGTACGTCCTTCTTTTGTGAAACGCCTTTCACCAGTAAGGGTTTCACCATGACCGAGGGTCACGTCTATCCGCTGGCGGTCGTGCGCAGCTCACTGGGCTGCGGTACGTCGAGCCAATGCAGCAATGACGATCGCTATCGGCAGATCGCTTCCGACCTTCACAACATGGTGCCGGTAGCTACCCGTGTGGAAATGCGTCGCCGCAACGCCCGCTATGAGCAACTGGGAGACGGCGCACGGGAGGACGAATGCGGCAATCGCGAGAGCGCCCAGTTCTTTGAGCCCCCTGCGCCGGTCAAAGGCGATGTGGCGCGGACCGTCGCGTACATGGTCGATACCTACGATCTGCCCTGGGTAGGAATCTCCACCGTGTTCAAAAGCTGGAACAGGATGGATCCTCCGGATGATCGGGAGCTGACCCGCCACCGTCAGATCAGCGAGCTTCAGGGCAATGACAATCCGTTCGTCACCAATCCGGACCGGATGGCGAACCTGTAAATACTCCCGGGTTATGTCCACCGACAAAAAAGGCAGATCCCCGAAGGGATCTGCCTTTTAAGTATCCGCAGTGGCTTCTGAACGCGAGCGATCAGAATTCCTCTGCAGTCAGCGCCATCATCGATGCACTGCCACTGCGGATGCCTTCCGCCAGTGACACTGTCTTGGGCAGCAGGCGGTCGAAGTAGAAACGTGCGGTCTTCAGCTTGCCGGTGTAGAAACCGGACGTGTCGCCCTCCGCCTTGGGAGCCGCAGCCTTGACGATTTTCGCCCACATATAACCCAGCGCGGTCAGACCGAACAGGTCCAGATAGTCCACGGAGGCAGCGCCGACGGCATTGGGGTTGTCACCCGCCTGCTTGATTACGTGCTCGGTGACATCGGACAGGCGCTCGAACGCAGCCGCCAGAGGCTCCAGGTAGGGACGCAGGTTCTGGTCGCCGCTGTTTTCTTCAATAAACGCAGCCACGTCGTTTGCGAACAGCTCATAGAGTTTACCCTGGCTGCCCACCACCTTGCGGCCCATCAGATCCAGCGCCTGAATGCCGTTGGTGCCCTCGTAAATCTGGGTGATGCGGCAATCGCGGACCAACTGCTCCTGACCCCATTCACGGATGAAGCCGTGACCACCAAACACCTGCTGGCCGATGATGCAGGCATCAAGACCACGATCGGTCAGGAACGCCTTGGCGACCGGTGTCAACAGTGCCACCATGCCCTCGGCATGCTTGCGACGCTCGTCATCCTCGGCGTACTTGGAGATGTCCAGCCACTGGGCAACGTAGGTCGAGAAGGTACGACCACCTTCCACGTAGCTCTTCATGGTCAGCAGCATGCGGCGAACATCCGGGTGCACCAGAATCGGATCGGCCGCTTTCTCCGGCTGTTGGGCACCGGTCGGGGCACGGCTCTGGATACGATCGAGCGCGTACTCACGGGCGCTTTGCAGTGATGCCTCGGCGGCACCAATACCCTGGATGCCAACACCCAGACGCTCGTAGTTCATCATGGTGAACATGGCCGCCAGGCCCTTGTTCTCTTCACCCACGAGCCAGCCCTTTGCGCCGTCAAAGTTCATCACGCAGGTGGCAGAGCCCTTGATGCCCATTTTCTTCTCAATGGAACCGCAGCTGAAGCTGTTACGCTCGCCGAGGGAGCCATCGTCATTGACCATGAACTTGGGCACCAGGAACAGGGAGATGCCCTTCGGACCCTTCGGGGCGTCAGGCAGCTTGGCCAGCACCAGGTGGATGATATTCTCCGCCATGTCGTGCTCGCCCCAGGTAATAAAGATCTTGGTACCTGTGACGTTGAAAGAGCCGTCGCTGTTTGGCTCGGCCTTGGTGCGGATAATACCCAGATCAGTACCGGCATGGGGCTCGGTCAGATCCATGGCACCGGACCAGACACCGGAATACATGTTGGGCAGGTACTTTTCTTTCAGCTCCTGGCTGCCGTGGGCGTCAAGCGCCAGGCAGGCACCGGCCGTCAGCATCGGTGCCAGACCGAACGCCATGTTGGCGCCCTGCATCATTTCCTCGAACTGGGCCACCAGGGTTTTGGGCATGCCCATGCCGCCAAATTCGGGGTTACCACCCAGGCCGTTCCAGCCACCTTCCACGATGGTCTGATAGGCTTCCTTGAAGCCCTCAGGGGAGGTCACCTCACCGTTATTCCATTGGGTGCCCTGCTCGTCACCTTCCCGGTTCAGCGGCGCAAGCACGCCACTGGTGATTTTCCCGGCTTCTTCCAGAATGGCGTCAGCGGTGTCCGGATCCACATTCTCCGCCACTTTTGGCAGCGAAGCCCAGAGTGCCGGGGCATCGAAAACTTCGTTCAGAACAAAGCGCATGTCACGTAAAGGGGCCTGATAGTCAGCCATCTAAAACTCTCCAGATTCCAGTCAGTCTGTCGGCACGCTCGCCATAATGGGCTTCAACGTACCGCTCGGCTATGTGTCCGCTCAAGGTTATTTTTATCGGGCTGTATTCTACCCTATTGGCGTCGCTAACTCATGAAAAAAGCCCGCCTCCGGGGAGAGCGGGCTTTTTCTGGGTTACCTGCCCGCGCCTTAGAGGGCGAAGGCTTCTTCCGGCATATCCATCAGGCTGTCAGCACCGGCCAGCATGCTTTCGGCGTGAGCCTTGGCACGGGGCAGCATACGCTTGAAGTAGAAGCGCGCGGTCTGCACCTTGGCGTTGTAGAACATTTCTTCCGTGGTTCCGTCGGCCATCTTGTCCAGCGCAACCTTGGCCATGCGGGCCCAAAGGTACGCGAATACGGCGTAACCGGAATACATCAGGTAGTCCACGGATGCAGCACCGACTTCCTCGCGGTTCTTCATCGCGGTCATGCCGATCTTCATGGTCAGATCGCCCCACTCCTTGTTCATCGCGGCCAGCGGCTCAAGGAATTCCTTCAACTGCTCGTTGTCGGCGTTTTCCTTGCAGAACACGTGCACCTGCTTGGTGAAACCTTTCAGCGACTCGCCCTGGGTCATCAGAACCTTGCGGCCCAGCAGGTCCAGCGCCTGGATACCGGTGGTACCTTCGTAGATCATGCCGATGCGGGCGTCACGTACGTTCTGCTCCATACCCCATTCGGCGATGAAACCGTGACCACCGAACACCTGCATACCCAGGTTGGCCGCTTCATAACCGATTTCGGTCAGGAACGCCTTGGCAATCGGTGTCAGGAAGCCCAGCGCCTCGTCAGCTGCCTTGCGCTCTTCCTCGGTCTTGCCACGCTGAACCACATCAGCCTGCTGTGCGGTCAGGTAGATCAGCGCACGCGCGCCCTCGGCCACGGCTTTCTGAGTCAGCAGCATGCGGCGAACGTCCGGGTGAACGATGATCGGATCGGCGATACCGTCAGGGTTTTTCGGGCCGCTCAGGGAACGCATGGCCAGGCGATCCTTGGCGTAGGTCAGGGAGCCCTGGAAACCCAGTTCCGCGGCACCCAGACCCTGGATCGCGGTACCGATACGAGCAACGTTCATGAACGTGAACATGCAGTTCAGGCCCTTGTTCTCCGGCCCGATCAGCCAGCCCTTGGCGCCGTCGAAGTTCATCACGCAGGTGGCGTTACCATGGATGCCCATCTTGTGCTCAATGGAGCCGCAGGAAACCGCGTTACGCTCACCGGAGGAACCGTCTTCGTTCGGCAGGTTCTTGGGCACGATGAACAGGGAAATACCCTTGGTACCTTCCGGCGCGCCCGGCAGGCGGGCCAGAACGATGTGTACAATGTTCTCTGCCATGTCGTGCTCACCAGCAGAGATAAAGATCTTGGTGCCGGTAATGGCGTAGGTGCCATCGGCGTTCGGCTCGGCCTTGGTACGCAGGGTGCCCAGGTCGGAACCGCAGTGCGGCTCAGTCAGACACATGGTACCGGTCCACTCACCGCTGATCAGTTTGGTGAGGTAGGTCTGCTTCTGCTCTTCGGTGCCGTGCTCTTCGATGGTGTTGGTCGCACCGTGGCTCAGGCCCGGGTACATGCCGAAAGACCAGTTACAGGTACCGACCATTTCGCTCATGACCAGACCCAGAGAGCTTGGCAGACCCTGACCGCCGTAGTTGGGATCCGCAGTCATGGACGGCCAGCCGCCCTCTACGTACTGCTGGTAGGCTTCCTTGAAGCCGGTCGGCGTTTTCACGCCGTCTTCGCTCCAGGTACAACCTTCACGGTCACCCACCTGGTTGAGCGGAGACAGAACCTGCTCACAGAACTTGGCACCTTCCTGGATAATGGCGTCAACCATATCCGGAGTTGCATCCTCTGCACCTTCCAGATTGGCGTAGTGCTGCTCGCTATCCAGCAGCTCGGTCATTACGAATTTGATATCACGCAGGGGCGCTTTGTAATCAGGCATGGAATCCACCTCAGATGTTCGGTCCGGTCCGCAACGCAGTTTGCAGCTCTCGGCCTTGGGGTTTGCTCAGACACTGCGACGCTATTGCACCACAGCCTTAATTAAACACTTGTTTGAAACATACGTTTAGAGGCACAGAATTGTCAATAGCCGGTTCTGAAATTTGTGTTGCGTTTTGTGGCCAAAACAGCCGGGGGAACCGGATCGCAATCGAAAAGAGACAGGGAAAAACATAAGGAATCAGGCGGTTACCGATCGGTTACCACCGAGCTCTGACTCACTGATGCGAGAGACAGCCTGATAGGTTTCGCTGGCCTGACGGGACAGTCCGGGGCGCTCATCGCCACGCTCCTCAGTCATCTCCCGCGACATTTCCACCTGAGCTTGCAGCATGGTCTGCATCGCCTGTGCCGCAACGGACCGATCCTGAGCCGAGGGTTCCGCCGGGGCCATGGCCGCCGCCCTGACCACACGCATTTTCTCGATGGTAGCCTGTGGATCGCCTTCAATCGGAGCGACATCGATGGAGACTTCACCGCCTACGGCGTACTGAGCGCCATCCGGTCCGCGCTGGAAGACGTAGGAAATGGAGCCGGCGTATTGGCCGCCAACGGCCTGATGCGCGGTCTCGTGGGCCCGGACCTCACGATCGCGGGCCTTGAGTTCCGACAATTCCTTGAGCTGCGCTTCGTCCAGATTCTGACCGTTGGCCGCCGCGTTTCTGGCAGCGGATTCCCTGACGCGCTCGACCTGATCCGGATTCTCACCTCTAAGCGGGCTGGCGCCAGACGGTGTGGTGCGTGCAGAGGGCGCATTGTTTCCGGCCGGCGGGAGGGCAGGCGTCATTCCTGGATACAGCGCGGGAGAGGGTCCGGATATCATCGGGTCAGGCGGCCGGGGTCAGCGAGTGTCAGGCATACATAAGGCCTGTTCAGGCCTTGATGTCCAGCAGGGTGCCAAGGGTTTCGTCAGCGGTTTTGACCACCTGCGCGGACGCCTCGACGCTGCGCTCGTAAAGCTTGAGATCAACGATCGGCTCGATCAGGGAGTTGCTGCCATCCGCCGTGCCCTGAGGACCGTCAGCGCCACCGCGGGCGATCTTCCGGGCAGCATTCTCCATACCCATCATGCCGTCCTGGATACCCTGAATGCCGACTCCCAATGTGTTGTTGATCATGACCAGACCACCAGATGACCGAATATTGACTCCAGTAAGCCATAAATCTGGTCAATTTTCAAACAAAACATCTACGTTCAGATACCGCGCCAGTTCGGCAGGCTCGGGCTGGGGTTGCCAGGGAATCACCCCCAGACAGGGCGCGCCAAGACCCATCAGCAGGTAGTTAAGGGTTTCCTGCTCACAGCTCATCACCTCCTGGTCAGGCCGGTTCGCCACCCAGCCCGCGAGGGTCAGTCCATCGTTGCGGATTGCCTCGGCACTCAGCAGGGCATGATTGATGCATCCGAGCCTGAGGGGCACAACCAATATCACCGGGATGCCCATTTCTCCGGGTACCGCCGAATAGGTTTCCCGATCGTTGAGCGGCACCCGCCAGCCCCCTGCCCCCTCGATCAGCAACAGATCCGCCGGCCGCACCTGCATCCCCCGGCAGAAACCCACCAGGCGCTGTGCCGTCAACTGCCGACCCGCCATCTCCGCCGCCACGTGGGGCGCAATGGCAGGCTTCAGGGCGATGGGGTTGACCTGATCATAAGGCAGTGATTCGGTCATCGCCGACTGCAGAATGAGCGCATCCTCGTTCCGCAATCCGTAGGCCGATTCATCGCACCCGGAGGCGATGGGCTTCATCGCGAGGGTGCGTTTGCCCAGCCCTTTGGCGGCTTCAAGGATGGCCGCCGAGGCGATGGTTTTTCCCACACCGGTGTCTGTTCCGGTGACAAAAAAGGTTTTTTTGGCCATGACTCACTTACCGTATGAAATCCAGCATGCTTCGTAGGTTGCGGAGATAGATCCGCAGGATCGTTTCGGATAATGCTCGCACATCGCCCGGACGCGGCCCGGGGCAGTCAGCGTACTGCGCCGATCCGCCCCTTTGTAGACCGCACCCAGGTGTTTGAGCTCACGCCCCAGTGCGAGCGGCGAAGCGTAATCGAGCTCTATCGTTTGTGTCTCCAACCCGGCACCCGGCAGTTGATGATAAACCTGCTTTGCCACCGCCGCCGCGGTATCGAACGTATTGACATGACGACGGCCGGGATCCGCCTGCGCCCACGCGCGCGCCAATTCCCGCAGACTGCCCTCAAGCAGCGTCGAGCATTGCAGCACGCCTTCCCTGTCCAGCACTCGGCGGCACTCTGCAAATACCCGATCAGGATGCGCACACCATTGCACCATCAGATTACTGAACACCACATCAAAGCTGCCATCTGCAAACGGCAGCTGTTCGGCGTCGGAGACTGCCCAGCGGATGCCTTCCGGGCTGATACTGCGCGCATGTTCAATCATGCCACTGGACAGGTCGGCGGCAGTCACCTGAGCGCCAGGGTAACGCTGGGCCAGTTGGCGGGTGAAATAACCGGTACCGCACCCCAGATCCAGGATGCGCAGGGGCGCACGGTCCGGCTCGAACGGCGGCAGGCGTCCGATCATGACAGTCCCCATCAGCCGCTGCAGACGCGAAGCCGTCTCGTATGTGGCTGTTGCCGCGCCGAAATCCGTCGCAATCTTGCCCTTTTCAACCGGTGCGACCAGCGAACCGGGCTTTACTGGCATACCCATTGAACCTTCCCGCCTGCTTCTTCAAGAAATGCTGCCATCATCTGCTGGCAACGCTCGGCCGCCTGCCCTGCCGGCCAGTGCGCCATGCCGCGGATCACCTCGGCCTGATGACACCCGGGGATGCCCGACCAGCCCGCCCAGGGCTTGACCACAGCATCCCGCTCGCCCAGCAAATGCAGCGCGGGCGTCGTCGATTCCACCCACAGTGCCCGCTGGTCTTCCGAGCGGAGCCACGCCAGGCCTTTGTCGAGATACGCGCCAGACACCGGCGTACCCGCTTCGAGCCAGGGCCTCAGCTGTTTCCTGGGTTGCCGTTCGCAATCGTCGCCGTTGACCATCAGCCATAAAAAATGCGACCAGTGCCGCTCCGGGTCCCGGGCAATGCCCGTGGCGAAGTGCGTGAAGTCACGGGCCGGCATTCCGGAATTCCAGCCCTCTGCGACAGTGAAACGGGGAAATCCACCAACCGTGATCACGGCGGTGACCGCGCCGGTCTGCCGTGCCGCCGCAGCCATGGCGACCTGGGCGCCAAGCGACCACCCCAGCCAGACCGCAGGCTCCGGATGCCGGGCCAACAGGGTGTCGGCGACGTCCGCCACGGAATCGCAGGCCGCCATCAGCGCGTCATCCAGGCTGACCAGCACCGTCTCGCCGGGCCAGTGGTCATACAACTCTGCGAGCATCTCGCAGCGCACACCCCAACCGCCCACAACCACCAGCGTGCCGGCAGAGCCTCCGCTCATGCGGTTTGTTCTGCCGTCGAGCCGGGACCGGCCACCTTTTCCGGATAACACTCCGCCAACCCGTGCAGAAGCCGGTCAACGTCGTCCACGGTGTGTGCGGCGCTGAATGTGACCCGCAGCCGGGCTTCTCCCTCCGGCACCGTGGGTGGCCGTATGGCGGTCACCAACAACCCCCTGGCCTCAAGCGCCTCGCTGAGCGCCAGCGCCGCCCAGTTGTCGCCAACCATGATGGGCTGGATCGGGGTAGTCGAGGGCATCAACTGATAGCCCAGTGCCGTGGCACCGCGGCGGAACCGGCTGACCAGCAGGTCCAGATGCGCTCGCCGGTCATCCGCCTGTTCAATCAGGTCGAGACTGGCACAGGTGGCCGCCGCCAGCGCCGGCGGCATCGCCGTGGTGTAAATGTAGGTACGGGCTTTCTGGACCAGATAATCGGTCAGCACCCGGGGGCCGGCCACAAAGGCGCCGCTGGTGCCAACCGCCTTGCCCAGGGTGCCAATCAGAACCGGCACATCCTCTTCTGACAATCCCTCAGCTGCAACACTGCCGCGCCCCTCGGGCCCGAGAACACCCAGGCCGTGGGCGTCATCAACCACCAGTAGCGCATCGTGGGCGCGACACACGGCGGCCAGCGCCTTCAGTGGGGCGACATCGCCGTCCATGCTGAACACCCCGTCAGTAACGACGAGTTTGTGGCCGGACGTCTGCGCCAGCATGCCTTCAAGAGCCGCCACATCACCGTGGGGATAGCGCCGCACCCTGGCGCGACTGAGGATGCACCCGTCAATGATGGAGGCATGGTTGAGGCGGTCCGAGAAGATGGTGTCGCCACGACCGGCCATCGCCGAGATAACCCCCATGTTGGCCATGTAGCCGGTGGAAAAAAACAACGCCGAGCTGCGCTGGGTATACGCCGCCAGGCGTTCCTCCAGCCGATGATGGGCATCGTGATGGCCGCAGATCAGATGGGACGCGGCGCCGCCCAGCCCGGTTTCCGGCAGGGCGTTGCGGAGCGCTTCGATGTTGGAGGGGTGATTCGCCAGCCCCAGATAATCGTTACTGCAGAACGACAGCAGGGGCCGGCCTCCCGCAGTCAGATCCGGTTGCTGGGGGCCTGAAATCAGCCGACGGGTCCGGTACAGACCCGCCTGTTTACGCTGTTCGAGTTCTGCCGCAAAATCACGCACGGGTCAGTTCCTGGGCGATGAGCCTGGCCATGGCCGGTTTACGCGGATTCCCGCGTGGCGTCGTAGAACATGTGGCGCGTCGCCTCGTATTCCACCGCCTCGGCAATGGTCTCTTCCTCCTGCTCCTCGGTGGCACACTGCTCACGCTGCTCGGGACGAATGCCCAGACGGCGGAACAGCGCCATGTCCGCATCCGCTTCCGGGTTCGACGTGGTCAGCAGTTTTTCCCCATAGAAAATGGAGTTGGCGCCGGCCATGAAGCATAGGGCCTGCATCTGCTCATTCATGTTCTCGCGGCCGGCGGACAACCGCACATGGGAGGCCGGCATCATGATGCGGGCTACCGCGATGATGCGCACGAAATCGAACGGGTCCAGGTCCTCCACGTTTTCCATGGGCGTGCCCTTGACCTTGACCAGCATGTTCACCGGCACGCTTTCCGGGTGATGAGGCAGATTCGCCAGCTGCATCAGCAGGCCAACCCGGTCATCCTCGTCTTCACCCATGCCCATGATGCCGCCGCAGCACACTTTCATGCCGGCCTTGCGCACGTTGTCGAGGGTGTCCAGGCGGTCCTGGTAGGTACGGGTGGTGATGATGTGGCTGTAGTACTTCTCGGAGGTGTCCAGATTGTGGTTGTAGTAATCCAGACCGGCTTGCGCCAGTTCCGTCGCCTGATCTTCCTCGAGCATGCCCAGCGTCATGCAGGTTTCCAGCCCCAGGGATTTGACCTGACGAACCATGTCGAGCACGTAGGGCATGTCTTTCTTGGTCGGGCTACGCCAGGCTGCGCCCATGCAGAACCGCGACGCGCCTTTCTCGCGGGCCGCTTTGGCTTCTGCGACCACCTTCTCAATTTCCAGCAGCTTTTCTTTTTCCAGGCCAGTGTTGTAGTGACCACTCTGGGGGCAGTACTTACAATCCTCAGGGCAGGCACCGGTCTTGATGGACAACAGGGTGCTCACCTGCACTTCGTTGGGATCGAAAAACTCCCGGTGCACGCTCTGAGCGCGGAACAGCAAATCGTTGAACGGCAATTGGAACAGCTCGCGGGCTTCCTGCAGCGTCCAGTCGTGGCGGAGTATGGTAGCGGTCATAATCGGGCCCTGTTAACCTTTCGAGGTCTACTGGTTTACGGATAAACGAATGATAAAGGGACTGGAACTGCTGTCAACCTTGATTGGACGAAAGGTTAACAGCGAGCGGCGGGCAGGACATTGCGTGGCCTGCCTGGATCACTGCGCCATCAATGGCTTGTGCGACGGTTGCCGCGCTGACCTGCCGGTGAACCGCTGGCACTGCCAACGCTGCGCTCTGCCTCTGGCCATCCCCTCAGCCACCCTCACCTGTGGCGAATGCATCCGCACACCGCCAACGTTCACCCGTACACTGGCTCCCTGGCGCTATCAGTATCCGGTTGATGCCATGATCGGTCGCTACAAGTATCGCGGCCAGCGTAAATTCGCACGGCCGTTGGTGGCGGGACTGGCGGACTATTTGGAAAACCATCTGCGAACCTGCCCCGAGTCCGCCCCGGAGCTGATCATTCCCGCGCCCATGCACCGCCGTCGTCGACGGAAACGGGGCTTCAACCAGGCTGACGACATTGCCGAGGTACTATCCCGTCGTCTCGCCATCCCCTGGTGCGCCCGCACTGTCAGGCGCAGCCGGCACGCCCGGCCCCAACGGGAACTCGGGCGGGAGCAGCGGCTGGCCAATCTTCAGGGAGTATTCACCGTCACCCGCCCGCTGCCTCGCCGCATCGCCATTGTGGATGACGTCATTACCACCGGGGCCACTGTGCGCAGCCTGACCAATGCGTTACGGGATGCTGGTGCCGAGAATGTCCAGGTCTGGGCCCTGGCCAGAACCCCGGGCTAAAGCCGGTCAGCAACATAGCCGGCTATGGCAAGGCTCGCGGTCAGCCCCGGCGACTCGATACCGAACAGATTCACCAGCCCCGGCACACCATGGACATCCGGCCCGTCAATCCTGAAATCCACGAAGCCGCTGTCTGGCCCCGCCAGCTTCGGCCGGATGCCGGCATACGCCGGCTGAAGCCGGTTGGCGTCCAGTGCGGGCCACCACTGCCGGATGGCCGCACTGAACGCGCTCACCCGCTGCGGATCCACGGTGTAATCCTCCCGGGTTATCCACTCGACGTCGGGGCCGAAACGGGCCTGCCCGGCAAGATCGAGCGTCAGATGAACGCCGAGGCCACCGGGCTCCGGTAACGGGTAAACCAGGCTGTCGAAAGGGTGACGCCCGCTATAAGCAAAGTACACGCCGCGCGCCAACCACTGCCGCGGGATCGCTGAGGATGGCAGCCCCTGCCACTGCCCGGCCAGCGGAATTGCACCCAGCCCGGCCGCATTCACCACCGTCCGGGCCGTCACCCGACAGGGCGCGGCGCCGCCGATGGTCAGGTGATGCTCGCCGACTTGCGAACAGGCAGACTCCACCGGCGCCCGGGTCACCAGCTGACCACCGGCGGCCTCCAGATCCGCCTGCAAAGCCAGCATCAGGCCATGACTGTCTACGATGCCGGTCTCCGGGGAATGCAATGCCGCAACAACCTGCAGACCCGGCAGGGCGGCCCTGCTCGCCTCTGCTTCCAAAAGCGCCAGCTCGACGCCGTTGCCAAGGGCCTGATGCTGCAGGCGCTGCAACTCGGCCCTCTGGTCCGGATGAGTCGCGACAATCCACTTGCCGGTTTTCCGGTGATCGATCTGTCTTCGCTGGCAGTAGTCGTACAACCTCTGCCGACCCTGCACGCACAGCCTCGCTTTCAACGACTGTGGCGGGTAATAGATGCCGGCGTGGATGACCTCACTGTTGCGGGAGGAGATCCCCTCACCGATCGACCCGCCCTGCTCCACAACCAGCACCTCGCGGCCGCGCAGCGCCAGCTCCCGTGCGATCGCCAGGCCCACCACCCCGGCACCGATGACCACGACATCGACATGAAAATGCTCTACCCGAGAACCTTCTACCGAAGAACCTTCCAGCGCGCCCGGCTTTGCCTGTTTTTCCATGTCCACCCGATTTTGTCCGGCCAGGATTGAGAGGATGAGAGTATCGCAGAACGCAGACCGGAGGAAAAAGCCCGCGGCAGCGCTGCATTCGCATGACGATGCTGGCGGGGAAACGGTATACTTCAGGCTCACGTTAATGCAGGAAGCAGGTGTGAGATGTCAGACAGGAAGCAGTTTTTAACGGTTATGTTGGTTGCCGCCCTTTTTGTGGGCTGGCTGGGGTGGCGAGGGTTTGAAGTGATCAGCCTGAACCAGACGCTCAAGGCCGACGAGATGGTGGCGAATTACCCCTACCAGCACCGCGTGCTGCGGGTGGAAGGCTCCACCGCCATCATGAGTTCACTGCGCTCCCATGACACCTCCACCCGCTTCGCGCTCACCACCATCTTTCCCGCTATGCGCAACCTCAGGGAAGACGACCGCGGCTGGCAAATAGCGGAGCGGGAGCTGGCCCGGGTACAGGCGCGTGCCGGCGATCTGGTGCTGGGCGCCTCGGGTATCAGGCGCGTTCGCTGGGAGCTCGACGAGAACTGGTACCACCTCAACAACATGCAGGTCCGCAGTATGCTGGCCAGGCAGGAATCAAGGCGCTGAAACCGACTCTATGACCGAAACCTCCAGCCATCCCTACGACGCCCTCACTCCGGATACCATTCTGGATGCCATGGAAAACGCGGGCTTTGTTATCAATGGACGGTTGTTCGCGCTAAACAGCTATGAAAACCGCGTGTACCAGATCGGCATCGAGGACGCCTCGCCGGTCATCGTCAAATTCTACCGGCCCGGCCGCTGGTCCGAGGCGCAGATCCGTGAGGAACACCGGTTTACCGCCGAACTGACCGAGGCACAGATCCCGGTAGTCGCCCCGGTCACACTGCCCACGGGCGATACCCTCGGCCGATGGCAGGAATTCCTGTTCGCCGTCTTCCCCCAGCGGGGTGGGCAGGCACCAGACACCAGCGTCACCGATACGCTCTATCGCCTCGGATCCTGGCTCGGACAGCTGCACAATGTGGGCACAACGACACCGTTCGAGCATCGTCCGGCCATGGCGATTCTTGACGGCATCATCAGCAAGAACCGACTGCTGATCGAGGGCGACTGGATTCCGGCGGATCTCCGCCCGGCCTGGGACAGCCTGATTCCCGACCTGCAGGACGCCTGTGCCCGCCGCATTGACGACGCCGGCGATGTGGCCAGCCTGCGCCTGCACGGCGACTGCCATGCGGGCAATATCCTGTGTCGGGAGGAACAGATGCTGTTTGTCGACCTCGACGATTGCCGCAGCGGGCCGGCCGTGCAGGATCTGTGGCTGTTGCTCAACGGCGACGATGCCGAGCGTGGTGCGCAGTTTGGCGAACTTCTCGAGGGTTACGAGATGTTCCGTGACTTCAACCGCCGTGAACGGCACCTGATCGAGCCGCTGCGCTGTTACCGCCAGATTGCCCATTGCGCCTGGCTGGCCAACCGCTGGGACGACCCGGCCTTCCCGCGGTTCTTCCCGTGGTTCGTGCAGCCACGGTTCTGGTCGGATCAGATTCTGTCCATGCGGGAGCAACTCGCTGCCCTGCAGGCACCCCCCATCAATATTCCCGGCCAGTACTGATAACGGCCGAACCGACAAACCCGGAGATGTTCTGATGAGCGAGAAAGAGGCCACATTCACGGTCCGCAGTCTGATCGCCACGGCCATCGGTGCCGTGATCGCCACCGTTGTCGTGCTGGAGGCCAGCGGCCGCATTGATCACGACAACAACAAGGACAACATTCCGGTGGGCGAATTCCAGGCCATTCACGTCTCCCCCGGGGAAGAGTTCCGCATGTCACCCAAATCGTCGGAACTCCACGCCGCCTGCGAGCAGGGTTACCTGGCCATCGCAGCGGATGTCGATCCGGACTTCCGCGGTATTCTGGTGGACCACAAAAACCGTGGCGTGCGTTGCAGCCGTGGGCCGGCGCCGGAGGCAGCAGAGGACGCATCCGGCAATGACTGACAAGCCCCACAAACCGCCGCTGCAGGAAACCGACCGCCTGTTTGCCACCGAGCGCACTCCCGAAGACTTTCGCTTTGACGCGTCGGTGGCGCGGGTGTTTCCGGATATGATCCGGCGCTCGGTGCCGGGCTACACCACCATCATTCCGATGATCGAAGTGATCACCGAGCAGCATGTCCAGGCCGGCAGCAACTGTTACGACCTGGGCTGCTCGCTGGGGGCCTCCACCCTGGCGATGCGCCACGGCATTCCGTTTGCAGACTGCACCCTGACCGGCGTCGACAATTCCGACGCCATGATCGAGCGCTGCGAGCACTACATCGCCCTGGATGACCACCCTCTGCCGGTGCAACTACGCTGCGAAGACATTCTCGCAACGCCTCTGGAGAACGCCTCCGTGACCACGCTGAACTTTACGCTGCAGTTCGTGCCGCCCGGCGAGCGGGCCAGACTGCTGACGCGCATCGCGGATGCCACCCGCCCCGGTGGCGCACTGATCCTGTCGGAAAAGATCCGGTTCGAATCACCGCAGGAGCAGGACATCCAGACCCGGCTTCATCACGAATTCAAGCGCGCCAACGGCTATTCAGAGCTTGAGATCAGCCAGAAGCGTTCGGCCATCGAACAGGTGCTGATTCCGGAAAGCCTTGGGGAGCACCGGCACCGATTGCTGGAGGCGGGCTTTGGCCAGGTCATCGTCTGGTACCAGTGCTTCAATTTCGTGTCCATGCTTGCGATCAAATCCCGCGCCTGAGGAGTCACCATGGCAACGTTCGACTGGCAGCATTGCTACCAGCCACTTCTTGAGGAACTCGCGAACAACGGCCAAAACCCTTGGGCAGACACCCTCAGGGGCCAGCTCCGGCGCCGGTTTGACGAGAACCCCCATGGCGATATTGCCCGCTGGATGGATGCGCTGGGCCAGCTCCCGGACATCGACCATCCGACTGTTCGCCTCGACGCAGCCGCCATCACCCTGGATAGCGATGCGCCGCTGACCCAGGCCCAGCATGCGCAGCTGGAAAGCGGCCTGCGGGGTCTGATGCCCTGGCGCAAGGGGCCGTTCGACTTTTTCGGCACCTATGTCGACACCGAATGGCGCTCGGACTGGAAGTGGGACCGTGTCGCCCCCTACCTGGCGGACCTCCGTGGCCGCCGCATTCTCGATGTCGGTTGTGGCTCGGGCTATCACTGCTGGCGCATGCTGGGTGACGACGCCGCCCGGGTAATCGGCATTGATCCGGGCCTGTTGTTCCTGTTCCAGTTTCTCAGCGTTAAACGCTACACCCCGGACGCACCGGTCGACCTGTTACCGGTGCGCATGGAAGATCTGCCGTCGGGGCTTGAAGCCTTCGACACCACCTTCTCCATGGGTGTGCTCTATCATCGCCGCTCGCCACTGGACCACCTGCTGGAACTGAAGGACACCCTGCGCCGCGGCGGTCAACTGGTCCTGGAAACGCTGGTGGTGGATGGCCCCGAGGGCTACAGCCTGATGCCGGAAGACCGCTACGGGCAGATGCGCAATGTGTGGTTCCTGCCCAGCTGCGACACCCTGCTGCGCTGGCTTGATCGCACCGGGTTCCGCAATGCCCGGGTGGTGGATGTTACCGACACCACCACCGACGAGCAGCGGCGCACCGACTGGATGCGTTTCAATTCGCTTGAGGATTTTCTCGATCCGGACGATCCCGGCAAAACCATCGAAGGCTACCCGGGCCCCAAACGGGCGACCGTCATTGCCGAAAAACCCTGACCGCAGCCGTTCTCACCCCGGAAGAACAAAAAAACCCGCTCGTGAGCGGGTTCAGATTGCTGACGAACCCCGGTTTTTCCGGGGTTCGTTGCGTTTGGGCGTTTTAAATTCAGTTGGCGATGGATCTAGCCCAATATTCCCGACCGGGTTGCCAATACTCCGGATAAGCCAGTTT